>Ga0306920_100007397_pt1 | contig 14467 bp, 13 predicted proteins | sample flu12Cox44000170_FD_204666 | JGI IMG/M metagenome (GOLD analysis project Ga0306920, IMG submission 204666) | Lab enrichment of tropical soil microbial communities from Luquillo Experimental Forest, Puerto Rico - flux4day.12C.oxic.44.000.170 (v2)... | ecosystem: Environmental > Terrestrial >...
CGCCATGCCGCAGCGCGCTCAACCTCGCGTATCGACCCAGTGCCGGGCCCAGCGCGCCGAGTGCCGCAAAGCCTGTTCTTCGTTCGCGAAGTAGTCGAGCGAATAGAACTGGTAGCAGCCTTCGAATTGCGCGCTATCGGTGCGTTCGAGCAGCAGATTGGATGAAAAACTACCGTCAGGCAAACGATGTGCGGACGGCTGAACGGCATAGCCGTTGTATTGCTGAAAATGTTTACTTTGCATTTTAATTTTATTGATATCCGAATGCGCGTGTGTCGTGAGAAACGTGCACAGGCGAGCCGATTCAAAGCCATTGCGAGCCGAATCTGGAACAGTCGGAAAGCGAAAAGGCGTAGGAGCCGAAGGAGAGAGTGAGGTGCAACGAGGCGTATGGCGTCTGGCAAGCTGCCGGATATACGGGGCAGCTAAGGGCGATCGCGCCAACTTTGGGAGACAACGCTCCGCGAGGGTGTCGCTGCAACCCGGCATCCGTCGTCGGTGGCCGGGTCCTTCAAACTTTACATCGGCTTGATGTTAGCCGCTTGCAGGCCCTTCGGGCCTTGCTTCGTTTCGAAGCTCACCTTCTGGTTTTCAGCGAGCGTCTTGAAGCCGTCGGTTTTGATCTCGGAGAAATGAGCGAAGAGGTCGTCGCCACCCTTGTCCGGGGTGATGAAGCCAAAGCCTTTGCTGTCGTTGAACCACTTAACGGTACCGGTTTCCATGAATAATCCTTGAGGGAAAAATACGAAGATTCGCTCTCTTAATGAGAGCGCGTGAAGCGACAAGGAGGGAGAGGACCACGAATACCGCTGAGGAGCGAGCAATTGATGAACAGCAATCGAACTTCTTGACCTTCGGGCAACACACTAACCGCGCGGGAGTGTCAGTGTCAAGACTTAACTTGTAACTGTTTCACCATGCAGCCGTTCAGGTGGTTGAGCAAAGCGGCCCCGATGGCCTGCACCCCTCATTAGGCATGGCGCACGGCTGGACTGCGCCAGCAGGCGTTCGCCACTCTGTACGGCCTCCTTGCCGACGTTCCGCGTGAGCAACCTGGGCTATGCGATGGACGGCCGTTTTATCAGCGCCGCCCGCCGTCGCTTCGGTCAGTAGCGCTTTTTCGGCGGTAACGACCGTTTGATCTGCTTGCGCACACGCGCCACTGCAGCAGCCTTTTTGCGCTTTCGTTCTGCAGTAGGCTTTTCATAGGCTGTCCGGGCACGAAGTTCCGGAATCAGGCCTGTGCGCTCAATGGCGCGACGGAAGCGGCGCAATGCAACGTCCACGGGTTCGTCGGGTTTCAGAATTACAGTAGTCAACTCGTTCCTTTGTTGAGATCCGGCAGGGTTGAGAAGGGCGATGTGGCGCCATCTCCATTTACAAGGCAGCGATCGAGCGGATCGTGGTGAGCATCAGCGACGCTTTTGCTTACACCTCGCTGCGGCGCAAGTGTAGCAACTGTCGTCCCTTCTTGCGCGGGTCGAACGGAAAGCGCCTGGATAGCCGATGCGGGCCGCTATCGGCTCCGATCTCCGGCGTGCGCGTTCGTAGAAGCCGGATCGTTCGTCGCGCCCCGCAGTTCAGCGGCAGCCTCTCCGCGCGACCGAGCGCGCGGAGAGGCTGCCGTTGGATGTAAGCGTCTGGCAGTGGCCGCTAGCTGACCCCAAGCGGTCGTTGGACCCACGCATCAGGAAGGACCGCTCCTGGTCGCACAGAGTCGCGCGCCGAGTGCGGGCGATCGTCTCGCGCATGCACTGTCATGCAAAAGGCATAGATCGATCTTTGTCTGTCACTGGTCGAATGTCAGCAAGTGGCCGCTGTGGATACAAATTCGGACGGACATCTGGCGGGATAAACGGCAATAGACGAATGAGTATGATCAAGGCGGCAAGCAGTGTGCAGTCGCACGATTCTGCCCAGAACCCGGCGTCAACATTCAGGTATTAATTCAGCCGCTATCGCATTTTTCCACGCGACGCCCTCATTTTTTCACTACGTTTACGCGGCATGGCTTACCCTGACACAGCGTTGAAACCGTAGGGACAGCTGGACGCTGCTGTTGGGTCCGTCCGTATGGCGGCGCGTCGCAGCTTCAACTCGCGGCGACGTTCGTTCGCGCTCGTCCGAGTCGTTCGCCGCAGAGCGCGTGAACAAGCATGCACGGTGCAGTCGTGCGCATCAACACCGATAAGGAGTCGAAATGTCGGACCCTGACAGTTATCCCATATGCCGCTCACCTCTGTCTTTGTTTTTAAGTGAGGAAAGCAGGTAGACCTCTGTCGCCGCGCCAATGATCCGCCCGGTCTTCCGTGTTTACTGGCTTTCCACAATAACGCGTCAAGCCAGACGCACGGAGCACAATCATGAACTTCGGCCTCCTCCTGTCGAACCTGCCGCACGTCGACGAAGCACGTGTGCAGTACGACGCGATACTTTCGCTGCAAACGCGGGAACAGCACCGGTTCGTCGCCTTCTGGCGCCGCCTGAAAGCCCTCATGTCCTGAGCAACTGTGGGGCTTCCCACCATACGCGCGCTACGCCGTCGGTCAACGACATACATTCCTGAAGCTCACCGCTTTCGGGCAAGGGATCGTGAACCACGGTCATTCGCACTGCACTCGCAGACGGCTGTTGATGGTCGGCCTCTGCCTGATGCAGTCGGCCATACCGCATCTTTCACTTCACGCCGATCACGTTTTCGGCGCCAATTGCCCGAATGTCTTCGGGAACGACATAGTGTCGACCGTCATAGACGTCTGAACGGACCAGTGTCATGAACAAAAAACACCGGCACGGCTTCGGGTCTCAGTGGTCATCTGCCGATCGCACGGAGCATGCGCCGCACGCATGCGTCCGCCGATGCAGCGGCCCGAGCGCGCTCGAGAGCAGCGCGCAAGGCAGCAAGATCGCAACGAGTGAGAACATCGTTGTCCTGAACGCATGCACGTAATCGATCACGGCGGGAGCCGCGCCGAGCTTCGAGAAGAACAGCCCGCCCAGTGTCGCCGCGCCGACGGCGGCGCCGATCTGCAGCGTTGCCGTGACCATGCCGGAGGCGATCCCCGCGCGCCCGGGCTCCACTTCGGCAAGCACGATCCGCACGACGGATGGCAACACGAGCCCCTGGCCTATACCGACCGCGGCGAGCCCCAGATAGAAACCCACGCCGGGCACGCCCGCGCCCGCGAGCGCACCTGCAATAGCGAGCCCGCCCGCCAGCAGCGCGAAGCCAAGCGTCAGCACGCGATACCCGCCGAACCGGTGCACGAGGCGGGGCATCATGAGCGGGCTGGAAAGAAACCCGAAACCGAACGGCAGGATCGCGAGCCCTGAGGCGAGCGGCGACCAATGCAGGCCGCCCTGCAGATAAATGCCGTAGGTCAGAAAAAACGCGCTCATCGTATAGAACAGGAACGCCAGCACGAGGCCCAGCGCGACGACCGGGTTGCGAAACAGGCGCACGTCGAGCAGAGGATCCTTGCCGTTGACGAGACTGCGCCACTCCACGCGCAACAGCAGGCCCAGCACGGGCAGCGAGCCGATGAGGCAGGCGAGCATCCACAACGGCCAGCCGGACTCGCGCCCGCGCGTGAGGGGGTAGACGAGCATCAGCAGAAACAGCGAGAGCAGGAGGGTGCCCGGCACATCGATGCGCTTTCCGCTCGGCGGCCGGCTTTCGGGAATGAAGCGCCAGCTGCCAATGAGATGCACCAGGTCGCGGTGCGCTCACTCGAAGAAAACGACATCGCCTACATGCTCGTTCACAGCGCGTCGGGCGTGGCCGGGCTGCAGTCCATGCTGGCCGCCGGCCTGGGCGTGGGCTGCCTGTGCGCATCGGCGATCGGGGAGGGGCTCGTGCGGCTCGGCGCGAAGCATCGGTTGCCGGCATTGCCGGATGCCGTTTTCTCGCTCCTGCCGCCTCACCCCGGCGAAGGGGACACGGTGACGCAGGCGAGAGAAGTGCTGGCGCGGCAACTGCTGGTGTGACGCCGGGATTGGCACGCGACGTCATGCGGACTACGAGGCGCTGAACAGCCCTCGTAGTCCATTTGGTTGTGAAGTCAACTTAATGACGTCGCCACGGACAGCATCAATGCGGCACGTTCACAACCCCGTCGCTCGCATGAATCGCATTGCTGCCGGGATTCTCGACAATGGCCGGCAGATTGGCCAGGCCAAGCGGCGGCGCCGTGCCAGCCGGGCCAACGCCCCGCGGTATCGTGCGGATGACCTGTGACGGCGGCAGCGGCGTGCCGTTCTTCAGGTGACTCCACATCAGATTGAGCGCCTCGATGTTGTAGTAGTGAACGGGCACGAATCGGCTATCGAAGCCGTGCACGGGAAGGAACGCATCGAAGTGCTGGCCGTTCATCACCTCGTAGAGCGACAACTGGCTGCGCGCGCCCTCCCTCTCGCTGTTGGCCGCGAGATACGCGCGCGAGGCATGATTGATCGGCACGAGCGCATCGCTGCGGCCCTGGACGATGATCGCGGGCTTGCCGTGCAGGTTCGCATTCACGCTGATCGCCTGGACGCTCTGGCGCATGCGCGGGTCTCCCTTCGTCCAGAGCGCGCGCAGGCATACGGCCCCTGCGAAGCTCGCGTCGGGCGTCGCCAGCCGATGGTCGGCGCCGCCGGGCGGCGTGACGTTATAGACGAGATTGACGCCGTTGGTCGGCGGCACACCGTTGCCCACGCCGAAGACGGTGAGCATGGGCGAGACGGCGGGTGCGACTCCCGCGGCGCCCGTCGCGTTCGTCGTGCCGAAGCTGAATCCGCACAGGTTGTCGACCACGCTCGACCGCGTGTACGCGTCGGCATAGGTCACCGCGACGGCCGGCACGGCCTGCGAGTCCCACATCGGCGCTTGCAGCAGATCGGAATCCGCCTCGTAGCCGGCTTCGTGCAGGCGCGCGAGCGCGTCGTTCGCCTGCGCCTGCGTGTCGCCGCCGTGTATGTAGCCTGCCGCCGCGAGCGAGGTGCAGCGGGCCTGGCGGATGGCGGTTGTCGTCGCAAGGGCCAGCCCCGAGAGGTAGGGCGCGCCGGCTGCGGCGTCCGCGAGCGCGGCGCAGGGCTGCAGCAGGTTGGCGAGCGTCATGTAGTCGGCGAGCGGTTTGCCCGCCGCCGCAATACGCTGACCGCCTTCCTTCACCTGTGCCTCGCCGGGCATGCGCACGTTGATTTGCGGCTCGCCGACCACCACGGCCGTGATCCACTTGCCCGGATCCTGCTCGGCCGCCGCGAGCGACGCGCCGCCGCCGTTGCTCACGGAAGCCGCGATCGTCGTGATGTCGCCAGGCGCGTAGCGCACGCCGTGATGCGATGCGTTGCCCGTCGCGCTGACGAGCGGCGCGAACTGCTGGTTCAGCACCCAGTACGCGAACTGAACTGCCTCGAGCGTGTCCTTGCCCCAGTCCTCTTCCGGATTCTGCTGGGAATGCGCGTGCTTGAACGCATAGCGGTTCGGAAATTTCTGGTTATACGCGGCCAGCGCGCCCGCCGGCACGTTCGCGGTGAAAATGCTCGCGTGTCCGGCTGTTGCGGCATCGGCGAGACGGCCGTCGATCAGCGTGACGAGACCGCTCATCAGTTCCTCTGCGCCGTTGCCCGTGCCCTTGTCGGTATAGGCGACCGCGCAGCCGCGCTTGAGTCCCCACTCTCCCGCCGCCGAAATGGCGCCGTAGACGCCGCGCGAGCCCGACGACGTGGCCGTGACGATGCACGGGTTCGCCGGATCGAAGCTCGCGGGCACCTGCACGAGCAGGCTGACGTTCTGCCGGCCGGTGCCGTTGTCCGCATACGCGAGATATTCGGTGCCGGCAATTTTTCCTTCGCCGAGCGTGTCGTTGCCATACAGGTCGACGTTGGGCCCCCAGAAACGGCCATAGCCGCCGGTCGCGCTGATGTCGACGAGCGCGCGATAGTTCGCCCAGATCGCAAGCCTGCGCAGCTCCGCCGCCGTTGGCGCCGCGGGGTTCGCGACGGCGGGCTGCAGCCCCGCGAGCCCGGTCTTCCCGAGCCCGGCGGTGAGCAGATCGTCGCTCGTGCCGTCATAGCTGGTCGTCTGCAAACTGCTCGCCACCACGAACGCGGGCAGCTGGTTCCATTGCGCGTGGCCGCCGTCGGTGTCGCCAGCGCGTGCGCCAGCCACGAGCGCCATGCCAGCCAGGGCTATCGCGGCACTGAGCCGCGCCTTTTTACGTCGGATTGCGAACGGGGTATCTCTCATCGGTGTCTCCATGATTGTTGTTCGGACAAAATGCACTGCATGGGAAAGACCGTTCTGACATGCCGGAGCGCGGCATCATTGGACATTAGGACATCCAGATCGAGGATGCCAGGAGAGATTGCACGCTGGAGGCGAGGGAAACCCCGAGGCTTCGGATCGGGTAGCGCTGTAACAGCGTCGGCCGATGCGCGCACATCGACGACCGCCGCGACTCTGGCTAACTGGTTGTGTCATCAACTTATTGACAGTGCCTCATCACGACAAAGCGGCGCATACGATGAACGCTCGCGACCTGCGATGACCCATGCGATCTGCCGCGCCTCAGGGTGACTCGCTTGAGTCGCTTGACGTTCGTTGGTGTCTACGATACCCTGCGCGCGCTGATCGGCCTGAGCGCGCCTCCCTACGGGGCATTTGCGGGAGCGCGCCGTTGCCGGTCGAGTGGCGTGCCTGGCTCGCCATCTGAATCTTCCTGACCCTGGACCAAAGAATTGAAGCGCATCGCGTTTGTGACTCTCATAGCCATCGGTGCATTTTCGCTTCTGGTTTCATGCGGAAAAAAGGCAGGAGACGAGTACGTCGGATCGTGGAAGGCGTCAGGCGATATCGACACGACTGTCATTACCCGCCGTGGCGATGAATTCCTGGTCACGAACACCGGGGATCCGTCGACACGCATCCCTCTCCAATACGAACACGGCCTGCTCGTGATGTCGGACGCAAACGGCAAGCTCGAAATACGTTACGACAGGAAGCGGGACGCAATCACGGCACTCGTGCCTGGGTTTCCAGTCGGACTCGTGTTGCCCCGCGTGAAATAGAAGAACCACCGCAACCCGCTCGCATTGCCGCCGAATTCTCGCGCTGCAGAGCCCAGGCTTGTCTCCAGTTTTGCCGCAGACGCGTCGCTTTTGCACGGCATGGCGCGGGAGTCGGCGGGTCGATGGTACGCTTGACCGTCAAGGTCATATCGCTGGAGTTTTCCATCATGAAGCGCTTGTGCTGCGCAGCGTTCTTGCTGGCCGTTACCGCCGGTTGTGCGTCGACGCCGCCGCCCGTTGCCGACACCGATACCTACATCTTGCACAGCCCGAACAGCGCGCCGCCCGGTTCGCACACGTCCAAATCCCCGAGACTCACGGTCGGCGTAAGCGATCCCGATACGCAACTGATCCTGCCGTGGTTCCTCAACGACATCATCAATTTCGTGAACTACCGCTAGTTGCCTGGCGGCAGCGAACCTCGGCGGCGCACACTGGCGAATGGTGGCACTCAGTGCTCATGCCCAGGCGCCGCGCGGCTGATCATTCATCCAGCAGTCCGATTTCAGGCGCGGACGCTGGCTCAAGCGGATCATCAAGGGGCGTGGCGAACAAATAAGAAGCGGCGCGCGCACGAGTCGAACCTCGTCCGCGCGCCGCTGCCATTCGATCGCGCCAAACTCATCAATCTCAGCGTCCGCGCGCGAGCCAGCTGTCCACCGACGTCACGCCGGGGACCGAAGCCGCGGTGCGCTCGGCCAGCGCAACCTGTTCATGCTCGGGCACCCATCCGAGCAGCGTGACTTTGCCTCCCCTGGCAAACACAAACACATGAGAAGTGCTGACGCCGTTGTGCGCGAAACTGACACGAACGTCATGGGCGAGTTGCGGGTTGCTTCCCCCCGAATCGGTTTGGGCCTGAACGGCCGGCACGATGGCGCTGGAAATCAGGAATGCGAGCGTGGAAGTGATGATTGCTTTCACGATACCTCCTTACAGTGTGACGAATGTGCCGGCAAACTCCGGCTAATGGTCTTCCGGTCCCGGTCAACGCGGGGCCGCGGAAGTCAGTGGGCAAACAACCCCGCGCCATGCGCGGCGTCGTGATCACCGCGATGGCGCGTCGAGGGCTTTGCCGTTCGCGCGTGGAACGGCGATGCCGTTGCCCCGCGCAAAATGTGCTGGTGGGTGCTGGTGCGTTGCGTTCGGACGGGACGTCGCGCGAGCGACGTGGCGGGGGAACAGCGGGAGTCGAGGCGCGGGATTGGTGTGGCGCGATCTTGCAAGGCCGGAAAGATCGCGGAATGGATTGACGGGCCCGCGCTCAATGTGCTTACCGGCAAAGCTCAACTCGTTGCCCGGCAGGGTATACCTTGATCATAGTCGCTATTTCCCGCGCCTGCCGGTGACAGCGCTGTCAGCGCCGCCGAAAGCTGCAGCCGCAACGGCCAAAAAATTTTTGTGTCATCGTTGCAACTTCACAACATCGGGGCACCGCGTTTGAAAGCGCTGTCAAGCGTCACTTGGCCGAAGTAGCACGGGTGTTCGATGCATTTCCCGCACCGCGCATATTTTCCCTCACGAACCCAAACGGATTTGCCAGGCATATGACCATCACGCGATGGTCACAAAGCAGGGGCCTACTCCCGCATCCGGCGCAGCGCAAGTGTTATCGGTAACAGAGTTTTCCCTGGCCGGTCGGTTCGATACACGGGGCAGGGGCGTCCCTATAATCGCCTCGAAATGTGATTCGATGCATTTCAGTGAGGCAGCCTGGTAGGGAACGTGTAGAGCGCACGCAACCTGCGCGGTTTGGAGACGCCAAAATATATATAGGATACCTAATGAAAAAGAAGCTTATTGCATTGTCGGTGATGGCAGCTGCGACGACGATGGCGCACGCGCAGAGCAGCGTCACGCTGTATGGCCGTATCGACAACGGCGTGCAGTTCGAGACCGGCCTGCCGGGCGGTCACAAGTTCTCGGCACAGAGCGGCGACTGGGGTTGCTCCTGGTTCGGCCTCCTGGGCTCGGAAGATCTCGGCGGCGGCACGAAAGCGGTCTTCCAGCTGGAAGGCCAGCTCAACACGATGACGGGCGCTTCGGCGGGCAACCTGTTTGGCCGTCACGCCACCGTGGGCTTCACCAACGACCGCTTCGGTCTGTTCAAGATTGGTAATCTCGGCGCCGGCGAACTTGCGCAGGATAGCTGGGGTACCGATCCGCAACTGATGCAGCGTTACGCAATCTCGACGCTCGTGCGCGGCCGCAACTGGACGAGCACCACCAATGGCGCGGAATACAACACGCCTGTGCTGTTCGGCGGCCTCGTGTTCAAGGGCCAGTATTCGCTGACCAACAACACGAGCTGGAACTCGGCGCCGGTCAACGCGCAGGGCGTACCGACCGGCCAGGGCCGCACGAACGCGGTTGAAGGTATCTACACGTGGGGCAGCGGCGATTTCCGCGTGATCTACGACGAAGTTCGCGGCGCAAACGGCTCGTTCAACAACGTCTATTCGGCTTCGCGCTCGATCCTGGCTGGCGGCACGTATGTGATCGGCCCTGTGAAGCTGTACGCGGGCTACCAGCACCTGAACGCGCCGGATGCCACCAACGCGAGCATGGGCGTGACCAACGCATCGCAGCCGGCTGGCGTGAGTGCGCCGACTTCCGTGAACCACGAATGGTTCGGCGCCGCATGGCAGGTGAACGATGCCTCGGCGATCACCGCCGCGGTCTTCCACGCCAACGCGAACAACGGCAACGGCAATGCCACGCTGTACACGCTCGGCACGACGTACAACCTGTCCAAGCGCACGTTCCTGTACGCGGAAGCCGGCTACGTGCACAACAGCTCGACGTCGAACATCAACCTGGGCAATGGTCCGTACGGCAACAACAACTTCAACGCGGCGACGGGCACGTCGTCGAACGACAACCCGAACTACGGCCACAGCCAGACGGGTGTGTTCACCGGCATCATGCATATGTTCTGATTTGACAGTGTTTGATCTGTAGTTGTTGCGGTCTCTTTGCGTTAAGTACTGCTTAAATCTCTCACATAGAGAGGCCGGTGCGATCTCTCCTCCACCCTGGTCGCACCGGCTGCTTTTTCCCTGTTTTGCCCACGCATTTTTTCAGCCAGTTACTTCGAATTCGTATCAGGAATTGCTTTTTCTGTGTGTTTGAAAGCGCTTTCATAAAACTGTTCAGGCGGAGCTCATGACTGAAGACACCAACGAAGCACCCGGCGCGCCCAGTGTCCCGAGTGGTCCCACCGCGGGGCCCAACGTGACGCTGGAGGAAATCGCGCGCGCAGCCGGCGTGTCTCCGAGCACGGTGTCGCGCATCCTGAACGGCTCTGCGCGTGTGCTTCCCGAAAAGCAGCGCGCCGTCGAAGAGGCGATTGCGCGGTTCAACTATCGGCCCAATGTGCTGGCGCGCAGTCTTGCGAGCGGCAGGACCGAAACGATCGGCGTACTCACGCAGGCCGTGTCGAGTCCGTTCTACGCCGAGTGGCTGCGCGGTATCGAAGACGCGCTTTCCGAGCCGGGCTTCACGCCGATTTTCGTGAGCAGCCGCTGGAACGTGGCCGACGAAAAGGCGCGCCTCGAAGAGTTCATCGCGCGCCGCGTCGACGGCATCATCCTGCTGCACGCCCAACTCGATGAGCCCACGCTCGCCGGGTACTCGCGATACGCGCCCATGCTCGTGCTCGGACGCTCGGTGCAAAACGGCATGACGCTCGCGGGCCTGCCGATCGACAACCTCCAGGGCGCGCGCGACGCGACCCGCCATCTGATCGAGCAGGGTCACCGCGAGATCGCGTTCATCGCCGGCCCGAGCAGTCACGAGGATGCGATCGAGCGCCTCGACGGCTACCGGATCGCGCTGGAGGAAGCCGGCATTGGTTTCGACGCCGACCTGGTCGAGCAGGGCGACTACCTCGAGACGGGCGGACTGGCAGCCATGGAACGCCTGATGGTGCGTAGGCCCACGTTCAGCGCGGTGTTCTGCGCAAACGACCAGACCGCGTACGGGGCGCGTCTCGCGATGTTCCGTCGCGGCGTGCGCGTGCCCGAGGACGTTTCGCTGGTGGGCTTCGACGATCTGCCGACGTCTTCGTACATGACACCGCCTTTGACGACGGTGCGTCAGCCGACTTATGAAATTGGCCGCCTCGCCGCGCAGGGCATCGTGCAGATGATCCGCAAGCAACCGATTGCGCTCAGTCCGATTCCGCTCACGCTGGTGACGCGGGAAACCACGCGTCGAATCGGGCCGTCGTTGAGCCGGGGAGATGTGCGTGCATAGCTGGAGCGTCCATTTCGGGCGGTTTTTTTTGGTCAGACGTGAAAGCGCTTTCAAACAAAAGAAAGCCGTAGTCAAGCACCGGCAATCAATACAACAGGGGAAGTAGCAAGAAGCAACAGAGGAGCAATTGAACGTCACTCACAAACGTATCAACAGGAGACGAGTAATGAAATTCCGTTTTACAGGCGCTGCCGCAGCCGTTCTGCTCAGCCTGGCAGCAGCAGGCGCGCAAGCCAACACCACGTTGACGGTCGCGGTATTCCCGAAGCTGGATCAGGAGATCAAGGACGCGATTCCCGCATGGAAGAAGCTTCATCCGGACGTCGATATCAAGGTGTCGTCGCTCGCGATCGCCGATCACCACAACGCCATGACCACGGCGCTCGCCACGAGTTCGGACCTGCCCGATGTGATGGCCGTCGAAGTCGGCTTCATCGGCCGCTTCGCAGCGGGCGGCGGTCTCGAAGACCTGTCGAAGCCGCCGTATAACGCGGCGCAGTACAAGAGCCAGTTCATCAATTACACGTTTGCGCAGGCCACCACGCAGGATGGCGCGATCGTCGGCATGCCGGGTGATATCGGCCCGGGCACGCTGTTCTACCGCAAGGACATTCTCGACAAGGCGGGCGTGACCGAAGCCGACCTGACCAGGTCGTGGGACTCGTATCTCGCGGCCGGCCAGAAGATCAAGAAGGCGACGGGCGCGTACCTGATGGCGTCGTCGCGCGATATCGAGGACATCTATATCCGCGCCGACCTGAAGGAAGGTGATGGTGTGTACTTCGACAAGAAGGGCAACCCGGTCGTCACGTCGCCGCGTTTCGTGAAGGCCTTCGAGCTCGCGAAGAAGGCGCGCGATCTCGGCCTCGACGCCAAGATCACGCCGTGGTCGAACGAATGGGCCGAGAGCTTCAAGCGCGGCACGGTCGCGACACAGATGATGGGCGCCTGGCTCGGCGGTCACCTCTCGTCGTGGATCGCCCCGGACACCAAGGGACTCTGGCGCGCGACGAATCTCCCCGACGGCGCTTACGCGTCTTTCGGCGGCACCTTCTGGTCGATTCCGGTGAAGGCCACGCAAAAGCCGCTGTCGTGGGAGTTCATCAAGTTCCTGACGACGCGCCCGGACACGCAGCTCGCTTCGTTCCGCTCGATCGACGCCTTCCCCGCGCTGCTTTCTGCGCAGAACGATACGTTCTTCGCCCAGCCCGTGGCGTTCCTCGGCGACGAGAAGGCTCGCCTGATCTGGCGTGATGCGGCTTCGCACATCCCGGCGATCCAGCGCAGCAAGTATGACCAGGTTGCCGAAGAGGCGGTCCACTCGGCGCTCGACAAGGTGGTCGACAGCAACGAGGACATTCAAACGGCCCTGCAGGAAGCACAGGATCAGATCGCGCATCGGATCCGCCGTTAAGCGGATGTGATGAAACGGCGCGGCCACGCACCGCGCCGCGCTCTGAAGCCCGCTGCAACAGCGTGGCCGGACACCTTGCCCGGCCACGCCCGACTGGACGGAACTATTGATGAACTCTCCTCTGCCCACAACTGAACAGGTCTCCCGGGAAGGGCGCATGAGCGACACGCGCGCGCCGCTCACCGTACCTCGGGGGAAATTGCGGCTCGATCCGGTCAAGATCGCGCCGTACCTGTTTCTCGCGCCGTTTTTCCTGCTGTTCGCCGTGTTCCTGGCATTTCCGCTGCTGTTTTCGCTGTATCTCTCGTTCCAGAGCTGGGACGCGACGGCGGGGCTGGCGAGCATGAAGTGGGTGGGGCTGTCGAACTTCACGTTCACGCTGACTGACCCGTGGTACTGGAAATCGCTTTACAACACCGCCTCGATGGCGGTCACGTCGGGCGTTCCGCAGCACCTCATCGCGCTGCCGCTCGCCTTCTTTCTGCAGACCGCTTTTCGCCGCTGGCGCAATTTCGTCGTCGGCCTGTATTTCCTGCCTTTCATCACGTCGAGCGTGGCGATTGCGCTGATCTTCTCCTCGCTCTACTCGACCGACTTCGGGATGATCAACCTCGCCATTGCCGAAATCGGCAAGATTCCGGGGCTGCACTGGATCGTGCCTTCAAAGCCGATCGAGTGGCTGTACAACCCGGCCAACGTCAAGCCGGCCGTCTCGGTCGTAGTGTTCTGGCGCTACGTAGGCTGGAATACGGTGCTCTATCTATCTGCACTGCAGACCATTCCAAAGGACATCTATGAAGCGGCCCGCATTGACGGCGCGAATGGATGGCAGCAGTTCACGCGCATCACGATTCCGCTTCTCAAGCCGATGATCTTCTTCGCGGTGACGCTCTCGATCATCGGCGGCCTGCAACTGTTCGAAGAGCCGTTCATTCTGCTCCCGAACGAAGGCATGGGCACGAGTCAGTCCGGGTTGACCACGGCCGTCTATATGTATCGCACGGCATTCCACGACGGCGACTTCGGCACGGCCAGCTCGATTGCTTGGCTGCTCTTTATCACGATTTCCGCGCTGATGTGGCTCAACACGCGCATTTTTCACCGCAGCGGCATGAAAGAGGAGGCACAGCGATGAAGCTGTCGAACAACAAGGCTCGCTATACCGGCTACGCCATCGTGCTGGCGGGCGCGGCGCTGATGTTCGCGCCGTTCTGGTTCATGTTCGTCTTCGCGACGCACACGAGTTCCGAGATTTTCTCGATGCCGCCGCCGCTGTGGTTCGGCAACGCGTTTCTCGACAACATGGCGTCGCTCATGCGTCACATTCCGTTCTGGCGCAATCTTGGCTGGAGCTTCTATACGGCCACGATCCAGACTTTGCTGACGCTGCTCGTCACGTCCATGGCCGGCTACGCGTTCGCGATGTACGAGTTCCGCTTCAAGAAGACGCTTTTTGCCGTTGCACTCACGGCCATGCTGGTGCCGCCGTTTCTCAGCATGATTCCGACCTTCATGACGATGAACCTGCTCGGCTGGATCAACGAGCCACGCGCGCTGTACGTACCCGGTGCGGCCGCCGCGCTCGGCGTGTTCCTGATGCGCCAGTACATCGCCTCGGCCATTCCGTCCGATCTCATCGAGGCGGCGCGCATCGACGGCTGCGGTGAGTTCCGCATCTACTGGAGCATCGTGCTGCCGCTCCTCGGGCCGGCACTGGGCACGCTCGGGCTCATCAGCTTCATTCAG
>Ga0306920_100007398_pt1 | contig 14467 bp, 11 predicted proteins | sample flu12Cox44000170_FD_204666 | JGI IMG/M metagenome (GOLD analysis project Ga0306920, IMG submission 204666) | Lab enrichment of tropical soil microbial communities from Luquillo Experimental Forest, Puerto Rico - flux4day.12C.oxic.44.000.170 (v2)... | ecosystem: Environmental > Terrestrial >...
GGTGGCGACGCCGGCACTTCCGGCACCACTATGCGAACTCGACGCGCGATTTTGGCGTCAGCTCGCCATTGTGGGACTTCATCCTGGGAACCGTCGGCAAGAAAGATTAGCAGGCCTAACGGCCTGCACTACACCGGCCGGAAAGAATGTCCGACCCGATGTGGCGCTTGGCTTAGCCGTGCGTTTCCCGCTCCCCCTAATCATCCGCCTCCGTCCTGGCAGGATGCTGACTCCAGTACTGCCGGATCGCGCCGCGCGGATCGTTAACCACTCTCGTGTTCGTGTCGAACGTCATCGTCGCACGCGTTGTCGCATCGTACGCGGGCCAGTGCGGGATGGTGTCGTTGTCCGGGTTACCGGTTTTGGCGAACGCGGCCCAGGTAGACGCCAGGCGACGGCACATCGCGCGGCCGTCCTTCTCGCCAGCGCCGCAGATGCCGTTGCGATAGAGATTGAACGAGGCGTCGACGTCGTGGCCGTGCACCGCGCCCAGCTTCCCGTCGAAGCCCGGGGTGGCCCATTCCCAGATGTACATCCACACGCCGGCGCCGCCTTGCGCCGCTTTGCGTTCGGCCTGCGTGATCGCCCGAGAGCGCGCCTGGGTATCGGTGAACACCTGCGCCTGAATCAGGTACGGCGTTTTTCGCGCGGCGACGGGGCGATACAGCTCGAGGATCTCGGCCGCCTTACCACTGTAGCGCTCGTTGAGCAGTGCGGTCAGGCCCGCGTCATTCAGATCCCAATTCGTCAGTCGAAGCGCCGCGTCTTCCAGCGTTGTCGAGATGATCATCGGAACATCGCGTGATTCGGCCGGTGCCGCCGGATCGAAGGGATGATGCGGGAGATAGCTGCCGTCCATCACCGGCGTGAAGCCAGGATTGATCCCGGCCTGCGCTTCCAGCAGTTGTTCCCACGGCAGGCGCTGGATCTCGGCGATGCGACTGCGCGTCAGACCGAGCTTCTTGACGAATTGATCCGCGGCCTTCGCCGCGTCGGCTTCCTCGGCGATGCGTAGCATCGACCCGCTCTGGACCGCCGCACGGTGGAAGAGGCCTTTGGCGGCCGGCGTCGCGAGCAGCGTGGAGGTCTTCGATCCGCCGCCGGACTGGCCGAAGATCATGACGCGCGAGGGATCGCCGCCAAACGACGCGATGTTGTCGCGCACCCACTCGAGCGACGCGACCATGTCCATCACGCCGCAGACGCCGGCGTGCTTGAACGAGTCGGGCGCGCCGGCCGCGACGAGGTGCGTGTAGCCGAAGCTCGCGAGCCGATGGTTCACGGTGACGACAACGACATCGCCCAGCAGCGCGAGTTGACCGCCGTCGTACATGGGTCCGTTGGCGGAACCGGTCGCCCAGCCACCGCCGTGAAACGACACGAGCACTGCGCGACGGCCGTTGTCCTTCACGCCCGGCGTCCACACATTGAGCGACAGGCAATCCTCGTTCATGCCCCCGATGCCGACGTGACGATCCCAGGCGATGAGCTGGGAGTAGTCGGAGCGATAACCGGACGGGGTTTGCGGCGAGATCGGGCCGAAGGACAGCGCCGAGCGCGTGCCGGTCCATGGCGCCGGTGGCCGCGGCGGCATGAAACGATTTGCACCGGACGTGTCTGCGCCGTACGGAATGCCCCGGAACACCTTGATGCCCGTGTTCGCGATCCCGCGCACCACGCCATGCGTCGTCTCGACATCGAAAAACAGCGGCCCGTTGAGCCGGGGTGTGGTGACGGCGCCGGAGGTCCCGCGCGGCGATCGCGCAGCGGGCGTCTGTGTCTCGGCGAGCGGCACGGCACCTGCGCCGGCCGCCACGAAGCCAGCCAGCCCGGCTTTGATCACGCTGCGCCGCGACCGATTCACTGCGTTCGTGCCGGTTCGCTCTCGTGTCGCCATGCGGCCTCCTCTTGTCGAGTGATGCCATAACTCTGCACTCGAAGGGCAGTCAGGTCAACCCCGGGAAGGTGGAATCGCAGGGCTGTAGCTGCGCTACTAGGGGGAAGGACTCTGGCTGAGGCCCTGCGCTACGTCAGTTGCTGTTGTGGCGAACCACAGGAGTCAGTTGTGGCGCAACACAGGAGTCAGTTGTGGCGCACGGCTTCAGCCGTGCGTACACAAAAGAAACGGGCGAGGATCGCATGATCCGCCGCCCGTTTCGACTTCCGAATTCCGAATTCCTAATTCCGAATTCTATGAACCTGGAGTCATGAGATGAGCAGTGCTCGTGCCCGCGTTCATGATCCAGACGCCGCCTTGCTTGTTGTCCGACGGCAACCCCATCGACTGCGTCGTCGCGCCAGGCACGGCGATCGTCGTGTGGATGCGCGCGTGTTCCTGGTCCGCGCCGTTCATCGTCAGCCACACGGATCCGAATTCGGGCTTTGCGCGCGATCCGTCCTTCTCGGCCGCGTCGATGGCGGCTTGACGCGCATCCTTATCGGTCATCGCTTCGAATTTCATGTTCTGCGCGACGCGCGGCAGATTGGCGATGCTCGTGCACTGGACCGCGAACGGCTGATGACCCGGGGTGCCGGAGCGATCGTAGCAAACCAGTCGATTGGTGCCCTTGCGCAGCGTGTCGTACGTGCCGTCGGCCTTCCACTTGATGACGGTCGCGCCTTCCTTCATGTTGCGCGGCGCCGGTGCCAGCGCCTTGTCGATTTCCGGTGAGTTCTGCGCGATTGCGCCCACCGATAATGCCGCCACTCCGAGCACCAGCAGAACCATGCGTTTCATACAGTGACCCTCCGGTCCGGCTGAAGCCGGACACTACAGCGTGACTACCGTGAGTGTTCCTTGACGTACCGTGCAATTTGCTCGTGCGTCGCGAACCAGACGCCCGGCCTCGATTTCATGTGCAGAATCAGTTTCTCGAGCCCCGCGATTCGCGAGCGGTGTCCCGTGATGTGCGGATGCATCGTCAGGATGTAGAGGCCACCTTCTTCGTAGGCCATGTCGAACTCGGACTGGAACACCGCTTCGACCGCGTCGGGATTCGGCATGCCGCCATTGGCGCCGCTGCCGAAATAGGGAAAGTCGTCGACGATGCGTTCGATCGGCAGCTCGACGACGCCGGTCGGCTGCCTGTCGAGCAGGATTTCGTACGCATCGTCGCTCGCCATCAGGCTGCTGTCGTAGAGGAAGCCGGCGTCCTTCACCTGCTTCATCGTGTACTGGCTGAACTGCCACGACGGCGCGCGATAGCCGACCGGCTTCTTGCCGATGGCTTTCGTGAGCGTCTCGATCGCCCGGTTCAGCATGTCCTGTTCGGCGGCTGCGTCGTTGACCGACGGCAGGTGCTCGTGGATCCAGCCATGGACGCCGATCTCGTGGCGGCCGCTCTTCTGAATCGCCGGGATCATGTCCGGGTGCAGCAGGTGGCTGACCGCCGGGATGAAGAACGACGCGGGAATCTGGTGTTTCTCGAGCAGTCCGAGGATGCGCGGCACGCCGTCGATCGCGCCGTACTCGCCGCGCGAGATCACCTCGGAGATCAGGTTGCCGGTGGCGAGCTCCGCGGTCGCATTGTCGACGTCGAAGCTGAGGCCGACTGCGACGCGCGCGCCGTTGGGCCACACCGGCGGCTTCAATCGCTTGCCGGCGCTGACGTGGAACATCTGCGCTTCGATTTGCGCGAGCGGCAGCTTCGTCCCAGGCTGCGGCCGCGCCTGCGCAGCGAGCGCGGCGGACGCAAGGACCAGAGCCGCGCTCGAAGTCAGAACTCTGACGTGAGAAGTCAGAAGTCTGAATTGAGAAGTCAGAACTCTGACATTCTGAAATCTGAAATCAGAATTCTGAAATCTCATGCGTCGAGTACTCCGTGATTCCGCGAGAGGAAGTAGATGGCGACGACGACGAGCAGCGCGCCGTTGATACCGATCACCATCGGGGCGCCGATGAACGTGGCAATGTAGCCGCTCGCAAGGCTGCCGAGCGGCATGCCGCCGCGGAACGCGAGCATATAGATGCTCATGACCCGGCCGCGCATCTCGTTCGGCGCGATCATCTGGACCAGCGATGTGACGGTGGAGAATACCACCATGAGCGCGGCGCCGGTGAAGAAGAGCAGGATGTCGCTCAGCCAGAGCACGCGCGACACCGCGAACCCGATGATCAGGATGCCGTACACGGCCTGCACCAGCAGCGCCGTCCATCCCATTTTCGGGAACTTGCCAAGCCACGCCACGATCAGCGCGCCGACAATCGATCCGACGCCTGAGAACGCCATCAAATGACTGTAGGTATCGGCACCTTCATGAAACACCGTCCGCGCGAAGACCGGGAGGAAGGTGAGCAGCGCGAAGCCGAGGAAGGTGGTCGTCGCTGCGAGGACGATGAGCGCCGCGAGGCTGCCATGATGCCGCACGTAGTTCAACCCGATCTTCAGCTCTTCCTGCATCGGTCCCGATGTGGCCGGCGGGATGTGCTTGACGCGCAGCATCATCAGCGTGTTGATGACGACGACAAATGAGAGTGAGTTGAGCAGGAAGCAGGCGTTCATCGCCTGCGGCTCGTCGTAGCCCCAGCGGCGGAATGCCGACAGCGTGAGGGCGAAGGCGAGCGGGCCGAGGACGCGCGCGACGTTGAACTGGATCGAGTTGAGCGCGACCGCGTTCGGCAGATCTTTCTTGTCCACGAGCGACGGGATCAGCGACTGGTAGGCAGGCCCGCCGAACGACTGCGCGCAGCCGGTCACGAACGACAGCGCCAGCACGTACCAGATCTGCAGGTGAAAGATCTGGCGGCCGTCGAGAAACATGAGCAGCGCCAGGATCCCCGAGGTGCTCATCTGGACGCACTGCGACACGATCAGCGTGCGCCGGCGATCGTAGCGGTCGGCGAAGACGCCGCCGATGAGCGAGAACAGGATGATCGGCAGCTGCTGCAGGAACGCGTCGAGCCCGAGGAAGAACGGCGAGGCGTTGGTCAGCGAGACGATGAGCCAGTTCTGCGCGACGATCTGCATCCACGTGCCGACGCTCGAGGTGCAGGCGCCAATCCACTGGACGCGGAAATCGCGGTACGTGAAGGCCACCAGGGTGCGACGCAGCGTGCGGGCGGCGGCGGGTGAGGAGTCGGTGGCCTCGGCGGCGGCCGAGGTGGCGGCTGATGCTTGGGTGGATTCTGCCAAGGATCTAAGGCTGACGGCTAATGGCTATTGGCTTATGTGATGGCTAATGCCTGATAGCCAATGGGTTATGGCGAAACGTCAAAGGTTCTAATTTAACATCACTTGATCGCGTGCGGGACCTGCCATATACTCCGCCAAAGGCGAAGATAAGGCGAAAACGATATGGCCCTTGCCCGCGCTGATCTCGAATCGTTGCTCCGCGCCCGTCAGCTCGATCGCACGCTGACGACCGCGCTCCCGTCCATCGATCCCAGAGACGAACACGCACTGGCGCCGTCCGAGATTAGTGCCTTAGACGCGCGGATGGGCGGCGGGTTTCCGCGCGGCCAGCTTTCCGAGCTGATCGGCCCGCGATCGTCGGGGCGTACCAGCCTCCTGCTCCAGATGATGGCGGCGGCCACCGCGCGCGGCGAGCTCGTCGCGCTCGTCGATACGCTCGACATGCTGGACGTCGAGTCGGCCGCGGCGGCCGGCATCGATTTCGAGCGGCTGCTCTGGATCCGCGGGCATGTCGTGACGAACCCGGGACTCTGCCGCGAGTTGAACCAGCGCGCCGTCGAGCAGGCAATCCGCGCGTTCACGCTCGTCCTCCAGGCGGGCAATTTCGGCCTTGTCGTGTTCGATGTGGCCGAGGCGCCAGCCGACGCCGTGCGCCGATTGCCCTTCACGACCTGGCTGCGGCTGCAGCGGATGGTGGAGGGCAGCCAGACCGCATGCGTGCTCGTCGGTAGTGAGGCCATGGCTCGAAGCTCCGCCGGCCTCACCCTGCGTCTCGAGGCAGGGAATGCAGGGATTAGGGAGTCGGGAATAGGGATTAGGGAGTCGGGAATAGGGATTAGGGAGTCGGGCAAAGGGATTAGGGAGTCGGGCATAGGGATTAGGTTCGGAGAACGTCTGTTCGACGGCTTGGATGTCCGTGCGCGCATCGTCCGCGCTCGCGCGCGTGAACAAGAGGAGGCGTGCGTTGCGCTCAGCACCTCCGCCTAATTCGCCTGCTCCACCTAATCCCTATGTCGTTCCTAATCCCTATGTCGTTCCTAATCCCTATGTCGTTCCTAATCCCTATGTCGTTCCTAATCCCTATGCCCTCCCCCCTAATCCCTGCCTGTACGCGTGTCTCTACCGCCCCCCCGACGCGGGATGGAACCGCGGAGAGCGCGAAGACCGCAGAGATAACGATTTCTCGGCGAGCTCGGCGTCCTCTGCGGTTCCTTCTTCTTTGATCGCGGTCGCGCAGGAATTCTCGCCGCGGTACGAGCGGCATCGGGACGATCTCGTCTCGGTTGACGTCAGCGGCCTCACGCGCCTGCTCGGACCGGCGCGGACGATCGGGGAAGAAATGCGCCGCGAGGCCGCCGCGCGCGGCATGCGGGTCAACGTGACCGTCGCCGGCACGCGCATGGCTGCGTTGATCCTCGCGCAAGCGCGTCCAGGATTGACGGTGATCGAACCGGGAGAAGAGGCGGCCGCGCTGGCGCCGCTCTCACTGGGGCTGATCGACAAGGTAGAAGTTGGAACTTCTGACTTCATACATCGAACTTCCAAGCGTTGGGGGTTGAAGACGCTTGGCGACCTGGCGTCTTTGCCCGCGGCCGATCTCGTCTCGCGGCTGGGGCGCTCCGCGCAGACGTGGCAGGCGATTGCGCGCGGCGAGGACATCAGGCCGCTCATGCCGATGATCGAAGCGGAGCGGTTCGACGCGTCGCTCGATCTGGAATGGCCGATCGCGGAACTCGAGCCGCTGTCCTTCGTGCTCACCCGCCTGCTCGAGCCGCTGTCCACTCGTCTCGAGCGGCGCGACCGCGGCGCGGCGGTGCTGCACGTTCTGCTGCGCCTCGTTACGCGCGAAACCACAGCGCGGCGGCTGGAACTGCCCACGCCGATGCGCGACGTGCGCGCGCTGCGCACGCTCGCGCTCCTCGACCTCGAAGCGCACCCGGCCGAAGCAGCCATCGATCGCGTCACCATCGTCATCGATCCGACGCCGGGGCGAGTCGTGCAGCACACGCTCTACACGCGTGCGCAGCCGACGCCCGAGCAGCTGTCGACGCTGCTCGCGCGACTCGGCGCGCTGATGGGAGCCGATCGGTTCGGCGCACCTGTCAGCGTCGACACGGACAGACCGGGCGCCTTTGCGATGGCGCCGTTCGGGCCCCTTCGAGAGCCTCAGGGTCGCCCCGAGCATCGTCGAGGGGCGACCGATCACGACGGAAGAAACCGCGGAGATCGTCAAGACCGCGGAGAAAAGATTCCATCAGCCATTGACCATCAGCCATCAGCCATCAGCCATCAGCCATCGTTGAAGTCCGCCGTGCGCCGCTGCCGCCAGCCCGTGCCCGCGCGTGTGGCCGTGAAGGATGGCCGGCCGGTGCGCGTCACCACCGATCGCCGTGGCTTCGCCGGCGGATCGGTCGTGAGCTGCGCGGGGCCGTGGAGAACGTCTGGGGAGTGGTGGACGGAAAAGTTAGAAGTGAGAAGTCAGAAGTTAGAAGTGGAAGGGGGAAGTCAGACCGGCGCCGCAGGTGCCGGCCCGTGGGATCGCGACGAGTGGGACGTCTCGCTGGGCGACGGCGCGGGGTATCGCGTGTTTCGCGATCGCGAAACGGATCGCTGGTTCATTGACGCTATCGTGGATTGAAAAGGAGCAACGACATGACGATTGCTGAATTGCTGCTGCCCGAGTTCGATCAGGAAATGACCGCCACGCGCCGCGTGCTGGAGCGCGTGCCCGAGGAGAAATTCGCATGGAAGCCGCATGCGAAATCATTCTCGCTGGGAAATCTCGCCAGCCACGTCGTCAACATGCTCGGCTGGACCGTCGATACGATGGAGAAGACCGAGTTCGATCTCGACAGCGTCACGCCGGAGGAGATGAACAAGGCGGCAAAGACGCGCGCGGAACTGCTCGAGTGGTTTGACGCCAACGTTCCGAAGGCGCGCGCGGCGCTGCAGAAAAGTGATTCCGAGTATCAGGTGCCATGGACGTTGAAAAAAGGCTCGCAGAGCTTTTTCACCATGCCGCGCTATACCTGTGTCCGCAGCTTCTGCCTGAATCACATCGTCCACCACCGCGCGCAGCTCACCGTGTATCTCCGCGAGAATGACGTGCCGGTGCCAGGTCTCTACGGGCCGTCAGCAGATGAAAGTTAGAAGTTAGAAGTGTGAAGTTTGAAGTAGACATCTGACATCTGAACTCTTAAATCTGAAATCTCTCTGTCCGAGGCCGTCCGTCCGATGTACGTCGAACTTCACATGGCCTCGGCCTTCAGCTTCCTCCAGGGCGCCTCGCTTCCTGAAGCCCTCGTCGAGCGCGCCGCGTCGCTCGGCTACAGGACGCTCGCACTGCTCGATCGCGACGGTGTGTACGGGGCGCCCCGGTTTCATAAAGCCGCGCGGGCCGTCGGGATCCGTCCGGTCATCGGGGCGGAGCTAACAATAGAGGCAGGAGGGGCGGGAAGGGCAGGAGAGGCAGGACGGGCGGGAGGGAACGCGCGCGAAAAAGGATCGGTCCCGCCTGTCCAGCCTATCCCGCCTATCCAGCCCTTCGTCCTGCCAGTGCTCTGTGAAAGCGCGGATGGCTACAGAAATCTCTGCCAGCTGATCACGCGCATGAAGATGCGCGCGCCGAAAGGCGAAGGGGCGTTGACGCTCGATGAGCTGGACGGGCGGACGGCCGGGCTCGTCGCGCTCGCCGGACGCGCGGCGCTCGACGGACGCCGGTACGGCGTGGGCGGATTGCTCGATCGTCTCGTCGGCATTTTCGGGCGCGACCGTGTGTACGTCGAGCTCCAGCGGCATTTCCGCCGCGACGAGGAGCGCGACAATGCGGCGCTCGTCAGCCTGGCGGACGCGTTCCACGTGCCGACGCTGGCGACCAACGGGGTCCGGTTCGATACGCCGGCGGCGCGCCCGCTGTTCGACGTGCTGACCTGCATTCACCATCACACCAATCTGGCGTCTGCGGGCCGGCGCCTCGCGGCCAATGCGGAGCGCTATCTGAAGCCGCCCGCCGACATGGCGGCGTTGTTCAGCGATTGGCCAGACGCTGTCGCGCGCACCGGCGAGCTCGCCGATCGCCTGCAGTACACGATGGCCGATCTCGGCTACCGATTCCCGGATTATCCGGTGCCGCCCGGCGAGACCCAGGTGTCGTTCCTCCGTCGCATCGCTGATGCCGGTGCGCGCGAGCGTTACCGGCCGTATCACGACAAGGCGCGCGCCCAGGTCGCACGCGAGCTCGATCTCATCGAGAAGCTCCAGCTCGCCGGCTACTTCCTCATCGTCTGGGACATCGTCAATTTCTGCCGGCAGCACGACATCCTCGTCCAGGGCCGCGGGTCGGCCGCCAACAGCGCCGTCTGCTACAGCCTCGGGATCACCGCGGTCGATCCGGTCGGCATGGAACTGCTGTTCGAGCGCTTCCTGTCCGAGGAACGCGGCGAGTGGCCCGATATCGATCTCGATCTGCCGAGCGGCGATCGCCGCGAGCAGGTGATTCAGCACGTCTACGAAAAATACGGCCGGCTCGGCGCGGCGATGACGGCCAACGTGATCACCTATCGCGGCCGCAGCGCGGCGCGCGAGGTGGGGAAGGCGCTCGGGTTCGATCCGGCGCAGGTCGATCGGCTGGCGAAGGTGATGAACAACTTCGAGTTCATCGATCCGGGCGACGCGCTGCCGCAGCAGATGGCGGCGGTCGGCCTCGACCTGAACGCCTCGCGCGTCGGCCTGTTCGCGCGGCTGTGGCGCGAGATGCAGGATTTGCCGAGGCACCTCGGCCAGCATTCCGGCGGCATGGTGATCTGCCAGGGGCAGCTCGACGCGTGCGTGCCGCTCGAGAATGCGACCATGCCTGGTCGCGTGGTCGTCCAGTGGGACAAGGATGACTGCGCGGACATGGGGATCGTGAAAGTGGATCTGCTCGGCCTCGGCATGATGGCCGTGCTCCAGGATTCGCTCGCCCTCGTCAATGGAGAAAAAACCGCGGAGAACGCCGAGCACGCTGAGAAAACGTTTGGCTCTGCGGGCTTTGCGAGCTCCGCGGGAGAACAACAGCTATTTGATCTGGCGCATTTGCCGCAGGATCCCGCGGTCTATCGAATGCTCTGCGAGGCCGACACCATTGGCGTGTTCCAGGTCGAATCGCGCGCGCAGATGGCGACATTGCCGCGATTGAAGCCGAAGGTGTTCTACGACCTCGTCGTGCAGGTCGCGATCATCCGGCCGGGTCCGATCGTCGGCCAGATGGTGCACCCGTATTTGAACCGCCGTGCTGGGCGCGAAGACGTCGTCTACGCGCATCCCTCGCTCGAGCCGATCCTCAAACGGACGCTCGGCGTGCCGCTGTTTCAGGAGCAGCTCCTGCGCATGGCGATGGTGGCCGCCGGCTTCACCGGCGGTCAGGCGGAGGATCTGCGTCGCGCGATGGGCTTCAAGCGGTCGGAGAAGCGGATGAAGCTGATCGAAGTGCAGTTGCGCGAGGGGATGGCGCGTCAGGGCATCACTGGCGATGTGGCGCAGCAGATCATCACCTCGATCGCCTCGTTCGCGCTGTACGGGTTTCCCGAGTCGCATGCCGCCAGCTTCGCGCTGCTCGCGTACGCGAGCGCGTATCTCAAGATGCACTATCCGGCGGCGTTCTACACGGCACTGCTCAACAACCAGCCGATGGGGTTTTATCACCCGTCGACGCTCGTGAAGGACGCGCAGCGCCGCGGCGTCCGATTTCATCCGGTGGACGTGCAGATCTCCAACTGGGACTGCACGGTCGAACCCGATGGGGCAATCCGGCTCGGCCTGCGCTACGTCCGCGGCCTGCGCGAACAGGCCGGCCGCGCGATCGCAGTATCCCATCCTGCCTCTCCTGCCCATCCCGCCTCTCCAGCCCATCCTGCCCGTCCCGCCCTTGACCGTGGTGCGAAGGCTTCAACCGAGCGATGCCCGAAATGCGGCTGTGACGATGAATCGATGCTTGAACCGGTGAACAGCTCCACCTGGTTCTGCAACAACTGCTCGCACGACTGGACGCCGCGACAGCGCGCGCCGCGATTCCGGTCGGTCGACGATCTCGTGAACCGCACCGGCCTGCGCCGCGACGAGCTGGTGACGCTCGCCGACGTCGGCGCGCTCAACGCGTTCGGCTACGATCGCCGCTCCGCACTGTGGCAGGCCGAACGAGCCATCCGGCCGAGCGGTGAGCTTTTCGAGAATTCAGAATTCGGAATTCGGAATTCGGAATTCGCAGAAGGAACCGCAGAGGACGCTAAGACCGCTGAGATTCTTTTTGAAAACGAGCTCTCTGCGGACATTGCGGTCTCCGCGGTTTCTTCTGGAGACGAAGCGGAGTGTCCGTTGAAACCCATGAACGAAGCAGAGCGCCTCGTGGCCGACTATGCGGGCATGGGGCTGACCGCCGGCCGCCATCCAATGGCGCTGCGCCGGGACGATCTGGCGATGCGCGGCATCCTGCGAGCCACCGATCTGGCGTCGGCGCGGCAGGGCCGGCGCGTGCGTGTCGCGGGCATGGTCATCACACGCCAGCGTCCAGGCACTGCCAAAGGTTTCGTGTTCCTCACGCTCGAAGACGAGACCGGTATCGCCAATATCATCGTCCGCCCCGATCTCTTCGCGCGCGATCGCCTCGTCATCGTCGAGGAGCCGTTTCTGATCGTCGACGGTGTGCTGCAGAACCAGGACGGCGTCACGTCGGTGCGCGCGGAACAGGTCCACGGGATGAAAGGTCTCTCGATCGACTTCGACGCGCACGATTTCTACTGACGTACGATCCAGAAAAAACCGCAGAGATCGCCGAGACCGCAGACAGGGTAGCGGCCGCAGGAAACGTTGCTCGAATAGCCGGAAACGTTCCCCGGCGACCTTCGCGATTTCTGCGGTCTCTGCGGTTTCTTTTATCGTGGCCTCTTGAGTGCCGACGATGACACTGCGATAGCATGGCGTCAAAGTAGTCCTGGAGGCACCCATGCGAGCTGAAACTGTCGCCCGAGCCTTTGCCCTCGCGCTCGTTGTCGCGGGCACCTCGATCCTCGCCGCACCGTCCCAGACGGCCACGCCAGGGCAGATGACGCAGGCGCGCGTCTGGGTGCAGAACCGCGGGCGGAGCGAGGCGCTGCCGGTGGACGTCCGCGAAGTGAACCTGGACGCCCCTCTGCGCGTCCACGTGACGAATGCCGACCCGCAATACGCCGCGACCAGCCCGGTTCAGGTCCACGAGGTTCGTCGTGTCTGGGAATACGAGACGATCGCGATCCCGGCCGACGCCCAGGCGAACATCGCGTCGCTCCTCAACACCCGCGGCGCCAACGGTTGGGAAACGACCGGAATTTCTTCGGTGAACACCGAAGGCGCGATGGTCATGCTGCTGAAGCGCCAGCGATAGCGTCGTCTATTCCACGGTCACGTTCGTCACGCCGCCGGCGACCTCGATGTCCCTCTGCAGCCGCTTGCCGTCGGCAAACACGGTGACGCTCCAGGTACCGGCGGGGACGCCGGAGAACGAGAACGAGCCGTCAGCGCCCGCCACCGTCGCAAACGGCGACGAGGCTGCGAACACCGAGGCGGCCATCGCCGGGTGAATGTCGCAGCCGACGCGATAGAAGCCGTCACGCTCGAACGTATATGTGTAGGACTCGCCCGTGGGAATCGCCACGTTGAACGCCGACGCGTGCGTTTCTTCGTGGCTGACGCGCACGTTGTGGAGCGTGTCGTCGCTGTTGCGGAACTCTACCGGATAACCGGTCCGCACCAGCAACAGCTCGGGTCCGAAGGTCAGCCCCGCCTGGTCCATCACCGGCTTTTCGTCCGGCGGCCCGAAGGTTCGCGGCGTTCTCGGGTCCAGCACGACGACCGCCGTTCCGTTGGTGGTCACACGACCGGCCACGCTTCCGCTCGTGCTCGACGATGGCGACTCGATCGCGGGCGGTGCCGCCACCGCGACCGCCGGCGCCGCCGGCTCTGTCTTCGAGCAGGCGCATGCCGTCGCGCACAGCGCGATCAACAGGACGCGCTTCACGCGCCCGCTTTGGCTCTGGCGCTGTCGTAGCTCTCGCCGTAAATCGCCGGCACCTTCGCACCCATCGGCCGCAGGTACATCGACAGCTGGCCGCGGTGATGGATGACGTGATGCAGCGACGTATCCAGGAAGGTGACCGCTGGGCGCTGGAACAGCCCGCGGAAGTCGATGATCTTGAGCAGGGCATCGACCGGCAGCGCCGCGAGCCTGATGATGTCGCGCTGAGTCGTGTCGGCGTACCACCGCGCGATGTCCGCGGAATTGGTCAGCTCCGCGGGCCTGCCGGGGTTCGTGAAGTCGAACGCGCCGTTTATCACCGCTTCGCTGAACCGGTGCTCGGCCCCGACGATGTGCCACGCGAGCTCGAGGGCGGTCTTGCCGACGTCGTCCGGGCGGAAGTCGCCTTTGTCGAGCGGGATCGCCTCGATGACGCGCTGCGTGATCGGCTGCTCGACCTTCAACGCACGGATCGCGTTGTCGCGCAGGTAGAGCGCCTGTTCGGGTTGGAGAGGCATGAGCGAATTGTACACACGTATCATGCGCTATGGCGGAATGGACGGTCGGCGCGGACGAAGCCGGGTTGCGCCTCGACAAGTATCTGGCGGGTGCTGACCGTGCGGGATCGCGGCCGAAAGCGGCCGCCGCGCTCGACCGGGGGAAAGTGTTCGTCAACGATCGCGAGATGACACTGTCGGACGCCGCCACGCACGTGACCGCCGGTGACGTCGTCCGCCTCTGGATGGATCGGCCAGGCACGGCGAAACGCGCGCCGTCGCTCGGTGAGAATCGGGATCTGGCGGTCGTCTATGAAGATGACGCGATGATCGTGTTGAACAAACCGGCGGGTCTGTTGGCTGTCCCTCTGCCCCTGCAGCGCCGGCACGATGCCCGATCGGTGTTCGAGGATCTGAAGATCTACTTGAACCGCCGCGGTCGGCGCCGCCCGTACGTCGTCCATCGCATCGACCGGGACACCTCTGGACTCGTGCTCTTCGCGAAGAGTGAAGCCGCGCAGGTCGTCCTGAAAGAGCAGTTCAAGCGACATCAGCCCGAGCGCGTCTACCACGCGGTGGTCTACGGTCTGCCGTCGCCCGCGTCGGGGACGTGGCGCGACCACCTGGTGTGGGACATGAAGGCGCTGATACAGAAAGAGACGTCGCCCCGCGACCCGCGCGGGAAGGAGGCGATCAGCCACTATCGCGTGATTGAACGGCTGGCCGGCGCGTCCCTGATCGAAGTCCGGCTGGTGACCGGCAAGCGGAATCAGATCCGCATTCAAGCGCGCCTGCGCAGCCACACGCTCGTG
>Ga0306920_100007400_pt1 | contig 14465 bp, 12 predicted proteins | sample flu12Cox44000170_FD_204666 | JGI IMG/M metagenome (GOLD analysis project Ga0306920, IMG submission 204666) | Lab enrichment of tropical soil microbial communities from Luquillo Experimental Forest, Puerto Rico - flux4day.12C.oxic.44.000.170 (v2)... | ecosystem: Environmental > Terrestrial >...
CCTACGGTTGCTTCGACTTCGCTAAATCCGGACGGTTTAGCAGATCAGAGATGGGGCCTCTAGCGACAGGCGCAAACTGGGCGCCGGGCGAGAGGGCAACCGGTTGGCTTAGAAAGCGGCAACTCCACAGGCATATGATGCGCGATGGTACTGCCTCGAAGCAAGTCCTATCAATGGTCGCCCGTCGGCGCCATCTCGAGCTTAAAGGCCAGCAGCAAATTTCCGGGCATGCCGGCGGTTACGTCAAAGCCGGAAGTGATGTACACCATATCGCCGACGACCACCGGTCCGGAGCCGCTGATCGAGCCGCCGTGCGCTTCGACGCCGTTCACCGTCCTGAACTCGGGCTCGGTGTCAAAGTCCCAGATTACGTTTCCGTTTTCTGTCGAATAGGCGCGCAGATGACCGTCCATCGAGGCGGACAAGACCACGCCGGGAATCAAGGTCACCGCCGCGAGCTGGCCCGCGCTGCAACCTGGCTTGGCTGCGCACGCAGGCTCCGGCGGCATCACTTTCCAGATCAGTTGCCCCGTACTCGCCTCGATCTTCGCTAGTCCTCCCGGTTGCCGTGCCGGAGCCCCGGGCGCAAGCGGCGTCAGAGTGGAGATGTCGGAATTTGCGGCGTACACGTATTTCCCGTCGGAAGCTGAACCCCACTCGATTCCGCCGAGCCCGCTCCCTTGCCCAATGCGGACCTGCCAAAGCTGTTTACCGTCACGATCGGGATCGAGGCCGTACATTACCCCCGTCTTTTGTCCCGCGAGCAAGACTCGCCGCCCATTGCCCAAATCCGCGAGAATGGGCGAGGAGCCAAAATCCACGTCCGGGCCCGGCTTTGGGGGGCAGTTGATGTGCTGTGGCCCGACGCATCCGAAGTTAAACACGTCGTCGGGAGTCTTTTGCTCAACCCAAAGCCGTTTTCCGGTGACGAGATCGAAAGCCATGATCGCGTCCGTGCCCTGGGGGGCGGGATCGACGTAGGCGTCTCCTGTGCCGACATAAATCCTGCTCAGCTTTACATCGATAGTCGGCGAATCCCAAATCGCTGCTCCCGCCGGGGTGAATTTGGCGTGGCTCTCGCCCGGCCGTGCTTGGTGCGGTTCTTCGCTAATGGCATACCCTTTCCAGATCATCTTGCCTGTAAGCGCATCGACCGCCGTCACGCTTCCGCGAAATGTGCAGCAGGGATAATCAGGATCGCCGCCGCTCAGTTCCTCATTTCCCGCAGCGCCGACATAGAGCCGCCCGTCATAGAGGGTCGCCGCACCTGTGATTCTGGCCGTACGATGGGCATCGGTTTTCATCTTCCAAGCGAGGGCCCCGGTACTGGCATCGACCGCGTAGAGATTGGCCTCGCCATCGGCAAAATACGCAAGGAAGTTCCCGCGCCTAGATGCGGGTCCGACCGTGACTGCGGTTCGCACCGTCGTTTCCGCTTGATACACCCAAATCGTGCAGCCGGTCTTGGCATCGAGCGCGTACACTTGGCCGTCGCCCGACCCGATAAAGAGTCGCCCGCCGACGATCGTTGGCTGGCCGTAGGCCGTGCTGGTGTCTGGCACGCCGAATGCCCATTTTAGTTTCAGGCGGGAAATATTCTCGGCCGTAAGGGAGGTATGCGTCTGATAGCGCGAGTTCACGATATCGACTCCCCAGCCATTCCATTTTTCTGGGCTACTCAGCGCGTCGGCTGGAATGGGCTGCTTCACGGTACAGAGGTTGGCTTTCGCCTGGGCAGCACTGTTTCCGGGATTCGAGGAAAGAGAGGCCGCGATCGCTTTGCGCTCGACTTCAGTCAGTCTGTTTCCGTAAATGACCATTAGGCCCGATTCGAGCGCACGTAAGATCTCTTCTTGCGTTTTACTTGCTAGCAGGGCCGGCGACGGCGCCCGATTCGCGCCCGTTGCCGTGTCGTTGTGGCACATCGCGCAATGTGCCTGAAACAGCGCCGGGCCGCTGGGCGTCTGCGCCGCAGCCACACGCGTGACCCATAGCGACGAAACCAGCAGCAGGTGGGCGAGGAAGACTCGATTGGCGTTCATTTTGTGGCCAGATCCAATACCAGCTTTGAGTCTCCGGCGCAAGGCAAATGCAGGGGAAGGGGATCGGGTACTAGTCGGCTAACTCGAAACGGAGGCAGTCTTTTCCGGGCTGCGCAACCGGGCGAAATTACTAGCCGCCCGACCTGCTCGGTCCAACATACTTTTTGCCTTTACATTCCGCCTAGTCAATCCATATCCTGATGGGCCATGTGGTACGTCAACAAGTCCTTCCTGCAAGCGCAAGTTGAATCGCTCGGCGCAAAAGGATTCACCGTCCGCAGCTCGGGCGGAGTGGCGCGCATCGAGAAATACGGCTGCGGCGCGGAACTGCGCAAAGGCCCCGATGGCAATTTTCAGATGACCATCATCCCTTCGATCATGTTTCAGGGACAGTTCACCCATCTCTGGGATGCGGGCTATCAGAAGTTCCTTCTTACCCATGACGGGCGCAAGATTCCGATTCGGGTCAACCAGCTGGGCGATCTGCGGCGTTTCAATGAAGAGTTGCGCACTGCGCTGCATGTTGCCACCTATTACAACGAAGCCCTTGGCTCAACCTGCCACTACAGCGTCTATGACCGCGTGAAGGGACGCGTCGGCGATGTGCCGGACGAGACGGTTGGCGCGCACGAAACAGGCGATCACTAAGGCTCCCCGAACGGCCCCCACCCATTTCTTTCAAGAGAACGAGCCCGGGGTCTTTGCCTGCGGAAAGGAAGGTGGGGACAGGCGGCGCAAAATGGCGATGGGTCTTCGCTCTGCGGGGATCGTTGACAAGACAATCTTACGCGGCTAGCATCCTGCCGAATAGAGCTCCGGCCGAAAGCTGCCGCAGCCTAAGGAGTGCACACCATGGGCAGCAGTATTTACCTGGAAGAACTGTCGACTGTCGGCGCGGTGCGTTTTCCCGAGATTCCGCTGTATCAGGGCTTTGGCGCGCCCGTGCGCTTGGAAGCCGATCTGCGCGATTGCGAAGTCACCTACGGGGAGGTTCCCAAGGATCTGAACGGCATCCTCTACCGCTGCGGTCCCGATCGCCAGTACCCGCCCCTGGGTGGCGACGACATTTTCATCGATGGCGAAGGCATGGTGGTGATGTTTCGCTTCGATCATGGCCACGTCGATTTCAAGAGCCGCTATGTGCGCACCGAGCGCTTTCGCATTCAGCAAAAGCACCGCCGCGCGCTGTTTGGCCGCTATCGCAACCGCTACACGCGCGACCCGATCGCACAGAGTTGCAATCCCGGCACGGCCAATACGAACGTCGTATGGCACGCGGGCAAGCTGCTCGCGCTCAAAGAAGACGACATGCCGTACGAGCTGAATCCCTATACGCTTGAGACGATTGGCCGCCACGACTACAACGGCGCGATCAAGTCCGTTTGGATGTCGGCGCATCCGCATCTGGACCAGACCACCAACGAGCTTCTGACGTTCGCCTATCAGGCCAAGGGGGACGGCACGACCGATGTTGCGTATTACGTGATTGGGCCCGATGGCAAATTGAAGCATGAAGTGTGGTTCAACGCGCCGTGGGCAGGCATGGTCCACGACTTCGCGATTTCGGACAAGTTCGTGATCTTTCCATTCTTCCCGCTGCTTACCAACGTGGACGTGCTCAAGAAAGGCGGGCCGTTCTACACCTGGCACCGCGATTTGCAGACGGTTGTTGCGGTCCTGCCGCGGTATGGCACGGCCGATCAGGTGCACTGGTTCCGCGGCGACACAAGCTTCGCTGGTCACATGATGAACGGCAGCAGCGATGGCTCGAAAGCGAGCCTCGACGTCTGCCTGTCGCGCGGCAGCTCATTTTTCTTCTTCCCCAATCACGATGGCACGCCACCGGACCCCGCGCAGGCCATTCCCCATCTCACTCGGCTAACTTTCGATCTGGCGGGCAGCACGGAAGCGTACAAAACCGAGCAGCTTTATGATTGGATGTGCGAGATGCCCCGCGCCGATGACCGCTACTACGGCAACGGGACGTACCGAAAAGGCTACGTTGTTTGCCGCGATCCGAACAGCCCGGGAGCAGGGAACATCGGATTCGGCGCCATCGGCCAATTCGATCACCGCACGGGTGGCGCGAAGCTATGGAATCCAGGCTTGGATTCGGGCGTGCAGGAGCCGTTGTTTGCGCCGCGCAAGCCGAATTCTCCGGAAGGCCAGGGTTACCTGCTCGCACTCGTGAATCGCATGGCCGAAAATCGCAGCGATCTGGCCATTCTCGACGCCGAGAATGTCGAGGCGGGACCGATAGCCTTGGTGAAGCTGCCCCATCGCGTGCGCATGACATTCCACGGAATGTGGGTTTCCGAGGAGGCTCTCAACGCAGGGCGTTATTCCGCCGTGCGCACGGCCTAAGTACGGCTTACTCGGCGGAGAACGCGAGCAGTACATTGCCCGAGTTAGTGCCGGTCACGGCATAGCCTGAACCGATGAAAAGCATGCCGTTCACGATGGCAGGTCCGATGGACGCGATCGCCCCGCCGTGTGCGGGCACGTGGTTTACCGTCTCAAACGCCCTCGCCGTGTCATACTCCCAGAGAACGCGGCCATCGGCGGAGGAAAGCGCGTGCAGTTTTCCGTCTGAACCGGCCACAAAAACGACCCCGGGCATCGCCGTCGCGGCGGCAGAGTTCACCACGCGAGTGGTTGGCGCTTTGGCAAACGTCGCGCGCCACAAGATGTCGCCCGTGGCAAGCTTCAGCGCAACCATTCCACCCGACTGCAGACCGTAGTAAACAGTCTGTTCGTCGGCCGCCCCGCCCCACACGACGCCATTCAGCAGCGCGTAAAAGCTGTTCTCCTGTCCTTTGGGAATATCGACGACGTGAGTCTGCCAGATGATCGCGCCTTTGCTGTCTGGATCGAGCGCAAAGACCTTTCCGTTTTTCATTCCAAAGACGAGCACGCTCTTGCCGCTTGCGAGCTTGCGCAAAATCGGCGAGTTGCCGATATCCTGATCGGGGCCATTTATCGGCGGGCAGTTGTCAGTTCGCGTTGGACCATTGCAGCCGCCCATGAACGCGTCGTTGGCCTGCCCCTGATAAAACCACAGTATCTTGCCCGTTTTCAGATCGAGCGCCACAACCGCATCGGTCGTATCAGGGACAGGGTTGCTCTGGCCATCGCCGGTTCCCACGTAGATCGCACCGCGTTCCTCATCAATCGTTGGAGAGTTCCAGATCGAACCGCCCGAAGGAGAATACTGTTGCACGCCTCGCGAATTTTTCCTGGTTGGCTTCGGCTCGGGCACTATGTACGTTTTCCAGACTGGCACGCCGGTGTTCGCGTCAAGCGCAACCAGGCTTCCCCTGAATGTGCAGCAGGGGTAGTCGAGATTGGAGGCGGAAAATTCCTCGGAAGTAGAGACAGGCACGTATACCCGTCCTCGATAGACCTTGGGCGCCGCAGTGATGCGCGCCACGAAGTGATCGTCGACGCGCGTAGTCCAAAGCTCTTGGCCCGTTTGCGCATCCACGGCATATACATTCGCGTGCGCGTCGCCGAAAAACGCTGCGTTTTTTGTGCCCGGATGGCCGCTCACCGGCCCCACGCTCACCGCCGGTCGCACCGCACCTTTCGCTTGGTAGGACCAATACACGCAGCCGGTCTCTGCATTGAGCGAATAGACATAACCAGTGTCACTGCCCACGAACACTCGCCCGGAAACGATGCTCGGCTGTCCGTAGGCGGAGAGCCCGTCTGGATAACCGAATGCCCATTTCAGTTTCAACTGGGGCACCTGCTCGGGCGTCAATGCGGCCGCTTTCCCGCTCTGAAATCTCGAATTGACGATGTCGGGACTCCAGCCGTTCCACTGCGGACCGACCGTCGGATCGCTCATCGGCGAATTGGAGGCACAACGGTTCGGCATGTTCTTCGCATCGCCCGAGCGCATACTCCCGAGCGGACGACCGCTCAGAAACGTAGCCAGCATTTTTCGCTGATCTTCCGTCAGGGCGTCTCCCTGTGGTTTCATCACGCCGGTGGTTAAGGCTTGGTAGATTCTCTCCGGGGTCATCTGCCGGATCGCATCCGGCGCGGGCGCTTGCGGCACATTCGGATTGCCGTGGCAACCCATGCAGTGCTGCTGGAAGGTAGCGATTCCGCTTTCGGTTCCCGGACTGGCGGTGATGGGCGGCGCATTCGGATTTTCTTGCGGCTGCGCCATGCGGCCAACCGCCAACATGATAACCAGCGACGCAGCGGTCCTAAGCCTGTGCTTGCGCACTCGCTTCCCATTTCCCATTTTCCGTTTTCCCTCTTCTGTACTCTGCGGCCGCTACTTATCGCTAATCCCGCCCCAGGCGCTGTTCAGGTGATACTGCAAGCCGGAACCCATCATTTCGATGCGTCGAATTTTACCGCCTGTGATCTTGAATGCCTCGGTCACTTCTAGGCTGCTCGGCCGATTGAAAATGTTCCCCATCGAGACGGTCTGGCCGTTAGTCAACTTGATCGTATGCACCGTCCCATTCTGATCGAAAATGACGTTGGCCCATACGACCCCCCGCTCTTCGTCTACGATCGGGAATCTGCGAGAGTGAATCCGCGTGACCACCGCATAGTACCCGCTTTTGAACTGTGCCAAGCAGCTCAGCGCGAACGCATTGAACGGCGCGTTCGGCGACAGCGTGGGATTATTGGTCGTGTGAGTTCCATTTTCAATGCGATCGCAGTCATCGGCGAAAGGATACTCGCCCTTCCCGTCATTGTTCTCCAGGCCCGCGAAGTACATGTTGGCCGTGGCAATCAATCGTTGTCGCGAGGCCCGCTCGGCCGGTGGGATTGCCTCAAACCAGATCGGCTCTGGCTTGCTCGCATCAAAGCCATTGATATTATTCGGCCCGCCTCCTCCTTGCCTGTAGTAGGTCGTCTCGACTTCGGTGATGCGCCCGAGTTGCACGCGCAGCCGCATGCCCATGATCAGCAAGTGCTCGCCTTCGTGCATGGTCACAATGCAGCCGATTTCCTCCTCCACGGTGTCCGAGAAACAGTGTCGGTAATTGCCCACAGCCGTGGCTGTGCCCCAGAATCCATCACCAATCCCCATCGCCTGATCCTGCTCGGTATATCTCACGTCTGCCGCGAATGGCATTTTTTTTGGATCATGTGCGACCAGCGCGTCGAGATAATTTGTGGCCAGCCCTTCCAAGCAGGCGCGGTCGCAATCGGTGGGAATCGCACCGGCCGCCGCGACTGGCCCCGCCAATCTGGTTGCCAGTACGGCCATGGCCAAGCAACAGATCGTGCCCATCACCGACGCTTTTATCATTCGCAGCGTTCCCCCAATTTTCTCGGCACTGGGACCCGCCCTCCTGGGCGAAGCCGCGCCGAGGCTTGCGGCGTCAGCCGGCCTGGAGGCCAGTCGGTTCGGTGCCATCCTCCCGCTCACCGTCCCGAGCCCTCCGTCCATCCATTGCCCAAGCCGTACGGAATGGTCACAAACGGAAACGCCTCCACTTCGTGAATGAGGCCACCACGGATTCCAAACGTCTCCACGGTGACAAGATTCTGGAGCATGCCCGGAGGCGCGTCCGCAGAGGCTCCCCGTCGCGTCCCGTCATGAACGAACAGCGGGAAGGTGGCTACCAGCCCTTTCTGCTCGTCGATGACAAGCGCGCGCCGCGGCCGGATGTGCTTCATAAAGGCGAACGTCTTGGTGTCGATCTGCTGCGAGCAGGTTAGCATGCTGAACTTCAGTTGCGCCTTGCCCTGTTCGGTATGGGGATCGGGGAGGGTCGGCGCGGGCATCATCCGTCCGCCCGGTGGGGGGTTGTTCACGGTTTGATAGCCGTTCTCATCGCGCACGCAATCGTCGGCGAACGCGCCGATTTTTCCGTCGTCGCCTTCGAGCGCATCGAAGTAGGAATTGGCGGCCCAATAGAGCACATCTCGCGATTCTCTTTCTGAAGCAGGCAGGTCATTCACCAGCCCGGGCCGAGGCGTAGTCAAAAGAGATATCGCCGCTTCGTTGATGTTAGCGGCCCAAAGCTGCTCGATTTCCTGGATTCTTCCGCGGTCGATTTTCAATCGCACGGCGACCAGCGTGTCCCGGCCGTTTACTTTCAGCCGCGCCTGTTCGGCCACCTGTCCTGCCAGCGGGTCAGCGACCACGATTTTGAAACTGGTTGGCTCCACTTTCGAACGCCAGAGCATTCCCTCGCCAACGTCCATGGACGCTGTGTTTTCCGTCATCCGCACATCGAGCTGCACCGGCGGGACGGACTTGGGATCATGCTCAAAAACGGCATTCATATAGCCATCCAGGAACCCGATCAGACAGGCTCGATCGCACCCCTTTACGATCGAGGCGCTCCACTCCGGCTCCGGCCCTTTATATTGCTGCGGCCCTGCAACACAGATCTGCGCAGCGGGCGCCGCAAGCAGCAGTCCCGCGCACACGGTCACCCAAATTTTCCTCATTTCCACCCCACTCGGAGCAAAATGCTAGGCTACGCCGCGTGACGATATCGCGCCCGGGCGCGTGCGTCAACCCAGGGCGTGGTCATGTGGTCTTGGCGAGGCGAGCCGCAGTTCATGCACATCCTGCGCGAGCCCAGCCAAGCCTGTGGCCGTGTCGGCGAAACATGTCGCCAGCGTCGTGCGTATTTATCAGCGAACGGATTTCTAAATCCCCGACCGGCGTATGAGCTTCGAAGCGAGTGAATTCGAGTTTCGCAACCGCTTCTGGTTTATGGCGGGTATCGTTGCTCTCGGCTTCAGTCTTTATCACTTCGATCGCCTGAACGCCTCAGAAGCGCTCGCCGCCCTCGTGCTGGGGGGCCATCCCGATAAAGATTCCATCGCGTTCGGTCACTGGATAAGGGGCTTTTTTCTTTTGGGCACGCTGACGGTCACCCTGGGCGCGCTGATCCGTTCGTGGGCGGCCTCCTATCTGCGCAGCTCGATCGTCCACGACCGCGCGCTTCATGGTGAAGAACTGGTGGCGGACGGCCCTTATCGTTACGTCCGCAATCCGCTCTATCTGGGCAACCTCTTTCTTGCCATCGGGTTTGGGTTGCTGGCGAGTCGCCTCGGTTTTGTGGTCATCTCAGTCGGCACGCTGCTTTTCGCTTATCGACTGATCCTCGCCGAGCAAGCCGTGCTGCTCAAGTGGCACGGGGGAGGCTATCAGCGCTATTTGGCTGCCGTCCCGCGCTTGTTTCCTGCGCTAACTCCACGCGTGCAGCCGGTGGGCTCAAAACCCAACTGGCTGGATGGCTTCACCAGCGAAATTTTCATGTGGGGCGCCGCCCTGGGAATGGCCGCCTTCACTCTCACGCGCAGTGTCGGCTGGTTCTGGAGTGTCTTCGGCACCGGCATGATCATCTATTTCCTACAATTCTCGCTGCGCTCGCGCCGTGACCAAGCGGCCAAAGGGGCATCGTCATTTTGAGTGAATGGGGCGCGGGCTGTTGGCGCGGATTCCGGTGGCTAGTCCGATGACCAAGTAGCGGCGGTTTTTGTGGTCTTACGTCCTCGAGGCGTGGGCCTGCTCCTGCACGTGCTTCCTGAATTCCGCTGGATGCGCAATCTTGTCGAATGGCTCTGGCGTCCCGCCCGTGCCGTGAATCAGCACCGTTCCATATCCGAGCATCCTGCCCATGAACGGCTCGGTAATTCCGATGCTCTCCACTTTGGGCAGCAGGATTTCAAGCGATCTGCGGTTGGCCAAGCCAGTCTTGATGATGACGCGCCGGTTAGTCACGCCAATTTCCGTCGCCGCTCTCCGGACCATCGCCACCACAAGGACGACCAAGGCCACCACCAGCAACGCCGCTCCCGCATACAAAAAATTGGGATCCCTTTCTAGAAGGCAGGCGATAGCTCCCGCCACAAAGATCACGGCGATGACGACAGGCCAGAAAAGCACACTCCAGTGCACTCCTGTCGCATAGACAAGGGACTCACCGGCGGCCAGATTCTTCCTCACGTAGCTCATCAGCAAGCCGCGCGCCAGATTCCTACGCCTCAGAATGCATTGAGGGTACCCTGCAGGTCGCTGACCCGCAACCGCTTGCTCACGGGCTGTTGCGCCAACCGTGAGGAGTGTCGTTTTTAAGACGCTACCGAGCAAAGGCCCGTCCCCCACGGAGGCGTGGTGATACGATTTTGATACCACAGGTTCTTTTTTTCGGGCGGTTTCAGCGTCGGCTGAGGGCCGAGTGAGCAACACAGGAAAAGACGGTGTCGATAAACGGCGCAGCACGCGTCTGACGCTGGCACTGCCTATCAAGGTAATTGGCTGCGACGCCCTGCAAGAGCCATTCGCGGAGCTCACGCGAACCGTGATGGTGAGCTGCCACGGCTGCAGGTACATGTCCCGCAACTACGTGCCCAAGGGGTCTGTTGTTACGCTGGAGGTTCCACGCGGCAACCTCAATGACCCGCCCCGCGAAGTAACTGCGAAAGTGGTGTATATCCAGCGCCCCAAGGGCACGCACGAAATGCTGCACATCGGTCTGAGCCTAGACACTCCGGGCAACGTGTGGGACATTCCCATGCCGCCCGACGATTGGTTCCCGCCTCCTGGCGAGCCAGCCTTTGTACTAGAAGAGCCGCCGCTTGGGCCGGCGCCAGTTCTGTCCCCGCCCGGACCAGTCACGCTGACGGCGTCCTGGGATGCAAGTGAAATTCTCCTGATGGCAGGCCGCGCCGAAGGGCGAGAGGCCGAACTCGCAACCGCGTTGCAAATGGCCCAGACAGAAAGCGCGGTGACCGTTGAACAGAAAGTGGGCCGGCCCGAACCACAGATGATCCCCTACCAGACCAGCAAGGAGCTTCAGGAGGGTTTGCAAGAAGCGCTCCAAGCATCGATCGAGCGCCTGTCTGAATCGGCGGTGCAGAAAATCGTCGAACGAGCATCGCAGCACATGGCCGAAATCGTTGAGCAAGCGCGGAAGGCGTACGGAGCAGCGTCGGAAGAGCTGGATGCCAAAATTCACAGAGCTGTTCGCGATGCGTTGTACACGCAAAATGGCCATCGCCATGGCCGCGGCCGCCGCCATCGATAACCTCGATCCGCTAAGGGCCGAAAGCTCTCGGCAGTGCTATTATTCCCGCCACTATGAAAAAATGCGTGCTCCTAGAAACAGTGGCCACCGCTGTTTTGGTTTGTAGTCTGGGTTCCGTTGCGCAGTGCCAGACCCAAGTTCCGCCGCCGCGCCCGATCGTCGTGCACGCTGCGCGTTTGTTGGATATTGAAGCGGGAAAAATGATCATGCCGGGAGAAGTGCTCGTTCAAGGCGAGCGAATCGTCGAAGCTGGGCCAACTGTCTCGCATCCAGCAGGCGTCGATACTCTCGACCTGGGCGACGCAACGCTTCTCCCTGGATTGATTGATGCGCATGTTCATCTCTTCCTCCATCCCGGCGCGGAAGACATGCAAACCATCGAAGAGTCAGTTCCAGAGCGCACCATTATGGCGACCCTCGCAGCACGCGACGATCTGATGGCCGGCTTTACCGCTGAACGCGATATGGGTACTGAGGGAGCGGGCTCGGCCGATACAGCCGTTCGCGACGCGATCAACGCCGGCCGCATTGTGGGACCGCGCCTCCGCCTTAGCGGCAACGCGATCAATATTCTGGGCGGACACGAAGATGCGATCGGCTTTAACCCGGCGCAGCATGTCCTGGCCAACGCCGACTACGCGAACAACGCTGAAGAGCTGATAGCCGTGATGCGCCAGCAGTACAAGGAGGGAGCCGACTTCACCAAGATTTACGAGACCGGTGCGGATGGGGTGCAGGACGGCAAAGCATCGACCCCCTATCAGTACAGTGAAGCGGAACTGGCGGCCGCGGTGGATGAGGCCGCTCGCCTCAATGGGCGCGTTGCCGTCCACGCCACCGGCGAACCCGGAGCGCTGTTCGCGGCGCAGGCCGGCGTTGCCTCGATAGATCATGCGAATCATCTGGACGCCGAAACGGTTCGGCTCATGCGCGAGAAGCGTATCTTTGCCGTTCCGACGCTGACGATCTTCGAATATTTCGCGGCGCATCCGGAAAAGCCCGAAGCGGCGACGCTCAGTCGTCAGCTCTGGGATATCAAAGTGAAGGAGTTTCCCAGGCAGGTTGCGGCCGGGGTGCCGATGGCGGTCGGTTCTGACGTCGGCCCATTTCCGCATGGCACGCAGGCGCACGAATTCGAGCTAATGGTGAAATATGGGATGATGCCGCTCGCCGTGCTGCAGGCTGACCTTTTGAACGGTGCCAAATTGCTCGGCTGGGAAGGGCAGATTGGCGCACTCAAACCCGGCTACTTCGCGGACGTGATCGCCGTCCCGGGTAACCCTCTCGAGGATATCACCGCGCTGAAAAATGTAGTCTTCGTGATGAAAGGCGGCATCGTATATCGGAAATGAAAGGCCGGTATAGCTCGGCTACGATGGCGTCCTTTTTCTTTGGGAGATGGAAGGCTTCCCGGGGCCGGCAGGCAGAAGTGTTGAGGATCACCGGCGGGGAGAGCCGATGACGCCATGAACAAGCGGGGGCAGTGACGGGGGTGTGGGAGCGAATTGATAGCTGCTTTCCACAAGTTCCCTGGCGCGGGCAGCGCGAGTTTCCGAATTGTAGTGCAACGTGCAAAGGGTCTCTCCGGCCGCCACGCGGTCGCCCAGTTTCTTGTGAAGCGAGATCCCCACGGCTGGATCGATCGAGTCTTCCTTTTTCTCCCGGCCCCCGCCAAGGATCGCGCTGGCGGTGCCGAGGTTCTCGCACTGAATCGCGCTGACATAGCCGCTCGTCGGGCTGGGCACATCGAGAGTGGCGGTCGCCTGTGGCAGCCCTGCATGATTGTCGATCGCAGCCGGATCGCCGCCCTGCAACTCGACCATCTGGCGAAATTTTTCGAGCGCCAGGCCCGAGCGAAGCATTCGATCGGCAAGTTCCTTGCCCTCCGGAATCGTCCTCGCACGGCCGCCGAGATAAAACATCCACGCGGCGAGTTCGAGGCAGAGCTCGCGCAAATCGGCCGGACCACCACCGTGCAGTACGTCAAGGCATTCCTCAACCTCGAGCGCGTTGCCGATTTTGAGCCCGAGGGGCTGATCCATATCCGTAATCAGGGCGACGGTCCTGCGGCCTACCCGCTGGCCGGCTTCGACCATGAGCTCGGCAAGGAAAATGGCGTCCTTCTCTGTTTTCATGAAAGCGCCCGAGCCAGTCTTCACATCCAGAACGAGCGCGTCGAGCCCCTCGGCCAGCTTCTTGCTCATGATCGAAGCGCAAATCAGATACGGGCTCTCGACCGTGCCGGTCGCGTCGCGCAGGGAATAGAACTTGCGGTCGGCGGGAGCGAACTCCACAGTCTGGCCGATCATTGAGCAGCCACAAGCGCCCAGGACTTCGCAAAAGTGCACCAGCGAGAGATCGACGCGCAAGCCGCGGATCGATTCGAGCTTATCAAGCGTGCCGCCCGTATGGCCGAGGCCGCGCCCGCTGATCATCGGAACGACGAGTCCGCCGGCTGCGGCGACCGGTGCCACGATAAGCGAGGTTTTGTCGCCGACACCTCCGGTCGAATGCTTGCCAACTTTTGCTCCGGCGTATGCGGAGAGGTCGAGTACCTCGCTGGAGCGCAGCATCGCGTCGGTGAGCGCGGCCGTTTCGGCGCGAGTGAGCCCGCGAATCAGCGCGGCCATGAGCCATGCCGAGACTTGATAGTCGGGAATCTCGCCGCGTGTGTAGCCGTCAACGAGATGGGTGAGTTCCGCAGGCGACATTTCCTGGCCGTCGCGCTTGCGGCGAATCACATCGATGGTACGGATAGCGCTAGAAGCGGCATTCTTGCGGGCGTTGCTCACTGGAGCCGGAATCCCTGGGGGAGCAGCTTTTCGATGGGAAGGTCTTTCCAGCCACTCGCACTGAGAAAGATGACGCTCGCTTTGGGACCGAACTCGTAAATAACCTGGCGGCACGCACCGCACGGCGAGCAAGGGGCGTTCTGGTTATTCACCACGGCGATCGCCCGAATTTTCGTTGTGGGGCCGAGTCGGGTGATGGCGGAAAAAACGGCGGTGCGCTCTGCGCAATTGGTGACTCCATAGGAGGAGTTTTCCACATTGCAACCAGTGAACAGATCGCCGGACACCGTCAACAGCGCGGCCCCGACCCGAAATTTCGAATAAGGCGCGTAGGCGTTCTTCATGGCTGCGCGGGCGGCTTCCAGCAGGCGCTCGCGAGTTGCGCGCTTGGAGGGGGGGCTAGGCATGTAGCTGCGTGTTCACGGTTAGCGTAGTAAGATTTCAGGTCTATGTCGAGCCGAAACTCTGCCATCGATCGCAGTCAACTGGCGGAAAGTTGGCAAGCCCTGGCGAGAGTGATCGATCACACGAATCTGCGCCCCGAGGCCACAGGCGGCCAAATTGTCCAGCTGTGCCAGGAGGCCCGCGAATTCGGATTTGGCGCGGTG
>Ga0306920_100007401_pt1 | contig 14465 bp, 14 predicted proteins | sample flu12Cox44000170_FD_204666 | JGI IMG/M metagenome (GOLD analysis project Ga0306920, IMG submission 204666) | Lab enrichment of tropical soil microbial communities from Luquillo Experimental Forest, Puerto Rico - flux4day.12C.oxic.44.000.170 (v2)... | ecosystem: Environmental > Terrestrial >...
GGAACCTCGACGTCAACCTCGACGACGACGACAACGCCCGGCTGAAGAAGCTGGCCGTCGACACCTCCTACAGCCGGCTGGCCGGCGGCTTCCTCCAGGCCGCGCAGGCCGAGGCGCTGCAGGGCGCAGGCGAGGGCATGGCCCAGGGTGGCGGCGCGGTGACCCCGATGTTCCTTGGCGCCGGCCTTGGCATGGCCAACCAGATGATGCAGCCTTCGCCGCAGGCTCCCGCTGCCCCGCCGCCAGGCACCGGCTTCGCCGGCAGCGGCCAGGGCTACGGACAGCAGCCGCCGCAGGCCCCGCCCCCCGCGTCCCCCCCGGAGGCAGCGGCCCCGGCCGCCCCGGCCGAGGCCACGGTGGAGTGCCCGCAGTGCCACAGCGCGGTCCGCGCCGGCTCGAAGTTCTGCGCGGAGTGCGGTACGCCCATGGCCAAGCACTGCGCCAACTGCAATGCCGACCTGGCGCCCACCGCGAAGTTCTGCCCGGAGTGCGGCACCCCGGCGACCCCGCCGCCGTCTGCTTAACGGGAGCGCCGGCCCCGGCCCCGCCTGGCACGATCCTGAGCCTGGCGCGGCCGGCCCCGAGACCGGCCCTGCCACGCGAGTCCCATGCGCCCCGTGTGTGCGTATGGCATGAAAACTAGTGAAGGGCCAGGGTTTCATGGACCGTATCGAATGCCAGTGGTGCAAGGCCCAGAACGAGATGGGCCGCACCAACTGCACCACTTGCGGCGCGCCGCTCGACAAGAAGGACCTCGTCACCGACTCGGGCTGGGCCGAGGCGCCGCGGCTGCGGGACATGACGGAGTTCCGGTTCTCCAGCTCCACCTGCCAGATCGAGGGCGAGATCGTCCCGGTGGCCGAGATCGCGCTCGCCCAGGGGGACTCGGTGTTCTTCGAGCATCACGTGATGCTCTGGAAGGAACCCCAGGTGCCGATGTCGGCGCTGAACACCGGCGGCGGCATGAAGCGGATGCTCGGCGGCATGCCGCACATCCTGAGCGTCGCGCACGGCCCGGGCCGGGTCGCGTTCTCCCGCGACGCCACCGGCGAGGTGGTGGTGCTGCCGCTGCACCCGTCGATGGAACTGGACGTGCGCGAGCACGCCTTCCTCGCCGGCACGCACTCGCTGACCTACTCGTTCGTGCGGATCAAGGGCCTGGCGAACATCCTGCACGGCGGCGGCGGCATGTACATGGACCGGTTCGTCACCCATAACGAGCCCGGGCTGCTGCTCCTGCACGGGTACGGCAACGTGTTCCAGAAGACGCTGCAGCACGGCGAGAAGATCATGGTCGAGCCGGGCGGTTTCCTGTACAAGGACTCGTCGGTGACCATTAACGCGATCAAGCAGAACGTCAAGACCGGGCTGATGGGCGGGCACAGCATTTACCTCGCCGAGATGACCGGGCCCGGCCGGGTCGGCATCCAGTCCATGTACGTCCACCACGGCTCCGAGTAGGGGGCCGACATGACGATGCCACCTGCCCAGGGGGCCTACACCTGCCCGTACTGCCGGATGGCCAGCGAGGGCGGCGGGGGCACCTGCCCGCACTGCGGCGCGCCGGTCGACGTGCGGCTCAAGGTGTCGGACTCCGGCTGGATCGAGCAGCCGCCGATCCGCGACATGGCCCACATCCGGTTCGGCCGCTCCACCTGCCAGATCAGCGGCATGTACGTGCCGGTGGCCGAGATGGCGCTGCACGACCAGGACTGGGTCTACTTCTCCCACCACCAGCTGCTGCACACCGACCCCAACATCCGCCTCGGCAACCTGCCGCTGAAGGGCGGCTGGAAGCGGATGCGGGCCGGGATGCCGCTGATCATGATGACGGCGCAGGGCCCCGGGCACATCGCGTTCAGTGCCGACGAGCCGGGGGAGACCATCGCCGTGCCGCTGGCCCCGGGCCGGGCCGTCGACGTGGTCGAGCACCGCTTCCTCGTGGCCACCGGGAACGTCAACTACGGCTGGCAGAACTCCAAAGTCTGGTTCACCACCCAGGACGGCGACGACGAGGAATGGCACTACCCGGTGGGGCGGACCATCGACCAGTTCGCGGCGACCGGCGGCAACGGCCTGCTGCTGCTGCACGCGCCGGGCAACACGTTCATCCGCGACCTCGCGCCGCGCCAGCGCATCCTGGTGCAGCCGGGCGGGCTGATCTGGAAAGACACCTCGGTCCGGATGTTCCTGCACTTCGAGTACCCGCACGGCCAGTACTGGTTCAGCTCGTCGCGCTACCAGGCCAAGTCGACCTGGCTGACGCTGGAGGGCCCGGGCCGGATAGCTGTCCAGTCGGTGTTCGAGCGGCCCGAGGGCTCGGGTTATGTGCGCCGCACCTCCGGCGCGACGACTCACCAGTGGTAAAGGCTTTCGCTGCATTACGACGGCCCAGCCCGGTGTGCTCCGCCGGCTGGGCCGTCTTCGTGGCCAAGGCCCCGTGACGGAGGAACGGGGCCGCAGGCCAGCGGGGGTTCCGGGGGTCGCCCCCCGGGCCAGCAGGGCCGCAGGCCAGCGGGGGTTCCGGGGGTCGCCCCCGGGAGTGTCCGGTCAGCTTGGGCCTTGACGGCGAACACGCGGAAACGCATCATCGGTCCGTAAGCTCCCCATGGGCAGGTCAAGGATTGGTCTTCCCAGGCCGCGAGGTGGGCGTGGGGTGGGGGCACCTTCAAGGGGCCAGAGGCTCGGGGTACGGGGTACGGGGTACGGGGTAGTTTCTGTAGCGTTTGCCCTCCCCTGCCTGGGCTGATGGCGGGAGAGGCGGAAGCACGTGCGGATAAACAGCAATGGGCCCCGGCGCCCGGCGGCCAGATGGCAGCTCCGGGCGGCGGTGGCCGGTGTGGCCGCGGTCGGCCTGGTGGCCGGGACGGCGGCCCTGGCCGGGCCGGCGGCGGTGGCCGGTGCGCCCCGCGGCGCGGGCATCGCGGCCAAGACGGCGCATCATGCGGTGTCGGCCCGGCCGGCCGTGGGGCGGCTGGCGCCCCGGCACGGCCGCTTCCTCGGCATCATGCCGAGCGGCAGCGCGAGGTTCGCGAAGGCCGCGCGTGCGGCCAACGGCACGCCGCCGCTGGTCTACCACGGTGGCCCGGTGCAGCACGCGGAGAAGGTGTACGCGATCTTCTGGGCTCCCTCGGGCCACTACCTGCCGGGATCCTACCGTTCGACCGTCAGCCAGTACTTCGGCGACGTCGCCCACGACAGTTACAAGACCAGCAACGTATACGCGGCTTCCACGCAGTTCTACGACAAGACGGGCCCGGGCGGGGGGAAGAACTGGGTCTCCTACAACGTGGCCTACGCGGGCTCGATCGCGGACACCGACGCCGTGCCGGCCAGTGGGTGCGCGAACTACACCCTGGGCGACTTCTCCACGACGTTTGCCTGCCTGCTCGACTCGCAGTTGCAGACCGAGATCAGTCATGTGGTCTCGACCCAGCACCTGCCGACCGGGCTCGGGGTCGAGTACTTCCTGTTCACCCCGCCAGGCCTGGGCAGCTGCTTCGACAGCAACCCGAACGACGGCTGCTACGACCCGGAGCTGACCTCTGGGTACTGCGCCTACCACTCCAACATCGGCGGGACCACGCTGTACGCGAACATGCCATGGGCGGACATCTCCGGATGCCAGTACCCGGTCCCGGACAACCCTTACCCGAACGATGACGGCGCCGACACCGTCATCAACGTGGTGAGCCACGAGCAGAACGAGACCATGACCGACCCGCTGGGCAACGCCTGGTTCGACAGCAGCGGCTTCGAGAACGGCGACGAGTGCGCCTGGCTCTCCGAGACCACGCACTTCAACGGCATCGGGGACTACTCGCAGACGATCAACAGCGACCAGTACATGATGCAGTTCGAGTGGAGCAACCGGAAGAACAACTGCGTGGGCACCAACACCTTTGCCCAGCCCACCGGCTCGTTCACCGCGGCGGCCGGCACCGTCACGCATGCCGAGAAGTTCACCGCCTCCGCGAGCGACACCGACGACACCGTGTTCACCTACGGCTGGAACTTCGGTGACGGCACGTCTTCGCTGGTCAGCACCGCCACGACGACGCACACATACGCGGCCGCCGGCACCTACACGGTGACGCTGGTCATCTTCGACGCGAAGGGCGACCAGGTCCGGATCGTCAAGAGCGTGGTCGTTTCCTAGCCGGACCGGACGTGGCCGGGCCTCCCGCCAGCGGCCCGGCCACGGCCACCGGCTGCGTAGTGGCTCGCAGGCTACGCTCGGCAGAGGAGGACCACCTGCGACGAGGACTGTGGAGGTGTCATGAGTGAGCAGGACCCAGAGCAGCCGGCCGAGGAGTTTCACCGCGACCGTCGTGAGCACGGCGGCATTCCCGGGCACCTCGACGATGACCAGCTCGCCCGGCTGACCGAGGAGGAGCGGGTGGAGGCCGGGCTCGACGACTACGACCCGGACGAGGTGCCACCGGCCACCGATGCGCCGCCGGAGCCGGACATCGCCAGGTCGGACGTGTTCCAGGAGGCGCAGGCCGAGATACGCCGTGAGTACGACAAGGATGAGCTGCTTGCCGAGGGGCAGCGGGACCCGTACCCGCCGACGCGCTACGACGAGTGACGCGCCCGGCGGAGACGCCCGTTTCGCCTGCGCGACCGTGGCCCGGGCGTGCTGGTTGAATCCCGTTGTGCGCGCGTGGCGATGGGGAGGGCGCGCCAGAGCCCTGGCAGCCGGGCTGATCGTGCTGCCCATGCTGGCGGCCGCCGTCATCACGGCATCTCCCGCCGTGGCTTCGCCGGTGCCGGCACCGGGGCTCGCCCCGGTGACGGCTGCGCTGCGGGACGCCGGGACGCTGCGGCTGAACGCCTGGGGCGGCGGGCTGGTGGACGCGGGCACCGGCGTGCTGGTGTGGGGCCGGGACTTCAGCCTCTACCGGCCGATGGGCAGCATCACCAAGGTGATGACCGCGCTGCTGGTGATCCGGGCCGGTGACCTGGGCCGGGAGATCAAGGTCACCAGGGGGGCCATCCGGTATGTGCACAAGCGCGGTGCCAGCAGCGCCGGGCTGATTGCCGGGGATGTGCTGACCGCGCGCCAGTTGCTCGAGGCGATGCTGCTTCCATCCGGCTGCGACGCGGCATACCTGCTGGCCACCAGCTACGGTACCGGCCGGAACGCGTTCATCGCGAAGATGAACGCCGCGGCGCAGGGGATGGGGCTCCCCGCGACGTATTTCTCGCACTACGACGGCATGCCCTACCCGACGGAATACTCCACCTACTCTTCCCCGGCCGATCTCATCCGGCTGGGTGAGGAGGCCATGCGCGTGCCGCTGTTCCGGCGGATCGTGGCCCAGCGCAGCTATCACCTGGCCGCCGCACCCGGGCACCACGGGTACCTGTGGCAGACCACCAACGCGCTGCTCGGCTCCTACCGGGGCATGCTGGGCATCAAGACCGGCAACACCAATGTCGCGGGCAACTGTTTCCTGTTCGAGGCGCGCCGCGGCCGGCGCACCCTGATCGGCGTGCTCCTGCACGTGAACCCGACCAGAAACGGCGCCGCGCTGTTCACCGCCGCGCGCCAACTGCTGAACTGGGGCTTCCAGCAGATTTAGGCCCGGGTGCGGCCGCAGGCAGCGGGGGTTCCGGGCCGTGGGGTCCGGGGGCTTGCCCCCGGGACGGCGGAGTGCCCCCCGGGCTAGCACTTCAGGGCTTGCGCGCCACGCCGGCCCAGAGGGCCGCCGGGCTGGCGGCCTCGCTCTCGCTGGTCGGCCGCCACTTCGACGCCTGCACCATCCCCGGGTCCACCAGTTCCAGCCCGTCGAAGAACTTGGCCGCGGCCGCGTTGTCACGGAAGGTGACCTTCTCGGCCATCATCTTGTTGAGGCTCTCCGCCATCCTGGCCATGGCCTCGGCGTTGATGTCCTTGGCCGGGTGGGACATCGCCAGGTAGCTGCCCGGCGCCAGGGGCTCGAGCAGCGTTTCGACTATCCGGTACGGGTCGTCCTCGTCGTCGAGGTGCTGCAGGACCGCCATCAGCATCAGCGCGACCGGGCGATCGAAGTCCAGCAGCCGCCCCGCGCGGGCCAGGATCCCGCGGGGATCCCGCAGGTCGGCGTCGATGTAGTCGGTGGCGCCCGCCGGGTCGCTGGTCAGCAGCGCGCGGGCGTGGCTGAGCACGACCGGGTCGTTATCCACGTAGACGATCCGGGCCGCCGGTGCCACGGACTGGGCGACCTCGTGGGTGTTGTTCGCCGTCGGGATCCCGGTCCCGATGTCCAGGAACTGGCGGACCTCGCCCTCCCCGGCCAGGAAGCGGACCGCCCGGGCCAGGAACGCCCGGTTGGACCGTGCGGACAGCCCGATCTCAGGGAAGGCCCTGATCGCCTGCTCGCCCGCGGCCCGGTCGGCGGCGAAGTTGTCCTTCCCGCCGAGCCAGTAGTTGTACACCCGGGCGACGTGCGCCACATTCGTGTCGAACGGCAGCGGAGGGCTGCCGTTGACCATCTGTTCGGGGCTTCCACCCGCCATTGACCGCCTGCCTCCGGCGTCGCTCCATTTGCCTGCATAGCGTACCGCCGGTGGGGCGCGGCGCCGGCATCAAGCGCATCGGCGGCACCGGCAATCACCCGCTCAGGGGGATGCCCGGCGGCCGGCCGGGGGAAAACGTAATCAATCGTTGGCTCGCGCTTAGGACGGTCGCCATGACTGACGCAACGAACCAAAGCAACCTGCCACAGGTGAGGTCCGGCCCGCTGATCATCGGTGGGATACTCGCCGGAACCGGTGCCATGCTCATGGTGGCCGGAGTGGCCATCGGCAGCGCGCACCTGTTCTCGGCCACCCGGCAATGGATCGCCGAGATGGAAGTGCCACCGTCCGAGCGGGTCAGGCAGAACTGGGCACGCGCCAAGGCCGCCGCCGCCGCGGGCAGCAGCGCCTGGCAGAACGGGACTACGGCCAGCGTCAGCAACTAGCTCATAAACGTGAGGGATGGCCTCGCCGGGGGCGCCAGATCCGGCGCTGTACCCGCAGGGCGAACGCGCCCACGGCGATGAGCAGGCCCACGTCAGCAGCAGTTGCCAGGTGGAGCCCAGGGCGCGTGACCAGGACTCATAAGCAAGCGACAGGCCGAGGGCCGCGGCCGCGGGAATGGTCGTGACCGAGATGAACACGCCGATCAGGGCGTTTGCCCTGGACTCGGTCAGCGACACCACGCCCACGAGGCCGGCCAGCACCGCGACGATCACCGAGAAGAGGTTCGGGTTGTCGATCAGGGCGGCGACGGGCCTGACGCCGAGTTCGTAAGCATGCGGCGTGTGCCCGGACCACCGGATGGCCACACCGAAGAGCACGGCCGCGGCGATCGCCGTCAGGAATCCCCAGAGCAGCGCGGACAGCCCGCGCCGGACCGGGCCGCCCTGGCGCTGGTCGATGCCCAGGGCGACCGCGATGATCGCGCCATACTCGGGGCCCACCACCATGGCCCCGACCACGAGGATCTGTGAGTTGGTCAGGATTCCCACGGCGGCGATCAGCGCCGCGATTACCAGCAGGACGAAGAAACTCGGCGGGTAGACCCCGCCTGCCCGGATCCTGGCCTCCACCATTTCCCACACCGGGGCCAGTTCGCCGTGGCGGATTCGTTCGCCGATGCGGGGCCGCTCCGGCCGCGGCGGTGCGGGCACCTGCGGCGGCTCGGCGAGGGGGGCGTCCACAGTCTCCACCATCACCGAGCACAGGCCGGCCGGGCGCAGATCGCGAAGCTGCCGGAAGACCGGGTTGGCGGATCCGGGGCGCAGATCGAACTGCACCGCGTCACCATCCGGCCGGCGGGCCGCCCCCTTCAGCACCACGAGGTTCAGCACGCCGGAGTCCGCCGTCAGGGTCTCCAGCAGGCGGCCGGTCACCTCGGGCGGGCTGGCGATCCGGACATGCAGCACCTGGAAATGGTCACCCACCCTGGGTTAGGGGCGCGGTGCCCCGCGCCGCGGGCGGCGCGGTTGTCAGGTCTCGTCCTGCAGGCGGCGCACCTCGAGGACCTGGACGCCGAAGGTCTCCAGCCTGGCCAGGAGCCCGTGCAGCGCCGCCTGATCCTGCAGCGGGCCATGCACCACCGTTTCGACCTGGTGCACCGAGGCGCTGAGCCGGTCGAAGTCGAGCAGGGCTTCGGAAGGGAGGACTCCGGCTATGCGGATCTCGTAATACACGGACGGCACCGCAGGCCCCCAAGGTTCGCGGGAAATCGCCACAGTCATCCCACCCTGCTCCCGATGGGCCGGTGGCACCCCACTCGGTACGGGTGATCCGGTGCGGAGCCGCGAGCCATGTCGCCTCACCCTGGTGAGATCGGCGGAGGGTGATGACGGGTCACCCGGGTGCATGCGAGAACGGTTACCAGGCGGGCTAGCCCGCGAGGCGAGCGGGGTCGGCCGGCGACTGCCGCTCGCCGGGGTGTTGAGGCGGTGGCGAAGGTGACCAGTGTGACCATTCCGGAGGCCGCCGGCTCCGGACGGCAGACAGCGGGGGCTGGCGATCCACTCCTGGCGTCCAAGGTCACGGTGCCTGGCGTTCCCGAATGGCTGATACCGCGGCCACGGATACAGGCGCTGATCGCCCAGGGCGCCCGCGGCCCGGTGACCGCGCTGACCGGGCCTCCGGGGGCAGGCAAGACGATGGCCCTTGCCCTGTGGGCCGCGGGCGGCAACGCCGCATGGGTCACCATCGACGACCACGACAACCAGCCGAGGGTGTTCTGGTCCTACGTTCTTGAGGCGCTGCGCCGTGCTGGTGTGCACTTTCCCAGGACTATGTCCGCGGCGGTGCGCAGGTATCCGGTGGACCACGAGTTCCTGCTCCGGTTCGCCTCGCTGATGGCGGCGCAGGATCCTCCGGTCACCCTGGTACTCGACGATGTCCACCTGCTGACCAGCGCCAGGGTGCTCGAGGGGCTGGCCTACGTGCTGAAGCACGCCACCCCGGGGCTGCGGCTCGTGGTCGCCTCGCGGATGGATCCGCTGCTGCCGCTGCACCGGTACCGGCTCACCGGGGAACTCACCGAGATCCGGGCGAGTGACCTCGCATTCACCACCCCGGAAGCCTGCCTGCTCATGGCACAGCACGGCATCGGGCTGTCGGAGGAGTCGCTGGACCGGCTCACCAGGCGCGCCGAGGGCTGGGCGGCGATCCTGCGCCTGGCCGCGATCTCGATGGACGGCCACGCCGACCCCGATCAGTTCGTCAAGGAACTCGTCGCCGAGGACAGCGCGGTCGCCAGCTACCTGGTGGAGGAGGTGCTCAACGCGCAGCCGCCGCACATCAGGAACTTCCTGCTGCGCACCAGCATCCTCGACCGGATCAACGAAGAGCTTGCCAGCGACGTCGCTGGCGGGGACAAAGAAGCCGCCCTGCTTCCCGACCTGGCGCACGTGAACGCGCTGGTCCAGCGTGACGAGGGCGGCTGGTACCGCTACCACTCGCTGTTCGCGGCGGTCCTGCGGCTGAAGCTGCGGCGCGACGACCCCGGCGGCCTGCAGGACCTGCACCTGCGCGCGGCGAGATGGTTCCGCCGGCACGGCTACCTCGGCGAGGCGGTACGGCACGCCGCGGACGCCGGCGACTGGCAGTTCGCGGCGAGCACCGTGGTGGACGAGCTTGCCCTGGGTGAGCTCATCGACCCCCAGGGCAACGAGGTGCTTGCCGACGGCTTCCGGCACATGCCACGCGAAGTCCGGTGGACGGCGCCACAGCCGCTGCTCGTCGCCGCGGCGATCGACCTCGCCCGCGGCGAGTACGGCACGAGCAGCGCCTTCGTCCGTGCCGCCGAAGGCCTGCTCGCCAAGCTTCCCGCGGATGCGGAGACGCCGTCCAGGCTCGCCGCCTCGCTGATCCGTATCGCCCTCGCGCGGAGCACCGACGACGTCGGCGCAGCCACGGCCGCGGCCGACAGCGCGGAGGCCCTGATCGATGCCGTTCCCCGGCAGCAGCTGGCCCGGCGCCCCTGGAACCAGGCGCAGGTGCTCGCGGGCCGCGGTGCCGTGGAACTGTGGTCCGGCCGCTTCAACGAGGCCGTGGCCATCTACGCCTCGGGTGTGGTCCCCGGCCAGGCCGCGCACAGCACGACCGGGCGGGCCGATTTCCTCGGGCATCTCGCCCTGATCGAGGCGCTGCGGGGCAGGCTGAGCCGTGCCGAGGAACTGGCCGCCGAGTCGGCCGGCAGGCCGGGGGACGGCACCGACCGGCAGGTGGGCGCCTGTGGCGCCGCGGCGGAGGTGGCGCTCGCCTCGGTGCACGTGGAAAGGAACGAACTGCCGCCAGCGCGCCGTTGGCACAGGCGGGCCGAGGACGCCCTGCGGACCCGGCCGGACAGGCTGATCGGCGTACTAGCGAGCCTCGTGGCTGCCAGGTACAGCCTGGCCGAAGGCCGCGGCCGGGCAGTTCTGGACATCGTGAGCCGGGCCAGGGAGGGCTGGTCACCGCCCGCCTGGATCGAGCAGCAGATGCTGCTGCTCGAGACGTGGGGCCATACCGCCGCGGAGGACTACCAGTCCGCCATCGAGGTGGCCATGCGCGCGGGCCCGGACTCCTCGCTCGGGGCCACAGTCGCGCTCGCGCGCGCGCTGCTGGCATCCGCGGACCGGCAGGCGGCCGCGCACGTGCTCGCCGCCGCGCCTCCCGGCACAGAGGCCGCCATCGGGGTACGTATGGCGGCTTGGCTGGTCGATGCGCGGCTGAACTATGGCGCCGGGGACGCCGCGCGCGGCCGCCGGTCGCTGGAGCATGCGCTGCGGCTTGGCGAACCCGAACTGTACCGGCTGCCCTTCGCGATGGAGCGTGACTGGCTCCGGCCGGTGCTGCAGCGGGATCCGGAACTGGCTCAGGCCTACCGCCGCGTACTGGAGCCAGACCTGGTCAGACCCGGCTGGATGGAGGTCAGGCAGCCGGGGAACAGAGAGGCGCCGGTGATCGTCGAACCGCTGAGCGAGCGCGAGCGCGAGGTGCTGGAACACGTGTCGGCCATGGAGAGCACGGCCGAGATCGCCGCCGAGATGTACATCTCGGTGAACACCGTCAAGACGCATCTCAAGAGCATCTACCGCAAGCTCGCGGTGACCCACCGCGGCGAAGCCGTCCGCCGGGCGAGGAAACTCGGGCTGCTCTGACCTGGTTCGTCCTCGCGCCGTACGGGAGCCGGCGCGAGGACGGATTGGGGACGGATGGCAGTTGTTAGACCTGTGCCGAGCCGTGTCCAGGCGCGCGGGCCGCGCCGCGAAGCTGGTTCACCCTGCCCGGCGCCTCACCGGGTGCTGCCCAGGGCGGTCTCCGGGTGCAGCACGTCGGGGCCGAGTTCGTTCAAACTGACAATATGCAATGCAAATTCCTGGAGCCGGTCGATCAGGCCATATAGTTCCGACTCATCGCGCACCGAGGCCATAATGCAGGTCCAGCCCCGGCCAGACTCCACCGAGAAACCGTCCAGGATGCTCGCCAGCAACTGCTGGCATTCACCCCGGAGGATGATCCGGTACCGCTGGCGATGGTTCACAGACCCGCTCATGGGTTGTTCCTCCGATGGCACGAGGCGCAGCGACTGTTTGCCTGCTCTGCCCCGGACGTCTGGATCTACACACCTTTTTACACATTGACTGGGTGAGAAATCCGCCCGATCTCCGGTTCACCCGGGTGATCTGGCGGCTCAGATTCCCAATCGTTTGCCGTGCGCGACCGCCTCGCGCCGCGAGGAGACGCCGAGCTTGCGGTAGATGGCCTGGGTGTGCGTCTTGACCGTGTTCGCCGACACGTACAGCTCGTTCCCGATCTCGCGAAGGGTGAGCGTGCCGCCGAGCATGCGCAGCACCGCGACCTCGCGCTCGGTCAGCGGCTCGGTGTTGTCCGCCTCACGCGAGGGACGGGCCAGGCGCCGGTCGAGATCGGCCAGGCGCGCCTGGAGCGTCTCGGTGCCGTCCGGCAGGACGGCCAGCACCTCCCGCGCCTCCTCAGCCAACTCGGCGGCCCCGGCGGCATCGCCGAGCGCCAGCCGGATCCGGGCCAGCAGGAGGGTCGGCACGATCGTGCTCCAGGGCCCGAGGCCGGAGTTCTTCCTGCGCAGGTCGAGCACGGGCTCAAGCTCCCGCAGGGCCTCTTCGAACCGGTCCTCGGCGGCGTACACCGCCGCGGTCGCCGTGTAGGCCATGACGGTCTGCGGCATCCTGCCCAGATCACCCTTGATGGCGAGGTCGCGGGCGGCGTGCGCACATTCCCGTGCCCTCGGCACCCTGCCCTGCCCGACCAGGACCATGGCCAGCACGGCCAGGGCGAACATGCGGATCAGCTGGAGGGACGCCTCGCTGTTCACCGCCTCCTCCAGGGACCGCGCCGCGGCCTGGAGATCACCGTTCAGGAAGCGGCAGAAGCCCAGTGCGCTCCTGGCCAGGGCATAGTACGGCGAGGCCGGGTCTTTCTCGATCGAGGCCGCCGTCCGCGCCGCGTCGAGCATCACCGGCAGGCCGTCGAAGCCGAAGGAGGCCCGCAGCAGCGCCGCGGAGGATTCGAGCGAACGCATGCCGTCGGGCAGCGGGCCGTCGTAGCGGCCGGCCTCGACGACCGGCAGCCAGCGCCGCACGGCCTTCTGGTCACCGGAAAGAGCCGCCGCCCAGGCCGCGCAGTGCGCCGCGAGCGGGTAGCCGGCGATCCGGTCGTCGCCGAGCGCGCGCATCCAGCCGCACACCGTCGCCGTTCTGCCCTTGTCGACGTAGGCGTGCCAGTACCGTGCGATCAGCGCGACGGCCCTGCCGGCGTCGCCCGCGGCGAGCGCGTGGTGTACCGCCTCTTCGGCCGACCCGGCCGCCTCATGCCAGGCGCTCGCGCGCGCGTGAAGGGTCGTCACCAGCGCCGGCTCGGTCCGGGCGAGCCGGCTCCTTAGCAGCTGCGCGAACAGGTGGTGGTACCGGTACCACTGCCGGTTGTCATCGAGCGGTACCAGGAACAGGTTCTCCCGTTCGAGCATCTCGATGATCCCCGCGGCGCCCGGCGACCCGGTGACCACGTCGCAGAGCGGGGCGCAGAACCGGGTCAGCACGGAGGTCCTGGCCAGGAACTCCTGGATCTCGGCGGGCTGGCGGCTGAGCACCTCTTCGGCAAGGAAGTCCACGATGAACCGGTTGTTCCCGGTGAACTGCCGGATGAAGGCGTGCGGCGACGGATGGCCGCGCAACGAGACGGCGGCCAGGTACACCCCGGCGGGCCATCCCTCGGTCCGTTCCATGAGCTGGCTCAGGTCGGGCTCGCTGAGCCCGGCCCCGGTCACGGCGAGCAGCAGCTCCGCGGCCTCCTCCGGGGTGAACCGCAGCTCGCGGGCGCGCACCTCGGCCATCTCCCCGGCGGCCCGCAGCCGGGCCAGCGGCAGCGGCGGATCCGCCCTCGTGATCAGCACGAGCTGCGCGGTTGGCGGCAGGTGGAGCAGCAGGAACGCGATCTGATCGTGACAGCGCCGGTCCTTGATCACGTGGTAGTCGTCGAGCACAAGGACCACCGGTGCCGAGATCGCGGCCAGTTCGTTCGCCAGCATCGGCAGCACCGGCTCCGGAAACTCCGGAGCCTGGGCCCGCAGTTCGGCGAGGATCGCCTCGCCGTCGATCTCCGGGCTGGCCCTGGTCAGCGCGCTGACCACATACCACCAGAGCCTGCCTGGGTCGCTGTCGCCGCGGTCGAGCGAGACCCATGCGAATGGCCTGGTCTCCGCCGCGCAGGACCGCCACTGCGCGACGAGGGTGGTCTTGCCGAACCCGGCCGGCGCGTCCACCAGCACCAGCTTCGCGGTGGTCTGTGTCAGTTCGCCGACGAGTGCCGATCGGTCCACCCACTCGGCCCGGGCACCCGGCGGATGGAGCTTGGTCTCGATCGGGGCATTCAGCCCAGCCAGGGCAGAGGGCATCGCAGGATAAGCGCCAAGGCCTTGCCCCGGTTGCCCTCCTGTGCCGAGCCGGCCGCCGTGGTGCACTCCGTTGAGAGTAATAAACCAGCCAAGCTTTGGCTAGAAATGATGTTCCGTGTCCCTATCCGGCCATTCCGCGCGGCCCGGGTGCGGGTGCCGCTAGCCCGATACGCGAGTTATATAACGGACAGTTAAGTCTCGTAGCTTTCAGTTACCTGGTCGGCGTGCAGGGTCACCCGTACCGGGCGAGGCGGCTCGCGGCATTCTCCGGCACCCTGGAAGGTGCCCGAGGAGGTGGCAATTGCGGTGACGATCGGTGCCAGCGTCGCCCTCATCGTGATCGGCGCGATTCTCCGGTTCGGCGTGACCTGGCAGCCCGCGCATGTGGATCTCCAAGTCATCGGGGTGATCCTCATGATCGCCGGGGTGCTCGGCCTGGCTCTTTCCCTGCTCTTCATGGTGATCAGGCGTAACGACCGCCGCTCGGCGCAGGTGTACGAGGAGCGCAGGTACACCGAGCCTCCCATGTGACTCCTGCGCCACGGTACGGCTGGTCACC
>Ga0306920_100007402_pt1 | contig 14464 bp, 11 predicted proteins | sample flu12Cox44000170_FD_204666 | JGI IMG/M metagenome (GOLD analysis project Ga0306920, IMG submission 204666) | Lab enrichment of tropical soil microbial communities from Luquillo Experimental Forest, Puerto Rico - flux4day.12C.oxic.44.000.170 (v2)... | ecosystem: Environmental > Terrestrial >...
CGTCCCAAGATAGCGTTCGAGACCGAGATTGGACATCACGGTCGCGACGACGCCGGGCTTGGCGAGGCGGCCGTCGGCCTGCCAGCTCTCCGCGATCACGGCCAGCAGCTGATCGCCATCGACGATGCGCCCGCGCTCGTCGGCGATGAGCACGCGGTCGCCGTCGCCGTCGAGCGCGATGCCGATATCGGCGCGCATTTCCTTCACTTTCTGGCAAAGGGCCGCGGGTTCGGTCGAGCCGCATTCGCGATTGATGTTGAAGCCGTCGGGCTCGACCCCGAGCGAGATCACCTCAGCGCCCAATTCCCACAGCGCCTGCGGGGCAACGCGGTAGGCGGCGCCGTTGGCACAATCGACCACCACGCGCAGACCCTCGAGCGACAGGTTGCGCGGCAGCGTGCGCTTGGCGAACTCGACGTAACGGCCCTGCCCGTCGTCGATGCGCCTGGCGCGACCGACATCCGCGCTCTTCGCCAGCATCTTGACGAGCGCGGAATCGACCAGCTCTTCGATCTTATGTTCGATCTCGTCGGACAGCTTGAAGCCGTCGGGGCCGAACAGTTTGATGCCGTTATCGTCATAGGGGTTGTGCGAGGCGGAGATCATCACGCCGAGATCGGCGCGCATGGAGCGCGTGAGCATGGCGACGGCGGGCGTCGGCATCGGGCCGGTCTGGAACACGTCCATGCCGACCGAGGTGAAGCCGGCCACCAGCGCGGTTTCGATCATGTAGCCGGAGAGGCGGGTATCCTTGCCGATGAGCACGCGGTGACGATGCTCACCGCGGCGAAAGATCAGGCCCGCCGCCTGGCCGACCTTGAGCGCCAGTTCCGGCGTAATCGTCCCGTTGGCACGGCCGCGGATGCCGTCGGTGCCGAAATATTTTCGAGCCATCTTTCCCCAAACCCGGTGAAGGCCGAGCTTTCCAACCGGATGATAGGCCAATTGCCCGAAATCTTCAAAAAGAACGAGCAATTTCTGCGGCTATGGCTAAAGGGCGCCGCCGGCCGAAGGTCGCGGAGGCCTTTAGGGGCCGCTCGTTATTTTCGCTTCCGGCGGGTCGGGGCCGGCTGGGTGACGTTGATCGGATCGGAGGCGGGAAAGCTGTCCTCGAGACCTTGTTCAAGCGACCGCTCGAGCCTGCGTTTGCGGACCTCCTCCCGGTCGCGCTTGGTCTTGTCGTCGAGCTCCTCCTCCACGACCGTTTGCTTCGGAGTTGCCATGGATGTTCTCCTTGCGAGCGACGCACGGGTCGCGCCATCGTGCAAATAACGCACGGGGCGTGGCGGGCGTTCCCGTATCAGGGATCCGCGGCCAGTGATCAGTAATCAGGGGGCCGTCATTAGCAGACTGTTTTTCCTTATTACTGATTACTGATTACTGATTACTGACCACTGATCACTGATAGCCGGATCGTGCTAGAAGTTAAGTCCATGCGGACCATGACCTGCATCGAGGACCTGCGGCAGACGGCGCGCCGCAAGGTGCCGCGCGCCTTTTTCGAGTACGCCGAGGCCGGCTCCTATTCACAGGCGACGCTGCGCGCCAACCGGGAAGACCTCGAGCGCATCAAGCTGCGCCAGCGCGTGCTCGTCGACGTGTCGCAACGCGATCTCACCACCACCATCATGGGCGAGAAGATCGCGCTGCCGCTGGCGCTCGCGCCGATTGGGCTCTGCGGCATGCAGCACGGCGACGGCGAGATTCTGGCCTGCCGGGCGGCGCAGGCGGCGGGCATTCCGTTCACGCTCTCCACCATGTCGATCTGCTCGATCGAAGACGTGGCGCAGGCCGTCGACAAGCCGTTCTGGTTCCAGCTCTACGTGATGAAGGACCGCGGCTTCATGCGTGCGCTGATCGAGCGCGCCGTCGCCGCAAAGTGCAGCGCGCTGGTGCTCACCGTCGACCTCCAGGTGCTCGGCCAGCGCCATTGCGATATCCGCAACGGCATGACGGTCCCGCCGCAGATCAAGCTCGCCAACGTCATCGATATCGCGACCAAGCCGGCCTGGGCGCTGTCGATCTTGCGGGGCAAGCGCAAAACTTTCGGCAACCTCGCCGGCCACGTGCGCGGCATGGAGAACGTCAATTCGCTGGCGCAGTGGACCGCGAGCCAATTCGATCCGGCATTGAATTGGAAGGACGTCGAGTGGATCCGCAGCCTCTGGCCCGGCAAGCTCATCCTCAAGGGCATTCTCGACGTCGAGGATGCGAGAACCGCCGCCAAGGTGGGCGCTGGCGCGCTCGTGGTCTCCAATCACGGCGGACGCCAGCTCGACGGTGCACCCTCCTCGATCTCGGCGCTGCCCAAGGTGGTGGAGGCGGTGGGCGACGTGATCGAGGTGATGTTCGACGGCGGCATCCGCTCCGGCCAGGACGTGGTGCGCGCGCTCGCGTACGGGGCGCGCGCCTGCATGATCGGACGCTCCTACATCTACGGCCTCGGCGCCGGCGGCGAGGCGGGCGTCGCCGCGGCGATCGACATCCTCGCCCGGGAGCTCGATGTGACCATGGCGCTGTGTGGGGTGAAGAGCGTGCGCGACATCGACCGCGGCGTGATTGCGCCGCCGTGAGCGGCCCGCGGCGACATTAGTCGGTGCGCGCGAACGGCCGTATCTCGCTGGTTGGGCGTGACAGCCTGGGCGGACGGACGCGCCGGCGAAGGAATGCGTTTTTTCAATAACTTATACTTTCGCCTTGACGCCGACGGTGGTCTCGGGAATCAATAGAACAAACCATGAACATTGCATTTTGGCTGGCCCATGGCCGCAACCGCACGACTGGACCTCCCTCCCGCCGGGGAGCCGGCAGCCCGCATCGACCGGCTGCGCCGGCAACTCTGCGCGCTCGGAGCGTCAATCGGCCTCGCCGGCGATTGCGGCGCTCCGCTCGCGCTCGGTAACCCCGTCATCGACGGCGCTCTCGGCGGCGGGCTCAGCGCTAGCGCGCTGCACGAGATCGCCGCCGCGCGGGAGGCGGAAACCGCCGCCGCCAGCGGCTTCGCGCTGGCGCTCGCGGCGCGAAGGACATCGTCGCGGGGCGCGCCATCGATCTCCGGTTTACCCGCGATCGGCAGCGCCGCGCGCGCGCGCAACGACGAAAGCGCGGCTTCTGTCCTCACGCCGGGAAGAAACGTGCTCTGGATCGCCGAGGATCTCTCGCTCGCCGAAAACGGCGCGCCTTATGGGCCCAGCCTCGACGAAGTCGGGATTGCTCCCGAGCGGCTGATCACGGTTGCCGCCGCGCGCGAGCGCGACGTGCTGTGGGCGATGGAGGAAGCGCTGCGCTGCCGCGCCGCCGGCATGGTGATCGGCGAAATGCGTTCACGCGGCATCGATCAGGTGGCGACGCGGCGGCTTGCGCTCGCGGCCGCCGCCGGCAACGCGCTCGGCCTCATTCTGCGCACCGCGCCGGACGATGGGCCTTCCGCCGCCGCGACGCGCTGGATCGTCGGCGCGGCGCCCTCCCCCCGTTCAGGAGATGGTGACGAGGAACGTCACGGCGTCGGTCCGCCGCGGTTCGCCGCGCGTCTCGTGCGCAACCGCCGTGGTCATCTCGGAGCATGGATCGTGGAGTGGAACAGTGTGGAGCAGCGTTTCGAGCTCGCAACGCATTCTGAGCCTGTGGCTGGATCGGCTTTCGACCGACCGCGTCGCACGGCAGTGGCGTAAGGCATCTTCTCCCCTCGTCGTCTTCGGCAAGCGCGGCAACCTCGATCTCCTGCTGGCGGTCGACGCCGCGGCGGAGCGGCTCGGACTCACGGCCGGCCTCGCGCTGGCGCAGGCCCGCGCCATGCATCCAACTCTCACAGCCGTGCCGGAGGACCAGGCGGCCGACGCCCGCCTGCTCGACGCCATTGCCGACGGCTGCCAGCGCTACACGCCGCTTATCGCCGTCGATCCGCCCGACGGCGTTTTGCTCGATATCGGCGGCTGCGCGCATCTCTTCGGCGGCGAGGCGAACCTTCGCGGCGATCTCCTCGCGCGCATGACGCGGTTCGGCTTTTCGGCGCGCGCCGCCATCGCCGCCACCATCGGCGCGGCTTCCGCCGCGGCGCGCTTCGGCGATGCGACGGCAGATGCAAATCGCGGCGAGCGCGAACGTCTTGCGCCGTTGCCCCTCGCAGCGCTGCGCTTGCCGCACGAGACGGTCGCCGCGCTGGCGAGGGTCGGCTTGAAACGCATCGGCGACATCCTCGACCTGCCGCGCGCGCCGCTCGCCGCCCGCTTCGGCGCCGATCTCTTGCGCCAGCTCGACCGCGCGCTCGGGCGCGAAGATGAACCGCTCACCCCGCGTCTGCCGGTCGCGCGCTATGTCGCGGAGAAGAGCTTTCCCGAGCCGATCGCGCGCGAGGAAGATGTGCTCGCGAGCGTCGAGCGGCTCGCGGCGCGGCTCAAAACGGCGCTGGCCGCGCGCGGCGAGGGGGCGCGGCGTCTCGAGCTCGCCCTCTTCCGCACCGATGGCGCGGTCAAGCGCATCGCCGCCGGCACCTCGCGCCCGCTGCGCGATCCGCGGGCAATCCGCGCGCTCTTCGTCGAGCGCCTCGCCGCGCTCGGCGACGAGATCGATCCGGGCTTCGGCTTCGATCTGGCGCGGCTCTCGGTGCTCAACGCCGAACCCTGTCCGGACGAGCAGATCGGTCTCGGCACCCGTGAAGATCAGGCCGAGCTCGACCGCCTGGTCGATCGCCTGAGCGCGCGGCTCGGACGGCGACGGGTTTCGCGTCTCGTCGCCCGTGACAGCCATATCCCCGAACTCGCCGGCGCGGCGGTGCCGGCGCAGGCCATGGCGCGCGCCGAGTTTGGCTGGGATGCGTTCCGCCGCTTCCGCGCCGACGCTCAATTGAGCCCGCGTCCGCTGCGTTTGCTCGCCAAGCCCGAGCCCATCGTCGACGTCTTCGCCCTCGTGCCTGACGGCCCGCCGGTGCGCTTCCGCTGGCGCCGCGCCCTGCACGAAGTGGTTTGCGCGGAAGGACCCGAACGCATCGAAGGCGCCTGGTGGAGCGAAGAGGGCGGCCCCGCGCGCGACTATTTCCGCGTCGAGGACAAGGCGGGGCTGCGCTTCTGGCTCTTTCGCGCGGGACTCTATCGCGACGTCGCGCCGCCGCGCTGGTTTCTCCACGGGATATATGCGTGACATGCCCCCTTACTTCGAATTCGCCGTCGCCTCCAACTTCTCGTTCCTGCGCGGCGCCTCGCATGCCGAGGAGCTGATGCTGCAGGCGGCGCATATCGGGCTCGACGGTCTCGGGCTCTGCGACCGCAATTCGGTCGCCGGCGTGGTGCGCGCCCATCTCATCAAACGCGAGCAGGGATTGGCGCTCGCCTATCACCCCGGGGCGCGGCTCGTCTTCGCCGACGGCACGCCGGATATTCTCGCTTATCCCCGCGACCGGGGCGCGTGGGGATGGCTCTGCCGACTGCTCACGCGCGGCAACCTGCGCGCGGAGAAAGGCGAATGCATCCTCTATCGCGATGATTTGCTCGAACACATCGATGGCCTCGAGCTCATTGTGATGGAGACATCGACGTGGGAGCTGGCGTCGCCTCCGGTCTTGCGAAAACCGCCATCAACACCCCCCTCCACCGATCTCCCCGCCTCGGCGCAAGCCGGGCCAAAGGCCGGACTTCGGCTGGTCGCAAGCGCGGAGAAAAAAGCGAGTGCAAACCATCTCCTCGCACTCCTGCGCGACGCCGCCCAAGGCCGCGTGCGGCTCGCCGCCAACATGCTCTATCGCGGCAATGACCGCGCGCGGCTCCTCCGGCGCGCCGCGATCGCGCGCCGAGCCGGCGTGCCGCTCATCGCCGTCAACGACGTGCTCTATCACCACCCCGGTCGGCGGGAATTGCAGGACGTGCTCACCTGCATCCGCGAGCACCTGACGATCGACACCGCCGGACGCCGCCTTGCCGTCAATGCCGAGCGCTATCTCAAGCCGCCCGCCGAGATGGCGCGTCTCTTCCGCGATGCGCCGGAAGCGATCGAAGCAACAGCGGCGCTCGATGCGGCGCTGACCTTCTCGCTGGATGAGCTACGTTATGAATATCCCGAGGAAATGCGCTCGGGCTTCGCGACGCCTCAGGACGCGCTCGTCCATCTGGCCTGGGAGGGCGCGGCCGCGCGCTATCCCGACGGCATACTGGACAATGTCCGCCAGTCGCTCGATCATGAACTGGCGCTCATCGCCAAGCTCAATTACGCGCCTTATTTTCTCACCGTCCACTACATCGTCGGTTACGCGCGGAACCAAAACATCCTGTGCCAAGGCCGCGGCTCGGCGGCCAACTCGGCGGTCTGCTACTGCCTGCGCATCACCGACGTCGACCCGCGCGAGGGCCGCCTCCTGTTCGAACGTTTCATCTCCTCGGATCGCGGCGAGCCGCCCGACATCGACGTCGATTTCGAGCACGAGCGGCGCGAGGAGGTGATCCAGCACATTTACGAGCACTACGGTCGCGACCATACCGGCATTGCCGCGACCGTCATCTCCTATCGCGGCCGCTCCGCCATCCGCGAGGTCGGCAAGGTCTTCGGGTTGTCGGAAGACACGATCGGCGCGCTGTCCTCCTCGATCTGGGGCATGGGTGGCGGCGGGGTGCGCACCGCCGAGCTCGTGCGCGCCGGCATCGACGTGAACAGTCCGCGTATGCGGAAAATGCGCGCGCGCGCCGTCGAGATCCAATCCTTCCCGCGCCATCTCTCCCAGCACGTCGGCGGCTTCGTCATCACCCGCAGCCGGCTCGACGAGGTGGTGCCGATCGGCAATGGCGCAATGGCGGACCGCACCTTCGTCGAATGGGACAAGGACGATCTCGACGCGCTCGGCATCCTCAAGGTCGATGTGCTCGGGCTGGGCATGCTCACGTGCCTGCGCAAGGCATTCGAGCTCACCGAGAAGCACTATGGCCTTGCGTTCCGTTCATTCCAACAACGGCAAAAGAACGGACAAGGCTTCTTCGCCCTCTCTACGATTCCGAAAGAAGATCCTGCCGTTTATCGCATGTTGCAGCGCGCGGACTCGATCGGCGTGTTTCAGGTCGAAAGCCGGGCGCAGATGTCGATGCTGCCGCGGCTCAAACCGAAGGAGTTCTACGATCTCGTCATCGAGGTTGCGATCGTGCGGCCGGGGCCGATCCAGGGCGACATGGTGCATCCCTATCTGCGGCGTCGGCAGGGACTTGAGCCGGTGTCCTTTCCCTCGAAGGAGCTCGAAGCCGTCCTCAACAAGACGCTCGGCGTCCCCTTGTTCCAGGAACAGGCGATGAAGATCGCCATTGTCGCCGGCGGCTTCACGCCGGGGGAAGCCGACAAGCTGCGCCGCGCCATGGCGACCTTCAAGCGCACCGGCACCATCGGCACGTTCAAGACCAAGATGATCGAAGGAATGGTGGCGAGAAACTATCCGCGCGATTTTGCCGAGCGCTGCTTCAGCCAGATCGAGGGCTTCGGCGAATATGGCTTCCCGGAAAGTCACGCGGCGAGTTTCGCGCTCCTCGTTTACGCTTCGGCCTGGCTCAAGTGCCGCTATCCGGACGTGTTTGCGGCGGCGCTGCTCAATGCCCAGCCCATGGGTTTCTATGCGCCGGCGCAGATCGTGCGCGACCTGCGCGAGCACGGTGTCGAGGTGCGCCCGGTCGACGTCAACCATTCCCACTGGGACGCCACGCTCGAGCCCGGCCCGCACGCAGCCGCGCGCGTGCACCCGCTCCACCGCGACATGGCGGGCGACATCCGCGCCACCCACGCGCTGCGATTGGGTTTCCGCAAGATCAAGGGATTGTCGGAACAGCACGGCAGAAGCATCGTGCAGAACCGCGCAGCCGGCTACACTTGCCTCCGCGATCTCTGGCTGCGCACCGGACTTTCGTCCCGTATCATCGAGCGGCTCGCCGATGCCGATGCCTTCGGCTCGCTCGGTCTCACCCGGCGGCAGGCCTTGTGGGCGGCGAAGGCGCTCGGCCGCGTGGGCGACAAGGACGATGATCTGCCGTTGTTTCGTGGGCAGGCGATGCAAGTGTCCGTGACGGCTGCTCCGCCACGCGCGGCTATTTCAGTCCCGCGCGAGCCCGCCGTGCGGCTGCCGCCCATGCCGCTGGGCGAGGAGGTCGTGAACGACTACCGCTTCCTCGAACTGTCGCTGCGCCCGCATCCGGCGAGCTTTCTGCGCGCCGATCTCGCTCGCCGCGGCATCATCCGCAACGAGGAGCTCCGCGCGCAGCCGTCGGGTGCGCGCGTCAGCGTCTCCGGCCTCGTCACCGTTCGCCAGCAGCCGGGCTCGGCCAATGGCGTCATCTTCATGACCATCGAAGACGAGACCGCGGTCGCCAACATCATCGTCTGGCCGAAGACGTTCGAGCGCTTTCGTCCCATCATCATGGGCGCGCGCTATGTCGCCGTGAGCGGAGAGCTGCAGCAGGAATCCGGGGTCATCCATGTCGTGGCGGCGAAGCTCGAGGATCTCACCGCGCTGCTCGCGCGCCTGACCGAGGATGCGCCCCCGATCGAGGCGCTCGCGCGCGCCGACGCGGTCAAGCGCCCGCACGACGAAAACGTCGACAGCCGCGCCCGCGGCCGCCGCAATCCGCCGCGCATCGCCGCGCCCGCGCAACTTCCGGATTTGCTGGCAAGCGACCTCGATGTTCCCGCGCGCGGCTCGGCGCATGCGCCCGCGCGCCGCGGCGGCACGAAAGTCGCGCGCCGCTAGTCCACCACGCTGGCGCTACGGCACGATGCCGTCGCGGCCGACATTGACCCGTTCGGCCTCGAACGTGCCGTCCGGCTTCTTCGTCGCGCGGATGATATTGACATTGGCGCCCGGCTTGAGCTCGTCCTTGCTGCCGACCACATAGGCGCGGATCACGGAGTCAGGGCCGACGATGATCTTCTTCTCGCCGTCCTTGTACTTGACCATGATAACCTGGCCGTCGACGCCCGCCACCGTGGTGTCCACCGTGGCATTGGTCATGGTGGTGTTCGGCCGATCCCAGGGCCGATGACCCTCGCCGGTGCCACGCTGCGTCTCGGCGAAGATCATGACCTGAATGGCGCGCTGGCTGCCGTCGGCCTGGGGCGTCGCGCCGACGCCGATGAAGGCGCCCGGCTTGATATCGGCCAGGCTCGCCTTGACCACCCCATAGACCGCGGCGTTGTCGGTGAGCTTCACCTTCACGTCGCCCGCCTCGCCTGCCTTGACGGTGAGCGTCGAGCCATCCACCGCCTCGATCGGCCCGCGCAGGCGCACGGTCTGCGGCTGTTGCGCCAATGCCGCCGAAGCCGCAAGCGCCGCGATCAAGGCTGCGCCCGCCAGCAGGCGCCGTGTCGTTCTACCCATGTCGTCCTCCGAAAAATGGCTGCGTGCCGTCACCGGAGAACGGCACGCACAAAACAAGGCCGGGCGCGGCCCACGAACTTACATGGGCGGCGTGATGCCGTCGCGGCCGACCGAGACGGCGGCGGCTTCGAGCGTGCCGTCGTCCTTCTTGTTGGCGGCAGCGATGAAGATCTTCGAGCCGGGCTTGAGCTCGCTCTTGTCACCGGGGACGTAGGTCACGATCACCGTCTCCGGCACGACCACGATCTTCTTTTCCCCCTCCTTGTACTTGAGCGTGATCTCGTTGCCCTGCACCCCTTTCACCATCTGCGAGACGGTGGCGTTGGTCATGGTGCTGTTGGGCACCAGGTCCCACGGCCGATGCCCCTCGCCGGTGCCACGCATCGGCTCGGGGAAGATGTGGATCTCCACCGCCTTCTGGCTGCCGTCGGACTGCGGCATGCCGGTGACGCCGATAAACGAGTTGTCCTTGATGTCGGAGAGCGCCGCCTTGATGATCCCGCGCACCGCGGCATTGTCGGTCAGCCTCACCTTATATGTCGTCTGCCCGTCGCGCGACTTGACGGTGAGCACGGGTCCGTCGACCGCCTCGACCGTGCCGCGCACGCGCACCGGTGGCGGCTGTTGGGCAAAGCTCGCGGATGTGACAAGCAGCAGGGCAAAACCGGCCGCGCCGAACGCGCGCCGTGTGATCTGGTTCATGTCGTCCTCCCGAAACCTCGTCGCCGGCGAAACGCCCGACGATCGAATCAACAACCCTCCGCGCCCACGCCTATTCCCGGTGGTGCGGGGGTTATTTCCTATGAGACCAGCCTCCGGGAGCGTGCGCAAGTTCCCCCGCGCCGGCATTCGAAAATGTGAACGCGATCAATAGTGGCCCGGCGTCGTCCCGCCATCGACCGCGATGGCGGTGCCCTGGACGTGCCGCGCGCGCTCGGAGCACAGGAACAGCGCGAGCGCCGCGACGTCCTCGGGCTTGCCGAAGCGGCGCGCGTTGCTCTTGGTGAGCGCTTCCGCGCGCAGCTCGTCGACCGTCCTGCCCAACGCCGCCGCGCGTTGCCGGCGCAGCTCGTCTTGCCGCTCGGTGTCGGTATTGCCGGGATGAATGACGTTGACGTTGACATTATCGCGATTGCCGAGCTTCGCCAGGCCCTTGGAAAAGTTGGCGACCGCCGCGTTGACCGAGCCGCCGATCAAAAATTCGGCATCGGGGGTGCGTGCGGCGCCCCCGACGATGTTGACGACGCTTCCCTGCGAAGCCTTCAACAGCGGCCAGAACAGCCGGGTGAGCCGCACGCAGCCGAAGAACTTCAGCGCGAAGCCGTCGAGCCAGACCGCATCGGGCAAATCCAGGAACGCGCCCGCGCGCGTCGCGCCCGCGTTGTTGACAAGCACGTCGCAACGCTGGAAGCGTTCGTTGACGCGACGAAACAATTGCTCGCACGCCTCGAGGTTGCGCAGATCGCCGGCGACGGTGAGCGGCTGCGGCCCCTCCGCCGCGACCGCCTTGGCGGCGGCGGCGAGATTTTGCTCGGAGGAGGAGGCGAGCACGGTTTGCGCGCCCTCGCGCGCGAATGCGAGCGCGATGCCGCGCCCGATCCCGCGGCTCGCCCCCGAAATGACGACGATCTTGCCGTTGAACTCGCCAGGCATGTCCCATCCTCCATGCTTGCCCGTTGATACAGTACTATATGTCCGCAAACGACGAGGGAACGGGGCGGCCATGAAATCGATCTTCATCGACTGCAACAACCAGCTGGCGCCGGTGTTTGCCCGCGTGCAGCGTCCCGACGACCCGCCGATCGCGGTCAACGGCGATCCATTTCGATCCGCCGACCTGCCGCGGCTGCTCGCCGGCTACGATGTTTGCCTCGACGACCACTCCTATATGCCGACCGAGGTGATGGCCCAGTGCCGCGGGCTCAAGCACATCGTCTTTTTGGGCACCGGCGCATCGAGCTATATGGACGTCCCGGCGTTGAACGGGCTCGGCATCAAGGTGCACACCATCAAGGGCTACGGCGACACTGCGGTCGCCGAGCACACGATGGCGCTGATATTCGCCTGCTGCCGCGATCTGGCGCGCATGGACCGGGCGGTGCGAGGGGGCGTGTGGGATCCGCTCGAAAGCATGCAGCTCAACGGCAAGACGCTCGGCCTCATCGGGCTCGGCGGGATCGGGCGGGAGGTGGCGCGGATCGCCCGCGGCATCGGCATGGAGGTGATCGGCTACAATCGCTCGGCCCGCCCGGACGTCGGCGTGCCGCTCCTCGGCCTCGATGAACTGCTGGCGCGGGCCGACGTGATCTCGCTGCATCTTGCCCTCAACGACGAGACGCGCGGCCTCCTCGACGCCAAGCGCCTTGCGCGCACCAAGCGGGGCGTGATCCTCGTCAACACCGCGCGCGGGGCGCTGGTCGAGGAACAAGCACTCCTCGATGCGCTCGCGAGCGGCCACGTCCGCCACGCCGGGCTCGACGTTTTTCACGCCGAGCCGCTCAAGCCGGACCACCCGCTGGCGCGCATGGAGAACGTGACCATCACCTCCCACGCGGCCTTCCGCACGCTTGAAGCGTCGGAGACGCTGATGCGGCGGGCGATCGACATCGTACGCGGGATCGTCGCGCCCTCCTCGTCGGCGGCCGGCAAGGATTGACGGCTCGCGCGCAGCGGCGACAATAAGGTCAAACGACAAGCGCCGTCGGGAGGACGGGTTGAAGCCGGCACCGTTTGCCTATGCCAAGGCCCGCTCGGTCGCGCACGCGATCGAATTGCTGGCGAACGACGACGCGCGGCTGCTCGCCGGCGGACAGAGCCTGATCGCCACGCTCAACATGCGGCTGAGCGAGCCCGCGCTGCTGGTGGACATCAACGGCATCGGGGGGCTCGACCGGGTCGCGCTGAAAAACGCCCACGTCGAGATCGGCGCGCTGGTGCGTTACGCGCAAGCCGAACGCTCCGCCGAGATCGCGCGCGCGGCGCCGCTCATCACCTTGGCCCTGCCGTATATCGGCCACCCCGCGATCCGCAACCGCGGCACCGTCGGCGGCTCGCTCGCCTTCGCCGACCCAGCCGCCGAGCTGCCGGCATGCGTCGTCGCACTCGATGGCGAAATCGAAATCGTCGGGCCGCAAGGGCAACTCGCGGTCAAAGCCGATGATTTCTTCAAGGGCCTGTTCGAGACCACGCTTGGGCCCCACGATGTGCTCACGGCCATCCGCGTCCCGGCCGCGGGCGCCGATACCCGCGTCGGCTTCGCCGAGTTTGCCCGCCGCCACGGCGACTACGCCATGGTGGGACTTGCCGCCTGCGCGCGCGCCGCCGGCAAGCGCCTCGGCAACCTCCGCCTCGTCTATTTCGGCGTCGGCGCGACGCCGGTGCGCGCACGGCAGGCCGAGCCTGCGCTGGCGGACGGCGACGTCGAGGCGGCGGTGAAGGCGCTCGCCGACGACCTCGAGCCGACCGATGACGTGCAGGCCTCGGGCGCGGTGAAGACCCATCTCGCCGGCGTGCTGCTGCGGCGGGTGGCGCAACAGCTCGCCCGGGCGCCGTCATGAGCGAGCGCTTCCACGACATCGCCGTCACCGTGAACGGCGAGGAGGTGCGCGAACGGGTCGACGCGCGCAAGACGCTGGTCGACTTCCTGCGCGAAGACGCCGCGCTCACCGGCAGTCATGTCGGCTGCGAGCACGGCGTATGCGGCGCCTGTAGCGTACGTGTCGACGGGGTGGTGGTGCGCGGCTGCTTGATGTTGGCGGTGCAATGCGACGGCGCGCGCGTCGACACCATCGAAGGCGTGGCCGATAGCGACGAGATCGCCGATCTGCAGGAAGCGTTCGTCGCGCGCAACGCCCTGCAGTGCGGCTACTGCACGCCGGGGATGTTGCTGACCGCACAGGAACTGCTAGCCCGGGGCGGCGTTCCGAGCCGCGAACAAATCCGCACGCATCTCTCCGGCAATTACTGCCGCTGCACCGGCTATCAGGCCATCGTCGACGCGGTGGAGGCGGTGGCGCAGGCGCGGGCGGGAGCGAAGCGGTGAGCGCGCGGCACATGCGGGTGGGCTTCCTCTCGCGGTTGCAGCGGGCGACTTCGAGCATCTGGCACCGTGGAGCGCACGCATGAAAATCGCCGACGACTCGCCGCCCGTCGTCTCCGCCCTCGACCGGCCGAATTCCTATATCGGACGCTCGGTGCCGCGGCCGAATCTCGCGCGCCTCACCCGCGGCCGCGCGCAATTCGTCAGCGACATGACGCTGCCGCGCATGGCGCACGTGGCCTTCGTGCGCTCGCCCCACGCCCATGCGCGCATCGCCGCGATCGCGACCGCGGCCGCGCGCAAGGCGCCCGGCGTCGTCGCCGTCGTCACCGGCGCAGAGCTGGCCAAGGTGATCACCCCTTGGGTGGGGGTGCTCACGCATCTCAAGGGCATCAAGTCGGCGCCGCAACACGCGATCGCGGTCGAGCGCGCCTGCTGGCAAGGCGAGGCGGCGTGCGCCGTTGTCGCCCGCACCCGCGCCGAGGCAGAGGATGCGTGCGGGCTCGTCGAGGTCAGCTACGAAGAGCTGCCCGCGGTCACCGACGCCGAGACCGCGCTCGACGCCGGCACGCCGATCATCCATCCTGAGCTCGGCGACAACCTCACCTTCGAGCGCGTGCACGTCGCCGGCGACCCCGACAAGGGCTTCAAGGACGCCGACGCGGTCGTGGAGACGACGTTCGTGTTTGGCCGCCACACCGGCGTCACCAACGAGCCGCGAGCCATCCTCGCCGACTGGAACCCGGGCAATGCGCGGCTCACCGTCTACCATGGCACGCAGGCGCCGCACATGATGCAAAACCTGTTCGCCAAGCACCTCGGGCTCGAGGAGTATCAGGTTCGCGTCGTGACCAAGGACGTGGGCGGCTCGTTCGGCATCAAGGTGCATACCTATGCCGACGAGATGGCGACGGTCGCGCTCTCCAAGCTGCTCAAGCGTCCGATCAAGTTCGTCGCCGACCGCATTGAGAGCTTCGTCACCGATATCCATGCCCGCGACCATCGCGTAAAGGCGAAGATCGGCGTCAAGAGCGACGGCACCATCACCGCCTGGGAGATCGACGACCTCACCGGCATAGGTCCTTACTCGGTCT
>Ga0306920_100007404_pt1 | contig 14462 bp, 11 predicted proteins | sample flu12Cox44000170_FD_204666 | JGI IMG/M metagenome (GOLD analysis project Ga0306920, IMG submission 204666) | Lab enrichment of tropical soil microbial communities from Luquillo Experimental Forest, Puerto Rico - flux4day.12C.oxic.44.000.170 (v2)... | ecosystem: Environmental > Terrestrial >...
AGGTTGACGGTGCCGGGCGCCGAGCAGGTCAGCGTCGGGTTCTGCAGCGTCGCGTTGTCCAGCGTGCCCGAGTCCGTCGTCCAGCTGTAGGAGAGCGGCTGCGGCGCCGCGTCCGCGTCGTGGGCCGCGCTGAAGATCGCGATCGCGGTCCCGGTGGGCGGGTGGGAGCCGACCGAGTCGATGTTCGGGCAGACGTTGATCGTGCCGTTGACGAGGATGCTGCCGGTCTTGACGCCGGTGTGGCAGTCGACGGCCACCGAGACGGTGGTGGTGGCGTGCGCCGCGACGTTGAACGGCGCCGAGGTCCCGGTGCAGCTCGTCTGCCCGTCCGTCGACGTCCCGGTCAGCGTGATCGCGTAGCCGGAGCCGACGGCGATGCCGCCGATGACGGTGCTCAGCGTCGAGGAGCTCGAGGTGTCGATCGAGCCCGTGTAGCTCTTCGGCCCGCCGATCGAATACGCAAACGAATTCACCGTGATGCCGGGCGCGGCCTGCAGCGCCAGCTGCACCGACCCGACGTCGTCGCCCGACGAAACGCCCGTCCCCGGACCGTTGTTCGGCGTGTTGTCGCAGCCGGCGAGCGTCTGCACGCCCACGAGCACGACCAGATTCAACCCAAGGAACTTACAGGGAAACTTCATCAAGGCCCCCTCTGGATGGAAGATTTCTGTCCGGGAAAATCGAGCCGCACTGTCGCCTTGCCAGCGGATGGGGTCGAGCGACGGTTCGGTTACAAAACGTACGGTCGCTCGCGTCGCGCTCGACAAACATTCAACCATTTGGTTGAATGAATCCCATGTCCGACCTGACCAAGGTTCTGGGCGCGATCGCGCACCCCTCGCGGCGCGCGATCCTCCGCCGCCTCGCCGGAGGCCCGGCGCGCGTCACCGAGATCGCGGCTCCCTTCGACCTGTCGCTCAACGCCGTCTCGAAGCACCTCAAGGTGCTCGAGGGGGCGGGCCTCGTCGACCGCGAGCGGCAGGGGCGCGACCACGTCATCCGCTTCCGCGGCGAGCCCCTCCACCTGGTCTCGCGCTGGGTGCACGAGTACGAGCGGTTCTGGACCGAGCGTCTCGATCGCCTGGAGGAGTACTTCACCAAAGAGAAAGGGAGGAAGAAGTCATGACGACCACCAAGACGATCGAGCTGACGCTGACCCGCACCATCCCCGCCACCCCCGCCGAGGTGTACGGGGCGTGGATGGACACCACGCATCCCGGCAACCCCTGGTCCAACGCCAAAAAGGCGATCCTCGACGCGCGCGTCGACGGCCTGTTCTACTTTCTGACGGGTAAGCCGGGAGGCGAGTCGTATCCCCACTATGGACGCTTCCTCGTCGTGGAGCGGAACCAGCGCCTCCAGTACGCCTGGATGTCACCGTTCACGCGCGGCCTCGAGTCGGTCGTGACGGTCACGTTCGAAAGCAAGGGCGACGACACCGTCGTGACGCTGAATCACGCCAACCTCCCCGACGACGACTACGGGCGCATGCACGACGAGGGATGGAAGCAGTGTCTGGGCCTCTTCGGCGAGCAGTACCCGGCGAGCCGCGCGAGGTGACGCGCGCTAGAGGCCGATGGTCCGCGCGCCGAGGGTCTTGACCGCCGTCGCGGCGGTGCCGGTCACCTTCACCGCGCTCGGCGTCGCGTCGCTCGCCCTCTTGACGAGGTAGGCGTGCCCCGCCTGGGCCGCGATCGACAAGGTCGCGTCCGTGGTCGCCGCCCCCACGGGCTGGTTGGTCGCCGAGTCGAGGACCGACACCGACGTCGTCCCCCAGGGGTTGCGCACCTTCACGGTCGCCGACGCGCCCGCCTCCAGGACCGCGAAGGCGACGGCGCCGTTCACGATCTGCACGTCTACCTTCGCCTTGCCCTGGACGTAGACGGTGCCGGAGCCGCTCCAGCCGGCGGGCCACGCCGGCGCGACGCGGACGAGGCCGTCGAACCCCTGGACGAGCGCCTCGTTGATCGCCGTCGCGAACACGCCCAGCTGCTCGAGGTAGGGCTCGTCGAGGCTGGTCACCTTCCAGGCGGCGAACCCGGAGGGGTAGACCTGGTAGTTGGCGATGGCAGTCGTGATGTTGGTGGCCACGTCGCTGCCGAGCCCGAGGCGCGCGGCGTCGATGGGGTCGCTGCTCCAGTCGTGCCCGTTCTTCGTCGCCCGCGACGAGTACGTCCGCTTCGCCACCGCGAACTCCGTGGTGTCGGTGCTGTCGTTGACGAGGTCGTAGGGCCACAGCGGCTCGAGATCGATGTTCTCGGAGTTGTGCCCCGTCGCGCTCGGCTCGGTCGAGTAGGCGAAGATGTCGCTGCCGCTGTCGGACGACGGCGTCAGCACCTGGGTCCGCTTCGTGTCCGTGCGCGGGAGCTCCGGCAGGTTGGAGGCGATCGCGGTCTTGAGGCTGGCGATCAGCGCGTCGGTCGAGCCGACCACCTGGGCGGCGGCCACGACCGCCGGGAACAGCGCCCGCATCGCGGAGACGTCGGTGATCGGATCGGTCACCCCCCACTGGGTCTCGTGCGCATTGGACGGGCTCATGTACAGCTTCCCGTCGCTCCCGGTGGTCGCGTAGGTGTAGAGGAAGCGCGCGGCCTCCAGCATGAGCGGGAAGTTCGTCTTGAGGAACGAGGCGTCCTCGGTCATCAGGTAATAGCGCCAGACCCAGAGGCCGACCTCCGAGCCGCTCGACAGCGTGAGCGAGTTCCAGGTGGGGGCGATGGTCTCGTCGCACGACTGATCGCCGTCGCTGTTGTACCAGCCGTTGCCGTTGAAGCGCATCGTCTCGGGGACGCAGACGCCGACCCTGTTACCCATGCGCGCTTTCGTCCAGGCCTCGATGTTGGCCAGGTTCGAGAGGTAGAGGTTGAAGACCGGAAGGTCGAGATCGAACGCGCCCGAGGTCAGGTTGGCCGCCACCATCATGCGCAGGTTCCAGAACCAGAAGCCGCCCGCGTACCAGGCGATGGTGTCCTGGCTGAAGTTGAACAGGTCGACGACGCCGGCGTGCGAGCCGGGGTAGGCGCCGCGGAACGCGGACGCCGCCGCGTAGAGGTAGATCGTCCGCAGATTCTCGATGTAGTCGGCGGTCCCGTCGCTCGACGTCATCTTCACCAGCCCCACCCTCCCCCAGTAGCCGTGCCACCAGGCGAGGTGCCCAGCGTCGACGCCCGAGGCCGTGGCGTCGCTGCCGAGCAGCGCGCTCGCGAGGCCGGCGGCCGCCATGGTGCCGTCGTACTTCGGCGAACCGCAGACGACGCGGAACGATCCGTCGGCGTTCGGCTGGAAGCTGACGGTGGCCGTCTGTCCGCTGGCCGACACCTTGACGTTCTGTCCGCCGGCCGTGACGGCCGCCAGCGTGCCGAACTTGAGCGACGCGTCCGACCCGAGGCCGCTGTCGCTCCAGCTCTCGGCGAGCGTCGCGATGGCGCCGGTGGTCGCGGCTTGCGGCTTGCGCGAGCCCCAGAGGCCGACCGACGCCGTCTGCGCCGTCGACGGATCGGCGCCGGTGACGTCGACGACCAGCTCGTCGGCGTCCGCCCGGACATAGACCTTCGCGGTCATGCCGCCCCCCGAGAGGACGAGCGCGGCGTTGTAGAGGTCGAGCCGCCCCTTGAAGTCGGCCGCGCCGGTGAGCTTGGCGAGGCCGGGGATGGTCACCTGTCCGGGCGACTTCCGCTGCGGGAAGGTGTCCACGCGATTGAGCTGCGCGGTGAGCCCGTTCGCCGCCCACACCGCCGCGCCGAGCGCGCCGTTCCCGACGGGCATGAACTGCGTCGGGTCGGTGTTGGCCTTCGTGAGCACGACGTTCGACCGTGAGACGATGCCCGACGGATCGAAGATGATCCACGGGTTGCCGGCGGCGGCGCCGGCTTGACCGCCGGCGCCCGACTGTCCGCCGGCGCCGGACTGCCCGCCCGCACCTGACTGCCCGCCGGCTCCGGCGGCCCCCGCCGCCCCACCGCGTCCACTCGCCCCGGTGGTCCCCGCGCTTCCCACGGCACCCCCGACGCCGGCGCTCCCCGTCACACCGCCAGCCCCACCCTGCATCGCGCTGCCCCCTTGGCCGGAGCTGCCGCTCGTGCCGGTGACGCCGGCGTCCGTGCCCGAGGCGCCTGCCGCACCGCCGCCCGAGCCGCCGGTGCTCGTCGCGCCCGCGTCTGGTGCCGCCATGCCTCCGGCGCCTGAGCCGCCGCCACCCGTCGGCGTGCCGCCAGCCGCGCTCGGGCTACACGCCGACGCGCAGAGCATCAGCGCCAACCCAGCCCAGACCAGACACGGGCGCGAACCTGGGGCGATGGCCGCGGAGCGCGGCGCCGGGGGCACCATGCCGATTCATGCGCGGACGGCGCCGAATCGATCGCAGAAAGCGAAGCGCCGCTCTAATTGCCGATCGTGAACGTCTGTGGGCGCGGGCACGATCCCCCGCCGCACGGGTCGCCAATCGCGCTCGACGGCGCGTACGGAAATGACGCCGCGGCCGCCGGAGCGCCGTCGACGACGATCTGCACGTTGATGGTGCCAGCGGACGAATGGTCGAGCCGCAACGACTGCAGGGCGCCGCTGCCGTCGAAACCGGGGACCAGCCGCATGGGGACGGGGATGCAGGCCACCGCGCCGTCACCTGGCTGGCAGTCGAGCTGCAGCACGTTTCCGTCCGGCTCTCCGACGGTGATGGCGATGTCCCGCCCCGTGAGCGGCGTCGACAGCGTCATGGTGATGCTGTCATCACACGCGAGCAGGCATCGGACGTGGGTCTCTTGGCCGGTGCACCCAGCGAGCGCCATCGGGATGAGCGCCGGCGCGAGAAGGCGGCGAAGGTTCATGGCCGCACTCACCGCAAGTGACGTGCCACACGATGGCCGCGAGTTGCGCGGGGCCGAGCCGCCAGGAGCGGTGCTGCGGCCCCCGAGTCGGGACAGACGTGTCAGGGTCCCGCCGTTCGTCCGTCGAGGCATCAGAATGATTTGATGGGCATCGAGGCGGTCCCGACCGAGCACGCCGGCCTCACCGCGGAGGAGGCCAGGGCGCGGCTTGCCCGTCACGGGCCCAACCGGCTGGTCGGGCGGGAGCGTGCTGCCCGGCTGAAGGACCTCTTGTCGCTGCTCCTCGATCCGATGTCGCTCATGCTGGTCGTCGCCGCGGGCGTCTACATGCTGCTCGGCGAACGCCGCGACGCCGTCGTCATGCTCGGCGCGCTGGTCCCAGTGGTCGGCGTCGACGTCTTCCTCGAAGCCCGCTCCAGGGCGGCCCTGAAGAAGCTGGCCCTGAGCGTCGCTCCCCGCGCCCGCGTCGTCCGGGACGGCCGCGAGGTCGTCGTCGACACCGCGGATCTCGTACCCGGCGACCTCCTGGTCCTCGCCGAGGGGGAGTTCATTCACGCCGACGGCGTCGTTCGCGCGGCGGCCAACCTCGCCATCGACGAGTCCTCGCTGACCGGTGAATCCGAGCCGCAAATGAAGCGTCCGCTCGGTGCGGCCGACGCCGCGCCAGGTCCCCCCGAGGCTCGGTTCTACGCGGGATCGACGGTGCTCGCGGGCCAGGGGCGCGGCGAGATCGTCGCCACCGGACGGGCGACCCGATTCGGGGAGCTCGCCCGGCTCGTCGCCGCCGCCGACGCCACGCAGACGCCGCTGCAGCACCGGGTGGGGAAGCTGGTCAAGAAGCTCGCGATCGTCGCGGCGGGCGTCGCTGTCGCGGTGGTCGCGCTCGGGCGCGCTCGCGGCCTCGGCTGGGGGCAGGCGCTGCTGGGCGGGATCAGCCTCGCCATGTCCGCAGCGCCCGAGGAGTTCCCGCTCGTCTTCACGCTCTTCCTCAGCGTCGGAGCGTGGAGGCTGACGAAGCAGCGCGTGCTGGTCCGGCGCCTGGCCAGCGTCGAGACGTTGGGCTCGACGACGGTCATCTGCACCGACAAGACCGGCACCCTGACCCGGGGCCAGTTCGTCCTCGACCGGCTGGTCCCGGTCGGGCGCGCGACCGAACGAGAGCTGCTGGAGACCTCGGTGCTGGCCTCCGAGGTCCCGCCGAGCGACCCGATGGAGAAGACGATCCGCGCGCACGCGCTCGCGTGCGGCGTCGACGTCGAGGGGCTCCTCGGCCGCTGGACGCTCGTGCGCGACCACGACTTCGATCCGGTCGGCAAGCACATGTCGCACGCCTGGGCCTCCACCGGTGGTCCGGCCAAGACGCGGATCGCCGCCAAGGGCGCCCTCGAGGGGATCCTCGAGCACGCGAGCGTCGCCGGCGCGGCGCACGGCGCGATCGAGACCGCGCACGCCCGCCTCGCCGCCGAGGGCTTCCGCGTGCTCGCCGTCGCCGGGCGCGAGACCTCGGGCCCGGACCACGGGACCCGGAAGGAGGACGAGCGCGACCTCACCGTCCTCGGCCTCTTGGGCTTTCGCGACCCGATGCGCCCCGAGGTCCCCGGCGCCGTCCGCGAGTGCCAGGCCGCCGGCGTCCGGATCAAGATCGTGACCGGCGATCACGCGCTGACCGCCCACGCCATCGCCGAGAGCGGCGGCATCCTCCACCGCGACGACGCGATCGTCACCGGCCCGGCGCTGGCCGCCGCGTCGGACGAGACCCGGCGGCGCCTCATAACCGAGGCCGGCATCCTGGCTCGGATCTCGCCGGCCCAGAAGCACATGATCGTCGAAGCGCTCCGCGCCGGCGGCGAGATCGTGGCCATGACCGGCGACGGGATCAACGACGCGCCGGCGCTCCGGCGCGCGGACATCGGCGTGAGCATGGGACAGCGGGGGACGGACGTCGCAAGGGCGGCGGCGGACCTGGTGCTGCTCGACGACAACTTCGCCTCCATCGTCGGCGCCGTCGCCGCGGGCCGGAAGATCTTCCTCGACATCCAGCGCGCGTTTCTCTACCTCATCGCCTTCCACATCCCGATCGTCGGGCTGGCGCTCGCCGCCCCCCTCGCCGGCCTGCCGCTCCTGCTCATGCCGCTGCACCTCGTCTGGCTGGAGCTCATCGTCCACCCGGTCTCGGCGCTGCTGTTCCAGGGGGACCCGCCCCCGCCCGACCTCATGCGGCGTCCGCCCCGGAGCCCGGAAGCGCCGATGCTGCCGCGCCGCTCGGTCCTGCGCTCGATGCTCTCGGGCGGGCTGCTCACCGTCGCGGTCTTCCTCGTCTACGCCACGAAGGCCGGACAGAGCGCCGCGCTGGCTCGGGGCATGGCGCTGGCCACGCTCATCATCGGCTATCAGATCCTGGCCCTCGTCGAGCGCGCAGCCACGGCGGAGGGGCCGAGCGCCTTCCTGCCGCGATCGCCCCGCTTCTGGCTGGTCTGGGCCGCGGCCGGCGTCAGCCTGCCGATCCTCATGTACACGCCGGCGGCGGGGTTGTTCGACGTCGCGCCACTTTCCGCGGGTGGGTGGCTGCTCTCAGTCGCCGCAGCCGGCGGGGCGATGGGATGGCGAATCGTCCTCGCCGTCTGGGCCGGCGACGCCGTGAGGCGGCCTCAGTCGTCGCCGCCGCCGAAGTCGGGGACGTAGCCGAACGGGTTCTCCGGCACGTGCGGGCGGCTGCGGATCCGCGCCTCGGCCTCGGCGTAGCGCTTCTTGTTCTCGCGGACGGTGGCGATCGCCTGGACGAAGTACTCGGTCACAGATTTGAGCGGCAGCTTGCGCGCACGATCGAACGCGTACAGGACCTTCCCGTCCTCGATGACGCGCTTGACGTCCGCGCCCGTGAGCTCGTCGGTCGCGCCGGCCAGGCGGTCGAGATCCGCCTCCTCGAACGGAGGCGGGACGTCGCGCATCAGGTCCTGCAGGATCTGGAGGCGCGCGGCGCGATCGGGGAGCCGGGTCTCGAGCCAGAGCTCGACGCGCCCCGAGCGTACGAGCGCGGCGGGCAGCGCGCCCACGTCCATCGCCGTCATCATCACGCAGACGCGCCCGGCGCTCTCGCTCTCGAGCCCGTCGAGCGCCGTGAGCAGGTAGCGGTAGAGGCCCTGCTCCTTGCCGTTCTCGAAGATGACGTCGCTGTCGTCGATGAAGATGACGGCAGGCGCGTTCGTCTTCGCCCCCTCGAAGACCTGCTGGATGCGCCCGTAGAACTGGCGCGACCCGCTGATGAAGGTCCCATCGATGAGGAAGAACTTGCCGCGCAGCCGACGCGCGAGGGCCCGTCCGATGGTGGTCTTGCCGGTCCCCGGCGGGCCGGCGATCAGCACCCCGCGCTTGGGCTTGATCCGCAACTCGGTCGCCAGCACGTCGTCCTCGAGCGGCAGGATGATGTTCGCCTCCAGCGCCGCGACGATGTCGTCGACGCCGCGAAGCGACGAGAGCTCGACGTCCTGGACCTCGCCGATGTCGACGTTGCTGATCATCTGCGAGCTGCGCAGGTAGTCGATCATCGCGTCGGTGGTCGGCCTCCCTTTGCGCCGCAGCTCGAGGCTGGCCAGCCGGATCTGGTGCAGGTTCAGCTTGGGAGCGAAGCGGTGGATCTTGGCGACGTCCAGATCGACGGCGTCCGCCCCCAGGTGCAGGTCGAAGAAGAAACGAAAGTCCGCCGGGGCGAGCCGCTTGTAGCCCTGAAAGTGCGCGCGACCGGCGATGGGCTGCGGCATCCCGCCCGGCATGGTGAACACCAGCTTGCGCCCCTTGTCCCGCGCGAGCGCCGCGGCCACCTCGAGGGGGGCGTTGAGGAAGTCCTTCTTCGGGTAGGTGTAGTTGCAGCAGACGACGCTGTTCAAGAGGTGGAGGTCGTCGACCAGCACGACCTCGTGCTCGCGGAGGGCGCCCACCAGCATCTGGTGCAGCGTCTCCTCGAGCGCGAGCGGCTCCGCGTCGGTGAGCCGCTCGAGGTACGACGCCATGTCGAGGACGATCCCGCCGCGCTCCTCCTGTACGGCGCGCAGCATGGTCGACCGGCCGAGGCCGTACGGCGCCCACAGGACGAACGACTCCGTGTCCGGCCAGTCGTGCCGGAGCGCCGCGACCGCGCGCTCTTGCGAGGGAGAGAGGTTCATCGCGAGAATTGTGGCATGCGGCGCGGGCGCCGGACGCGCGTGCCGCCCGAAGGGAGCGCGGCGCGTTAGACGGGGCGCTACGACGCCGCGCCGGCGGCCACCGCCGGCGCCTTGGCGCGCGCCTCGGCGATCAGCTTGCGGAGCGTGACGACGTGGCCGAACAGGGCCGCGGCGACCATCACCGCGATCCAGACGTACGGGAACTGCGTCACCCAGACGTTGAGCTCGGCGTCGCCGAAGGCGCGGAAGACGGGCGAGGCCGCGAAGGCCACGCCGACGACGATCAGCAGCAGGATCTGCCCGGTGACGTTCCAGAGCGCGATCAGCCGGCGGGGCGGGCGGCGGCGCCACACGACCAGGGCCAGCGGCAGCGCGGTGGCGCCGGTGACGATGTCGAAGTTGTAGCCGGTGAAGGACATGACGTCGGGCATGATCCCGGCGACGGCGGCGCGGTGCATGACCAGCTCCAGCGGGAGGCGGAACGCCTGGAAGCCGATCAGCGCCACGAACGGGAGCTTGTCCGCGAACCGCCGCCCGAACGGCGACCAGGCGAGCGCCAACGTCATCACCACCATCGACGCGAACCAGATCACCATCGGCGGCGGCCGCACGTCGAAGCGGCCGAGCAGGCCTGACAGCGCCGCCACTGCCTGCACCGCCAACCAGACCGCGACGCCGAGACCGGCGAGCCAGGTCCGCCGGCGGCGGGCCGCGGGGCTCAGCCCCTCGCCGGTCCGCCAGGTGGCGACGACGAACAGCGCGGCGAGGGCCAGGGCGATCGTCGGGATCCCGACGCGCACGAGCGTGATGTCCATGCGGCGACGATACTTCAGGAGGCGACGGTCGACGCAGCGAAGATCGGCTCCGGCAGAGGCGCGGGCGCTGCGACCGCCGGCGCCGGCACGGGCGCCGGCTCGGCGACGGCGGCGATGGGGTCCGCCCACACCTCGAGCTCCGTGAGGCTCGCCCCGCCGTAGAGCGTCGCGAACGCCGCGTCGGCGGCGTCGAGCCCGCTGGCGATGAACACCCGCCCCCGGCGCGGTCCGCGGTCGTGCGGATCGAACACCTGCCACCCCCCCTCGAGCCAGATCTCGGCGTAGGCGTGGAAGTCCATCGGGTTCCCGTCGTCGGGGACGTCGATGTCGGGGAGATAGCAGACGGCGTAGCGGGCCGGCATGTTGAACGCGCGGGCCAGGGCGATGACCGCGTGGGCGCGATCGCGACAGACCCCCTTGCGCCGCGCGATGGTGTCGGCCGCCGACCACTGCACGGAGCTGACGCCCCGGCGGTACTCGACGTTGTCGTGCACCCACTCGCAGATGGCGCGCGCCCGCGGCCAACCGCGCGGGACGTGCGAGAACGTCTCCCAGGCGAAACCGAGCAGCTTGTCGGTCTCGGCGTAGCGGCTCGGCAGCGTGAAGCGCAGGAGGTGGTTGGGCAGCTCCTCGGCCGGGATCTGGCGGGCGTCGGCGCGAACGGGATCACCGTCCAGCGGAACCACCGCCGTCCCCTCGTAGCGGACGATGCTGGACCCCGGTTGCAGGGTGAGGCGCTGGGCGCGGTTGCCGTGCCCGTCGATGAACTCGACCGGCGGCGAGGTGCCCAGGACCGTGAAGGCGTCACGCTCGATCAGGTGTCGCGGGTGGGCCGGCGGCTGGACGACGAACACGGCGGGGGTGGCGGTCATCGTCCCATAGCGGAGCTCGCACCCGATGCGGATCCGGCGCATGACATACGAGCATAGAGTCTCGACCAGACACCGCAAGAAAACCGCATCGTCGCAATCTCGTCGCCGCGATGTTGCTTGTCGCCGCGGCCGCGGCGCAGGCCAGATCGTTGCCAAGGAGGCTCGATGTCGGGGCGCAAGCCAACGGACAGCTCACCGCTGCGGGTGATTGTCTTCATCCAAGAGAACAAGACCACGGACTTCTATTTCCCCGGCCTCGCCGCCTGGGGAGCCGAGGTCCGGCACGATCGTCCCCTGCTCGCGGCCGCGCCCGATTTCGACCAGCCGCACGATCGGAGCGCCTGGGTCCACTACCGGATGGGCGACTACCCGGCCTTCGACGCGGCGATCGACAACGACGCGCTCATCCCGTTCTATTCGTGGCTGGCGAAGACGTACACGTTCGCCGACCATCACTTCGGGGCCGGGTCGAACTCCACGCCGGGGCACATGCTGGCGGTGGGCGGCCAGATGCCGACGCTAAAGAACCCGCCGTTCGGCCCCGGGGGCCCGGTCTGGGACCTGCCGAGCATCTTCCTGCACGCCGAGCGGGGCGGCGTCACCTGGGCCGCCTTCCCGGCCGCCGACGGCTACCCGCTGAAGTTCTACAAGGAGCTCGGGACCCGGACGGCGGCGAAGAACATCCACCCCGCGTCGGACTTCGTCACGATGGCGCGCAACGGGACGCTCCCGCAGCTCGTCTACGCCTGGAGCCCGAACGGGTCCGACGAGCATCCTCCTGCGAAGCCCGACCCGGGCTACATCGCGCGCGGCCACGACCTCGTCTGGCAGCGCGTCGACGCCGTGGTCAAGGCCGGCGGCTGGCAGGACACCGTCTTCATCCTCACCTGGGACGACTGGGGCGGCTACGCCGACCACCTCCCCACGCCCAACGCCGAGGTCGTCCCCGACGAGCTCCACCCCGAGGGCTTCCAGGTCATCGGCGGCTCGCGCCTGCCGCTCGTGATGTTCGGCGGCCAGGTCAAACAGGGGATCGACAACCGCTGGCACTCGCACGCCAGCATTCCGAAGACGATCGTCGATCTGTTCGGGCTCGGCCCCTTCGGCGTGGCGCGCGTCGACGGCGCGCCGTCGCTCGCGGAGCGCGTGTCGAGCCGGCTCCGCGGCCCGGCACCGCCTGCCTTCGGCGCGAGCATCACCCAGCCCGCGCCCCCGAGCCCGACGCCCAAGCCTGCGCCACCGCCGCCGTGGGGCGGGCCCTCGGGCGTACCGCTGCCGCCGCTCGTCGCCAACCGCGGCGGGACCGTCCCCGCGCCCACCGACGGCGTCGTCAGGCCCAAACCCCCGAAGCTCCCGCCCGACGCCGGCGGCTAGCTCACGGGCCGTCGCTCACCGGGCGTCGCTCACCGGGCCGTCGCTCACATGGCGGTGACGGTCGCGGTCGGGAAATCGATGCTGCCGGTGCCCCCGCCGACCTCGACGAGGATGCTGGCCTCGAGCACGCTCCCCAGCGTCATGCCCGCGTTGGCCCAGGCAGCGAAGTGGTCGCTGATGGTGATCTGGCCGCAGGTACGCGCGGTGGTGCGGACGCTGTAGAACTGCGTCCAGCTCGAGACGCCGGAGCACCGCGAGCCGCCCGTGCCGGACGTGGGCCGCGTGTAGAGGATGTACGAGCCGCCGTCGATGGTGACCATCCCCTTGTTGGTCGTGTTGCCGGGGTTGACGGGCATCTTGTTGTACGAGTCGTCGACGATGTACCACTCGATGCACGGGTTCGTCGACCAGCCGTAGATCCCGAGGTACGAGTAGCCGCCGCCGCTGCCGGACTTGGTCTCGGTGTACTGCGCCGCCACCGTCCCGAGCGCGCTGACGGCCTTGCCGTTCCCCCACTGCAGGCCGATGCGCGCGAGGAAGTCCCCGGAGTTGGGACCCCAGGCCGCGCTGAACGCGGGCGTCGAGGTGTACGTGGTGATGCTCCCGCCGCTGCCGTTCTCCCAGAGCGACCAGCTGAGGGTCCCGGCCGTCCCCTGCGAGGTTCCGGAGTGCATCGTGCCGCCGCTCGTCGGGATGGTGGCGCTGCAGTCGACCGCCGCCGCACCCCCGCTGCCGGTGGTGCCGCCAGTGCCGGTGGTGCCGGCCGTGCCCGTCGTGCCGCCCGTCCCGGTGGCGCCTCCGCGCCCCGCCGCGCCCGTCGACCCGCCGAGGCCGATGGAGCCGCCGCGTCCCCCGGCGCCCGTGCTCCCGGCGCTGCCCGTCGCACCGCCGCGCCCCGCCGCGCCCGTCGTCCCCGCGCTGCCGGCCGTGCCGGTCGTCCCCGCGCTGCCGGTCGTGCCGCCGCGCCCGGCAGTCCCCGTCGTGCCTGTCGTTCCGGCATCGCCCGCACCGGAGGTCCCCGCGACCCCCGACCCCGTCGTCCCGGCCGTCCCCGTCGCGCCCGTCGTTCCGGCCACGCCCGCACCGGAGGTCCCCGCACCGGCGCCGTTCCCGCCGGTTCCCGTTGCGCCGGCGTCTCCGCTGCTCGACCCGCCCGCGCTGCCTGTTGGGTCAGCGGGATCGGACTGCGCGCAGGCGACCAGCGTGGCTGCGGCGAGACAGGAGGTGATGACGCAAATCGACCTAAGAGAGCGACGGGGGGGGCGCATCTTGATCGAGTTATTCCCAAGCGTCCGGATCCGGATCCCGTCGACGGAAAAACCTCTCGAGAATCCCGTCGGGCGACATCGCAGAAATTGCCCCGAGCAAAAAGCCGAACAATAAGCGCGATCCTGCGTTTGTGGGGCGCTGTAGGAGATGGGCCTACGACTCACGCGGTGTGGGTCTGCTTCGGGACCTGAATCGAGGCCGGTCCCCTCGCCGCTTGCTAACCTGAAGCAGCAGCGACGCGCGGGCGGCTCGCGTGCCGCTGCCGGACGGCGAAGTACGTGCCGATCGAGCAGCAGCACCCGGTTCGAAGCAGTCATCGGCGGGATCGACTGCTTTCGCCAGGCTTCAGCCTGCGGTGGCACCTCGGGGTCTTCGGGACGCTGTCCGCGGGCGCCGTCGCCGCCGCCGGCTGGCTGCTGCGCGCGGCGCGGCTCGCGGATCTCTGGATCGTCCCTGCGTACCTCGTGATCGCGAACCTCGTCGAGTACGGCGTCCACCGCGTGCTGATGCACCGGCCGCTGTGGCCGCGTGCGCTCTACCGCGGGCACACGCTCGGCCACCACCGCGCCTTCCACCACGACTCGATGGCCATCGCCAGCTGGCGCGAGCTGGAGCTGGTCATGATGCCCTGGTTCACGATCTTGTTCTTCTTCACGGCGATGGGGCCGCTCGTCGCGCTCGTGGCCTGGGGTCTCGGGCGGGGCGCGGCGGGGGCGTTCCTGCTCACCGGCGTGACGTCGTTCGTGCTCTACGAGGGGATGCACGCCCTCTATCACCTGCCGCCCGAGCGGCTCGCGCGCCTCGGCCTCGACGGCAGCCGCCTCTTCGGTCTGCTCTACCGCCACCACCGGCACCACCACCGGCTGGCCCGCATGCGCTGGGTGAACTTCAACATCTCCTGTCCGCTCACTGATCGCCTGCTGGGGACGCTCGAGGAGGAGCGCGCCTGGCAGACGGAGCACGACCGGCGCGCCGCCGCGCGCGCCGCGCGCCCGGAGCCAGCGGCCCCTCGCCGCCGATCCTCGGGCGCGCGCTGACCGATCAGTCGAGGCCGAGCCGCCGCAGCTGCCTCACGCGCTGGCGGAGATCCGCGGCGCGGCTCGTGTAGCCGAGGCCATCGCAGACGCGCGCCGCCTCCTCGCAGCTCTT
>Ga0306920_100007405_pt1 | contig 14462 bp, 10 predicted proteins | sample flu12Cox44000170_FD_204666 | JGI IMG/M metagenome (GOLD analysis project Ga0306920, IMG submission 204666) | Lab enrichment of tropical soil microbial communities from Luquillo Experimental Forest, Puerto Rico - flux4day.12C.oxic.44.000.170 (v2)... | ecosystem: Environmental > Terrestrial >...
TTGCCGCTCTCCATGCTGGCGATCCTGGCGGTATTGTCGCCCGCAGGCAAAAGATTCACGTCCCTACCAGGCTGCATGCCTGTTTTGCGGAACAAGGTTACAGAAGTCAAATAGAGCTGACTGCCAAAGGTGCTAATGCCGACGGTCTTCCCGCGCAGATCCGTGAGCTTTTGCACGTTGGGTTTGACCAAAAGCAGATAACCGAGCTTGTCCTGTGTGGTCATCACCAGCTTGAACGGCAGGCCTTTGATGGCTCCGGCGATTCCTGGACCGGTGCATACCGCGTAATCGAGATCATCCGAGAGAAGCGCATTGGTCGCGATGGTGCAGGGCACCAGCACATGCTCGGCGACAAGCCCATACTTTGTGTAAAACCCCTTTTTTTCGGCGATCACGGTCGGCAAGAAGCCAAGCGAAACTGCCGAAATGCCGATGCGCACACGCTCCTGCGCATAGGCTGGGAACCACGTCGAGCAAACTAGCACGCAGACTAACAGCGCAAAGAGTTTGGTTCGGGTCATTGCCTTTCCAGCTTCGCGAAGAATCCGTCGCTCTCCAGTTCTTTGATCAAAGATGAATCGAAAAAATCTGCAGGTGTCATGGCGTCGAGCTTGGGTGTCGATTCCTTCAGGTCCTCGATACTGGCGTGGATGGCGTCTTCGCGCGGATAGGGCTTGGCCGGAATCGCATCCAGAAATTGAACTTGGTAGGTAAACTCCAGGAGCTTGGGGTTGTCGACACGCATGTACTTGCGAAAGATCTGGTAAGCCAGCTCTCGGTTTTTTCGTCCCAACGCAATGGCTTCGGAATAGGCCATGAAAAAGGCTTTGAGACGGGGGCGCAAACTTTTTAAAAGCTGCCGCGTCGTATTGAGTTCGCTTCCGGGGGCTGGAACGCCAAAGTCTTTCGGTTCGCCCAAAACCGAGATTTTCTGCCGCGCCAATTCGTTGAACTGAAACACTTTGTCTGATTCGCCGATGGTCGCGTCAATTTTGCCGTGGAACATTAGCTGAATTCTCTTCTCCGATTCGCTGACGCCGGTTGGAATGAGCGAGACATCCTTCCCCGGTGTAAATCCCAGTCTGCCGAGTATCCGACGAAGTAAAAAATCCGTGCCGGCGCCAATCCGACTGCTGCCAACGATCTTACCTTTGAGCTCGGCCGGCGTTTTGATCGAAGGGACAGCAACGAGTTGATAAGGTAAAGCGCCGTTGGTCGAGACCGTCACGATCGGTGCACCGCGAGCGACAGCGCTAACCACGCCTGAGCTGGAATCGGTCGTCAGGTGAACATTGCCGGCTAACAGCGCCGTGAGCGAAACGCTACCTGCGGCGATGCTGACGAGTTTTACGTCGAGGCCATATTTTTCATAGAGCCCGGCTTCTTTTGCGATCCAGAGCGGCGCGCGGTTGCCGGTTACGGAGCTGTAGGAGACGATCAGAGGCTCGAGCTTCCTTTCCTGAGCGCTGGTCGGACCGGTGCAAAGAAGCGCGACGAGAGTGACGATCACAAAAGTTGTTTGAGTCATGGAGGCGCGCGGCCGCAACCGCACGTTCGGTAGATAAGTTATTTGACCATGCCAGTCAAACGTGGTCGTCCGACCGTGCTGATCGGATGAACCGTGCTTATTCGAGGTATTTCTTGATCAGCGTTGGTCGTTACGAGTTATCGCCGTGTCTCGCACGCGTTCGGGCTGCAAAGTTCGGCAATTGTGCTACACAAAAGTAAACAGTGATCCCAAAGTACTTGTCGAATTTCTTTACACGACATCTCCGACAAATCGCTTGTCATTGCTATGAGTATCGCGAAAGAAGTGGGTTCAACTTGTCTACCGATGACGACCTATACTCCAAGTTTTGCCAATGACGACCCTGGCATCATATCTGCGGAGGTACTTGTCAGAAACTTACGTTGACGCGATGAACCGAGATCCCAACGTGGTCACCAAGGGACTCGGTGAGCGAATGGTGAAACCGGCAACAGAAATTCTCTGGGCCGGTTTTTTTTGTTTGGTAGATGGCGAAAGGCAAGTCGAAGAGGAAAGGCCATGACTCTAATGAGAAGGCTTTGCCGCGAGGAAGACGGTCAAGGCCTAACAGAATATACCTTGGTCGTTGTGCTCGTCGCCCTGGTATTTTGGATAGGAGTTAGAGATACGCACGCTGGACAAAGTTTGGTCCAAGCATGGGCGAAGGTCCTCGACTGTGTGACTTCACCTCTTTCGTGCAGCGCTTAATGCGACGACCTCGACGTTCAAGCGACCAGCAGAAATAGAACTTACAGCAGATAGCGAGGTGATATGGAAGCAAATACTGCAAACTTTGAAACGGTCAGCGGCATCGAATCTGCGCTGCAACGGCCAAGTCAGCCGTCCGAATTCAGCTCAGCCAATTTTGCGCGCCAGTTACGCGCCCTCGGACAGGCGCTGGAAAAATTCAGTTTTTCCATGTTCGACATTGAAATCGAGGATGGAATTTATGTCGTTGTGGCCAAAACCGACGCGACAGAGCGGAAAGCCAAGTTTTCTTTCTTGCGTTCGGTTGGAGAACTCTTTCGGCCCTCTGATCCGAGTCGCCCCCGGACGGGTCGCCCAGTCGACTTGCACTTTACACCGGAGGAGATCGAAAAGTTCGATTTGCACGGGAAGAACCGTCGTCAAGATCCCGGCAAGACACCGGACCCGTACAGTATTTCACAATTGCTGCGCGGCGCCGGTTGTTATCTGGACAATCGAAATGTGTCGGAACGGGTAATCATCTCATTTGCTGGCCGGTGGATTACCATTCGGTACCAAACTCCTGATAACCAAGCGGCGCATGCACAACACGATGTCGAATACTTCTACGATTGTTGGGTGCAAATGTACTTGCGCCGACGCAATCGCGAACAACTACCGAGGCCTAGTGAGCCAACCGTCCTCATAAACTGGAAAGGCCTACGAGAATCATAGTTTGATCGAGCTGTCGGGATTTTCCTGCCGGGAATCGCTATTCCGAAAGGGGGATTTCGCCGATCAAAAGCGCAAATCCGCCGTAATTGCGATGTCTAGCTGATTCGGAATCAAATTTGCTCAGGCGGTTAATTGGCTATGACGCACGCTGAGATTACTACGGCCTGTAAAGAACGCGAAGGTTCTGATTGGCTTACCGTCATCAGCAAGCTTTATGCGGTCGGCATGTTTGCCGTTTGTTTGCTCGAGCGGCGAACAAGAGCCTCGGCTCCTCAAACATGTCGATTCCGCCAAGGTACATTAGCGAGAGGCAGCGGTTCGTGATAAGAGGTGAGGCCGGTTTAGAAGGACTATTTTTTGTGAACGGTTGCCGTTCGGAAAGGTCAGGCAGCCATGTCTAGCAAAATCATGATGGTCATGGGGATTCTGGCGGCTCTCTGCGCCACAGGTCTCATCAGTGTCGTGCTGCTTTGGCTGGTTGGGTCGAGCGATGCACCGCTTTTGATGCTCGCTTCCACTCCTTTCTGACATTCCGCGCTATCTTTATTTCACCGCCCCGAACTCGCTGAGTCTCAAACAAGTCCGGAACCAACCACAACTGTCTGAAACACCATCCTGTAAAATAGCGTCATGGATCAGACGTTGCGTGCCAGCTGAACAGGCGACGTTTCATTGTAAAGCCAACTCGTTATGCGTACGCTCAAGTTGCTCGGGATGCGGTTACGCTTAGCGGTATTACACCTCAATACCGAGGACGGCACCGCCGTGAGCGGAGAGGTCCTTGAATTCAAAGCTGCCGGAAATGCTGAGATGCTACTTTTCGATCTCGTCTGAATGAAAGAAGCTTCGAATGTGAGCCATGAGTTCAGGCGGCTCTTTTACTGTGCCATAAACTCGTCAAACGATCGCGTTCGGGCTGTTCCAGATGGCTCAGCGCTTGATCGACAATGTCCGTACCGACCATCTTGCTCCATGCGCCGATCAGACGTAGCGTGACTGGCCCAGGCACGCCGTCGCCGATTTTGGCGCCGTTGACAGCCTTAATCGGCACGAACGTGGGGCTCGTGCTCGCAAGAAAGGCCTCTTCGGCATTGTAAAGGTCGTACGGTGTAAAGTTTCCTTCGATGGTTTCGACGCGCAACTCCTTGGCCAACTCGAAAATCGCCGTCTTTGTAATCCCACCGAGCACGTTTCGGTCCGACGGTGTGCAAAGCTTTCCGTTGATCACCAGGAAAAAATTGTGGGCACTGGTCTCGCTCAAGTTACCGTGGATGTCGAGCATTAGCGGGATCGCCCGCGGGTCGACCTGCTTGGCTTCAAAGGAAGCGATGTTGTGGTTCATTTTATTGGTGATTTTGGCTTTGGATTCGAGACATTCCGGGGGTATGCGGCGCGTGGACGGAATGACCACCGGTGCGCCTTCGATATAGAAACTGGCAAATTCCGGGAAATTGACAATTACGGAATAGACAACCACAGTGGCCGTCCCGCTAACCCGATTGCCGACGGCGGAACGCACGCCGCGGCTGACCACTTGCCACAGCGCACAATCGTCATTTGCACTTAGCAGAGCTCGATTACGCTCCAGAACTTCCAGCGTCGTCTTTTCCATTTCTTCGATGGACATCCCGCAGTCGATGCGCGTATAGCGTAGCGAACGAAACAAGCGCTCCGTGTGCTCGCGTAATCTGAATGGATTGTGGCGAAAGGTGCGGGTGACGTCGTAGACTCCATCGCCGGCGTTGAAGCCACTATCGAGGACAGAAACCTTCGCCTCGCTTTCGGGCACGAAAGCGCCATTGAGATAGATAATTCTCTCTTCCATTTTTCATCCTCCGGTAACTTGCCATCAGGTTTTACAAGTAAGATGTCATTGCAGTGTGCGCTGCACCGGCGGTCTTAGCCCAACTCACCGGATGATCGCAAGACCTCAAAGGTTCCCGTTTACATACTCCGCACACTCTGTTAACTTGCCGCGCTTAGAAAACCACAGGCTCTCCTAACTGGCTTTGCGTAGGTACATGAACCGGACAAACGCACAGTCGACGTACCCGATAAAAATCATCTCAGCTTTGTTCGTAGCGGCGCTGGCATGTGTGCGTTCGAGCGTGCCCGCGTTTGCGGAAGAGAGGGCCCCCGCCTATGTGTACGAAGATACGCGGCAATTGGTGACGCTGGTCGAAGAGGCGGCCGCGCTGATAGAGCAAAAAGGCGACGGCGCGCTTAGGCAATTCGGCATCAAGGGATCGAAGTGGTGGATCGACCAGTACTACATCTTTGTGTATGCGGTCGATGGCACATGCCTGTTCCATCCAATAGAGCCGGAACTGATAGGTAAGAACCTGATGACGCTACGCGATATGGACGGCAAGCCGGTCGTCCAGATGCTCACCGATATCGGCCGCAAAGCTGAAAAAAACGCCAGTGGTTGGGTTTTTTATCTATGGCCGGATAAGACTCAACTCACGCCATTGTGGAAGAGCGCCTACATCCGCAAAGTAATCGGTCCGGGCAACAAGATTTATCTTGTCGGAAGCGGAGTCTATAACATCAAGACCGAGCGGTCTTTCGTCGAAGAACGGGTAAGGATCGCCGCTGACCTCTTGCGCGCCAAAGGCAAGGATGTCGCATTTCGAGAATTTCGCAATCGCGCATCGCCATTTGTTTTTCTCGACACCTATATTTTCGTCTTGGACATGCAAGGACGCGCCATTGTCGATCCTGCTTATCCGACGTTGAATGGACGCGATCTTTCCGGTTTTGAAGATGCCGTTGGTGTGCCGACGATGCAAGAAATGCTGCGCAAACTCGGGCGTAGCGACGAGGCCTGGGTCCAATACCTCTGGCCGAAACCGGGGGCGTCTCTGCCATCTCGCAAGCTGCTTTACGCGCGCAAAGTCACAGTTGGCGGCGAAACATTTATTGTCGGCTCCGATTTTTTCTTGGCCACGCCCATCTGGATGAGAGGATAGGCGACATTCCGTGGCTCACAAACCAAGCGAACTGGTTTACCGTGTCGATGACAAGCCGCCATGGGGTGTTTTGCTGCTCTTGGCCGTTCAGCACATCTTTCTCATGTCAAGCACGTTGTTACTGCCGGTTATTTTGGTGACCGAGATCGGCGGCGGGTTGGATCAAGTGCGGGCGGTTGTCGCCTTCACAATGATTGCCTGTGGCATCGGCACGATCCTCCAAGCCATGCGCTGGCGCGGCATCGGCTCCGGATTTCTTTGCCCAAACTTGTGCGGGCCGAATTTTTTTGCCGCCTCGATGCAGTCCGCTTGGTTGGGTGGCTTGCCGTTAATGCGTGGCATGACGATTGTTGCCGGTTTAGTCGAGGTGGTTTTCGCTCGAGTCGTGCACCGGCTGGAATTTCTATTTCCCAGCGAAATTACCGGCATGGTTGTGCTGATGGTCGCCGTCGGTATCGTGCCCCTCGGCGTCTCGAAATTTCTCGGCATCAATTATGCCGGGGAGCCGATTCAAAGTATGAATCTCATAGTGGCGGCCGTGACGTTGTTGGTGATGATTGGAATCAATGTCTGGTGCAAGAGCAAGCTCAAGCTCTACAGCGTGTTGATCGGAATGGGGGTTGGCTACTGTCTATCTCTCGCCACGGGATTGATGAGCCCCATGCGTTTTCGTGAAGCGCTTACCGTTCCATGGCTGGCCTTGCCTATACGCGAAGGCATGTGGGATGTGGCATTCCGCTGGTCACTCGTTCCGACCTTTGCCATTGTTTCCATTACTGGAGCGCTGAAATCGTTCGGTAACCTTATATTGTGCGAGAAAGTCAACGACGACCAGTGGCACCGCCCTGATGTAAAACGTATTGGCGATGGTCTCGTCGCCGACGCCTTCTGTGTCACCGCATCGGGATTGCTCGGAGGGATGGCCTCGGACACGTCGGCCAGCAATGTTTCTCTCAGCAGTGCTTCTGGAGCGACAAGCCGGACAATCGGCTTCGCCGCGGGTGCCTTGTTTGCGCTGCTGGGATTTTCTCCAAAGCTGAGCGGCGTGCTCTCTATCATGCCCACGCCCGTGATGGGCGCCATCCTGGTATTCGTGGTGAGCTTCATGATTATGTCCAGCCTGCAGATCATTCTTAGCGCCAAACCCGACGCGCGCAGAAATTTTGTTATCGGTATTTCACTGATCTTCGGTCTGAGTCTCGAAGCCTTGCCCGAGCTCTAAGCCCACGTGCCCGTGCGGCTGCGTCCATTGTTCGATTCGTCACTGACCTTATCGACAATCCTCGCCGTACTTCTCAATCAGCTGCTGCGGTTGGGGAATAATGAATCGACGCCTGCTGTGGAAATCACCGAAGTTTGACAAAAGAACACGATCCAGATCGTGAATGGCGGTTGTCGAAAATTTCTCGGGCAATATGAATCGCGCGTCACCAAGTCTCTGCGCGGCATTTTTTCTCTACAACAAACGCAATTACGCGGGCTCAATGCTCAGAAGTTTGCTGTAGAGCACAAATTAGTTGATACCTTAACAACTCGCCTTGAAGTTTCAGCAGTACGTTACTATAGAATCTGATTGCTCCGTTAACCGAACTCGATCGAGTCACGCAAACGGGAGACAATGGTTCATGAGATTGCCGCACCGCGATCCGATTCCTTTAGGTCCGACGCCCTACGAAATGTTCCAGGAAAAGGAAGGGATTCCATCCGTTACGGGGTTTTTTCTCGAAGATCTCATGGATGTCGAAGTAAAACCGTGGGCGCGCATGGGGGCGCTCGGCGCTTTTTTGAACATGGGGGAACAGCAGGAGCACGACGCCTACATCTGTGAGATTGCCGCGGGAAAACAGACCGAACCGCAGCATCACATGTTCGAGTCGATTATCTACATTCATAAAGGCCGCGGCGCGACGACAGTTTGGTTCGAGGGCGAAACCAAGCAGACGTTCGAGTGGAGCACGGGCGCGGTGTTCGCGATTCCGCTCAACGTTTCGTACCAGCACTTCAACGTGTCGACGGAGCCGGTGCGCTTTCTCGCCGGGACCAACGCGCCGCATGTCATCAATTTGTTTCACAACGAAGATTTTATTTTTCGCAATCCGTTTCAATTTCGCGACCGTTTCCGTCCCGATCGGGAATTTTTCAACGAGAATAAAAAGCTCACGATCCGTTCGTGGGAAAGCAACCTCGTGCCCGATGTGAACGCATTCGCACTGGATGATTATCCTATGAAGGGCAAAGGCGTGAAGATCATGCGCTTCGGGCTAGCGGGCACGACATATGGCTGCCACATCCAGGAATATCCTCCCGGGAGCCGCAGCACATTTCATCGCCACGGGCCGGGCGCGATCGTCTGCGTCACCAAAGGCGAAGGATTCGCCATGGTATGGCGCGAAGGCGAAGAGCGCACGCGCTTCGAGATCAAATCCGGTTCAATCTATTCGCCCGGCGATCTCATGTATCACGGGCATTTCAACACCGGCCACGGCGTACTGCGGCATTTCGCGATGCGCGGACGTAGCCCGAAATACAGCCAGGACCGCTTTCGCACGAAGCTGCACGAAATGATCCCGTTCGAAGAGGAGCCGGCGGATATTCATCCGATGTTCTTAGAAGAATTGAAGCGAAAGGGCGTGAAGAGCGAGATTTCTGTCGTTGAAGAATGAGAAGTTTCTAGTTTCTGGTTTTCTAGTCTCTGGTTGAGAAATCGAACCGCTGCTGTCGTGCCAAACTAGAAACTCGAAACTAGAAACCAGAAACTCAGGAGATTTTATGACCGAACTTGCTTACACGGATTTTCGGAGCTTCGTCGAAGAGGCTAAGAGGATCAGCGATTATCGAATCATCGAAGGCGCGGATTGGGATGCAGAGATCGGCGCGCTTGTTGAATCGACGGCGGAGTTGGTGCCGCAGCCGCCGATGTTGATCTTCGACAAAGTGAAAGGCTATCCCGCCGGGTATCGCGTTTGTAGTCTGCCCTACGCGGCGTATCGTCGGGTAGCGCTGGCGCTGGGATTGCCTACGGACAAACCGAAGCTCGAGATTCTCCGCATGGCGGCACGCAAAGTGAAGAGTGCCGACCCGATCGCGCCGAAAGAAGTGGCCACGTCATCGCTGTTTGAAAACAAACTCACGGGAAGCGATGTCAACTTACTCAAATTTCCTGCGTTGCGCTTTCACGAAAACGACGGCGGCAGATATTTCGGTCCGGGCGGCGGCTTGATCAATCGCGATCCGGATTCCGGATACGTAAACAGCGGCACGTATCGAATGCAGCTGCACGACAAAAATACCCTTGGTCTCTGGATGAGCCCCGGGCAAAACGGCCGACAGATTTGCGCCAAGTATTGGCAACAAGGAAAGAGCTGTCCGGTAGTGGCGAGCTACGGCCAGCATCCGCTGGTGTTCATGCCATCGTACACGAAATTTCCTTATGGCCGCTCGGAATTGGAAGTATCCGGTGGATTGATCGGCAAGCCGTTGGAGGTTTTGTGCGGGCCGATCACCGGTCTGCCGATTCCCGCTTCATCGGAGATCGCCATCGAGGGCGAGATTCCGCCGCCGTCAGAAGAGGCGCGACCCGAAGGGCCGTTTGGTGAATGGCCGGGATATTACTCGGGTGGCACCGGGGGCACGGGCGAAAATCAACCGATCGTTCGGGTCAAGGCAATTTATCACCGTGATGATCCCATCCTCGAGGACGAGGCGCCGCTATGGCCAGGCGCGGTGAAAATGGACTTGCATATCTCGGCCGGCGTCTTATGGGATCAACTCGAAAGCGCCGGCATTCAAGATATCGCCGGCGTCTACAATCACACTTCGTACCTGACCGTCGTGGCAATCAAGCAGAAATATGCCGGGCATGCAAAACAAGCGGGCACGGCGGCACTTAGTTGCGCCGCGGCCAATCGCAACGGCCGCTACGTTGTCGTGGTCGATGAAGATATTGATCCGACCAATATAAAGGAAGTGCTCTGGGCGATGATGACCCGTGTCGATCCACCGACCAACATTGATATTATTGACGGCTGCTGGTCGACGCCGCTCGATCCGCGCATGCCGCCGGAGAAACGGGAGAACAAAGATCATACGAACGGACGCGCGATTTTTTATGCGGTGCGGCCGTTTGCTTGGAAAGAGAAGTTTCCAAAGGTGAGCCGGTCGAGCCGCGAGCTGAGGGAAAAAACGATTGCGAAGTTTAAGAATGTGATTCCGTTCCCGGGGGTGTGAGGTTGAGAAAAGCGAGTGGACAAGCTCCTTCTCCTATCGAGGCTGTCGCCACTGTCATTTCGAGCCAGAGGCAAGAAATCTTTCTTCGTCTGTGGCGCAAAATACAAGATCTCTCCCTTTGGTCGAGATGACAAATGGGACTATTCGTGAATTGTGAGACAGTCGCGGGGAGGAGGTTAGGATGAGGGCTCCCTGATTTACCCTTACCCTCTCTCGCTTCGCGGGCGAGAGAATTGGATGCTGTTTCGGGGAATTGCCATATGATGCCCAAAGAAGAAAACGAGATTCTCACCAAAACGGATCGCGGCACGCCTGCCGGTGAATTGATCCGCCGGTACTGGCAACCGGTGGCGCTCGCCGAAGAGCTGCCTTTGGGGGGCGCGCCTTTGGCGGTGCGAATTTTGGGCGAGGATTTGGTCCTGTTCCGCGATGATCAAGAACGAATCGGATTGTTGGGGATTCATTGCGCCCATCGGGGCACCGATCTCAGCTATGGGCGCATCGAGGACGGCGGCCTGCGCTGCCTCTATCATGGCTGGCTTTACGACATTCATGGAAGATGTCTTGAGCAGCCGGGCGAGCCGGGCCGCGGCGAGCATCGTGATCAAATTCACCAGCGTGCGTATCCCTGCGTCGAGAAAGCCGGCGCGATCTTCACCTACATGGGGCCGGGAGAACCGCCGTTATTGCCGAACTATGATTTTCTCAACGCCTCGCCGGATCATCTATACAGTTCCAAAATTTACCACGACTGCAATTACCAGCAGGCCAACGAGGGAAATATCGATCCGGTGCATTTGTCGTATCTGCACCGCTTTCTGGAGAATCGTAACGAGGCTTACCGAGGGGTGCGCGGCGTGGATGAGTCTCACTACAATCTTGTGGCGCGAAACTCGACGCCGACTATCGATGTCGAGCTGACGGACTTTGGCGTGCGCATCTACACGGCGCGAAAGCTCGAAGCCGATAAGTCTTATTTACGCGTTTCCTATTTCATTCTGCCCAACCTGAGCGCTTTCCCGGGACAAACCGGCGGCGACGGCTACTCTGTCAATTGGCACGTGCCCATCGACGACACGCATCACTGGAAGTACACGTTCGTTTACAGCGCTGGCGTTCCACTAAAAAGGGATGTGGTGAGTCGCGAGCGCTCCGAGTTGGATGCCAATTATCGACTGACGCGCAATGAGTCGAATCGTTTTCTGCAGGACCGCGAGGCCATGAAAACGAAAACCTATGCCGGCATGGGGATCGGCTTTCCAGCTCACGATGCCTTCGCGACGGCGAGCCAAGGCGCAACGCAGGATCGCACCGAAGAGCGGCTGGTCTCTTCAGACAAAGCCATCGTGGCAGCGCGCAAGCTAATGGAGAAAGCGATGCGCGACGTGCAAGAAGGGAAAGATCCACCCCACGTGATTCGGAGCGCCGCCGAGAATCGCTTTCCTCATTTCCTGGTGGTCTCGGATATGATTGCAGCCAGCAGCGATTGGCGCCAATACGCCAAAGATCTTGAAGCGGAAGCGAGGGCGCGACTCTGAGCCAGACCCTTCGTCTTGGCATGGCAGGGCTCGGCGTGGCGAGCACACAGATTCTGCCGCCGATCTCGGCATTGTCGTACATCAAAGTCACGGCGGCAGCGGATACACGCGCGGATGCGCTGGGGAAATTTCGCGAAAAGTACGGCGGCCAGACTTTTACCAGCGTTGAAACGATGTGCGAGAGTTCCGACGTCGACGCCATCTATATTGCCACTCCCAACGAGCTTCACGCACAGCACGCGATAGCTGCCGCCGAGCGCGGCAAGCATGTGATCGTCGAAAAACCGATGGCGCTGTCGATTCCTGAATGTGATGCCATGAACGAAGCGGCCGAAAAGCATGGCGTCAAACTGCTTTGCGGCCACACCCACAGCTTCGATTCGCCGATTCGAAAAATGCGCGAGATCGTCAACAGCGGCGAGCTCGGCAAACTTTGCATGATCAATACCTGGAACTACAACGAATTCATGTACCGGCCGCGGATGAAGCATGAGTTGGCAACCAGCCGCGGCGTGGTGTTGAACCAAGGACCGCATCACATCGATGTCGTGCGTCTGATCGGCGGGGGCATGATAAGAAGCGTTCGCGCGATGACAGGGATCTGGGACAAAGCACGCTCTCACGAGGGGAGCTACACCTGTTATCTCGAGTTTGTTGACGGCACACCCGCCACGCTGGTTTATAGCGGCTACGGTTTTTTCGACACCGCGGAATTGTTCAGCTGGGTTGGGGAAGGCGGGCAGTATCGGGCCCCGGGAACGAATCTCAATGCCAGAAAAAAACTGCGTGAGGTGCGTACTCCGGAAGAGGAGGAAAAGCTCAAAGAGGGGATGCGCTTCGGCGGCCAGCGCGAGGGTGAATGCAGTCATATCTGGCAGGGCGAGCGAAAACAGCCTTTTTTCGGTTTTACGCTGGTGAGTTGCGAGAAGGGCGATATGCGCCAGACCCCGGATGGCATCAAAATCTACGGTGAGACTGAGCAACGCGAGATTCCGCTTTCGGCTGGCAGTCGTGGGCGCGAAGCCGAAGTCGAAGAACTCTATAACGCCGTGGTTCATAATCGTCCGGTGTTTCACGATGGCCGTTGGGGCGCGGCGACGCTGGAAGTTTGTTTGGCGATGCTAGAGTCGGCGGCGGAGCGCAAGGAAATTTTTCTGTCGCATCAGGTGCCGAGTCCGGAGTAAGAATTCAGTTTCGAGTCTCGAGTTTGGAGTTAATTCGGAGGGTTGTTCGATGCTTACCGCGGAAGAAAATGAATACTTGACTCGAGTCGGGCCGGGAACGCCGGCGGGCGAACTGCTGCGGCGCTACTGGCATCCGGTCGCAATCGCCGCCGACTTAACGCCGGAAAGTCCGACGAAGTTCGTGCGCGTTCTCGGCGAGGACCTCGTATTGTTCGTCACACCCCAAGGCGAGGCCGGTCTGCTCAATGATCGCTGCGCTCATCGGGGCGCATCATTGTCTTACGGGCGAGTCGAAGCGCGTGGCATCGCGTGCGCTTACCACGGTTGGCTCTATGACACCAAAGGCAACTGCCTGGAGACACCCGCGGAACCTGCCGACAGCAAGTTTTGCCTGACGGTCAAACAGAAAGCTTATCCGGTGCAAAAGTTGGCGGGGTTATATTGGGCCTATTTCGGACCGCAACCGGTTCCCCTTATCCCGAAGTACGACGTTTGGGCGCGAACCGACGGCTGGCATTGGCTGCGCGCTTTGCCGCAGCTCGACTGCAATTGGTTGCAGGCGATGGAAAATTCCGTGGACACCGCGCATCTCCACATCCTGCATCAAGAGCTGGTGACCGACGGCTTCAAGGTCGAGAGCACTACTCGCGGCACCATCGACAACCTGGTCAAGTATGAAATGGAAGAGTTTGCCCACGGGATCATCAAACGGCGCCATTTCAGAGACGGCAAAATCGAAGAGCACCCGCTGCTGTTTCCCACGGTTTTGCGCCAAGCCAATCGGACGCAGATTCGCGTGCCTATCGACGATACGCATACTTGGATCGTCTACGTTCACTTTGTGCCCGACAGCGCAGAGCCGCGCGCGAACAAAGACGAAGTGCCGGTGACTTATCGAAAGCCTTTCAAAAATCCGCTTGGCGTGCGCCATCCCTTCACCAAGTTCCGCATGGACGAAGTGGACGCTCAGGATTTCATGGCGTGGGAGACTCAAGGACCGATTCTCGACCGCACGCGCGAACGCCTGGCCGCCTCTGATCGCGGTGTCGTGATGTATCGCGAGATGCTCAAACGCGAGATCGAGAAGGTGCAAAGGGGATTGGAGCCGATGAACGTTTTTCGCGATCCCAACCATCCGATCATCGACACCCATATCGATAGGTCGCTGGAAGTCGGAAAGGCGGGTTCGGTGCGCTACCACATGCCGCCGGCGCAATAGCCAACTTGGGTTGCAATTCTTAAAGCCGCTCAAATCCGGCACGCTAGCTTTCCCCGAGACTCTGTCGCGAGTGTCATTTCGACCCATGCGCGAGAAATCTTTTTCGTATGTCGCTGAAAATGCAAGATCTCTCGCTGCACTGACAGGACAAAATGCGCGATTTCCGGATTGCTGAGAAAGTCTTGCGCGAGGAAGGAAGTTGGAGACGCCAATAATCTAAGCTTTGGAGCGTTGCGGGATACATTGTGAAGCAATCGGCGCACCTCATTATCATTGCCTTGCTGATCGGACTCATGGGAGCCGCCCATGCGGCGGAATCGAATCCCGGTTGGCAGCGCGATTGGGAGAAGCTTCTTGACAACGCCAAGCGTG
>Ga0306920_100007407_pt1 | contig 14460 bp, 25 predicted proteins | sample flu12Cox44000170_FD_204666 | JGI IMG/M metagenome (GOLD analysis project Ga0306920, IMG submission 204666) | Lab enrichment of tropical soil microbial communities from Luquillo Experimental Forest, Puerto Rico - flux4day.12C.oxic.44.000.170 (v2)... | ecosystem: Environmental > Terrestrial >...
CTACGGTGTTGGAGCAATCGAATACGCCTCCATCTCGCAGGTCTCCGGATCGTTGACTGACGCCGACATCTTCTCGGCCATCGACAGCGTGCGCCCAGTCAGCTCCATTCTTTGGGCGCGCATCTCGAACTGACGCGCTCGCGCTGAGCGTAATTCCCCTTCGGGCCACCTTCGGGTGGCCCTTCGCATTTCTGGAGGCCAACTTTGGACCGTCAACTCGTCTATCCGGGTCAGATCCCGCTCGAGACCGACCTGCTCAACACCAACCGCAACATTTTGGTCAGCGTGGCCAAGTTGTCCGGCGCGCTGGTGGGGACTCAGACCATCGCCAACGGGCTGGCGTGCACCGCCAACAGCCCGGCGGCGCTGAACGTCGTCGTCGGCCCGGGCGAGCTCTACAGCCTGCAGAACCTGGACGGCACGGCCTACTCGTCGCTGCCCGCCGACACGACGCACCAGATCGTCAAGCAGGGCATCCTGATGGATGCGGTGACGCTGTCCTGCCCGGCGCCGGTCACGGCTGGCTTCTCGATCAACTACCTCATCGAGGCCGCCTACCAGGACGTCGACACCACTTCGGTGGCGCTGCCGTACTACAACGCGACGAACCCGTCGCAGGCCTACTCCGGCCCGAGCAACACAGGTGTCAGTCAGGCCACGCAGCGCAAGGGCACCGTGGTGCTCACCGCGAAGGCTGGCGTGGCGGCCACCACCGGCACTCAGACGACGCCGGCGCCTGATGCTGGCAACGTCGGGCTGTACGTGGTGACCGTCGCCAACGGCCAGGCCACGATCACATCTACCAGCATCTCGACCTACGCGAACGCGCCGTTCATTCCTTCGCTGCTGAAGGTTCGCCAACTGGCCAATTCGATCGCCGATCCGGCCTTCGGTGCGGTCTCGGGCTCGGACGCTGCGGCGTCGACCGCTGCGGCGGCGCTGGCTGGCCAGGAGATCGTCTTCCCGGCCGGCACCTGGCCGATGAGTACGACGCCGACGATCACCGGCCCGCACACGTTGACGGCCAAGGTCGGCGCGCAATTCAGCGGTTCGGGCGCAACGGCCCTCGGGTTCTACACCGGCGCAGGCCAGGCGCAGGGCCAGCAGATCCAGATGAACACGAGCGGCAGCGACGCCGCGAACCAGTACTTCCGCCGCAACGCGAACCACAGCGGCGGCACGGTGGGCTTCGTTTCGGCGAATCTCCGCGCAGATACCTACGTCACCAACGCGGGGGCGACGAATTTCGAGTGGGCACTGGTCGGCACTGTCACGAACTCGGCTACTGGTGGCCAGAACGTGGGCGTCGTCGGCTACGGCTTCAAGACCGGCACCAGCGTCGGCCCGACGTTCGGCGGCAACTTTGGGCACTTCGAGACGACGGCTATCAACAACCCGACGAACGGGTCGGTGGGCTGCGAGATCGACAACGCGTCGAACGGTACCGATTCGAACGGGATGCGTGTCATCCTGGACTGCGTGGCCTTCCGCCAGGCGCCGGCTGGCGCTGCGACGACGGTGACCTATGGCGTGCGCGTTTCGAACGCCAAGGACGGCGCGAACACCTCGATCACCAATGCCTTCTTCGTCGGCAACTCCGACGGGTCGCTGATCAACGTGGGCGTCGCATTCGACTGCGGCAGCGCCACGCTCTCCACCGGCGCGTTGCGGATGCCGGCCGGTGCGCCGATTCTGTTCGACAAGCCGGGCAGCAATCAGCTGCTCTATGACGGCACCGGCCTGTACTACAAGTCCGGAGGTGTCTCGGCGAGCCGGCTGAACGCTGACGGCAGCATCCAGTTCGGTGGCGCGTCGCTGATTACCAAGATCACCGGCTCGGTGGCCACCACCGCAAGTGCCGGCATCAACGGCGCGCCGCCGTCGCAGGTCTCGGGCTACCTGAACGCGACGATCTCCGGCACGGCCGTGAAGATTCCCTACTACGCGAACTGACCGCGCCTCGGTCTTCAACCCTCGGCGCCCAGCGCCATGTATCCCTGAAAGGATCCGCAGAATGAACCGCAATTTCGACGCCCCGATGCTCGACCTCGACGGCAAGCCGTACACCGACAAGGCCACGCTGAAGTCGGTCGTCTTCGGAGCGATCCAGGCCCAGCTCATGGGCGACGAGCAGATGAGCACGGACGTGAAGCTGCGCCTCTACACGGTCGCCAGCAAGATCGCCAAGGGCGGCGTGGTCGAGGTCAGCGTCGAGGATCTGGCGCTGATCAAGGACCGCGTCGGGCGCGCCTATTCGCCACTGGTGGTCGGCGAGGCCTTCCGCCTCCTCGAGCAGGACTACGTTGCTCCGGCAGCCAACGACGGTGCGGGACAGGCTGACAAAGCCGCGGCCTGATCGATCAAGGCCCTCATTTCCTCTGACCATGCGAGAGGTCTAACCCGCCCATGTCTCTCTACGAAGTCATCTCGCTGATCGTCGCGATCCTGATCACGCCGCTGTGCCTGATCATCTGGTACTTCCTTCGCCAGAAGGACATCCAGCAGCAGGAAGCGATCAACCTGCTGTTCGCCAAGCATGAGGCCGACGCCAAGGAACTGGCCGAACTGAAGTTGCAGATCGCCAGCAGGCACTATGAGAAGAACGAACTGGACGCGAAGCTCGATCGTTTGCTTGCCACCGTCCAGGACACCCAGCGCGAGATGGCCGCCAAGATCGACGGGCTGACCAACGCGCTCCTATCCGAACGGTCACCACACCGCTGATCGACACCACACAACCGCAAAGCCGCCTACGGGCGGCTTTTGCATTTCTGGAGCCGAAATGTCTGTCACCGAAGTTCACGAGGAGAAGGAGACGCTGAGCGTCGACGTTCTCCTGCCCGGCCACGAAGCCCGCATCACGACGCCGCTGTTCACGCACACCCGCAAGGCGCTTCTGGAGCGGGAAGGCGGGCGCTGCTGGATCTGCGCTCGAACCGCTGAAGAGGCGGGCGCGCCGCTGGAGGCTCACCATTTCGGAATTGAACGGTCCTTCGCGACCGCACCCATCAACTGGGATGTCGTGAGGAGGGACTTCCCGAACTTCGACTGGGCCAGCTTCGACGAGGCCGATCCACTCAAGTTCGTGGACAACATGGAGGCTCAAGGTCTGGTGCTGTGCAAGGATCACCACACGCATCCCGAGACCGGAATTCACACCCTGCCGTGGCCTCTATTCGTGATGCAGCGCTATCTCAAGTCGGGGTACAAGTTCACTCCGACCGAGACGATCCAGCACGATCCGCAGTAAAGTAGCGAAGCCCTGCGACGCGCCAACGTCACCGGGCTTCTAACCGTCATCACCTGATAGGAGGTAACGATGGCTGCGCGGAATCCTACACCGCTCGGTCAGCGATTCAATCGCTTGACCATCATTGCCGATGCGCCGTGCCGGCCCGGCAACAATAACCGCCGCGCGCTCGCGCGTTGTGACTGCGGTACCGAAAAGACCTACGTGCTGTCCGAGGTCGTACTCGGAAAGACTAGATCATGCGGTTGCATCCATCGTGAGGGCGTGAGCTATCGTGGGCATGGACACACTGCCGAGCGCAAGCGGTCACCGGAGTTCGAGAGCTGGGCATCCATGATGACCCGCTGCACGAACCCTAAATCCCGATACTTCGCCTACTACGGAGGTAGGGGCATCAGCATCTGCAAGCGATGGACGACCTTCGCGAACTTCCTTGCTGACATGGGCGCTCGGCCAGAGGGAACGACACTCGATCGTCATCCGAATCGGGATGGCAACTATGAGCCCGGCAATTGCCGCTGGGCTACAAAGACCGAGCAGGCCAACAACATGGCATCGAACACGCATTTCGAGTTCGACGGACGCTCGCAGACCATCGCCGAGTGGGCAGCCGAATATGGCCTCGCCTACAACACGTTTATCGCGCGCCTGCATCGGCTCAAGTGGCCGATCGAGCGAGCCCTGAAGACGCCACCAAGGCGCTCCTACCCACGATGAAACCCGCTTCGGCGGGTTTTTTGTTGTCCAAACGAAAGGCACACATGACGCCCGCCGACTTCATTGCTGCGATCGCGCCGGCCGCCCAGGCCTCGATGCTCGCCACCGGCATCCCGGCTAGCTTCACCGTCGCCGAAGGCGCGCTGGAGTCGGGGTGGGGCGCTTCGCAGCTCACGCTGCAGGCCAAGAACCTCTTCGGTGTCAAGGCCGATGCGAGCTGGCACGGCGCTGTGCTCGAGATGCAAACGCGCGAGTACCTGCGCGGCCAGTGGGTCATGGTTCCCGCGCGCTGGCGCAAGTACGACGACTGGGACGGCTGCATCGGCGACCACGCTGCGTTCCTTCGAAGCAACCAGCGCTACTCGACGTGCTTCCAGCACCACGACGGCCCGGGATTCGCCGCCGCCGTGGCCGCCGCCGGCTACGCCACGGATCCCCACTACGCCCAGCTGATCACCGCGCTGATCACTCAGCACGGACTGGGCGCGCTCGACGCCGCGAAGGCGCCGACCTGAGTTCTCCAATCCACCCCACAAGCCCGCCGCGCGCGGGCTTTTTTCATTGCGAAGGACGTTCCATGAAATCCGACTTCCTGAAGCGAGCGTTGCTCGCGGCCATCGGCATGCTGATCTGCGTCGCTGTGACGGCCGCGCCGTGCATCGTCGGGCCGCGAGTCTCGACCGATAAGACGCTGCACCTGGTCGGCAACGCCGCCATCGTGTTCGGATCCGACGCCGCCCTGAAGGCGTTCGCGCCGGCCGCATTCGAGGCCGCGCCGTACCTCGGCATCGTGCCCGCGCTCGCCATGAGCGCCATGCGCGAGTTCGACAAGTCCCGCATGGGCGGCCGCTGCGAGTACAGCAGCATGGTCTATGACGCAACCGGCATCGCGTTCGGCGCGGCCTCCACGCGATGGCTCCTGCTGCCCGAGCCGCGCGGCGTGCAGTTCGCCTACACGCAGTCGTTTTGAGCGGAGGCCCACATGAACGCCAAGCTCAAGCTGATCGTCATGACTCTGATCGGTGGCCTCGGCTTCGCGATCTGGTCCGGGATGGCCTATTTCGAGCCCGCTATGCGCGGTGACTACTCGCACTTCGTCATCGTCATCACGACGGGCGTCATCGGCCTCGCGCTGCGCGAGATGCGATCGAACGTGCCCGACGCCCCTGCGCCCGCCGCCGCGGTGCCGCCGCCCGCGCTGGCGCCCGCCACCTCCATCCAGCCACTGCCGCCACTCCCGCCGGCGGTCTGACGCCACCCCATTCGCGCCGCGAATCCCTGCCGCCACGCGGCGGGGCCATCACCTGTTGAGGAATCCTCCCATGAAGACCTTGAAGTCCATCCGCCTCGTCCTGGCCGCCGCGCTCGCGGTTGCCGTGGGCGCCATGTCCGCCGCCTGCACCACGCCCGGCGCGACGCCGAGCCAGGCGCAGGCCCAAGCCATCGAGAACGCCTGCGCGGTCGACGCTGCTGTGCGTCCGACCGTGACCGCTCTGCTGGCGATTCCCGGCCTTGCCAAGGCCGAAGAGATCGCCGCCGTGACTGCCGCGCGCCTAGCGATCGATCCCGTCTGCGCGAACCCGTCGGGCAACCTCCAGGCGAACGCGCTGGCGGCCGTGACCGGTGCGTCCGGTCAGGTCGTCGCGATCGTCGCGCAGCTCCAGGCCCGAAAGGCGGTGGCGGCGAAGCCTGAGGCGAGCGCGCCGTGACGCCGGCCGACTACGCCCGGCTGGCGGCGCGGGCCTACACCGAGCCGCCGACGATCGGTCTGGCCAGCAGCGCGTCGCGCGCGGTCGTCTTCAGCCCCGGCGTGGTCGGCTTCCCCGGCACGGACAACCTAGCCTGCTGGCTGGCGGATCTCGATGCACGCGCGGTCGACGTGCCGGGCATGGGGCGGCTGCACGCCGGCTTCTGGGATGCCTTCCAGGCCATCTCCATGCCGCTGCTGGCGTTGTCTGCGGTGGACGTGACGCTCGGCCACAGCGAGGGTGCCGCGCTCGCGCTGCTGTTCGGTGCGCAGCTGTGCCTCGCCGGCCGGCCGCCGAAGGCCGTCTATGCCTTCGAGCCGCCGCGCGTGAGTGCGGACGGCACGATCGCGGCCCTGTTCGCCGCGCATGGCGTGACGCTGACGCTGACCCAGAATGGCAACGACCTGGTTCCGGCAGTTCCCCGCCTGACGGAAAAATGGCAGCACGCCGCGCCGCTGCAGAAGATCGGGCGCGCGGCGCTGCCGTTCCCGAACGTGCAGGATCACTACATCGACCGCGTCATCGCGGCGCTGGCGACGACCTGATCGAGTCTTCCGCGCTGCCCCTGAACCCCTGGCCTCACGCCCGGCTGACCCTTTGGGTTGGCCGGGCGCTTTTTCCATTTCCGGGTCTGATACCCTCCGGGGGATGAGCCCAGCCGCAAGCTTCCTGACCGCGTTCCCTCTCGACGATCGCGTGCGCATTATCTCGTCACCCCAGCACTTCGCCGGCGGCCTGGACGAGGAGGACTACGAGGCCAGGATCGGCGGCACGCAGCGCGCCGACATGCTCCGCTCAGGCCGCGGCGCGTGGCAACTAATCCAGCGCTACGCCACCCGACCAGTGACCAGCGTCCTGGAGATAGGCGCCGGCGGCGGCACTTGCACGATGGGCCTGATCAGTGAGGCCCAGGGCGTCGACATCATCGCGACCGACACCTCGCCGACGTTCCTGCGCATGATCGACCGCAAGCTGGAGCTGGCGCGCATGCCGCGCGATGGCGTGCACCTGGCCACTCTTGCGGGCGAGGAGCTGCACCGCCTGCCGGCGGAACTGATCGACGCGGTCGTGATCTCGTCGGCGCTGCACCATGTCAGCGACTGGCAAGCCTTCATGCGCGAGGCGGCGCGGATCCTGGCGCCCGGCGGCGTGCTGGTGATCCAGGAGCCGTGCCGTGAAGGCAATCTGATGATGGCGATGATGCTCGACATCGCGCTGGCCGACCGCATGGCCGTTGGCCTGTCGGCGGACGATGCCCGCCGAGTCGCGGTGTGTCGCGACACGATCTATGTGCTGTCGGACTCGCGCGCCGAGAAGACCGGCGAGGACAAGCACAACTTCCTGGCGACGCAATTGGCGGCCGTGGCCGACGAGTCCGGCTTCTCGCGCTCGGTGTTCTACTCGAACGCGCACTTCCAGGAGCTTGCGGACACCGACCTGGGCGACCGGCACCGGTTCAGACTGCAGCACGGGGAACCCTTCGTCGTCCTCGTCCTCGTCGTTCCAGTAGTCGAGCATGACCTTTCGACCGCAGCCGTGGCAGCTGCATTCGAACCACCAGCCGTCCCTGAGCAGTGCAAGTGGCGGAATGGGGCCCGGCGCGTACTCGTCGAATACCGACTTGCGAACGCAGCTCTCCACGTCCGCGAAGGAGTAGTCGAGCATCCGGGCGCCTTCGCGCCGGGCCGCGGCGCCATTGGTGGCGAATACGATGACGGAGTTGCCCTCGTAGGGCTCTGTGACCTGGTAGGCCTTCAGAGCGTCAGCCATGGCCCACCTCCCAGGTCTTCGGCACCACATCGCCGGTGATCGGCGCGAGAGCGCAGGCCCAGCTGCGCATGGTCTCGAACTCGGGTATGGCTGCCGCGCCGGCGGCTAGGCAGACGATCCAGGCCTGCAGGTTGCGCAGCCGCTCCGCGTCTCGCGTGTCCTCACCCAGCGGCTGCGGCACTGCCGCCTTTGCGCGGGTGGCGAGGACGATTTCAATGCCCTCGGCACGGAAGGCGCGCATCTGGTCGGCGGTATAAAGCATCCATCCAATACCGAAAACCTGAGGATGCTGAAAGCACTGAGGCAATTCCGGCAACTCCCTTTCTCCCTGCGCGAGGGGCTGGGCGGCCAGGGCTTCGATTGCCTTGGCGGCGGCTTCGTCCAGGAGTGTGGCTGTGTTCGGATTGAGGCCGTGCAGCTTCATCTGTGCCACGGTGATCGGTTGGATGGTGTCGCGCGCTACGTCCATTGCAGCAAGGCACGCGCGAAGCGCTTCGCGGATCGGGTCATTGCTCATCGGTCACTCCGTCCAGCATTCGAGTTCGCCCTGAACGGCTTCGCTGGGCGTGACGCGATTGCGGCCAATTAGCCAGCCTTTGACGTTGTTGTCCTCGGCATGGAGCTCGGCGCTGTTGACCGCCAAACTCCACAAGGACGTGATGGGCCAGTCTCCCGGCAGCTCACGCGAGAAAGCGAAGAACGTCATCAGCGTCCAGAGCCAGCGCGCCGGCAATTGAATGGTGGGCGTGCTGCTCATTGCTGCTCCTTCGGCTGGGCGGTTCTGGCACCTTCACGGTTCACGCAACGAAGCTGGCGCTTAACCACGTCCCACAGCTTCAGGTATTGGTCTTCGGGAAGGCTCTTGACCAGCAGCCCATGCGCCATCAATGCGCTGATGAGGTGTTGTGCCTGTCCGGTCAGCAGCCTGTCGTCGGCATCGACAGCCCCCTCAGCGCTCGCCCCCGAGTCCTGGGCCGGCACCTCGGCTGCGCGAGGGGTGGCGAAGCGCGTGCGAGCGAGTTCCTTGACCTTCATGAACACGCAGGTTTCGTAATCGTTGTCGTACAAGTCGTCCAGTTGCTCAAGGGTTTCGGCGTCGAGGGCTTCTCCGATCATCCGCAATTCGATGGCCTGCCGAGCTTTCACGCGTAGCAATGCCTGCAGTTCTGGGTGCTGCCAATCCGGTGCGGCCAGCGCTGCGCTCTGAAGGGCTTCGCTGGTGGGGGCGGTGAGCGGGACTTCCGGCGGTCGATCGCTGAGACGGGTCTGAGCTTTGAACGCAACGAAGTGCGAAGGATTCATGCCAGCCCATGCGCTGAGCGTAGCGAGGCTCGCGGCGTCGGGTTTGCGGCCTTGCTGCATCCGGCTTAGGGTCGTCTCGCTGACGCCGGTCTCGGCACTGACTTCTTTCATTGTCTTGCCGCGAAGTTTGGTAACCTTGCGGAAGGCCTCATTGAACGCCGCGGCATCGAACGCAGGGACGCCTACGATTTCAGCCGGCGTCGGCTCCCGGCCCTGCCGCCCTGCGAGCGCTGAGTGCTCGGCCTGGGATGCGGGAGAGGTGGCGCGAACAACGGCGTTGAATGCTTCCAGCGGAACGAGCGCGTAGCCGCTGGGCGACTCGCCGACGTTCGTGCGCTGTTCCATGTCGCGGATCGCCACAGAAATGGCTCGCACGCCGACTGCCGTGCCGCGATGGGTGTGACCGAATTCGTCGCGGCGCTCGCAAACGATGGCCGCATCTTCCAGCGCTTCAACCTGTTCCCCCTGCTGGGGCGGCTCGCTCGCCTGAGAGGGTTGCGGGGTGGTTTGGTTCGTCATAGCAGCAGTCCTTGTTGAACCTGCTCCGGCTCGTAGGGCATGTGATCCCATCGGGCTGGTGCGTTGTGCGATTCGATCCGGCCGCGCATGACGGCGGCTCGGGCTTCCTTGGTGGCCGGCTGGTAGGTGCCGCGCCATGCCTGGTCGATGCCGACGTTGCGGCCGATGTTGGTGCTGTCCACGCTGGCGAATGGAAAGCGCGTGAAGACCTCTGGGTCGAGCATGCGCAGGCCGTGGAGGCGCGCGAAGGGCCGGCCGTCTTCGTCGCAGGCAACATGCATCGCCTGCGCCATGCGGCGCCACCACTGCGGCGTCTTGATCTGCGCGTATTCACCCGAACTGCCAAGGCACACGCGCGGCCAGTCCTTCACCAGCACCTGCAGCCTGGCCAGCGACTCGTGCAGGTGCCAGACCGGCGCGCCAAACCAGCGCGGCAGCGGCCACTCGGCCAGCAAGTCGTCGTTCGCTTTCTCGTCGCCATCGATCACGTCAGGGATGACAGCGAAGTCGCAAGACGGTATGCGTTGGCACTCGCGCGCCCAGCGATAGAACTCCGACCAGTCGCTGACCGGCTTGCCAGCGCGCCAAGCGCCGAACGCCCCGTTGTCCAGGGCGAACGACTGGCAGACTGACGCAGCGAGGCCAAGTTGTCGCGCGTCCGAAAAGCTGACGAACGCATGGCCGGCCTCGATGGCGCTGGCCGCCGCCGTCTCGGGCGTGATGGGCAGGCCGTGGTAGTGGATCATTCGCTGCCTTCCAAGCGATCTCTCACCTCGGCCGGCTTCAGCCACGGTTCGGCGCGAATGATTTCTGCCGCCTCTCCCGCCCCCGCCTGCTCGGCCTGGTGGGCAGCGCTCGGCTCGGGGAGCGAAGGGGCGGCGAGCACAAGAGGCTCCCACCTCGGATCGCTGCTCGGTCGAGCGCCCTGGCAGGCAAGCGATAGGACATCGCCTTCATTGCCAAGCGCAACCGTTCCCCGGATTACCCATGCGATTGGATCGGCTTGCGCGGAGGGAGCCTGGGCGAGAGCGGCGTCGATAGCTGCGATCGCTGCGTCATGCTCGGCAAGCTGCGCGATCACGAGGCCACGTTTGCGCTCATTGGCCGGATGGTCGACGTAGCCATTCAGCGTGTTCGTCACGTCATCGCGGCTCTGCTCCAGCGCTTCCCGCGCCAGGCGCAGGGCTTCGTTCGTGTGGGTCATGTGGCATTCCTCTTGGCAAAGGCCTTGGTGAAATTGGCGTCGACGCAATGACCGCGCGCTCTGGCCGCATTGGCGAGCTGCGCACGCAGGTGCCGACTCGCCGGCGACTGGCGCAGCAAGCCGAAGTAGCTGTTGACGGTCATGGCAAATGCTTCCAGTTCTTGCGCTGGACAATCGCCTGCACGGACTTGGTCGCGATTCCGAACTCACGGCCCAAGGCATTGAGCCCATGACGTGGATCGCGCGGAATGTGCCGACGACGAATCTCCAGAACTTGGTCAGCAGTCAGCTTGCTGGCGGGATGCCGTTCGCCGTTGACGACGGTGCCATGCATCGCCATGTCGGCCGAGTTTTCCAAGTACGTGCCGTAAGCGAGGTTGTCGACGTGACACTCCGAGCGGACGCCATTGCGATGACGAACGACCCGACCTTCCGGTTTCGGGCCGATGAACGCTTCGGCGACCAGTACATGCACGAAGCGATGCACCGACTTGCCGTCTTTCCAGAATGAAACTAACGGATAGCCATCGACACTCTGAAACGATCGACGAATGCGATGGCGCCAGCGGATTCGACCGAGGTTGCTCACCTCATAGCGTGGGAACCCGGCGATGGCGCGCCACTCCTCGGTATCAACCGATTCGGGCGCAACCAGATTCACATGGCGCGCGGGCGTGAGGGCCTTGACCGTCATGCTGCAGGCGCCTTGTTCGCGGACTTGAGCCAGCCGCCAGCCTGCTTTCCGATGCTGCCCAGCAACTCGATCGACTCCGCCCACAGAGCGGGCGAGAGGTAACGCGAGTCGAAGCAGACGTGCAGCAGATCGCTGGCCGCATTCTTGTGCGTCAGCAGCGTCTCGATGTATGCCGCCCGCACGTCACGCTTTGAAGCGTTGGCGAGGGCCATCAGCGAAAGCATGTCGACGCAGTGCTGCATGACCTTGTCGCCGAGGATCTTCTTCACGCTCCTGGGCATCTGCACCTGCACCTTGACGGCAAGCGCCAGCAGGCGCCGCCCGGTGCGGTGGATCGGAAGCTCGGTGTGCAGGGCCATTGGCGGGGCTCAATTCAAAGGATCGAAGTACCGAAGGTCAGAATCTGCGGACGGCGACGGCCAGCCCTTCGCAGCTCTTGTGGTAGTAGTACTGGGTGCCGTAGCTGAAGAGGCAACTCCAGGCGGAGGAGGCGTTCTCGTGCTCCTCGCTCGTCCAGTGCCAGTCCGCGATCAGGTGCGGCTTGCAGTTGGCGAACAGCAGCGCAGCCTCCTGGCGCGTCGGCAGGTCGCCGCCCACGCTCTTGGCCCAGGCGCAGGCATCGGCCCAGGTCATGCGTTCGGTCGGCCGCGCTGCCATGCGGATCAGGTGGTGCTTGACCGTGCCGTCCTCGTTGAGGACGGCGCCGGCGTAGTGCTCGCCGGTGTGCAGCTCGACGTCGACGCCGGCGATGTTCAGGACGCGCGGCCGGTTCGCCTCGTAGGCGGCGATGCGCGCGCCGAGCTGTTCGTAGTCGGCCTTCAAGGCCTCCAGGGTTTCGGCAGACATGGACTCTCCGATTGGGGTGGTTGGTCGGGGTGGGACTTGAAGGATCGAAGGATCAAGCCGTCAAGGGAATCAAGCGGACGGCGACGGCCAGCCCTTCGTAGCTCTTGCGGTAGTAGTTCTGGTAGCCGTAGCCGAAGTAGCAACCCCAGGCGTAGGAGGCGTCGGACTTGCGGCCGGTGTCCTGGTCGAGCGTGTCGGCCGTCCAGTACCAGTCAGGTTCGAACTGCGCCTTCGCGTTGGCGTAGAGCATGGCGGCGACGGGCCGCGTGGGCAGCTCGGCGTCGAGGCCCTCGGCCCAGGCCTTGGCATCGCCATGGCTCAGACGCGTGCCCGGCTTGTCGGCCAGCAACGAGACAGCGACGTGCGTACCATCGCGCAGAGTGACGATGCCCTGGAACGTGCCGCCCTCGAGCGGCGCGCCGAGCGCCAGGGCGGCTGCGACGGCCAGTTGCAGGGACTTCTTCTCGGTCGTGGTGGTCATGATGGTCTTTCGGTTGTGGTGGAAGGTGATGCGCTGGATGGCGCCGTGTTCACTTCGGGGATTGCGGATTCATGGCCACGTTGATCGCGTCGAGCACCTTCAGGCCCTCGGGCGTAACGTGGAACTTGTGCCAGGGGTACGGGCAGCGCGTCTCGGACAGCAGGCCGCGCTGCTTCAGGTCGACTAGCGTCCGATCGAGCCTGGGGTATTCGCTGCGGTCGAAGCACGAGACTTTCGGATCCGACAGCAGCGCGCGCATCACGGCGATCTCGTCGCGATGCTTCGCCTTCGGTAGATCGGCGACGGCACCGCTAAACGAGTCGAGGAAGACGCGGCCCATGCTTGTGCTCCGGTACTTGGTGCCCAGGAATGGTCAGGCGCTCGGGTAGTCCGGGCGCGGCGTACCGGCCAGGTCGGCGGCGGCGTCGGCATCGGTGAGGACAGGATGACGTTCGGCCGAGGCGGGGTTCATCGGGGCGCTGTCGTAGTGCGTGTCGAGCATCGCGAGCGCCTTGCGCAGCACGCCGCGCAGGTCGCGCTTGCCCCAGAACGTCACAGCCGACGAGTCGTCGTCGCCCGGGTGATGCATGAACGCGCCCTGCGCCTGCGTGCCATCGGGCAGCGTGACGGGCAGGTGCAGGTAGATCCGCAGGCCGGTGAACTCCTGGCCCTCGATGACCTTGCTGTGGATCTCGATGTTGTCGGTGAGCTCTTCGGCGTAGACATTGACTCGCATGTGATGGTCTCGCGATAGGTGATAGAAGAGGGAGCGCGCGCAGTCAGGCGGTGACGGCCGTCTCGGCGTGGTACTTCTCGAACGTCAGCTGCTTCAGGTGGTCGCGGTGGTACACGCCCATCGACTCCGCGACCATGAGGCCTTCGTGCGACGGCGCGACGCCCGTCTGCGGGATTCCGCGGTAGTGGTAGATGGCGCCGACCCCATGGCGGAACTGGACGGCCAGCGTCAGCGACTCGGCGTCATAGCCGACGGCGCCGATCTGGCTGCTGCGTTCCTCGGGGATTGCGATCAGCGGGATCGGCGGGCGCGGGCCATCGGTGAAGGGTTGCGCAGGCTTGTAGGTCTTGGTCATGGACTTCTCCGTGCGGTGGTTCGGGTCGCGATCAGGCGTCGACCGTGGTGTGATGGAATTCGCCGTCGATGTAGCCGGCGTGGCGAGCGTCCTTGTCGACGGCGCGCTCGAACGCGCGCGCGTCGGCCGCGCTGACGTCCTGGTAGTGGCGCGTCTGGCGGACGTCCTTGAGGTAGATCGACAGCACGCGCGAGGCGGCGTCGTACGCGAAGGCGCCAACGGCTTGGTGTCCGCGGACTTCGATCATTCGTTGCATGGGATGTCCTCCTGATCAGGCCGCGAGCGCGAGCGGGCCGGCGGTCAGTTGATTCATGCGGATGGTTTGATTGCGCGCCCGACGCCCCGCGTCGTACCGCCTGTTCATCTCGCTCACGGTCAGCGGCTTCGGCCGACGGGCATCGCTGGCGCGGCCGCGCTGGTAGCAGGCGGCCGGGTTCATGCTGGCCGTCCTGTCCCAGGCCGCGATGCGGACGAGGCCGAGTGCGTGCATGTGGTTCAGCAGGCGCTTCAGCGAATTGCGACTGCCACCGCACGACTCCATCAGCGAGAGGGACGACTGCGGGCTCTCCAGCTCGCGCCAGACTGCGGCGAAGGCCAGGATCTCTGCGCGCACGGGAGGCGGCGTCGATGCCCATGCCGAAGAAAGCCGCTTGGCATCGTCGGACATGGCCGGCGGCGGCGGAACGTCCAGATCGGAACCGAGGGAGAAGACCGCGCAGTGCGGCCCCCTCCCGGACTCGCGCACCCAGCCGGAGATGTGGATCAGCCGGTGGTGCCGAAGCTGTCGCAGCAGCCGATGCGCGTTGGTGTACGTGATGCCGCAGGCGCGCTCAGCAAG
>Ga0306920_100007410_pt1 | contig 14457 bp, 17 predicted proteins | sample flu12Cox44000170_FD_204666 | JGI IMG/M metagenome (GOLD analysis project Ga0306920, IMG submission 204666) | Lab enrichment of tropical soil microbial communities from Luquillo Experimental Forest, Puerto Rico - flux4day.12C.oxic.44.000.170 (v2)... | ecosystem: Environmental > Terrestrial >...
CCGCGGGTGGTGCACGTGTTTGTCGCACTTGCGGATAACGACCACCAAGGTATTGTGCCGGTGCCGAGGGTTTTGGGAAACGGTGACGATGAGCAGAGGAATTTGTATTGGGGTGCCGCGTTTGGGGTGCGAACGTTCTTCAAAAGAAGCATCGAGTGGAAAGAGGTGGCGCGTCGGGAAAATCCGACTCCGGTGGTGTTGCAACGCGTGGTCTTTTACTGCGCGGCTCGGGATGTGTATTTGATTGCGGACGCGTATCGCGGTCGCGAGATCAGGCAGTCGATTGCGGATTTCTTTTCGGCGGCTGCAGGACAGTGGGAGAGTGAGCCAGTGCGTGTTGCGACTTCGCAAGGCCAGGCAGCTGAGATCGCGGATACGCCATCGCTGGTGGTATATGTGGGGCATGACGGCCTGATGGATTTTGCGATGGGCAAGCAGTTTGCGGGAGATAGGAACGGCAAGCGGCAAGCAGTCATGCTGGCTTGCGCAAGCAAGAATTATTTTGGGGCGGGATTGCGGGTGACCGGAGCGGAGCCTGTTTTGTGGACGACGGGCTTGATGGCGCCCGAGGCATATACGTTGAAAGCGACGTTGGATGCGTGGATGGCAGGGGGATCAGGCGACCAGATTCGCAAGGAGGCGGCGCGGGCATACGCGAGGTATCAGAAGATTAGTGAACGAGCTGCATTGCAGTTATTTGCGACCGGGTGGTAGTCCGAGTCTTCAGCTGAGGACGGAAACGGTTTGCGGCGCATGTTCCGACCAATCAGCACCCACGAATAAAATCGACCGCGCGGTCGGATACGGCAAAACTTAAGAAGGGTGAGACTCGAGGAATTTGCCCAGCACTGTGGCAGCGTGTTCGCAGAGATTCCGATCGTCGGGGCCGAAAGCCGCAAGGAAATGAGAGTCGATGTCGAGCTCGCCAGCAACTTTTCCGTGTACGAAGACGGGGACAACAATTTCGGATTTGGTTTCGATGGAGCAGGCGAGATAGCGCGAGTCGTGATTGACGTCATCGACGACGATAGTCTTGCCGCTCGAGGCCGCGGCACCGCAGATGCCCTGATTAAGAGGAATGCGTGTGTGAGGCGTCATGGTGCCCTTGAAGGGGCCGAGAACAAGCATGTCACCGCCCATTTTTTCGAGCATATAGAAGCCCACCCAGTTATAGCGGGTGAGTTTTTCGTGGAGGAGCCCGACGATAGATTTCATCAGCGCTTCGGCGTTTGGCGCGGACCTGGCCAGCACGTCAAGCTCTGGGATGAGGTCGGAGGACTTCTGAATCTGCGTTGTCATTGGTGTTCCTATTTACAATAGCAGGAAAGCAGATTTGGCGCTAAGTGCGGCGCAGTTTTGGCATGTGCCTTCTCGCAAGAGCCTTGCCAGAGGGCGGACTTTCCGACCATGCGACGGATTCACCACATTGTGCGCTTGATTGCACTGGCGGCGTTTGTCCTGAGCGGACAGGCACCGCGTTTGCACCATCAAGCGATGCGCACGCCGCCGGACGGCCGGCGATGGTCTATGCTCCCGTCATTTATATCTGCTCTGCGAGAGCTTGGTGAGTCTGGCGTTGGAGATTTACTTGCAGAAAGACGCAGATTGTGGGATAGGCGTTGATCGTGTTGGCGCCGGTTCGTTGACAGTGGCATTTTTGAAGGAGCCGGAGTCGGAATGGTGGGACAGTTCGGATGGTCGGCACTCGGACTGTTTGCGACGTTGGAGGGACTTTGCAGCATTTTGTGTCCGGGCATGCTTCACACGGGCTACTGGGCGAATTGACACACGTAGAAGCGGACCCTAAACTACTAAAGTTGCGTTGCCGGGGTAGCTCATTGGTAGAGCGCCGCCCTGAAAAGGCGGGCGTAGCCAGTTCGATTCTGGCCCCCGGCACCATCGATACTGCCACGCTCTAGCAAATTCCACGTGCCCGAAGCCACGTAGTGCTCCCCCGTTGGTGTGAGCGTGATCCGGTCGATGTGCTTGGCGAATACAGCGCGCGTTCGGGCCGTGTCGGAATTGACGATCTCGCGGACGTCCCGCATGTGCTGAACAACAAAGCTGCGAATATTGCGAAGCTTGACACGGAGAGAATCGGGTCGCGATTCGAGGAGTTTTGCAGTAATGTCGCTGATCTCGCTCTCACGCATAACGAGAGCAGCCCGAAGCGCGGGCGAAAAATCTCCCTGCGCCACTGCCTGAGTGAGATTGGCAACCTCGCGCTCCAGTTGATCCTTACGTGCGCGCATCTGGGCCAATGCACCGCCTAGCTCGTCCAAGGCCTTTAGCAACGCACTTTCGAAATTGTCGAGGACATATTCGACCGCCTCAGGACGCATTATCTGATCTTGCAGTCCGGCGAGTAATTTGCCTTCTAACTCCTGGCGGAATACTCGCACGTCGTTTTTGCAAACGGTGTCACCACGATAGGCATTCTGCGGACAGCCATACACCACATCGCTACGTCCTCGCCATCGGCCGGAAACGATGCTGACATTCGCGCCACACTCGCTGCACTTCAGCAGACCTGAGAACAGATAGGGTGAACTGACGGACCGTCCTTGCATCCCGCCTTTCCGCCCAATCTCGCCATAGACTTGCTTCACCGTTTCAATGCGGGCTTGCACTGACTTCCAAACGTCTTCGGATACGATCCGCTGCTCTGCGAGTTCGCGGACCACCCATTTATCTTGCGGAGTGCGTCTGTAGATGCGTCTGCCAGACTTTGATCGCACCTTGAGTGTCTTGCCCCAGATGACGCGTCCACGATAACGCTCATTTCTGAGAATCGTGCGAATCGACGAAGGACACCAGGAACGGGAGATTCTTCCCTTCTGAGGCTGCGGAGAAATCACACCTTTGGCGTTCAGTTGTTTGGCAATTTTCTGGAGACTGTTACCGCCGGCATACATCTCGAAAATTCTCCGCACGGTGCCTGCCTCGTCCTCGCGCACTTCGAGACGCACTCCGGTGATGAGCGGTCTGCCATGTTGGTCGAGGCGCGCAGCATCCTCGATCGGCACGTTACGATAGCCAAAGCATCGGCCTCCCGTGTGGAATCCTTGGAGGGCCCGGCCCTCGACACCACGGTGCGTTTTCTTCGCAAGCTCTCGGATGTAGAGGCTGTCTACAATTCCGTGCGTAGCAAGCAGGACTTCCGCTTGTTCAGACTCAGTGTCGATCCCTTGGCTGACAAAAATTAGGCGCACGCCGGCAAACCGCAACTCGTCGTGAATCGTGAAAGAGTCTTTAAGAGTCCGACTTATACGTGACGTGTCGTCTACCAAAACGACGTCGAACGGCTTTTCCCTGCTGGTAGCGGCGGCTAGCATTCTGCGCAGGCCAAATCGGTCGTCCGTCGCGCCGGAAATGGCCTCGTCGCTGTAGATGTGCGGATGGAGAACCGACCAGCCGCGCTGTGCTGCGTAATCCCGGCACTTTCGGACCTGGTCTTCGATACTCAGCGGGCTCTGCTTTTCGCTAGAAAATCGTGCATATACGGCGCAGCGGAGTACCGCACTCAAGGAACCTCCTTAGCAAAAATCGACTCCTTCGAGACGAACTGTGTCACATCGTCGGGCACAGGATCAAGAGAATTTTGACCGCCACTCTCCATGAGATAGGCCTTCACGAGCGCAGGAATCACGACTGCGTCCAAGAACTCCTTGATCGCAGGACCTAACCGCAAGCCTCCCGACGATGCCTTTCGAGCGAATTGGCAGGTCGTACCCATCTGGAGGCGCCTTGAGGCCAGTGGAGCCCTTCTACTAACTAGGGAACCTCGAAACAGGAAAAAGTAAGAAAGAATTTGTGCATCACTACGCTTCCGAACTGAAGAAGTGCTGCCGGGACAAAATCGGACAGGATCGGACAGTTTGGGACAGCCAGGGACAGATTGGAACAATCGGGGACACCGTCGACAGACTGCAACCGTGCGACTCGAGGCCACAAAAGGCCTCAAAAAGCCACAAGAAGCCACACGAGGCAACAAAGGGCCACAGAAAGCCACAAAAACAAGTGCCAGCCGGAGACAGTTGGCAACAAAAAACCACAATTGGCGACAGAAAACTACAAAAGGCGACAACTGGAAACAGTTGGAGACAAGGAGAGCGGCGCGTGTTGAGATTGGCTCGGCGGGTATTGGAACATAAAGGAATGTGGCGACGCTTCGCGCGATTTGCAGACTAATGTCTTTGAGATCAGGCTGATGGCCGGTGGCGTGTTTCGACTGCTTTGTGTCACAAATGTGCCACCTGCCAAAATGGAGGTGATCCGGTGGTGAAACAGAGAACCGAACGGAATCTTCTCTTCCCCAGCAAGGAGTTTCGAGACCGAGTGCGCTTAGCCGCGAAGGAACGGGGCTTTCGCTCGGAGCAGGCGTTCATACTTGCGGCCTGTAAGAACGAACTCGAACGTGGCGACAGCACCGAGGTGACAGCTCAGCTCGAGGCCCGTATTGAGGCCACCCTCGTGAATATGACGAAGGAGGTACAGTCGCTCTTCACTTTGGCCCACACGCAATTTGCCTTAACGAATTCCCTCCTGCAGTACGTTCTGACCTGCGTGGTTGAGCCTCCTGAAGACGTATTGCCTGCGGCTCGGGCACGGGCGAAGGCAAGACACGGAAAGATTCTGCGCCACACAGCACAGGAGGTGGCGACTCGAAACCAAGCCACTCTGGAACAGGTGCCCAAGGCAGTCATTCACATCAACTTCCTTAAGGAGGTTAGCCGCAATGCCTGGGATCGTGTCTGACACCAAAGCCAAAAGAGCGGTTGCATCGCGTACGGCACCTGTGAGCTCCCGTACGGTGTCGTCGGCGGACTTGTCTATACCGATGAAGGTTGCTTTGAACATCACGTTCACCGCAGATTTTCATATCTCTTGATGTAGGCTGCCAGATCGCGTCGTGGTAGTCGCACGGCTGGGTCAACTGCCAGCAAACGCAGAGCGGCACATAGAATCTTGGCAGCGCTCAAACGATTCTTGTGGAGTTCATCGACCACCCATAAGAAACCATGCACCTCGATTTTGTGTGCTGCCGCAAGGTTTCGGAGATAACCGTCGCCTGTCAGAAGGATGCAGCCCGGATGAGACTCGGCAAGTGCAAAAGCAAATCCATCATGAACCGAGAGCTGTGGCGCGACTCGAATAACCTGCTGGCCACGGAGGACACGATCGCCGGGCAAGTCGATGACTTTCAGTCCGCCCCGAAGCATCGCACGCTTCTGCAGCTCGGTGAACTTAAGCAGTTCCTCCTCGAACAAGGTATTGGGAATCAGAATCTCATAAGGTAGCTTCAAGAAGGCGTCCATCAGGGACGTCTTCCTGAGGTCTATGAGACAGCTGCTGTCACTGACAACGATCCTCATGCGCCCTTTGCGGCCCTTTCAAACCCAGCTCAACCTCGGGCAACGGCAGCCGCAAAAGTTCTGCAGCTTTATCGACTGAAATCATTCCTTCCGCCAGCGTGCGGTAACACAAGCGGTCAAATCGCATCGCACGCTCACGCTTTCCGCGTCTATCGGCTGGCTCAAGTTCTTCGGGCTCCTGCGTACGCCAGCCACGTGCAATCGTCTGAAATGCATAGGTGAGCGTCGGATCACTGATGACGCGAATTTGTCGTAACCGCATGAGTAATGCCGCGCCGCTGACGCGGTAGATTTTCTTGAGGCCGATCAGCTCGCTATAGCCCAGCGCCTGGCGATGCTTGCCGACTTCTTGCAGTAGATGTTCTTTGGGCATCAAAAGAGCGCCGGCGAAAAGATTCGCAGCCTTCTCCACTTCTTTTTCGGACATACCTTCGCAATCGCTGAGCCGATGCGCCAATTCATGTGCGAGAGTGAGTCTGCGTCGTTCAAGGGTCAATTCCTTGTTCACGACAATGACAGGCAAATCGGCGGCATTAGGGCGCTTCACAAGACACGTGAAACCTGAGACGCGGCCAGGAAGGGCTACAATGAGCACTTTGAGTCCCTTCTCTTCCAATAATTCGGTCATGTTGGGAATAGGATCGAACCCCAATTTCCATGCTTTGCGCACATCTGCAGCAAGCTGTTCGGCATCGTTGACATCTCGCACCTTCCGCCGCTTTGGCAGAGGGCACTGCCAGTCAGCGCTGTCCAATTCGAGGACCAATTCGACCTGCAGATAGCGTTCTATCCATTCGAGGACTTCCGTCTCGACTAGGGCGCGGTCACGGCCACTAGTGTTTGCCTTGGTGCGAAACTCTACTCCGGCCAACTGAAGGCCCTGTGTATCAAGAAGATAGGCCAAGGATACACCAAGAGCCTTGGCAAGCGCGGTCAATACGCCTGAGCTGGGAATATCTTCGCCTCGTTCATACTTACCGATGGCCTGGGCGGTTACCCGGTGCTGCATTGCTTCCGCGAGATCACGCAAGGAGAAACCGGCCTTGCGCCTGGCGAGTCTGATTCGATCAGCAATCATGGCGGCCTCCTCAGTTTACAATTGCACGACATTCGTATTTATTGTAAACTACTCCTCGGAACCGATCAAGATGATTGTGATCGCGGTTTCGTAGAAGGTGACCCATGAGTTTTAACACCCTGTCGTCTCTGCTGGGCGCGTCGGCACCCGTCGGCGCTCTTGGAGCGTATGGTTTAGCGCCTGCCCCGCAGGTTTTTCCACATCAATGGATCGGCGTACGACCCCGCTTCACACAATTCAACAACGAACTTGGTCTAACGCTTCTGCAGCGGGCCGATGGCGTAACAAAATCCGGGGGCGTTGTGGGCTGCCTCAATCGGCACTACTACGACAGCGATTCGCGCACAGATCACAGTTTTTTCATCGGTTCCTGGGGTAAGAACACCGCGGGGCGGCCCCCGCGTGACGTGGATTTGTATTTCGTGCTGCCGGTCGAGGTCTACTACCGCTTCGCGGGACACATCTGGAACAAACAATCGGCGCTATTGCAGGAAGTGAAGGGCGTACTCGCCGACAGCTACCCCGACACCGACATGAGTGGCGATGGGCAGATCGTCCTCGTCAACTTCGGCAGCTACAACGTGGAAGTTGTACCAACTTTTCTGCTGAAGAACGGCGGCTACTGGATTTGTGACACAAACGATGGAGGCCGTTACAGGGAAACACATCCAGCCGCGGAAACGAACTACATCGAAGCAGTGGATCAGGCCACGAACCGCAACCTGCGGCCGCTGATTCGTATGGTTAAGGCATGGCAGCACTGCTGTTCTGTACCCATCAAATCGTTCCAGCTGGAGCTCGTGGCCGCAGAATTTCTCGCGCAATCGCCGTGGCGAATGTACGGCTACTTCTGGTTCGATTGGATCTCGCGAGACTTCTTCGCTTACCTCTACTGGAAAGCAAACAAATGGATTAGCGTGCCGGGCAGCAACGAAAGTATCTACCTGGGTGACGACTGGCAGAGCCGCGCGAAGTCGGCTTATGAGCGGGCAGTAAAGGCATGTGACTACGAGCGAGACAACTACGTTGTCCTCGCTGGCGAGGAGTGGCAGAAGATTTTCGGCGAACAGATTCCACGAATCGTATGACGGACGAGCAAACACAAAACACGGTTGAGGAATGCAAACGGCAGGAAGAGTCCTGTCTCTACACCTCAACAAGTTTGTTCGAGTGGCTCAAATCTCTCCGCGCCTGGAAGGCTTTTTTCATCGTCACCCCGATTATCCTGGGCGGTCTTTCGACATGGCCCCTGCTCGCTCACCACGACGAATACAAATGGTTCACAGGAGTCTGCGCGCTGCTTGCGGGTTTCTCTCCTGCTATATACAAGGCGCTTGACTTTGATGTCAGCCTAAAGGTAGTCGCACAGCACGCACATGAATTTAAGATTTTGCAGGATCGTTTTCGGCAGGCTTGGCGGATCACCTCACTCGCACCATTCGCGGACTTCAAGAAGGAATTCGATGGCCTGATGACGCGCATGGATGCGGCGCGGGCGGCTAGCCTCACCCCTCCCGAGCGTTTTTTCAAGAAAGCGCAGAAAAAGATCGAAGCGGGATACTACGCGTTCGCGACCGATTCAAACAACTCGTAGTCGAAGGCGTCGTGGTGCGAGAGACTATCTGGCGTCGATTCTTTCGAATAGGACTCAAGAGAAGGCGGGCACGAAACATGGCGTACAAAGTCTTTATCAGCTATTCGACCAAGGACATCCCCAACGTAGACGCGCTGCGCAAATTTCTGCAATTCCCGGATGTCGAATGCTTTGTTTCTGAATATGCGGTGACACCAGGCGCGCCCCTCGCGCCAAGCATAAAGAATGCCATTCTCACCTGTGATCTATTTGTTGTGCTATGGAGTAAGAACGCGCAAGCCTCGGAATGGGTGAGTCAAGAGATCGGCATCGCTCATGGTAATCAGAAGCCAATTCTGCCGTTTGTCCTTGAATCAGGCCTATCTCTCCCTGGGTTTATCAAGGAACTTCGCTATGGCGCGGCATTTCAAAATCCGCAACAAGCGATGTACAGCCTACGAGAAACGGTAATGAAGAACTCCCTGATGAAGCAGAACCAGCAAGCATTGGGGGCACTCGCTCTTGGCGGCCTCGTTCTGTTGGCGCTAGTGGCGATGAGCAAGGGTTCCTGAGTAGACGCGAAATAAGTCCTGAGGTTTACCCATGGAGTCTTGGTGAAACCAGACGCGCCAGGATATTAGAACCTTAGAACCGATGGCGCGGGACGGATCAGAAACGCAAGATATTGGTTTCACGGATTTTTCTATGGAGTGTGGCCAAGCCGCGCCTCAAGAACGGACAAGGACCCGAACCGGGAGGTTCCCTACCAAAGCAAGATGGGATAACGGGTCAGTCTGTGGCTAGACTAATCCATCACGCTCCACGCAAGAAATGGCTGAGAAATCGACTCGATGATGTCGTCCGAGTCTTCTTCCACTCTATTGGATACGTTGGTTGCTGCTTTGAATCGCACATTGACTTTTATGTACGGACATTCCGAATAGACATAAGTGCGTAAGAAGCGCGTCGACAAGCCCCCTTCGAGGGCGAAGACCGTGAGCAGGTCCTGCCGCCTCATGCCCGGTTTAATCTTCTCGATTTGACGTAGTACCTTCGCAATCCACTTGGCGCGCTCCCGGTCGTATTCGTCTCCCACGGGAACGGATTCATCTTGAATTTGGGTAGGGCCTTTTGCCCATTCAGGGAGTAGGCTCTCGTTCTCTGGCTCTGCGAGTTCCTCAACAAGATGGGCACTAGCTGCCTCATAGAGCGCATAGTGTCCTCCCTTTCCGTCTGCGGAATGAGAGTACACAACCACCTGCTGGCCGCCGCGCCAGAAATGCCAGTCCATCGGCGTTTCGGTTTCGATTATTTGTTTCTTACCATTCCTGAGATAGATTTCCAGCAGCAACGACTGCATAGCCTCCTCTGGTTTCGTACCCCGCGCAACGCTGCATCCGTCCGCTTGCCTGCATCCGACACCACATAAATGTGTCCGTCGCTATCAACTCCTGCCTCAGTCGTGTAGTCGCGCCCCTGCTGGGCCACACAAGGCGCTGCAACGGCCGCGCTAAGAAGAAAATTGACAAGTAAACATCTCCACATGGCTATACCTCTCGTTACGAACTTGAGCTTAGAACGAAAGCCTAGCGAGTGGGAATCGTTTGTTGAAATCACAGGCGCACAGAATCATGGCGAAGGACAGGGGTGGGAAGGTCAGGGCGCCGTTTCGTTGCGCAAGGACATTCCATGCGCCTTGAGGAACTGGGACAGCTCAATAAAGTTTTTGACGCCTTCGGCAGAGGGCATGGCGGAACCCTCGGACCAAACGAAGGAAGAACCCAGTGGGAACTGGGACAGCTTGTTCCGGAGGGAATCCAGCGAGTCAAGGTGGTACTGCAAGACATCGAACTGCGGTCCGCTCAAAAAATGAAGGAACTGAATGCGCCAAGGCTTGTTGTCCCATTGTGCCAGATTCCCATCAATCGACTGCCTCATGGATGTGCCGACACTCAGCTGCTGAAGCTTCTGGAGCTTAGCCTTGTCAGCCAGCCAACCTTCGCCCCCGGATATGGCCTGTTGCAGGCTGGTGCCCAGAGTGCCTTGGTACGCGTTGGCGTTGGTTCCACCGGCGATGTAAATTAGCTCGGATTCCCGTCCATTCCACCGCGCGCTCCACTGGGCCAGTCGTTCCCACAATCTTTCCTCAGTAGCCGCGGAACCAAAGCGGCCAAGAAAACCGGCGGCATTGGCGGCCACCTCCGGATCGTCGTCGTTCAGGCTGCGAAGGGCGATCTCCTCAAGGAGCGGATCTAAGCGCAGCGTTCCTACCTGCGCGAGGAGGGAATGGTTGCAAGCGCTGTAGCCCTCTCCGCGGGCAGCCATGCCGGCTTCAATGCGCGCGCGCGCGGCGACAGGATCGACGCGCAACAGATAGGCGAGGGCGGGCTCCTGGATGGCGCAGGCCCACTTCCCGACGTTCTTGTCGACAATCGCGAGCATCCGCGGAAGAATGGCGGTGGTGGCGTAGCGTTGGATCAAGGAAGCGAGATTCGCTGAAATCCAATAGTCTTCGTCATTCGTGGAAAAATGCTCGATGAGCGCTTGTTCGACCTCGGGCAGTGTCTTGTCGGGAAGAATCCCGAGAGTCTGCGCGTTGAAGCGGGGCTTAGGCCGCAATATTTCCTGGATGATCGCCGCACGAGCTTCTTCCGGAGCCAATTCATACCAATGAAGGAGGGCCGTGCCGCTGAGGTTATTCGCGTTGTACGCGTGGATCTCATTGGGAATGGGGAAATCCTGATACGTCTGGGCGCATTTTCTGAGCAAGCGAAGCAATGCCGGGCTGCGCAGCGAGTCCCAGCGATATGCGAGGAGCTCGTATTGTTTTTCCACGGGCAAGCGATCGAAGATAGCAGGCAACTGCGCGGCGAGTTGCTCGCCTTTTTCCGGCGGGATGGCCTGTTGAGGGCCGACTTGGTTGAGCGCGGTGTATAGGCTGACAGCCAGCGCATTGCCGCGTTTGTGCGGCAGATCGTCGAGGAATTCCGCGTGAATCGCTTGGTACCGTTGTTCGCGCTGCGAGCGCAAGACTTCAGGCGATTCGTCCTTATTGAGCGAGAGAACCGACATGGTAACGAGAAAAAGATCGGTAACCGGATGGTCGGGGTCGGCAAGCAAGCGCTGCATTTCGCTAAGCGCCGCTTCGTGTTGCGGCGAACCGACCAGTCCGAACATGCACTCAAAGTCGAAGTTGGTGTCTTCTCCGCGAAGGTGGCGGGCCAATTCTTTCGCCGCGGAGGCCGTTCCCAAGTAGCGCAGAGTTTTAATAGCCTGGTGACGTGGGGAAGGCTCGGCCGGATTCGCAACTGCTTTGGCCGGATCTTGCGCCGACGCATCGAGCGCGGCAAGCGCCTGCACCAGTGTCTGCTCCTGCCAACTCGTGGTAGGCGACACAATCGTGAGCTCCAACTCGTTGGAGGTCAGCGATACGGGTTTGTCGAACGGGCTTGATGCTTCGCCGGATATTTCGCCGACGCGGGAAGTTTGAACCGTGACCCGATATTTTCCAGCCCGATGGAACTGCACCCATTCGTTCAGCTCCAGAGAAATCTTCCTTGGACTCTCGGAGAGAAACTCGAAACCGGTGAGACCTCCACCCATCCAGCCCATGCTGGAATTAAAATAGGACCGCAGCGGATCGCCCCAACTGCCGTCCGGGTTCGCTGAGAATTGTTCGTAGGACATGCGCCCGCTGCGGTCATACCGGGCCATGTTGATCTGGTAGCGTTTCGGCATTTTGCTCGTGAAGGTCAGCTCCAACGGGATTACTTCTCCCAGATAGAACTGGCTCTTTCCATTCTTGATGCCCACGTGAAATGAGACTTCGGAAGAATTCCTGGTCGAGGGTTGAGTTTGCGCCGGAGCCTGCGCCTGGGCCGGCAAGGAGAGCCAAGCGGTCAGCGCAGGAACAAGCAGCCATCGAGGTCTCAGAGGTTTCAGCCCGCGAGTCGCCTGCATCAACGGACCTCCCTGCATCTTGTTTGTAATAGACACCGTTTACAAAAGGAAAGTTGCCCGGTTCGAGGCGGGAAGGATGCGGCTTCCCAGAAAATAGCATAGGGCGGCCGAGACAGCCAGTTTCTATCTCGAAGAAAAAACCCTGGTCAGACAGTCGTAACGACGGGAAAAAGAGTCGAGAGTGAGGTAGAGCCACGCAAATGACGAGGCCCTCGCACAACCAGTCCAATAGTGAGTATGGTTCCCTCGAAGGGCTTGGCGCTTGCACCAATTCAGTTCCAAGCAGAAGTCCTTGCTTTCTCAGGACGAGAACTCGCGCCTTGGAACAATTGCGGTACCCTTAGAACATCCTTGGGGCAAAATCATCTGTCCGACGGCAATATTCAGGAGGCACCAGGTGTAAGGGCTATTGAATCAACGAGGCTTATGGAGCGGACGATGGGAATCGAATCCACGTCCGAAGTTTGGGAATCTACTAATCCGTTTGTTGGTCGGTCAGCTGCGTTCATGCGGCCAAGGCGTCGGCGAGGGGTTAGCGAAAAGGCACGGTCAAGATGGCAGTTTCGGTGCATTGCAGCCCCCTGCAATGATCCGAATGCACAGTCCTACGACTGGCGCGTTGGGGCCAGTCCCCACATCCCCCGATACACCTCGACGACGTAGTGCCATCAGGCAGCGAAGTCAACAAAGAACTTAGCCTGTGGCAGAATCGTGCATGCCGGTCCCCCGGCACCACGATTAACTGTTTATAAACTATATAAAGAAACATGAGTAATTCGTTGCCGCAGCATGATCGCTGCGAACGGACACCAGGACCATGTGGGAATTAGCGGTTCCCAATCTCTTGACGTCATTGTTATCGGCGCCTCGCCGCATTGCGCTGTAGCAGTTGTTGCTCCAACGAATTAGCGATAAAGAAGCCGCTCGCCTTCAGTTGCTTGAGAAGCTGCGGAAAATCATCTAGGAAACCCATTAGATCGGCCCGCTCCAACACACCCAGCGTTCCCGAGAGTTGAATATTCCTGCTTAGTGCAATTGTCCGCCCGATTTGTTCATCAACCAAAAGGACGTCGGCTCGCAAAGTCTCCGCGAGGAGAATGGCCTCACGCTCGCCACGGTGCAACGTGACTGGAAACTCCGTTTTGTGAGTTTCTCGCACAGCACGAATCTCAAGCCAGGCTGGTCGCGACAGGATGTTGCGGCGCACGGCCTCCGGCGTCCTGGGGTCTGTCAATTCCTCATGCACACCTGTAGGTACGAATACTTTCTCGAATAGTCTTCCTAGCAGGTAGTCTTGGCCAATGGCGATGAGGTACCGGAGTGGGGTGGTATTAGAAACGGCAATGATGCCGTGAACTTGCTAACGCGTACGGCGCGACGCCGCTTCGAATACTGCCGCCTCGCGATCCAGCTCCGCTTCCGTGATCTCGGATAGCGGCACATGATGTCGTCCCAAGAAGTCTTCGGTCTCGACTCGGGACAACCCCAGCATTTCCGAGAGCTGATAGAGGGTAAGAGTTTGGTCGCGATAACCCTCAAGCGCGAGGGCTTCGAGGGCACGGCGGGACACATCTCCACCGGCATCGGAAAGCCGCTTGGCCACATCGTCAGGGATGCGCAGGGTGATTTCCATGGCTACATCGGCGTAGTCGTAAACCTGGACTTCGGTCTTGTTCTCGTGGAGGCGATGCAGGCGGCCACGTACTGTTGGAGCGTACCTTTCCACGAAATCGGCGTGGCAAGGAGAAGGCTGTCCAGCCGAGCGTCGTCAAATCCCTCTCCCAGGTAGCTTCCGGTAGCGCAGTAAAATTACTGCGAGGCTAGTTGCCCCGAGAAAGTTCTGTTGGCCATCGAAATGTAACGTGGTTCAGTTTCTCTGAAGCAATTGCTTGGTGGCCTCCACCACCAAGTTTGGTTCGAAACCGAACTTTCTCTGAAGTTCCTTGAGCGGCGCTGAGGCGCCAAATGTTTTCATCCCAATGATGCGGCCTTCCAAACCCGTGTATCGTTCCCATCCAAAAGTTGAGGCTTGCTCCAACGCCACGCGCGACTTCACTCGTGGTGGGAGAACGCCATCCCGGTACCCTTGATCCTGATGGTCAAAAATCTCCCAAGATGGCATCGAGACCACGCGCGACCGGATACCCTCAGCCAGTAATTTCTCGTGAGCTTCCACGGCCAAGCTGACTTCACTCCCAGAGGCGATGAGAATCACCTCTGGACTTCCATTCGGGGCGTCGCCGAGCACGTAGCCCCCGCGCGCCACCCCTGACGCTGGCGCGTACTTAATGCGGTCGAGCGTGGGTAGGGCCTGGCGAGACAGTATCAGCACGGCAGGCTCATGAGTCAGCTGCATGATGTAACGGTAAGCCTCGACAACCTCATTGGCATCCCCAGGGCGTAGCGTGATCAGCCCGGGGATGGCACGCAAAGAGGCGAGCTGCTCGACCGGTTGGTGTGTGGGGCCATCT
>Ga0306920_100007411_pt1 | contig 14456 bp, 9 predicted proteins | sample flu12Cox44000170_FD_204666 | JGI IMG/M metagenome (GOLD analysis project Ga0306920, IMG submission 204666) | Lab enrichment of tropical soil microbial communities from Luquillo Experimental Forest, Puerto Rico - flux4day.12C.oxic.44.000.170 (v2)... | ecosystem: Environmental > Terrestrial >...
CTGTACTGTGTCTTGCCGCGAGTCGCTTGGTCACCGGTGTAAACGCCGTCCATCGTGGTTTTCTGTGTATCGGCGGCTCGCACGGAGCGAATTGCGCCGCCCACGAACACCAGCGTGCCTGCGATCAGAAAAGCGAGCATCGCGTACTGCAAGTGAAAGCTATTTTTGCTCATGAGAAAGTCCGCTTTCTTGGCCGGTTGATAGAATGGTGATCCCTCTGAGATTAGACGCAAAAATTGCGTCTGGTGGATACATAGAAATGATAACAAACGTGGACGATCCACGCAGAGTGAAGCGCACGCGATTGGCGCGTCGGCGCTTTTGGCGATGCAGTTGCGGCTGGCCGGGTGTGTCCATTAACATCCGAGTGTCGTCATTTGGCGCTCCCGCAGCGGCGGGTGGCGCGATCGGGAGCGAGCATGAGCATAGTCAAGCGGAGACTCGGAAACTCCAGCCTCGAGGTAGGGCCGTGGGCACTCGGCGGGAACGTGTTCGGTTGGACAGCGGACGAAGGTTTGTCGTTCCAGGTTCTCGACGCATTCGTGGACGCAGGATTGAACCTCATCGATACGGCGGACGTGTATTCGAAGTGGGCTCCTGGGCATAAGGGTGGAGAGTCCGAGACGATCATCGGCAACTGGCTCGGGAAGCGCGGCGGTCGCGAAAAAGTCATCATCGCGACGAAGCTGGGCGTGGAAGTGGAACCGGGCGAGAAGGGGCTTTCGCGCGCGTACATGATGCGTGAGGTGGAGCGCTCGCTCAAGCGGCTCAAAACCGACTATATCGACCTCTATCAGGCGCACATCGACGATGCCGAGACGCCGATGGAGGAAACGCTTTCGGCATTTAGCGAGCTGATCAAAGCGGGGAAAGTGCGAGCGATTGGCGCGTCCAACTTCAAGGCCGACCGGCTCGCCGAGGCGCTCAAGGTCAGCGCCGCGACGGGTCTCGCGCGCTATGAGAGTTTGCAACCCTGGTACAATCTATACGATCGCGCGGAATTCGAAGCAGACGGGTTGGCCGATTTGTGCCATCGCGAAAAAATCGGTCTAATTCCGTACTTTGCCCTCGCCAGCGGATTCCTCACCGGGAAATATCGCACCGAAAAAGATCTTGAGGGCAAAGCGCGAGCGTATCGGGTTAAGTCGATGATGAACGAGCGCGGCTTTCGCATTTTGAACGCGCTGGATACCGTGTCGGCGGAGCTACACGCGACTCCCGCGCAGGTGTCGATGGCCTGGCTTATCGCACATGGCGCCACAGCACCAATCGCGAGCGCCACGAACCTCGGGCAATTCAAGGATTTGCTCGGCGCCGTAGGGCTGAAGCTCGACCGAGAAGCAGTTCGCCTCCTCGATGAGGCAAGCGCGCCGGCCGCGGCGGCGGCGTGATTGCTCGCAGCCAAGGAAGTGTGCTTGTCATTTTGAGGGCGGCCCCTGCGTCCAGGCTACTGAACGAGCAGAGAGCTCGCTTTCGCTTGCTAGCTAGTGCCGCGACATCAGCAAGTGAACTTCCGGCGGGACAGGCGTTAGATCAATTGAGACGTTGATGCACGCCGGCTTGCCGCTAGCGAACGCAGATTTTATGGCAGGCCCAAGGTCCCCGATTTCAGTGACGCGCTGGCCATAACAGCCAAACGCTTCGGCCACCTGATGATAATTCGCATCGCGAAGCTGGGTGGACTTAAGCCGATTCTTGCCGGACACAATTTCTTGAAAATGTTGCGAGGCCGCCCAACTGTGATTGTTCATCACCACCGCCACGACGGGAAGTTTGTGCCGTACCATCGTGTCAAACTCGGCGATGGTGAAACCGATCGCCCCGTCGCCGACCAGGCACAGCACCTGGTTATTCGGCCTGGCTACCTGCGCGCCCATGGCCAATCCTAATCCGAACCCGACGGCGCCCAAGAAACCGTGCGTGATGTAGCTTCCTGGGTGGTTCTGCCGAATGACCTCGTTCATCCAGTGATACGCCTCGGCACCATCGCCAATGACAATGGCATCCTCGGCGATGCTGTCGACGATTGCTGACACGGCCTGCAGCGGATGAATCGGCGAGCCCTTGCGTTCTAAGTCCTTCTGCATGCGCTGGCAGCGCTCAACTTTTGCGTGGCGAACTGTTTGTTGCCAGTTGCGGCGATCCGGCCATTTGTGCGATTTAGCCTTTGCGTCCATCGCGCGCACGGCTTCGCGCGGATCGGCGACGATTGGAACGGCCACTTGCCTCAATCTCCCAATCTCCTTTGGGTCGACTTCGATATGGATTATTTTCGCGGAGCGTGGAACAACGAGATCGCTCATGCCCAGCGTGAAAAGCCCAAAGCGGACACCCAGCGCCAAGATGACGTCGGGCCGTTGATCAGACGCCGAGAGATCGGCCATTTTGTGGAAGGTGCCACCGTAAAGGGGATGATTGCTTGGCAGTAGTCCGTGGGCCTGAAAATCGGAATAGACAGGAATGCCGGTCGCTTCCGCAAATTGGCGGAGCTCAGCCTCTGCGCCGGAGAAATAGGCTCCCGCGCCAACCATAATTACCGGACGTGCGGCGCCGGCCAGCAACTTCAATGCCTCGTCGATGGCGTTCTCTTCCGCGATGGCGCGGGAATCAACAAGCACTTTCTCAGGAACTGCCACCAAGTCCTCCTCTACTTGCGCAACGAACACATCCATCGGCACATCGAGGAGGACGGGACCTGTCGGGTTGGAAGTAGCGAGACGAACCGCCTGCGCGACTAAGCGAGGAATATCCTGCGTGACGGTGATGCGATGCGCCCATTTCGTGATGGGCGTAGCAATGGCCACCTGGTCGAGGCCAGATTGCAAAGTATTTGTCTCGGCCTGGTTCAGAGCACTCGAGCCGCTGATGTAGAGCACCGGCGTGCGATCGAGATATGCGTTTGCGATCGAAGTGAGGATGTTCGTGAAGCCGGGCCCGGCTGTGGCCATGGCCACTCCGAGCGCGCGCCTCGCGCGGGCGTAACCCTCGGCCGCGTGGCCTGCAGCGACTTCATTCCGGGTATCGGTAATAGGGATGTCGTGATCGAGACAGGATTGAAAAATTGTCTCGAGGTGCGCGCCGTGCAGCCCGAAGATGTGCTTGACGTTGGCACGTATCAGTGTTCGGACCAACAGTTCGCCGCCTGTGATCATGGCCACCTGAAAATCACCTCCTTTCAGCGAGCATCTTTTCCGGCAGGGTCCACGCGTAAACGACGCTGTCGGATGGCATGATCACGTACTGGCGCCCATCAAGCTCGTAAGTCATCGGCGCCGTTGTCGATCCGCCGCCGGCGTAGGTATGCCACAGCGTCTTGCCTGTGGCCGGATCGAGCGCCATCAGCACGCCGCCGTCGTTCGCTGTAAAGAGCAGATGTCCCGCGGTGGTCAGTATGCCAGCCCACCCCCCGCGGCCTCCGCTCATGTCCTTCGTCCAGCGCACTTTGCCTGTCTGGATATCGATCGCTTGAAGCAGACTCTTCGAATGCAAAATGAAATCGCGCCCTGCCCATCCTTCCGCATTCTTCGACTGCATGGTGACGTAATAGACTCCGGTGCTTTGCCGCGCATTCGTGAAGAGCAGGCCAGTATTGGGATCGTAGCTGGGAGGCGCCCAGTTCGAACCGCCTGCAGCGCCCGGCCGGGCGAGCGCGCCGTCGAGTTGAGGCTCCGTCTCTTTTCTGGGAATCGGCTGGCCGCGCTCATCGACGCCCTTCATCCAGTTGATGTCAAGATAGGGGGTGGTCACGAGCGATTCGCCATTGCTGCGATCGAGCAGGGCGAAAACGCCGTTTCGGCTGGCTTGGGCAATCATCTTGCGCGGTTTGCCGTGGAACGTGCCGTCGATCAGCACGGGCGTTTGGATCGCGTCCCAATCGTGCGTATCGTGGGGCGAGATTTGGTAATACCACTTCAGTTTTCCCGTATCGGCGTCGAGGGCTACGATCGAGCAGGTGTACAGATTCGCTCCGGGGCGAGCATCACCCGCCTCAACCGGGTGCGGATTGCCCGTTCCCCAGTAGATCAGATTCAGTTCAGGATCGTAGGTGCCGGTGAGCCACGTCATGCCTCCACCGCGGGTGATCACGTCGCTATCATGCGGCCAGCTGTCCCACCCCGGCTCGCCCTGCTTTGGTTCGCTGTCCCAGTGCCACTGAACTTTTCCCGTCATCGGATCGCGCGCCTCGATCCAGCCCGGCAGATCGGCGATGTCTCCGGAGATGCCCACGATCAGGTGGTCTTTTACAACGAGTGGCGCCGCGCTGCCGAAAGCCTTGAGCGTGGGATCGGCCAGCTGCACCTGCCACAGCGTTTTGCCGGTACGCGCGTCGAGGCATAGCAGCACGGCATCGGGCGCGGCGTAGTAGAGCCGATCCTTGTACATCGCGAAGCCGCGATGACCCGCTCCCGGCAAGCCCCCCGGCGCCGGGCGGTTCACGTGCCAAATTTGACGACCCGTGCGCGCATCCACCGCAAAGAGATCGTTGGTCAGCGTGAAATAGAGAATTCCATTCACTTCCAGGGGCGTCGAGGAAAGCGCAGGCGTGCCGTGCGTCTGAAACGCCCAGGCCAGGGTGAGCGATCCCACGTTGGACTGATCGATTTGCGATAGCGTGCTGTAGCGCCGGCCCGAATAATCGCCGTTGTAATTGGGCCACGAGTCCGTTCCGGGAGTGACCAGCTTCGCGGGGTCGAGTTCCTGCGCCGACAAACATGCGGCACACGCCACAAGCAGTAGGAATTTCTTCAAGGCCGACCCCCCCAACCCGAAGATCGGAATCTATTGCGCCTTAACGGCGCGTTTTTCCGGAGATTCGCCGTATGAGCGAACGCCAGAGGCCATCCCCGGCGCGGGCAGGAATCATATCACGAAGGCCAAGGTTGCGATGGTCGAGCAGCCCACCCAAAACGGCGGGATATTCTTCCTAGGGCTTGCCAAATCTGCGCAGTTTTTACTTCGCTGCTGACTTTGCTAACATTGAGAACCGCTTTTGGGGCGTGCAATCCGAAATCCGAGGAATCTGCAATCGAGGTGAAGTTCGTCCGTGGCCAATGGTCCCAGGCTGATCGTAGTGGAACCCAACGGCGCCCGCCGGGATGTAGTCGTCTCCACCTTTCCTTTCCGCATTGGCCGCCAAGCCGGCAATGAGCTGACACTGCGCGACAGCCGCGTCAGTCGCCATCAGGCGCAAATTGTGAGTCTCGATGGCAAGCTGGTTCTCGAAGACTCGGGCAGCAGCCACGGAACCTTTGTCAACGGCGCCAGAATTGACCGGCACGAGCTCAAGCCCAGCGATCGCATCGATTTCGGCCTGGTGGATTCCTACCAGCTCACCTACGTCGGCGAAGGCGCCACGATTGAGGAACTCGTCGAGCGCATCGAGGCTCCTGCTCCGGATACGGCTGGAACACGCGAACTGCACCATCTCGGTGTTCTGCTCGAAGTCGCACGCACGCTGGGTTCAGGGCTTTCACTCGAAGAAGTTCTTGCGGTCGTACTCGATGCTGCCATTTCGGTTACGCGCACGGAAAGAGGCGTGCTGCTACTGAAAAATGCCGCTGGTCAGATGGAACCGCTTGTCGCTCGAAATGCGCAGCGCGGGAATCTTCGGCCCGATGATGTGCAGGTCTCGCAGACCGTGGTAAAGCGCGTGGTGAACACACGCCGGGAGCTGATCGTCGGCGATCAGGATGCTACGGTGGGCTCAGGCCAGACCCTGCCCGATAGCAGCATTGCGCGCCTTGAATTACACACGGTGGTGGCCATTCCGATCGACAAGCTTCCGGTGATCGAAGCTCTCGACGTGACCATTGCCGCCCGCCAGACGGAGCTGTTAGGCATCCTTTATCTCGACAGCCGCGCGCCCTCGAGTACCTTTACGGCACTCGATCGCGAGGTGCTGAGAAGCCTGGCCCGTGAGGCAGCAACGGTCGTCGAAAACGCACGCCTGTTTGCCGCGGCGCGCGCCAAGGCGCGGCTGGACCACGAAATCGAAATCGCCAGCGGGATTCAGCAAAGGCTTCTGCCCAAGAAATTGCCTGATCTGCCCTATGTCGCCGTGACGGGCTCAACTCTTGCCTGCCATTCGGTCGGCGGAGATTGCTTCGACGTGATCGAATTGGGAGGCCGTCGTCATGGATTTTTCGTTGGTGATGTTTCGGGAAAAGGAATCTCGGCCGCCTTGCTGGCCACTCTGCTGCAGGGAATCTTTTTCACCACGGCGTCAACAGACATTCCGCTTCCGAGCGTTTTTGCTCGCGTCAATAAATACCTGTGTGAGCGCAGCGGCGACGATCGATACGCGACCGTTTTTTACGGCGTGCTCAATCAGACGGGCCATTTTGAGTACGTGAACGCCGGTCATGTGCCGCCGTTGATTCTTCGCCACAGCGGTGCCATCGAAGGTCTGGCCTCCGGCAACTTGCCGGTAGGGATGTTTGACGAGGCCGAGTTTACGAGTGCGTCCGTGGATCTGGAGGACGGCGACTTTCTGGTCATCTACACAGACGGTGTTTCCGAAGCTGCCAACATTCGCTCCGAACTCTTCGAGGAGCACCGCTTGCGAACCGTTCTTGAGCAGTTCAAAGGGGAAAAAGTCGAAGAGATCACCGAAGCGATTCGCGAAGGCATCAGGGATTTTACCGCCGGTGCTCCGCAATCAGACGACATCACCATCCTCGCTGTTCAATACAAGGGCCGACCCAAAGCCGAAATAGCAAGAATCCTCTCCTGAGATCCTATTTCGCGTCGTCAACCCTTTCTCTCACGCCAAACGGAGCAACATTCTGGTTGCGTCGCTTTGCATCCTGACTGATAATCCAGGCTCTCATAGTGTGCTCTCCGCAATTTGTTGGGTGAAAAAGACGGCGACCCACGCCTAAAGCCGGGTGAAATTCGATGCGACGAGCGAGTGTTCCTCGACACTAGTAATCGTGGCAAAAGCCATGTTTGAGTGTCGGTTGTGAATTGCCCTCACTGCAGTACTGCCAATCCGGATTACGCTGAATCTTGCGCCCACTGCGGCACGCCGATGCCGATCAGCGATGCTGTGACCATTCGAGTGGTCGATGCAAGCGCGCTCGCCGTCGGCAGCGATTTTGGTACGCGTTACCGTATCGAAGCGCTGCTCGGCCAAGGCGGCATGGGTCGCGTCTATAAGGCCTACGACAAGCAACTCGATCGGGTTGTTGCCATCAAGGTCGTGCGCCAGGGCATGATGGGCAGCGACGAAGCTCTGAAACGTTTCAAACAGGAACTGCTCCTCGCCAGCAAGGTGTCGCACAAGAATATTCTTCGCATCCACGACATGGGTGAAGTCGGGGACGTGAAGTTCATCTCCATGGCCTTTGTCGAAGGCCAGGACCTGCATCAGATTCTCCACAACACGCCGAAGCTGCCAATCGAACGCGTCTTGAACTTCGCACGCCAACTCGCCGAAGCGCTGGAGGCAGCGCAGGCCGAGGGGGTGGTCCATCGCGATCTCAAGCCTCAGAACATCCTGGTCGGCAAAGCTGACCAGCTCTATGTTTCCGACTTCGGCCTGGCCAAATCGTTCGATGACGAAGGCTCGCCGGGCATGACCAAAACGGGCGCCTTTATGGGCACGCCGCGCTACATGTCCCCCGAGCAGGTCGAAGGCAATCCGGCCGACCATCGCTCGGATATCTATGCCTATGGTCTGATTCTTTACGAGATGGCCGCCGGCGATGTGCCCTTCACCGGCGAAAGCACTCTGAAATTGATGTACCAGCGGATTCAGACAACGCCGAAGAACCCCAAGCTGGTCAACCCGGACCTGCCGGAATGGTTCGCGGCCGTGGTCATGCGTTGCCTGGAAAAAGACCCGGCGAATCGCTTTCAGACTGGGACAGAAATCCTGGCGGCTTTGCAGAGCCACTCATCGACGCCAACGCGCGCCGTGGGAGCCACCACCACGAATGCGGCGTCGGTCGCGGCTACTCGCACCCTCCAGATTCAGATTCCTCATTTTGCGGCGAAGAAGTGGGTCTGGGCGGTCGGGGGAGCGCTCGCACTTCTAATCCTGGCCTTTGCGATCCCGCCGGTCAGGCACCTCGTCTGGCCGGCCGGCAAGGGAACGACGGTGTCGGGCATTCCTTCACTCGATCAAGGAAGATTCGTTGCGATCCTGCCATTTCGGGTTCTGGGCGACGAGCAGGCTTTGGGGTACGTGGCCGAAGGATTAAATGAAGCCCTCTCGGCGAAGCTATTCCAATTGAAGGATCTGCGGCTCGCTTCGAACTCAGCGGTCGAAAAGGTATCGGATAAAGATCCCCTTGAAAAGATCGCTCGCGCCCTTGGCGTCAACCTCATCGTCACCGGCATGGTCCAGGGCTCGCCCGACAACATGCGCATCATCGTTAATCTGGATGACGTCACCTCGGGCAAGCGGACCTGGAGCCAGGAATTCTCCGGCCTCACAAAAGACCTGCTGTCCATTGAAGATCAAATCTCCGGCCAGCTCGTTACCGCTCTGAACGTGAATCCAACCAATGAGGAACTGGCCAAAGCGGGCGCTCGCCCGACCGATAACGTCGAGGCATACGATCTTTATTTGCGCGGCCGGCAGGCGTTGCTCGGTCCAAACAGTTTCAAAGCGCCAAAGGATGCAATCGACTATTTCCAGCAGGCTATTCAGAAGGACCCAGGATTCGCTTTGGCCTACACAGGCCTGGCCGACGCCTCCTTACAGATGTATGCCAACACGAAAGATAGCTTTTGGTCGCAGAAGGCGTTGGGCTCAGCGCAAAGAGCCGAGCAGTTGAAGGAGGATCTTCCCGAGGTCCACTTCGCCTTGGGGGAGGTCTACCGCAGCACCGGGAAAACCGCGCAGGCGATCGCGGAGATCAAAAGAGGACTGGCCCTCTCTCCCAACTCTGACGTCGGTTACGTGCGTTTGGGCAAGGTGTATCTCGAGAGTGGCGACAAAGAAGAAGCGATCGCGGCGTATAAAAAGGCAATCGAAGTCGATCCCTATTTCCCCGGCTTTCATATCGAGCTTGGCCGCGCCTACTTTTCGATGGGTCAGAACGACAAGGCGGTCGAAGAATTCAAGCGCGTGACCGAACTTGAGCCTGACAATGTCACCGGCTGGAACAACCTGGCAACGGCGTACGCCGAAATGGGCAAATACGACGAGAGCAGCGCCGCGTACCAAAAGTCGATCGATCTGTCGCCTTCCTCTATGGCCTATTCGAATCTCGGCTACGTGTACATGGCCGAAAAACAGTACCCCGAGGCCATCCAAGCGCTCGAAAAGTCCGTCGAGCTGGGCCCCAATCAACAAGTGGCCAGGGGTAATCTGGCGGACGCCTATCGCTACTCAGGCCAGAAAGACAAAGCCAACCAGACCTATGATCAAGCCATAGCCCTCGCATTCAAGGAACTGCAGGTGAACCCGCAGGGTACAGAGGCCATGAGCGATCTAGGCCTCTATTATGCCGAAAAGGGTGATTTCAACCGCGGCATGGAATTCGTCAAGCGCGCGCGAGCAGTGGACAGCAAAGACGTTCTGCTCATCGTCAAGCAAGCTACCATCGAGAGTGTCGCGGGCAAGCCCGCCGATGCCATTAAGAGCCTAAAGGAAGCGCTGAGCAAAGGCTACAGCGTAAAGGACATTGTGCAGAGCCGTGAGTTCGACTCCCTCCAGAGCCGCCCCGATTTCCAGGCCCTAATCAAGCAGTACAGTCACTAGCAGCGTCTGCGAATTATCTGGCGGGCCGAGGGCCGAAGTCCAACTGTTGTGCTCCTCGCTGCGGGTGATCGCACGCACTGCAATTCCACGATTTTGGATGTGCCAACTTTCTTCTGTTTCGAGTGTAGCTCGGGTCTTAAGAGCTGAGGAGCTCGGAGCATGCGAAGACCCTCGTTGGACGCACCAGACCCGAGGCTGGTGTGCAGTTTGATTAAAAAAGAGGCTCGACTAGCGGGCGGAGCGTCGGCGTAAGAAGGGCAGTCCCCCTAGGCCGAAAAGCAGCATCGCCAGGGATGCTGGCTCCGGGACCAGAGGAGCGGGCGTCACGCCATCTGGAACGATATCGAAAGCGGCGTCAGGTGCAAAGGTGCCGCCGCCCGGAACAGTAGAGACGGTCAGGTCGCATCCCGGAAGGACGCCGAATTGTATGTAGAAGTGAAAATCCGCGCACTTTACCGGGTCCCCGGCAGGCTCGGTTTGATCGCACTGAGACAAGCTGCTTTCGCATTGACTGTTGGGCCTCGTCGCGGTGCAAGTCTCAACGGATCCATTCGTTGCGCAGGAGACGGTCCAGTCCTGAGAGACGTCTTCGGGATTGGCAGTGGGACATCCAGCCTGAAACGGTGCCAGCAAGCAGTCAAGCTCTGGCGTGATCGGCCCAGTGTTGGAAGCGAGAATGCTAAACGAGAAGCTTGTAATTACAAATCCTGTATTATTGACACACATTCCGTTGCTGCTGCCGATTCCGCCTGTGGCGTCGGTGGTGCCTTGAAAGGAGACACCATTTGACACGCAGTTGGGGCTTTTGCCCCCGCCGCCCAACTGGAGCACGGGGTCGATGCCGTCAGCCTTGGCGACCCAAGCGCTTGCCAAAATCAACCCCGCTGCTGCCAATAGGATCTTGAAAGCTTTCAATTAACACCTCCGCCTCACGTGCTACCCCAGCGTCTACGAGCAGTTTCGGTGCCAAAATGCGTCAGGCGTTTCACCTACATAACTTCTTTATTTACAGTAGGAAGCCGCAGCGGGCAACATACGTCAAAAATCACGTATGTGCAAGGAATTTCAGGTTCTTACCAGAATTCGATCGGGAGTACTAGTCATCTCTTGGAGTGGGCAATCTGGGCCTCGCTAAGCCACTCGGGGAAGCCTTAATTGTAACCGAGCTTTAACACTCCTCGGAGAGGGTTTCGCTACAATCCCGCCCCATGGCAACGGACAACCTGCAGATAGCAACCTCTCGCGCCGCGAGGGGACAGACGATTCTTGCGCTGAACGGGCCGCTGAACATTCACACCGTCTTCAAATTCCAAGAGGCGCTGCGCGCCGAAGTGTCTCCTGCTGTAATTGTGGACTTCAGCGCGGTGCCCTACATCGATTCGGCTGGACTCGGCGCGCTTGTTGCCGCCTTCGTCTCAACCCGAAAAGGCGATCGCAAAATTGCTTTCGCCGCGATGAACAAGCAGGCGAAAGCGCTAATCGAAATGACCCATGTCAGTCAGCTGTTTCGAACATACGACACGGTCGAAGACGCCGAGGCCGCTATTCCCTGATCCCTTCGCCTGGTGCCACCTCGCCCCGCGCAGCCCGAATGGTTCCGCGCTTGACAGGCCGGTTTGCGTCCTAAATGATCAAGGTATGTCGGCGCCCCGGTTCTTCTACCTGTCAAAACTCAGCCTCACGAAACCGCTGATTTGCCAAGCCTACGCGCCATGAATTTCGCGAACCGCAGCTCCCCTCGGCCCTCGCGCCGATCGACCACGCTCGCCTGCGGTTGCGCGACGCTCTTAGCGCTCGTGTCTGCCTCGGCTCTACCTCGCGCTTCCTTTGCACGCCAAGGCTTGAACCAATCCGGTGAAAAGCGGCCCGAGCCTAAGGCTTTTGTGGGAACATGGACTGCGACCTACAATGGCGACGTTTTCGCCACTCTTGTTCTGAGAGAAGAACGCAGCACACTCAGCGGTACGCTCAATAATTTTGATATCAACGTCGATAAGGATGGAGACCTCATCGACGGCACCCACAAAGACGACGGCGATGCACCGCTCCTGAATGTCCATTTCAAATCGGGGGCGCTTTATTTCACCGTTTTCGAGAAAGACCAATATCGCGACGGAGTGACTTGGAGGTTTCTCCCCCTCAACGCTCGGGAAGGCGAACTCACCCCAGTCCTCGAGCATCAAGAAGACGTCCCCAAAGACTACGTCGTCAAACCCATCCACATGGTGCGAGAAGTACCCAGGCGCTGATTCGAATCGCATTGATCTTAACAGCGCGCATGCTGGCTGTGAATTGCGGAGAATTCCGTGAAGGCCTTACAAGCGAGTTCGTAGCGTCGCCAGGTCGCTTCCGCTGAGTACACCCATTAGGATCTTGCGCCGGCAGTGGTCGGAAAACTCTTGCACCAGGTCAGACCAAGTGTGTACTGACGGATGTCGGTCCGGTATTTCCGCCCTAGACCGGATTCAAATGCGATAACACACAATCAGCGCGTTTCGTCATTGCATTCGTATCCGGTTGCAGTTCAGTCTGTTGAGACCTTTAGGGTAGTCAGACCACCAAGGCAGTATAGACGCGTGTGACGCTTGCCGTGCAGGCGAATGCCGGTATCTTTCCCGGAGAATCACAGATGGGCTTGGGTCGACAACTTGCTATGGCCTCTGCGACTTGAAACCAGCGTAACTCGCCGAGGCGATGGCGGCGACGAGCAGTAACAGGCTCCCCTTGTAAAACGTCAACGGAAAAATGGAATTACCTAGGGCTAGCCCGAATACATTCGCGGCTCTCCATACTATCGCGATAATCAAGCAAGCCAGTCCCAGCCAGTAGCTCCATTGAAGGATCTGTCTTTCCATGCGGCGACTCCTTTTGGTATCGAGTTGTGGGAGGGGAAACTGGCGACAAACTACCGCAAGCGAAGCAGGAAAGTCAAAGAAGCTCGCTTTTTTCTGGGTGCCTGATCCCTGCTAACAGGGAGATTTACAGGGATTTCATCAATATCGGAGGTCCTTTTGGGTTCCAAGCTGAGCACGTTCAAGGGCTTTAGGTCAGTCTCACGGGATTTCGAGCAGGGATTATCAGGCAATTATCGCTATCTACGTCGGATTCGATGTCGGAAATCAGGACGACTTATCTGCGCAGCAGAACGGTGAGCGCCCATGCGTAAGTTGGTTACGACTTTTTGTGTGCCGGACCTAGTAGCCCCAGAATTTGTTGTAGCTCCAGAATTCGTCGTAACTCCAGAGGTCTTGAGAGACCGGGCGCATCAGGAAAGAAGGAATCTGTCGGGGCCCGGATCCTATCAAGAAGGGATCCGGACGATTCGTAGACTCCTGTTTGAACCAATCGAGTGCCTGAGAGGTGGAGTCGGCCTGATCGTCGTATTTCCCATTCGGGAATGAGGTCAGTTCGTGCAGATATTCAGCAAGCCAAGCGGCTTGATCGGGGAGGTGAACGAATCCATTCTCAATCGTGCTTGTGACCGAATGCATTCGCATGATCTTGTCCATTGTTGGTTCGTACTTCTTGACCGCGTGAATGCCTTCGCTGACTAGTTCTTGGATCAGTTGCGTTCCCGAAGCCTTGTCTTCGATCAGGATCGTCCGCGGACCGAATAGGTCGGCTTGCTCTCTAACCGCGCGCTTTAAATCAGGGTACCCGACCCGCTTGCGGTAAACATTAATAAGGTAGAGATGCTTTTCCTTAACTCCCCAAGTTGTGTAGACGCTATAGTCGCTCAGCTCGGTCGGCTTGTTCGCCGTATCCCAGCTTTGAAAGACGAATTCGAACTTCGGGTAGGGAATGACGGACGGATGGTTCTTGAACCACTCAGTTTTCACTAAACCTCCACCGCGTGGGGACGGAGCCTGCTGATATTGGCCTGCGAAATGGTACTCGCCCGACGTGCCCCGCATTTGCTCCAATACCGCAAGCGGCTCTCGGTCCGCATGCAACACTTCACCTGCTTTGCGTCGAAATTCGCGTGGACCTAATGGCGTTTCGACCAAGTGACAGTCGTCTTGTTCAGCGATCGCCGGAAATCTCAATTCCCGCCAATCTTTATTGTTCACAAGATGCCCTACCAAGTCGTCTTCGTGCAGACGCTGCATGACTAAAATGATGCATCCTTTATTTTTGTCGTTAAGCCGGCTTACCAACGTGTGGTCGTACCATTCGTTCACCGCTTTCCTTTGAGGGTCAGAGAGTGCTTCGTCTGGTTTTAGCGGATCATCAATGATTATTAGGTCTGCGCCCTGTCCTGTGAGACTTCCACCCACTGATGTTGATAAACGAAAGCCGTTCTTGGTGGTCATGAAATGATTGAGTGCTTGTCTACCAATGGCCAGCCGTGTTCCGGGAAACAGGTTGCGGTACCAATCGGACATCATTAGCGAGCGGCAATCGGACGCCAGTTTGTCGGCGAGTTGTTGTCCGTAACTGGCGCAGATGATTTGCGTGGAAGGATTGTGGCCGAGGAGAAAAGCCGGAAAAGCAATCGATGCACAATGCGATTTGAGGGAACGCGGTGGGACATTAATGATCAGCCGCTTTGTCTCTCCGCTGCGACACTTCTCTAACTCAGCAGCGATTACTTCTATATGCCAATTAGGCAGGAACTCCGTTTGGGGGTTGAGCTCATAGAAGCTCCTCTGAATGAACGCATAGAGATCCTGCCGCAACAGCGCATTGTATTCGCTAGGAGTCAGAAGCATTTCCATCACCTCTCGTGTTCTTCTCAAGGCGC
>Ga0306920_100007412_pt1 | contig 14456 bp, 11 predicted proteins | sample flu12Cox44000170_FD_204666 | JGI IMG/M metagenome (GOLD analysis project Ga0306920, IMG submission 204666) | Lab enrichment of tropical soil microbial communities from Luquillo Experimental Forest, Puerto Rico - flux4day.12C.oxic.44.000.170 (v2)... | ecosystem: Environmental > Terrestrial >...
CGCGACTGACACGGAGGCCGACTAGCTTCTCGCCGTTCAACCGAACCGGTCGAACCAACAGAGAGGTCGGTCATCATGAAAAAATCGCATTCACGGTCGTTTGCGCGCCGTGCGTTGCTCGGAACATCGGTCATTGCGCTCACGACCTGCTGGGTCGCGGCATCGAGTCAAAGCGCGGGCGTCGACGCGACGGCCGATCGTCAGCCGACAGCAAGCCCGATCAAGCATCTGATCGTGCTGATCGGCGAGAACCGCGGATTCGATCATACCTTCGCAACCTATACGCCGCGCTCGGGCGAAACGATCAAGAACCTGCTCTCGCAAGGCATCGTCAATGCCGATGGCTCGCCGGGCCCGCATTTCGACCTCGCCCGTCAGTTCAAGCAAAAGGCGGTCAACGGCCAGTTCGTCGACAAGTTTTTCGTCAGCTTGCCCAACAGCCGAAAAACGCCCTTCCAGATCTTGCCGGTGCCGGGCCAGAACTTTGCGCCGGGCGTGCAGCAGCAGGTATCCGGGACCAATTTCGCGGCTAACGGGGTGATCCCGCCCTTCCTGAGCAGCACGCCGAAGTCCGTGCTGGCTGGGCTCGAGCCTTCGCTCGACGCCGACGACCTCAACCTTCTGACCACCGGTGCGACCGGCTTGTCCGGGAACTTCAATGTCCTGGCGCAGGACGTCGACACCCGCATCGCCAACTTCGATCACCTGCCGAATGGTCCGTATCCGCTCAAGGGCAGCGCGCTGTCCTACGATTCCTATACCGGTGACACCACGCACCGGCTGTTCGAGATGTGGCAGCAATCGGACTGCAGCCTTGCGAACGCGACCAAGAGCAATCCCTCGGGTTGCCTCAACGATCTCTATCCCTACGTGATCACCAGCTATACGGGGCCGGCCGACAACGGCGGCAGCAACTCGATGGCGTTCTACAACATGGCCGCCGGGGACGTGCCGATCCTCAAGCGGCTCGCCGATGAGTTCACCATCAGCGACAACTTCCACCAGTCCGGGCAGGGCGGCACAGCCATCAACCACGCCTTCCTGGGCACCGGCGACGACTGGTTCTGGAGCGACGGCCACGGCAACGCGAAGATGCCACCTTCGCACATAGCCAATCCGGATCCGCAACCCGGCACCGACAACGAGTACACGGTCGACGCCAATTTCGACGGCAACTTCGCCAAATGCGCCGACAACACCCAGCCCGGCGTCGCCGCCGTGAACAACTATCTCGAGTCGCTGCCGAACGAGATCGAGCCGAACTGCGCGCCGCAGCACTTCTACATGATCAACAATGCGAACCCGGGCTTCCTGCCGAACGGGGCGGTCGACACCGCGGGCATTGCTGGTGGCTTTTCGGTACCACCCTCGAACGTGCGCACCATTGGTGAGGCCCTCAACGAGAAGAGCGTATCCTGGGCCTATTATGGCGGCGCCTACAACGCCGCAGTAGCGCTCGCCAACAATCCAAGCAGCGCCGACCCGAACGTGCAGGTCGGTCAGACCTATTGTAACATCTGCAACTTCGAGTCCTATTCGAGCGCCATCATGGGCGATCCGGCGCAACGGGCAGCCCACATCAAGGATGCGACCGACTTCTTCGCAGCCATCGACAGCGAGCAGCTGCCGGCGGTGTCTTTCGTGAAGCCTGATGCGCTGATCGATGGGCACCCGGCTTCCTCCAAGTTCACCCTCTTCGAGCACATGGTCGAGAACATCCTTGACCACTTGAACCAGCATCCCGAGGAGCGCGACGAGACGGCGTTGATGATCACCTTCGACGAAGGCGGTGGCTACTACGATTCAGGCTACATCCAGCCGCTCGACTTCTTCGGCGACGGCCCGCGCATCCCGCTTCTCGTGATCTCCAAGTTCACCCGCGGCGGCCATGTGAACCATAGTTATGCTGACCACGTCTCGATCACGAAGTTCATCGAGCGCAACTGGCACTTGAAGCCGCTGACCGAAAGGAGCCGGGATAATTTCCCCAATCCGCATGCCGAGCACGACAATCCCTATGTGCCGGTCAATAGCCCAGCGCTGAGCGACCTGTTCGACGTGTTCGACTTCGATCACGACAGCCACTGATGCGGGACGCCCCGCGCAGACGGGGCGCCACCTAGATCCTTCGACGCCCTGGATCGCTTTGCCGTCCGGGGCGTCGTGCATTTCCGGCTGTCTTATTTTTGCAATATCGGCCGGTGAACATGCGAATAGCCTTATCTGGACCGCCGTTGTGTGACACCGATTATGCATTGCTCGCCTCGCAAAGACTTTTTGCTCGCGGCCATTCTGGCCGTTGCCGTGCCGCAAGCCGCGCGCCCGGCGGAGTTCGTGCTGGTGAACACCTCGGGCGTGACCATCGAGGAGCTCTACATCTCGCCCTGCGCCGGCCGGCATTGGGGCCCCAATCAACTTGCCGGAGCGCCGCTCTGGAGCACGCGAGCCTTCTCGGTTTCCGACATTGCGCCCGGCTGCTACGACATCATGGTGATCTTGCCGTACTGGCGCGAGTGCATCATGGCGGGGGCCTCGCTGCGCAGCGGCTTGTCCTGGACCATCTCCAAATCGACCCTCACGCAGGCTGTTTTCGGCGATTGCTCGCAATCACCCAATATCGTGCTGGGCGGACGCCGCCCGTGGCGGTCCGAGCAGCGCTGACCCAGGCCCTCCGGGGTTTGATCAAGTCGAGGACGCCGGGACTTGCGGCGTCGGCTCGATCGCCACCGGAAGCCCCCGCTTATTGCCGATTGTTGCATTTTTGCAACCATTGTGGACGAGAGGCGCGCCATGCTGCGTCAATTTTTCTGTGGACTTGTTTGAGCTCGGGCTTCGATCCGCTGCCGGGGAGTGTTTGCTTGTTGCGTCCGCACTGATCCCGCATCCCGAGCATGCTCCACGGCCGTGCTGCGATGCGGGAACGGCGCTCGGCGACTCTCGCCCGCAGGGGGCTAGCGATGAATCGAGCAGCGCGGATCGACCGCCGCATTTTCGTTGCGGGCTCGACGGCGGCCGCCGGTCTCGCTCTCGGTTTTCACATTCCCTTCGACTCGCGATCGGCGGACGCCGCCGCCGACCCACCCGAGATCAACGCCTGGATCACGATCGAGCCGGACGGCGCCGTCACCATAAGGGTTGCCCGCTCGGAGATGGGGCAGGGCGTCTTTACCGCATTGCCGATGCTGGTGGCCGAAGAGCTTGAATGCGATTGGGCCAAGGTCAAGCCGCAATACGTCTCGCCGAGCGAGAACCTCAGGCGCAATCGAGTTTGGGGCAGCCTGTCGACCGGCAACAGCACCTCGATCAAGGCATCGCAGGAAAGCTTGCGCCGCGCCGGCGCCACCGTGCGCGAGATGCTGATCGGCGCTGCCGCGGCACGATGGAGCTGCTCGCCATCGGAATGCCGCGCCGCCAACGGGGTGATCACCCATCTGCCCAGCGGCCGCTCTGCGGGGTTCGGCGAGCTCGCCCGCGCCGCCGCGCTGCTGCCGCCGCCCGCAAGGGTCAAGCTGAAAGAGCCCGCAGATTGGAAGCTCGTCGGTACGCGGCGAAAACGCCTCGACATCCTCCCGAAGCTCACGGGACGGCCGATCTATGCAATCGACGTGCGCCTGCCCGGAATGCTTTATGCGGCGATCGTCCAGTGCCCGGTATTCAAGGGTACGTTGCGCGCGTGCGATACCACGCGGGTCGCGCACTTGAAGGGCGTTCGCCACATGGTCACCCGACCGGACTTCGTTGCCGTGGTGGCCGAGACCTGGTGGCAGGCGAAGCAGGCGAGCGAGGCACTCGAGGTAGCTTGGAATGAGGGCCGCAATGGCGATGTTTCGGGCGCCGCGATCAAGAACCTGTTGCGCGAGGGGCTGAGCGCGACGAACGCCAGCGTCATCCGTCAGGATGGTGACGCCGATGCGGGCCTGCAAAAGGCGGTCAAGCGGATCGACGCGGAGTACGCGGTTCCTTTTCTGGCGCATGCCACGCTGGAGCCGCAGAACTGCACCGCTCACATCACCGCCGCGGGCGTCGAAGTGTGGGTACCGACCCAGGACGGCGACAGCGCGCTGTCGACTGCCGCAGTCGCCGCCGGCGTCGCACCCAGCAAGGTCTTGGTGCACCAGACCATGCTCGGCGGCGGCTTCGGACGCCGCGGCTCGTTTCAGGATTTCGTGCGCCAGGCCGTGCTCATCGCCAAAGAGGTCGACCAGCCGGTTCAACTCATCTGGTCGCGCGAAGAGGACATGCGGCACGATTTCTATCGGCCGGCCGTGATGGCGAGGCTGACGGCGGGGCTCGACGACGACGGCATGCCGATCGCCTGGAAGACGCGGATTGCGGGTCAGTCCATCCTGGCATCGATCGCCCCCGAGATGCTGGGAATGGGGTTCGATGCCAATTTGGCGCTGGGGTTTGCGGATTTGCCCTATACGGTTTCCAGCTATTTCGTCGATGGCACGATGCGGGCCTCACACGTGCCGATCGGCGCCTGGCGCAGCGCCGATTATTCGCAGAACGTCTTTTTCCGAGAAAGCTTCATCGACGAGATGGCGCATGCGGGGGGACAAGACCCATACCGCTTTCGGCGGGCGCTCCTGCGGGAAAATCCGAAAATGCTCCGCGTCCTCGATGCCGTGGCCGCGAAGGCGAATTGGGGTTCGATGAGCGGGCCGGTTTTCCGCGGGATCGCGATGCACGACAATGCCGGCAGCCTCTGCGCGCTGGTGGTCGAAGCCTCGGTAAGCGGGGCGGGTGCGCTTCGCGTTCATCGCGTGGTTGCCGCCCTCGACATCGGCCACGTCGTCAATCCGCTGACGGTCGAGTTGCAGACGCAGAGCGCAATCGCCTGTGGCCTGACGGCGGCGCTGTTCGGCGAGATCAGCATCAAGAACGGCCGCGTGGAGCAGAGCAACTTCCATGACTACGGGATGCTGCGCATGGCCGATATGCCGCGCGTGGAGACGCTCATCCTGCCGAGCGAAGGTTTCTGGGGCGGGGTCGGCGAGCTTGCGGTGCCCCCACTCGCGCCGGCGCTGTGCAACGCCGTATTCGCGGCAACCGGAAGGCGGATTCGCTCGCTGCCGCTCAAGGGCCACGGCTTGATTTGAGCGGAAAGTGTGCCGAAAAAAAAGGCCCCGCCCAGGTGACGGCGGCCGGAGCTTCGATGCTCGTAGGAAGCTTAGTCGACCGCCTCGCGCAGCTCCTCGGCCTGAAGGGTCAGGCTCTCGGCGGTTCCGGCAACCTGGGCGGCGCACCTCATGATGATCGCCTCCTTGCTCAGCGGGATTGACGAAGTGCGGAGGGAGCCGCACCAGAAAAAAACAGCCCGGCCGAGTGGCCTCGGTCGGGCTGCTGGAGGGTCTGGCTACTCGACGCGCTCGATCAAGTGCTCGGCCGCGTCGATGAGCTCGTCGGCGTCGTTCGCCGACGGCCTTATTCACCGCCTTCCTTCTTCTCCATCACCTCGTCGAGGAGCCCTTCGGCGGCCTTGATGAGCCCTTGGGCCTGCGCCTCGTTGAACGGCTTGCCGTCGAACGTTGAGTCTTCGAGCATCGCCAGCATCTGCGAGGCAATGTCATTGCGCCGCTTGGTGATCTCGAGGAGCTCATCCTCGATCGCGTTGTAGGTGGCGTCGTCGCCCACCAGCGCAGTCGTCGACTTCTTGAGCGTCGCGACGCCGAGCGGGCCTACCGGAGCGTTAATCGCCTTGAGGAGATGCGCCATCCGCTCCGCCGTCTCGATATGCCCGCGGATCTGGTGCGGGATCGCGTCGTGCGTCATGATCTCGAAGATGGCCCGGCCGTCATGGTCGTAGTCGTCCTCGAGGCCCAGCAGCGACAACAAGGTGGGACGCAGGTCCGTATGGTCGGTGAAGACGTTGGTGCCGTCCTTGTCCGGCTGCACGCCCGGGCCGACGATCGCCGCCCAGTTATGCGTGATCTCCGTCTGGAAGTCGCCGTGGTTCCAGGCAAAGCCGTTGTTCTCATTGAAACACACGAAACTCCCATCGGGCTGGTTGCATGGGGTGGTGTCCCCGAATGCCTCGAAGAAGTAGTCGTCATTGCCGAACATGGTGAGGTTCGGGGTGCGTGCCGGGTCCTTGGTCACCATGTGAAGCAGGTCTTCCTCGACCGGGTCCGCCATCCGCTGCATCAGCTGGTCGGTATTCCCGGTGATCAGGCTTTTGGTCGTGAGCTTGGCGAGATCACGCGCAAACTGGCGCGCGACGGGAGCCGTCCGCGCCGGGTTACCATGGATGTAGACGTTCGGCGCATCGTCGAAGTGGAGGAAGAACGGCGTGGTGTTGTTGGTCGGCGGGCTCGCCAGGATGCGACCCAGGTCAGCGTCGATCTCGCCGACATGATCATAGGTGCAGGGCGTATGGACGCCATCGCAGGGGGCCTGCGGCGCTCGGCTGCCGGCAAAGTGATCGTTCTCGTCGGTGGTGATGACGAAGAGCGTGTTCTGCCGGGTGACGCCTGCCTTGTGCAAGTTGCTGTTCGGATCATCGAGGTCGGCAAAGAACTTGTGGAACGCCTTCTCATAGTCCTGGAGCTGCTTGACGTAGCCCGCCTCGCCGGGTCCGAAGGCAAGGTCATCGGCGTTGGGATCCTTGAGGTGCCGATCGTGTGCGTCCTCGATGTAGAGGTAAACGATCGGCACCCCTGCCGAATACAGCTGCTCGACATAGCCGAGCGATTGCTCAGGCGCCGGATCGAAGCCGGTCGGGAAGCCCGGAGTGCCGAAATCGTCGGTGATAGGATTGCCGAAGAGGTCGTTCACGAACGGACGCGTAATCGTCACGATTGATTTGTTGTCGTTCACGTCCTCTTCGGTGATCGTGACGGGGAGGGTATGGCCGGGGTTGATCGCCGGCGCGACCAAGACGTTGCCGAAGAGCGCGTTGAAGCCGTTGTATCCGCCGGGCTCGTCTGGCAGCAGATCGGGCACGCCGCCGTTGCCGCTGGAGCAGAGTGTGCTGCCTTGCGCACAGTGGATCGCAATGCCCAGGAAATCAGCATTCGGGACGGCAAGCCCCTGGGCGTTGATGGAATGGTGACTCCCGTCCTTGGTCGGCAGCGCGAAGAACTGGGCATCGCCCGTCGCTTGCAACGGGAAGTTCGGCGCCTTCGGCGTGCCGCCGAAGACGGCGGCGGCATCGAGGCCCACGTTCTCCAATACCTGGGTGTTGACCGAGAACGCGCCTACGTCACAGCCCGCACGGGTGTACACGACCCATGGCGCCGGAGCATTGACCCCCTTCTCATTGATCATCGCCGGGGTTCCGTTGGGTGTCTTGGTCGTCCAGTAGATGAAGGAGCTGAGGTTGTGCACTACATTGGGATTATTGGCGTCGAACTGACCGTAGCTATTGGAGACCGGCTGGCCATGTCGCGCTCCGTAGACCCCGGTCACCGCCGTGATGATATCATCCGCCGTGTGTGAGATGAGCGGCGTGTGATGGTTGTTCAGAATGACGCCGTTGTCCCGGAGGAAATTGAGGAGGCTCGGAATCTGCTCGAGATCCGACGGCACGTTCGGCTTGTCGCGGCGCAGGTGTACGTTGTCGAACGTGAGGTGAAAGACGTGCTTGATGCCGTTGCCGAGTTGGCAGCCTGCGGCGTTGGCCGGCACAGCCCCGGCCAGCAGGAGCGCTGAGAGCGCGCCCGCCGACGAAAGAGCAATTCTGTTCATCTGGACTCCCCGCTAAATCGTTGGGAATAAAGCGCGCTTCAGGTGAAAGGTAATGGCGCGCTAACGTTGGCGACCATAGGCAGCAAATGTTACGGTCGGTGGTCACCACATTTGCAGTTTTGTGAAAGAAAGATGTCGATTGGGCGGTGAGCGACGATCGCCGCGCGGCGAGATAAGCGAAAATGATGTCGGATCATTTTGACGGGCTTATCAGGCCGCCTCCCGGCGCCGCCGCGCTTTGATCTTGGTCGCAAAAATTACTTTCGAACTAATGGGTTCAGCGGTTGCGACCGCCGAATGCAAAACAGGGAGAGCGCATGCTCTCCCTGTTGGACGGAATTCGCCGCTTGCGGCAACTCAGTTGTGGTTGTCGCCGTCGTCGTCGCCAGATGAAGAGACCACCGTGCCGTTGGTCGGGTCGAGGATTAGCGTGCGCACGTCGTCACGATCCTGGTGATCGAAATCGAACATGCCCATGAGCGAGCCGGCGATGCGGTCGAACGACGCCTGGCCGTCCGGCGGAGCCTTGGGCCCGTCGATGAAGCCCAGATGCCAGTTCTCCTCGATAAAGCGCAGGGTGGAGGATTGATCGGTCCGGGTGTGGTCGACGAAGTTGCTCTTCGCGAATGGCGAGATCACCAGAAACGGCAGTCGGGGTCCGTAGCCGCAACGCGCCTGGAACGCACCACTCGGCGGCGTCGTGCCGCAAAGGCCCTGAACAGTGAGGAAGTCGAAGGAAGTCGCCGACGGGCTCACGACATCGCCGAACTGATGGTCGTACCAGCCGTCAGAGTCGTCATAGGTGATGATGACCGCGGTCTCCTTCCACTCCGGAGATTTTTGCAGGGTGTTGAGCACATTCACCAGGAAGGTCTGCTCGGTCAACGGATCTGAGTTGCCGGGATGACCGTCCTCGAAAGCACGCGCTTTCAGGTACGAGACCGCCGGCAGATTTCCGGCGTTGAGCGCGGCAAAGAAGTCGGAAATGTCGTACTGATGGTTCGCCTGGTCGCTGTGCCCGATCATTTGCACCGATGTGGGCGGCAAGTGATGCGGGTTGATGGTCGAGGCATAGTACATGAACGGCTCATGGTGTGCCGAGTAGTCGGTGATCGGCGTGTGCACGTCCACGTGGTTGGGATTGCCGTCGGTGGGGTTGGGGACGCCGGGATGGCCGGTGTGCGTCGAGGCGCAGACCGCCGGAGTGGCGAGGCTGCCATCCTGATTGAACGTAGCTGGAACGGTCGGCGCGAAGCCCCCCTGGAACCAGCCCCAAGTAACGTTCTTGGCGTTCAGAAGGTCGCCAACATTCTTGCCGGACAGTCGGACTGTGACAGACGTTTTGACCGTTCCGCCCTTGTCTCGCCCACAATCGTCGCCGAACGGATCTAGGTCGTTCGTGATCGTGCCGACCCCCGTGTTCGGATCAATGAAGAGCGCTTGAGGGATACTCACAATGACTGGAAGCCCTCCTGTGAACCCGGTCGCGTGTGCGGTCTGGCCGGAGATGAGATTGAGGGCTCCCGGCGTCGAGGGTCCATACACCGTATTGAAGAAGTTGTCGTTGATCGCGAAATGCTGGGCATAGTTCCAGAACGCCGTGACGGTGTTGCCGTCGTAGTAGCCCATCACGGTCGACCCGTCCGGCTTGCAGCCAACGCCCTTCCTGCCCGTGCTTTGCACGAACTTGTCCATGTGCCCGGCGTCGGCAGACTTCTGCTCGTCGCCGTAGCCGTGGTCCTGATCGCAGGTGAATGCTTCAGAAGGGTCGAGCCGGAACGGATTGAACTGGTTCAGGTTGTTGTTGAGCAGGGTGGGAGAGAGGCCGTTGATCGTGGGTGTATGGGGGCGGGCGACGAATTTGGTCTCGCCGGCGGGGTTGGTCGCGTTGGGATAGGTGCCGAAATAATGGTCGAAGGAGACGTTCTCCTGGAAGATGACAACCACGTGCTTGATCGGTGTCCTCGTATGGTCTCCGTGATCGTCGGAATCGTCCGCGAGCGCTCCGCCTGCAGCGATCGCGAATGACGCGACCATACAGCCGAGCATGACAGGATATTTCATTGAGCTTCCCCGAGATGGTGAGTGTGAGACTGACAACCAACGCATACGCGATCGCCCGCCGCAACGGCGGGCGGACGGCGAGGCGGGGAAGCTAAAGTCGCTGTGTAACATTGGCGCTACAAGGTTGTGAAACAACGGTGTCGCCGTAGGGGTTGGACTTGCTCGTCATTTGGGCTGAGTGGCGCTGCGGCTTGGTTCTCAACATATGTTATCAATCATGCGTGGAATTCAGCCGCAGCGATGTCATGTAAGTTTCGCAGACGGGGACTAAACTCTAGTGTTTAGCATGTTCCCGGGCGACTTCATCGATCATCTCACCCGCAAGGGCGCGTTGCGCGACGCTCCGCCGCCGAACGCGGCGCGCCGTGGCTTTGCCGCCGATGTGGATTGGCTTGCCGCAACGAAGCTCACGCCATCGACCTTTGCGGATGAGCTTGCCGCCTTCTACGGCTGCGCCCGCTTGCAACGCTCCGACTTGATCGGTGGCCGGTTCGCCGGCGGACAGATGTCGCCTCGCTTTCTGCGCGAGCGGCGGCTGTTCCCGTTCGAGAACCAGGCGGGTGCGCTGGTGCTGGCGATCGCGGCGCCGACCGACCAAGAGGTCGTGCGCGCCGTCGAGCTTGCGCTGCGGCGGCCGTTGGCGCTGACGGTTGCGACCGGCGACGACATCGATGCGGCGCTGGCGACGACGCTAGAGGCGGAGAAACCGGGTGCAGCCGCGCCTGCCGAGACGTCCGTCGCGGACGACAATCTCGATGACCTGCGCGACCTGGCGCGCGGGGCGCCGGTGGTGCGGGCGATCGACGAGCTGTTGCGCATCGCGGTCGAGCAGCGCGCCACGGATCTGCATATCGAGCCGTTCGGCAAAGCGCTGCAGGTGCGCATTCGCGTCGATGGTCTGCTGCGCAATATTTCCGCGCCGCCAATGAGCATGGCCAAGGGCATTCTTTCGCGCCTCAAGATCATGGCCGGCCTCAACATCACCGAGCGGCGCATGCCGCAGGACGGACGCGCCCGCATCGTGGTCGGCGGCGCCGAGATCGATCTGCGCATCGCCACCATGCCGACCATGCACGGGGAAAGTGGCGTGGTCCGCCTCCTGCGCAAAGGCGCCGGGCTGGTGGCGCTCGACAAGCTTGGCCTTGCCGGTCGTGACGAGGCGATCCTGCGCCGCACGCTGCAGGCCCCCTTCGGCATGATCGTCGTCACCGGCCCGACCGGGTCGGGCAAGACCACCACGCTCGCGGCATCGCTTGCCGAGATCAACGAGCCGAGCCGCAAGATTCTCACCATCGAGGACCCGGTCGAGTACCAGATTCCCGGCATCAACCAGACGCAGATTCACCCCGCCATCGGGCTCACCTTCGCGGCTGCGCTGCGCTCGTTCCTGCGCCAGGATCCGGACGTGATCATGGTCGGCGAGATGCGCGATGGCGAGACCGCCCATATAGGGGTCCACGCCGCGCTCACCGGCCATCTGGTGCTCACGACGCTGCACACCAACACCGCCGCCGGCGCGGTGACGCGCCTCATCGACATGGGGGTCGAGAGCTTTCTCCTGGCCTCGTGCATCCGCGCGCTGGTGGGACAGCGGTTGGTGCGCATTCTTTGCGACAGCTGCAAGGAGCAGCATCGGCTCGTCGCCGCCGAAATCGCCCAGGACGAACGCTATGCCGCCTTGGGGCTGGCAGCCGGCGACACGGTTCACCGCCCCAAGGGCTGCGAATGGTGCGGCTTCTCCGGCTTTCGCGGGCGGCAGGGCGTGTTCGAGGTGATGGAGGTGACGCCGGCGATCCGCCGCGCAATCGGCCCCAAGACCGACGCGACCGAGCTCGAGACAGTGGCGCGCCGCGAGGGGATGATCTCCATGACGCAGGACGGCGTTGCCAAATGTCGATCCGGAATGACCACGGTCGATGAAATCTTCCGCGTCGCGGTGAGTTTGTAGCGCATGTCCCGGAAAAGTGGTTACCGGTTTTCCGACCAGGACATGCGCGAACGTAAAAATGCGAAACGCAGCCCGGTCCATTTGATGGTGACGCGCTGAGGAACGCCATGCCGCAATTCCGCTATCGCGCTCTCACTTCTGCAGGCGAGCTGGTCGCCGGTGAGGTCGATGCGCCCTCGCACGCGGAGGTGATCCGGCGGATCGAGTATCTCGGCCATCTGCCGATCGATGCGCGGCCCCTCACCGAGGGGCGCCTCGGTCGCAGCTTCGGCGGCAAGGCGCCGCGCTCGCGCGACATCACTGTCTTCCTGCGGCAGCTCGCTTTGCTGGTCGAAGCCGGGCTCACGCTCGAGGCGGCGCTGCAGACGCTGAGCGACGATGCCAACCGCATGGTGGCGCGCTTTTCCTCCGATTTACGCGCCACGATCTCGGCCGGGCACAGTTTCGCCGAAGCCATGGAGCGGCATCCCTCGATCATCGAGCCTGCCTATGTGGCGATGGTGCGCGCCGGCGAGGCCTCCGGGAAGGTCGCCGGCGTCCTGCGGGCGATCGTGGAGGATCGCTCGCGCAAGGATTTGCTCGCCGAGCGGATCAATTCGGCGATCCGTTACCCGCTGTTCCTGATCGCATCCGCCATTCTCATTTTGCTTTTCTTCCTGAGCTACGTGGTGCCGCAGTTCGAGGTCGTCTTCAAAGACCTCGGCGACCGCCTCAATTCGGGAGCCGCTTTCGTGCTTGAGGCCTCGACCTGGCTGCACACCAATTTCGATCTGTTTCTCGGCGGCTGCCTGGTGCTCCTCCTCGGCGCCTGGCTTGTGCTGCACGACCGCACACGGCGCGCGCGCCTGATCGGGCTCGCAGCGAAGATTCCCGGCATCTCGGGGCCGATGCAGGATCGGCGGACCGCGCGATTGATCGGGACGCTGGGGCTTCTGGTCGGGAATGGTGTCGCACTGCCGGCGGCGTTGAAAATCCTTCGCAACGTCGTCGCCGAGCCCCGCTGCATAGCCGCCCTCGACAAGTTGCATGACCAGGTGCGCAGCGGCCGCCGCTTTGCCGACGCCTTGGCGGAGACCGATCTGCTGCCGCCGCTTGCGGTGCGCATGCTGCGGGTGGGCGAGGAGACCGGCGATCTCCCCTCGATCGCCAGCCATGCGGCACAGTTTTACGAGCACAAGCTGGGGCTTGGCCTCGATCGGCTGATGGGCGCCATAGGTCCGGCGACCATCATCCTGGTGAGCATTGTCATCGGAACGTTAATTATCTCCATTATGAGCGCTCTGTTGAGCATAACGGAACTGGCGCTATGAACACACACGCTCTGCCGGGGCGGGTGGCTGCGGCCATTCGTCGGTTGCCAAGTGAAGAACTCAAACGCGGCTACACCCTGATCGAGATGCTGGTCGTGCTGACGATCATCAGCATGATCGTGGGCCTTGTCGGACCGCGCGTGCTGAGCTATCTCGGCCAGTCGCGGGTGAAGACCGCCAAGCTGCAGATCGAGAGCCTGAGCTCCGCGCTCGATCTGTTCTACATGGATGCTGGCCGCTACCCGACCAGCGCCGAGGGCCTGGATGCTCTCGCCAAGCGGCCGTCCGACGTCGAGAACTGGAACGGGCCCTACCTGAAGGGCTCGCGCGTACCGGTCGACCCCTGGGGGCACGCTTATCACTATCGCGCGCTGAGCGATCATCTGCCGCCTTACGAGATCGTCTCCTTCGGGTCGGACGGCCGCGAGGGCAGCGCGGATAACATTTCAAATGTCGAGAAGTGAGGGCGGCTTCACGCTGCTCGAGATGATGGCGGTGATGTTGATCATCGCCCTTGTCGCCTCGCTTGTCATCACCATGATGCCCGGAACCGGGCGCGGCGGATTGAAGGCCGTTACGCTTGAGACCGCGGCGCTGCTGCGGCGCGAGCGCGCGGAAGCGATCATTGCCGGCCGCGAGCGGCGCGTTTCGCTCGATGGCGTCCGCCGCATGCTCGTCGGCGAAAGCGGCGATGCGGTTTCGATCCCCCGCGACGTCGCGGTGGATCTGCTCGGCGCCGACGCCGTCTGGTCCGGACGGCAGGCGGTCGTTCGCTTCGATCCGGACGGTGCGTCGACCGGCGCTGTGATGAGGCTTTCGCGCGAAAAGGCACACTATGAGGTTCGCGTCAACTGGTTCACCGGCAGCGTCGATGTCGTCGCCGTTCCATAGCCCCAACCACGCGCGGCGCGGCTTCAGCTTGCTGGAGGCGCTGGTCGCGCTCACGGTCGTGCTCGCGTTTGCGACGGCGCTTGAACCGGTGTTGTCGCAGGCACGCCGCATCATCGCGGGCGCCGACGACCGCGTGGCAGCGCAGATTCTCCTGCGCGCGCTCCTCGCCGATCCGCTCGATCCCGCGAGCCTCAATGGCTTGCTGCGCGAGGGTGAGAGCGAAGGCCTGCGCTGGCGCGTCACCGCGGAGCCAACCGGCGTCGCATCCACGTTTCCGCGCGACGCGCCGCGCCCGGGGGCGACCGAGCCGCCGCCGAGCTGGGTCGCCTATCGGGTGGTCGCGCGCGTCGAATGGGGGCAAGGCCAGTCAGTCAAAGCCGAGACGCTGCGGCTCGGGAAGGGTCCGCCATGAGCCGCGCCCCAACGCGTGCCGCAAAGCACGGCTTCACCCTGATCGAAGTGTTGGCCGCGTTTGCTGTCGCGTCCGTGATCATGATGTCCACTGCCATGCTCGTGCAAAATGTGACGCTATCGTTCGACCGCGGTGCCAATCG
>Ga0306920_100007413_pt1 | contig 14456 bp, 8 predicted proteins | sample flu12Cox44000170_FD_204666 | JGI IMG/M metagenome (GOLD analysis project Ga0306920, IMG submission 204666) | Lab enrichment of tropical soil microbial communities from Luquillo Experimental Forest, Puerto Rico - flux4day.12C.oxic.44.000.170 (v2)... | ecosystem: Environmental > Terrestrial >...
TTCCACATGGTCAGAGCTGACGCCAAAAACCGGAGCTTTGCTCTTCTGCCGAAGCTCGCTGACGTAATTCGCGTCACGGTTCAAGACCACCCAGCCAATGCCCGCGTTGACCGCCGCTCGCGCCACCTGGGGCAGCGCCGTGCCACCTACCGGCTCAAAGACTATAGCCTGCGGCCGTTCTTCCGGCTCTGCCTGAACGGCCTTTAAAAGTTGTGTGCTCTGATTAATGGCGTCATTGTCGGCATAAAGAATCTGGAGGTCGACATTCGATTTCTTTGCTGCCGCTTCAGCCGCATGCGCCTGCTCGATTTGATAATCGTTGTCGTTCGTTGTTAATGAAACCAGAATGCGTAACTTCTGCATGAGGGTCACCGAGATAATTTCTGACGATTAAGATACACCGCGGTTCCTTTACACGTCGATGAATCCTGTATTCGTGTTTCGCGAATGAAACGTGACAAAAACGATGCACCCATGCGAGTGAGCAGATGGGATACAGGCTCGCGTGCCGAAATCTGGGGTAAACGGGCGCATTGTGACTGCAAAATGCGTGAAAAGCCGCATGCGTACATACGAGCCATTCCCGGGTAAAGGCTTATTGGCACCCCTAACTTGAGGCTGGTAAGCCACTTGCACTCCTCCTGCTGGCGGCTATGTCTGGAAATCCCGACGCAGTCCCTGGCTCGCGTGCGAAGCACAAGCGAAATTCTCAACGGCTCCCTCCGCAAAACCAAGTCAATCGCAACTGTAACCGGTGACCATAGCGACTGTTCGACGGTACGTCTCTTTCGCTTAGGGGCCGAGTGCATCCCATCGCACCGCAAATGGAAGGCACTTCCCCACTACGCCAGTTCATCGGCGGCAGAGTCCGTCAGGCGGTGAGCAAAGGGTCGGCGGCATATTCCTCCAGCCCGAGAGCGCAGTCGCTACAACAATATGGGCTACCGCGCCGTGGCTGCGGGACAACGCGTGATGACCGCTTCGGTCTGGCCCCGACCTGAGTCTCATGCCGGAGGGCATTTCCTACCTCGCCGGCTCCGCATTTCCCTGCGTGACGGTCGACGTCGTGCGTGGTGACCCCGTCCTCGGCAATATTACTCCTGAACCGGGCGACGAAAAGAAGCGCGTCACTTCACGCGCGCGGCAGTCCAGTTTCCGGTCTTCCCGCGCCCGGTTAGCGTCCCATTCATCGTGTCTCCGTCGACGGTTCCCTTGTAATCGAGGGGCACTCGCGCGGCCACGTGGAACGAAATATTCTTTCCATCGACCGTGCCTTCCAGCGGACCGGATTGCCGCGGCCCCTTGAACGTTCCTGTAATCTTGCCACCGTCCTGCTGAAGCACAATCGTCTGCTCTGCATTTCCTGCGTCGCCAGCCACTCTAATATTCCAAGTGCCTGTCACATTTGCAGGAGCGTCCTGCGCGGACGTCAGATGATAAGGGAAAGATAGAAAGGTTGACGCAGCCAACAACACGTACTTCCCACCGTGCTTTACCATGGGTTTCTCCCGTGAAGGTCTTGAAGCTCACTGTCACTGGACGGGGCGTCAGCCTAGCATTCCGTTCCGCTGGTAACAACCGTCATTCATTAATTCTCGCAGCCTTTCCGATTGACAAATCTTTGACCGCGGTTATAAATTTCCGCGACAGTTTTGCATCCACGAGCACGCCACTCGCGGAGAGCGGCTTCAATGGCCGTCGTAAGACCAGGTGGACATTTGCGGATTCCCCCAGCAGTTTTTGGGAAAGTTTTTCGTTGGGCCGTCCTCTTTCTGATGGCTACGTGTGTCTGCACACTCGCGCAAGAAAGCTCTCCGGCCCCGGAAGTGCTCACGTTGGATCAGGCTCTGGCCGAAGCTAGACAGAGTAACCGCCTGATCAAAATCTCTGAGCAAAGCGTCCTGTCCGCGAACGACCAGATTCTGGCCACGCGCACCCAGCGTCTTCCTCATTTCAATGTGCAGATGACCGCCGGTTCCCTTCTCACTCCTGTGGGCGTGTATTTCAACCAAGGCGCGTTTGGCAATATTGGTAACGTTCCCAATCCTCCGAACAATGTCGTAGTAACGACGAATCCAAAGTTTTCCGGCTTTGGTATCGCCGAGGCCTATCAACCCCTTTCCCAGCTCTACGGCATTAATCTCAACATTCAAGCCTTGGAGGTCGGTAAAAAGCTCGCCGAGGAGCAAAAACGACAGCAAGAGCAACAAGTATCTAACTCGGTCAAAGATACCTATTACTCGCTGCTGCAGACGCAAAGCGCCCTGGACGCCGCTGAGGAGAACGTCAAGTCACTGCGCGAGATCGACCGGACTACCGACGAATATCTGAAAGAGAAAACGGTGCTCCCTTACCAGAGCAGCGGTGTAAAAGCCCAACTCGCGCAAGCGGAACTTCAGGTAGTCACTCTTCAGGACACGTTTCAGACTCAGAAAGAGAACCTGAATGTTCTCATCGGTCGCGACCTCCGCACCGACTTCCGTCTGAACGCCGTTCCGGAAGTGTCGCCCGAGGAGCACAACCTCGATGCAGCGCGCCAGAAAGCCCTGGATAAACGCACCGAAGTTCGGCAGGCGAAAATCAAAATCGATCAGGCCGTATACGCGCGTCGCATTCAAAAGGCAGACTACATTCCTCAGATCGGGATCGATTACTTCTTTGTTTCCCCCTTCGCCGTCCAAGGCCTGCCGAATTATGTAAATTCTCTTGGCATCCAGCTCAAATGGGACGTGTACGACTGGGGCAACAAGAAGCACCTCATGGATGAAAAACAGCGTGCCATCGAACAGAGCAAACTGAATTTCACCGAAACCGAGAACCAGGTTGTCGTCGATCTCGGCAATCATTTCCGAAAACTGCGCGAAGCCCGTGCCAACGTGAAAGTGGCGCAGCTTGCACAACAGGCCGAAAAAGAAAAATTGGACGTCGTGCTCGAACAGTACAAACAAAAAGCCACGCTGCTTACCAACGTGTTGACGGAACAGGCCAATATGGCGCAAGCCAGTGCGCAATACCGCGAAGCAATTGCTGCCTTCTGGACCGCTCGTTCCGATTTTGAGAAGTCGCTCGGTGAGGATTAGGCATGCCCGCAAGAGATCGATACCCATCGGCTACTGCGTTTCTTTGTGTCGCCGCATACACATTTGTGGCCGGCTGCCGCGGCGAAAGTAAGCCTCAAGAAAAGCCTCTTACGCCTGTCAGCGTCGTTCGCATCGAGCAATACGCCGGCAGCGAAGGCGTCAACTATTCCGCCAGCATCGTGCCCTATGTCCAGGTTCCTCTCGCCTTCAAGTCCGCCGGATACGTCACCGAAATTCTTCAGCGCAAAGGCGTCGATGGACGTACGCGAAACATACAGCAAGGCGATTGGGTGAAGAAGGATACGGTTCTCGCCACCGTGCGCCAAGACGACTACCGTCACGCGGTCGAACAATATGCGGGGTCCGTAGAACAAGCACAGGCCGCAGCACAAAAGTCCGCACAAGACTTCGCGCGCGCTTCCGCCCTCTATGCCGCGAATGCCATGACACAACCGGATTACGACGCGGCCAAAGCCACAAATGAATCCGCGCAAGGCTCGCTGCAAACGGCGCAAGCCGTGCTCGACCAGGCCAAACAGTCGCTCGCGGACTGTGAACTGCGCGTTCCCATGGACAGCACGGTGCTAAGCCGCAACGTGGAACTGGGTACCCTGGTCGCCGGGGGAACCACTGGGTTTGTCGTCGGCGACATTCACCTGGTCAAAGCTGTTTTCGGTGTGCCGGACACGGTTCTTTCCGGCGTTACGCTCGGGAGAAAACAGGCTGTCGTCACCGAAACCTATACCCAGGAATTCATCGGCCAGGTCACCGCGGTCTCCCCGCAAGCCGATCAGAAGAGTCGTACCTTTCAGGTGGAAGTCACCATACCAAACGAGCGCGGCCTCCTAAAAGCGGGAATGGTGGCCACCTTGGATCTCGGACAGGCCAAGTTGCAGCACCCTCCGCTGGTTGTGCCTTTGAGCGCCATCGTATCGGTGAACGATGGTTCGAAGAACTTCAGCGTCTTTGTCGTGACCCAGGAAAGCGGTCGCGACGTAGCGCATCGCCGCAGCGTAACTCCCGGTGAAGCCTTCGGCAACAGGGTCGCCATCACCGGAAACGTCGCGCTCGGAGAACGTGTTATCGCGAACGGCTCAACCATCGTGGTGGACGGCCAAGCGGTGCGGGTGACACCTTGAACATGGCTTTCGGAACATAAGAATGGCGCATCGGACCGACAACGACTACATCCAGCACGAGCACAACACCGCGCGTTACTTCGTCGAGAATCGTCAGATTTCCTGGGTACTCCTGCTCGCTACCATGGCCTTAGGAATCTACGGCTACACGCAAATGCCCAAACGGAAGGATCCCACCATTCCTGTTCGTGTGGCCTCCATAATCACGCAATGGCCTGGGGCAACAGCTCAACAGGTGGAGCAACTGCTCACCCGACCCATCGAAGAGACTATCGCCGAAAACCCGCACATTCGTCCGCCTATGGGCGCGGAGTTCGGCATCAAGTCGCTTTCCATGCCCGGCCTGTCTATCATCCAAGTGCAACTCGCGGACAACGTCACCGACTCGAAAAAAGAGTTCAGCGACATGAACTTGAAGCTGAATTCTCTAAGCCTGCCCCAGGGCGCGGGTCCGATCAAATTCAACAGCGATTTCGGCGACACCGCTGCGCTAATGCTTACCGTTGCCAGCCCCATTGAAGACCCCACTTTGATCGCCGTTCGCGCGACCGCAATCGAATCCAAGATCCGTGATGTTCGCGTACATCGCCACGCAAAATCGCCTGACCAAGAGATCACCATTGTGTATTGCTTTCCGCAGTCCGTTCCCCAGGAGAGTGTCGCACGCGGCTTGACCGCGTTCATTCAGGACGCCGAGGGGCACGGAATACTCTCCGGCATGCAGCTTTTTTACGGTGCCGGCTTCGTCATTGCCGATGGCTTCACACGCCAACAGGACGCCACGATTTACGCGTATGGCCGGGTTTTCGTGCAGTCCCGATTACACGAATCGGAGATTCATCCCGACGCTTGGCCATCCATTCTCGTCCATGATCCCGCCGAACTCCGCGAAAAGCTCGCCGCGAACGCCGGCAACAAATACACCTACCGGGACCTCGACGAGTTTACGGATCTTCTTTCGCGCGCCCTCGCAGGCGCCACCGAGGTTTCCCGTGTCGACCGCTCCGGTGTGCTGCCGGAACAAATTTACCTCGACTACTCGCAGGAGCGGCTTGCCTCCTACGGGTTGCAGCCCTCGAACCTGAAGGGCATTTTGAACGCTCGTAATATCACGCTGCCGGGAGGCTCGCTCGAGGCTGGCTCGAAAAACATCATCATCGACCCTTCCGGCGAATTCGCGACTCCCGCGGATATTGGCAACGTGATTGTCGGCACATCTGGATTCGGCGCGGCTGTCTACCTTCGCGACCTCGTCGACATTCGCAGCGGATACCAAAGCCCCGCCCGCTTTCTGAACTACTACACTTGGCCTGACCCGCAGGGCAACTGGCGCCGCACCCGTGCCGTCACCCTTGCCGTCCAGATGCGCGAAGGCGAACAGATCGGCATGTTTTCTAAGAGTGTTCAGGCCAAGCTAGCAGCCACTCGGCAACTGCTCCCGGCTGATCTGATTATCGCTTCTACTTCCGATCAGCCGCGTCAGGTTCAGGAAAACGTGGATCTCTTTATGGACGCTCTCTACGAAGCGATTGCCCTCGTTGTGATCGTATCCTTAGTGGGATTCTGGGAATGGCGCTCGGCCTTCTTGATGGCGCTTTCGATTCCGATCACCCTGGGCATGACCTTTGGTTTTGCCCATCTGCTCGGCATCGATCTGCAACAAGTCTCGATCGCCACGTTGATCATTGCTTTAGGGCTGCTCGTCGATGATCCCGTTGTCGCCGGCGATTCCATCAAGCGTTCCCTGGCCGACCAACACGCTCCCGTGGTTGCTTCCTGGCTCGGTCCCACAAAACTCGCCCACGCCATCCTGTTTGCCACCATCACCAACATCGTCGCGTACGTTCCTTTCCTGTTGCTGACCGGCACAACGGGCGAATTTCTCTTCAGCCTTCCTGTCGTCATGACCTGCGCCCTGGTCGCTTCCCGTCTCGTTTCCATGACCTTCATTCCATTTCTCGGCTACTATCTCCTGCGACCCTCAAGAAAAGCAGAAGAAAGCCACGAAGCGCGCCGCTCTCACGGGTTCAGCGGCCTTTACTATCGCATCGGCAGATCCGCGATTCGCCATCGATGGCTCGTATTCGCCGCTTCTCTGCTGTTCCTGGCGCTCGGCGGTTTCCTGGGACATCGCTTACGAACACAGTTTTTCCCCGACGACGTGCAATACCTATCGTTCCTCGATATTTGGCTTCCCAATGACGTCCCTCTCTTCGTCACCAATCAAGCCGCTTCGCAAATCGAGGATGCCATTCGCGCCGCCGCCGAAAAATACGGCCAAGATCACCCCGGCAAGGACGGCAGACCGCGGCAAGTCCTGAAATCCCTAACTACCTTCGAGGGCGGCGGCGGGCCGCGCTTCTGGTTCTCCGTTACGCCGCAACTGCAACAACTGAACTACGCACAGGTCATCATCGAACTCTTCGACAAGAACGATACGCCCAAACTGATCGGGCCGCTCCAATCCGCCATCTCCGAAAATGTCACGGGAGCGCGGGTCGATGTCCGCCAGCTGCAAACCAACCCCGTCGACTATCCCGTTGAACTACGTATTACCGGCCTCGCGGATGTCAGCTCCCTCGAAACAGAAAAAGACATCAGCAATCTTCGTAACATTTCCTACCAGGTCGCTGAAATTCTCCGCAACGCTCCGAAGTCTGCTCGCGTTCGCGACGATTGGGGGCAAGACGGATTCGAAGTCACTCTTAGGGTCGATCCGGACCGCGCCAATCTTGCCGGAGTCACAAATCAAGACGTCGCGCAGTCCTCCAGCACTGCTCTCAGCGGCACGAGTGTGACCACGCTGCGCCGTGGCGACGAACAAATCCCCGTCGTTTCGCGCCTTCGCATGGAAGAACGCGCCAGTCTTTCGGACGTGCAGAATTTGTATGTCTATTCCTCGGAGAGCAACAATAAGGTTCCGCTCCTCACGGTCTCAACGATCGAAAATGTTCTCGAAACGCTGCGTATCCGTCGCCTCGAGCACTTCCGCACCATTTCCGTACAAAGCTTTACCATTCCTGGTGCTCTTCCCTCGGAGGTTTTCTCTGCCGTCGCGACGCAACTCAACGAACTGCGCAAGAAATTGCCTCGTGGTTATAGCATTCTCGTCAGTGGGGAACAGGCCAAGCAGGAACAAGGCTTTCGTAATCTCGCCATCGTTATGGCCATTTCCATTGCTCTGATCTTCATTGCTTTGGCGATTCAATTTCGCCACGCCATCAAGCCAGTTCTCGTTCTCGCCGCAGCCCCGTATGGGATTGTTGGCGCTCTCACCGCTCTATACGTTATGGGTGCGGCGTTCGGGTTTATGGCGTTTCTGGGTATCGCCAGCCTCATCGGCGTGATTGTGAGCCACGTCATCGTTTTGTTCGATTTCATCGAAGACATGCATGAAAAAGGCGAACCTCTGGAGCAAGCGCTCCTCGACGCGGGCATCGTCCGTCTACGCCCGGTCCTGATCACTGTCGGCGCTACCATCCTTGCTCTTTTTCCACTCGCGGTCCATGGCGGACCGCTGTGGCAGCCGTTATGCTACGCGCAGATTGGTGGACTTGGTGCAGCCACTTTTATTACTCTGCTCCTCGTTCCGGTGTTGTACTCGATCTTTGTTCTTGATCTGAACATTGTGAAATGGGCTGGCCCCACCGAGAGTACGGATGCGCCTGCCGGGGCGAAAGGTGAGCTTCATTGAGGACTACCAGAACCAAAACGGCGTCCGGTCTTCTTCAGACCCTCCTTTTGCTCGTGGCTTTTGTCGTGTTGCCGACTCCACTTTCTTCGCAAGACGCCTTGGCCAAACCAAAATCCGACGCTATTCACGAAATGAGTGCGGCCTTCGAAGGCCTGGTCCGCCGCGTTTCTCCCGCGGTGGTGGAAGTGCTCGTTACCGGTTATGCCACCGGTGAAGAAGACGACGAGCCAACAACTCCAAGCTCCGTGGGGCGCGAGCGCAGCCTCGGATCTGGAGTGATTATCGATCCCGACGGCTACATCGTCACGAATTATCACGTGGTGAAAGGTGCGGACCGCGTTCGCGTCGTGCTGACGCCCCCGGTATCCGACGACTCGCAACCCACCGCCATGTTGAAATCGAAAGGCCGAACCCTAAATGCACGCGTGGTCGGCGTCAGCAAAGTGATTGACCTCGCGGTTCTGAAGGTCGAAGCCACGGGCCTGCCCACACTCCCGCTGGCTCGCTACGAACACCTTCACAAGGGCCAACTGGTTCTTGCGTTTGGCAGCCCCGAAGGCCTAGAAAACTCCGTCACCTTCGGCGTAGTCAGTTCTGTTCTTCGCCAGCCCGATCCCGACGATCCGATGGTCTACATCCAGACGGACGCCGCCATCAATCCGGGCAACAGTGGCGGACCGCTGATCGACGCGGATGGCAACGTCGTCGGGATCGACACTTTCATCTACACGAAGTCTGGGGGCAACGAAGGTATCGGCTTCGCGATTCCCAGCGGCATTGTGCGCTACGCCTACGAGCAGATTCGCAAATACGGACGCGTGCGGCGTCGCACCATCGGCGCCGATTTGCAGACTCTAACTGCAGATCTCGCGGGTGGGCTCGGCCTCGTCGACATCCCCGGGGTAATCGTTTCCGACGTCGAACCGGGAAGCTCTGCGGAGCGCGCAGGCTTGCGCATCATGGACGTGGTCGAAGCCATCGACGGCATGCCAGTCGACAATGTCGCCCTCTTTACACTCAGTCTTTACCTCCGTACAACGGGAGATAAAGCAAACTTGCAAATCCTCCGCAATGGCAAACGCCTGAATCTCGACGTTCCAGTTTTCGAACCTCATAACGACATCAGCCGCCTGACGGAACTTTCCGATCCTTCGAAAGACCTGATTCCTCGCCTTGGGATCATTGGCGCAACGATAACACCTCAGGCCGCTGAACTTGTCAGCGGTTTGCGCATTTCGTCAGGCGTGCTCGTGACCGCTACGGTCGCTGGTCGTCTCGCCGTCGATTCCGGCCTGCAGGAGGGCGACGTTATTCACGCCCTGAATCGCACCGCCATTCGCAGCGTGGATGAACTGCGCAACGCCTTCAATCGGCTCAAGCCCGGCGATCCTGCGGCACTTCTCGTCGAGCGCAACGGCAAACTCACTTTTCTGACTTTCGAGATGGAATGATCGTCGACGAGGTGCGAACGGCTATTTCAGCGCGGCACACAATATCTGTTTCCAGCGAGCATTATCAATCGTCCACACAATTTTGGTTTTGTGCCCGGCGGCGATTGGAGTTGACCACACTACCCGGTTCCGTTCATTTTCGGCCACATTCAAGCGGTCGACCACTGTCATCCCGCGGGTGAGTTCGCTTCTCGTCTCGATTTCCAGAAAGTGCTCCGTTTGAAACGTCACGATCGATGGATCGAGCGCCACCGCCATGGCCACTGGATCCGGAAGCGAGATCCCATGTTCTCCGGTTTGTTCGAGATACGCTTGCTGTGCGGAGCTGTTGCACTCAATCGAAAACTTCGCCAGCGGCGTGCTCAATCCCAGCACATAGTCGATATCGCAGGCGTCCAGCGCCGCTTCACCCCTGCACAAATGCCAGCCGACCAATTCCATCGGCATGCCGCTCTGCGCTACGATCCGCGCGGCCTCCGGATCGCACCAAATGTTGTACTCCGCCGCGGGTGTTACATTGCCCTCGCAACACGGCGCCCCTCCCATGATCACACACCGCTTCACTTTCGACGCAATCGACGGTTTCTTCTGCAACGCAAGGGCAATATTCGTCAACGGCGCCAGGGTGACAATTTCCAGGCAGGCGTTAGATTCAACGATTCGAACGATTGCGTCAACCGCGTTCTCCCTTTCTGCCGACCGTGCGGGCGCGGGATAGCCGTGGTCCCCAAGCCCATCGCCGCCATGAAACCAACACGCGTCCACGTGCTCCCGCTCCAAGGGCCTTTCTGCGCCAGCGAAGACCGGCACGTTCGCTTCGCACAATTCCGCGGTGTAGAGCGCATTACGTGTGGCTTGGCGTACATCGACGTTTCCCGCCACCGTCGTGATCGCCAGCACCTCAACTTCCGGAGACCGCAACGCCATGATCAGCGCCACCGCGTCATCCGACGCCGTATCGGTGTCGATCAGAAATTGTCGCTTCACGTTTTCTGTCTTCAAGGAAACTTAGGATGAGCGTCCGTCACCGAAATCAATACGACGTGCTAGTCCCCTACGGTTTTGTGCATTTGCTTGATCTCGCCGGAGTCGTGCTCGTGAACGCGACACAGCGGTACCCACACTCGCACGCGCGTCCCACGCGAGGGCTCCGAATTTACTGCAAATTCGCCGCCAATCAAACGCAAGCGTTCATGCATGCTGATCAGCCCCAGACCGCTTTTACGCAGCGCCGCGTCCGGGTTGAATCCCGATCCGGTATCGGAAACACAAAGTTCCAGACCATCTTCTTTCGAAAACAATTCCACTTTTGCCTCTCCGGTTTTGCCATGCTTCACAACGTTTCGCAATGCCTCCTGCACAATGCGAAACAATGACAACGCCACCTCCTTCGGGATGCCCGAGGGAACCTCATGGTGAACGAAATGGACTTCCAGTCCGTGCTGATTGGTCAATTCCCGGCAGAAGCTTCCGATCGCGGCCACCAACCCTTGCAAGTCCAGCCTCGCGGGATGCAACTGGTGCGACATGCTGTGAAGATCGCTCGAAACCTCCGATGCTACTTCCGTTAGGTTGCATAGTTCTTGTCGATGACTCGGGGTCAGCCCCGGGACGCTCTGAAGGAATTGTTCCAATCCGATTTGCAGGAACGCCATTCGCTGGCTTATATCGTCATGCAGTTCGCGTGCGATCCGGGCACGCTCCTCTTCCTGGGCGTGAATCAATCGCCCCGTTAATTCCCTCAACGACATCTCCGACAGCTTGCGTTCCGTAATATCCACGCAAGATCCAATGAAACCGCAAAATGTTCCGTTGGAGCTAAATCTCGGCACGCCAAAGTCGACAATCCATCGGAATTCTCCGTCGTACCTTCGCAGCCGGTACTCCATCTCGAATTTTGCCCGCGCGTCAAACGCCGCGCAATAAATGCTCAGACAGTGTTTCAAGTCTTCTGCATGCACGCCCTCGGCCCATCCCTCGCCTAGTTCCTGCTCCATGGTTCGGCCTGTAAAATTCAGCCAACCTCGATTGAAGAACGTGCACAATTTGTCCGTCCCCGACATCCATATCAGCGTGGGTGCGGTATCTGCCATTAGACGGAATCTCTCTTCGCTTTCCCGCAAGACGGCCTCTTGCTTCTTGCGCTCCTCCGCCAATACTGCCAGGACCATGAACGGCGCAGCCGTAAACAAAAGGAACAATTGCAACAAAAAGACGCGGTTCACCGGATCCGTCTCGATAAACGGGCCGCGTCCGTGCAGCGCGCCCCACACCGCCAAAAGCGCCACGATGCTCGCCGAAGTTCCTGCTCCGGCCGAGCCAAATCGCAGGGCCGACCACAACAGAAACGGCACCAGCGAATAGAGCAGGGCGGGCGGCGCATTCGTCCCCCGCACCAGAAACATTCCACAGCACAACGAAATCAGCGCTACTACCAGCGCGACCGCTTCGAGGTGATACGCACGCGTCCGTCGTAGCCACGTCCGTCCTTGTTCCACCCAGCCCAGAATGGCCGGTGTCACCGTCAAAAACGCCAGCCCCTCGGAGAGAACATTGATTCTCCAACTGATCCAACGATCCCCATTTAGCGCTTGAATCCCGATGGATGATGCAATGAAGGGCCCGAGTATCACCGCAAAGACCGAGTATTTTGCAAATGCCCTTAGGCTGTCGAGCCGCGGCGCGCCGTTCAGAACGTAGTTCACACCCCAGGCTGCCGCGAGGATCTCCCCCACATCGGCCAATACGAGCCATGCCAGAGGTCTAATTCCGACACCCGCTTGCAAATCGTAGACGACGAACCCCGCTAAACCAGCGGGAAGCAAAATGAGCCATGTTTTCTTCGGACAAGCTAACAGTACGGCCGCCAACACCGCACATCCCGGCCAAAGCGGCCAAAGGGTTTGCGGCTCGGTAATAATCAGGATTCCGCCGAGTTTCGCTGCCAGGTAGCACAGCAAACCCGTGAGCCCCGCTAGGATCCCCGTTTTCATCCAAGGTCTCAACTCGGTTTCCCTCACCGATTCTAGCCGCTAATCGCCGCCCCTTAAAGACAGCTGCGCACCATCAGGAGTTCGGTTCCTGCCATTTCACTTGTGTGGTGAACCTCTTCGGTCCTGCAATATTAGGTCCGCGCCGTAAGCGAAGTCAACGAACTTGCCCGCCCTTGCCCGCCCAACTCATGCCTCTAAACTCGCTCCCGACGCCGGCTGCAGCCCGAGGAATCGCCACAATTTGAAAAATCTGGAGCGCGCCTGGTGATCGCCAAAAGAGGGGTTTATCGCGAACTTCACTTTACTTCTACAGCGTCGGCCGGAACGGTGACCCTCGGCTCGCCGGGAGGCAGATTCCGGCGCCTCTGCAGGACGTAATAGGCAAACGCAAACGTCCAGATCGCGTGCACCACATAGGCAAGCAAGCGCGACGAGGCGAGTCCCCAAGAGCCCCATCGCACCAGTAGGGCGGTTGATACAATGTACACCGCAGTCCACCCGGCATTCATCAGCAGGCCAAGTCACATCCGGGCCGACGCGGCGATTACATCACCGATCGGATTAATGATTCCCACAGCGCGTACTACGCGTGACGGGCCATCAACTCTCCCCGGGGAACGGAATCACAACCGTAAGGATAAAGTCCGGTAAGTGGCGAACAACTGCCGCAACGTCCGTGTCTGGCCCCAGAAAAGCGTTCTCGACTTGCCTCGGCAGGAGTAGTATATTTACCTGACCTCAGCTTAGACGCGACAGCCGCCCGGACAAATTAATCGTTCATGGATGCGCCCTAGGAAGCGCCGGCGACGTTTTGCCTGTAGACGAACTTGCTTCGGGCTCCACAAGCATTGAAGAGCCCGGATCGCCAACGCCAAAAACTCCGCTCCTGATGCCTAACTGCAGGTTCAGCTTCTCCGAGGGGCCATCCGGAGGCTCTAGCCGCCCACGCAACTTGACGATCGGAAGGGGGCAACATGGCGCGCGTAAGAATTGTTCTTGCCGATGACCACACGCTTTTCTGCAACCTGCTGCGAGATTTACTGGAACCCGAATACGAGGTGGTAGGCACCGTCAGCGACGGACACGAACTATTGAAAGCCGCAGCTTCACTCCGCCCCGATGTGGTAGTCATCGATATTGGAATGCCTTCACTCAATGGTCTGGACGCGGGACGTCGCCTGAAACAGGCGCATCCGCACATCAAGCTTGTCTACCTGACGATGAACAACAGCGTTGATTACGCCCGTGAGGCCCTTCAATCGGGAGCCTCGGCATTTGTCCTGAAGAATTCTCAAACGTCGCAGCTGTTGCAGGCCATTCGGGACGCCCTGCGGGGAGCCTCGTTCTTGGCACCGGAAATCCGGCGAGCCATGAATGAAGTCTTTATTCGAGACCCGAAAGCCGTGGATCGACCACAACACCTAACCGATCGCCAGCGTGAGGTGCTACAAATGCTCGCGGAGGGGCGATCGTTGCAGGAGATCGCCACTTCTCTGAGAATCTCTTATCGGACAGTGAGGTTTCACAAAGTCAGGATCATGGAAGAACTGGGAATTTCCAGAAACGCCGAACTTGTTCAATACGCCATCAAGCACGGGATGGTATCCCCCGCATAGTCCCACTCTCTTCCGCTTTCGGTGTTCGTTTGCCTTGTGGTCCCGCAGTGCTGCGCGGCCTGACGAGGCTATCGAGATTTCAATTCGCGGTGCTGCTCATCACGCGCGGCGCCGTTGCAACGGGTACGCTCGCCCGGATTCGGGTTCCCGTATTCGGCTGGGAATCAATCTTGAACGTGCCGTTCACCTGGTGGATTCTCTCCGCCATGCTGACCAGGCCTAAACCCCCGCCGTTTTTTGTCTTCGTTGCATCAAACCCGACACCTCGATCACATACCTCAAGTTCGAGTTGACCGGAGATTTCCTGCAACCGCACTTCAAAATACTTTTGACCGCTGTACTTCACAGCATTGCGTAGCGCTTCCTGAACGACTCGAAAAAGGGAAAGCGACACTTCCCGTGGCAAGGAGCTCGAGATATTCCCGTCGGAAAACTCCACAAGCACGCCGTTTTGCTCCGATACTTCCCGGCAATAACTTTTGA
>Ga0306920_100007414_pt1 | contig 14455 bp, 12 predicted proteins | sample flu12Cox44000170_FD_204666 | JGI IMG/M metagenome (GOLD analysis project Ga0306920, IMG submission 204666) | Lab enrichment of tropical soil microbial communities from Luquillo Experimental Forest, Puerto Rico - flux4day.12C.oxic.44.000.170 (v2)... | ecosystem: Environmental > Terrestrial >...
TGCGTCGTCTGTCGATCTTCGGCCTGTTTTACAGGGCTCGAGCGGCCCCGGTATTTCACTCCCCGTTTCATCGAGTTTCGAACCCTCAAAGCCAGCGACGTTTGAAGCACCTTTCCGTTGAAACTTTAATTTAAAATTCGGATTTGGCAAGCAACTTAGGCCTCGAGATTGAACAGCTTCGCGGCGGTACGGCCGAGAATATCGACCTTCTGCTCGTCGCTGAGCGAAGCCGCAGCGAAGATGTGGTCGACCGGGTTGAGCTGCCAGGGATAGGGATAGTCGCTACCGAGCACGATCTGGCTGGCGCCGACCTGTGCCACCAGATGGCGGATCGCTTCGGGCGTGAACACCAGGGAATCGAAATAGATCTGCCTGAGGTATTCCGAAGGAGGCTTCTTCAGCTTGAGATCGGGGTTGCAGCCCTTGGGTCCCACCATGCAGGCGTGATCGGAGCGGTCGGCATAGGACGGCAGATAGCCGCCGCCATGGGCGGCGATCACTTTCAGTCCGGGAAAGCGATCGAGCGTGCCCTCGAAGATCAGGTGCGACAGCGCGATCGTGGTATCGAGCGGATTGCCGATGGTGTTGTCGAGCCAACCGTTGCCCGCCAAGCGCTTGTTCAGCTCGGGCATGCCGCGCGGATGGATGAAGAGCGGCACCCCCAGCTCTTCGGCCTTGGCCCAGACCGGGTGGAATTTTTGGTCGGAGAAGTCGACGCCATTGACCGAGCCGCCGATCGCCGCGCCTTTGAGGCCCTGTTTCCTGACTGCGGTCTCAAGTTCCTGCACGGCGAGATCGGGCGCCTGCAGGGTGAGCGAGGCAAAAGCGGCGAAGCGGGCGGAATTGGCGGCGCAGAATTCGGCCAGCTTTTCGTTCTGGAGTTTGACAATTTGCGCGGCAAGATCGCGCTCGCGGTTGTACCAGAACGGATTGATCGACAGGATCTCCATATCGACCGCCTGGGCGTCCATGGCGGCGAGCCGCTGCGAAAGATCGATATAGGTCTCGCTTGCGCCATTGATCGGGGAAATCTGCAGCCTGGTGCCCTCTTCGCCGAGCAGCGCGCCCGCTTCGCGAAAATGGCAATGCGCGTGCACGTCGATGGTCTTGACCCGCTTCCCGTTGACCGTGACGGGCAATTTCCGGCGCGGCTCCAGCTGGGCATGGGCGCTCTTCAAGAGGCCGCAGCCGCAAAACATGATGCCGCTCGCGGCAGCGGCGGCACCCGTTTTCAGGAAATGACGGCGCGAGCTGATGGCGATTTCTTCCAAGGCTATTTCCCCCAAAGCTTTTGATTTGGCGGCACGAACTGCCCCGCGCCGGTTTTTCGATGCCGAGCCGGCCGCGATCGCAGACGGCGAAGGTGGAAGTAAGATCGTAGGACAGGCCAGCGGGTGCCAGCAAGACGGCGCAGGCAAACGAGCCATCATGACCGCGCTCGCGGGCCAACATCGGGACCGGCACTCAACGCTTCGAGCACCCAAGGACTCAAAGCGCCCGAGGCGTATTGATCCGGATCAAATGCTGATCCGCGTTTGGAGCAACCCTCTTCCCCGAGGTTCACGCTTTCGCGAGCCAATTCCGGCTCGACATTAAACCTGGAAAAGTTCTAAAAAAGCGGCACCGCCGCTCCGGCCTCCCCTGCCAGGTCCTTGTAATGGATTATAATAAATTCTTCCGCACCGCTCTCAGCCGCCTGCATGACGAGCGGCGTTATCGGGTTTTTGCCGACCTCGAGCGCATCGCAGGCCGCTTTCCGCACGCGATTTGGCATTCGCCGAAGGGCACCCGCAGCGTCGTGATCTGGTGCTCCAACGACTATCTCGGCATGGGGCAGCACCCCAAAGTGGTGGGCGCGATGGTCGAGACCGCCACCCGCGTCGGGACCGGCGCCGGCGGCACCCGCAACATCGCGGGAACCCATCATCCGCTGGTGCAACTTGAGCAGGAGCTTGCCGATCTCCACGGCAAGGAGGCCGCCCTGCTGTTCACCTCGGGCTATGTCTCCAACCAGACCGGCATCGCCACCATCGCCAAGCTCATTCCCAACTGCCTGATCCTGTCGGATGCGCTCAATCACAATTCGATGATCGAGGGTATCCGCCAGTCGGGTTGCGAACGCATCGTGTTCCGCCACAGCGACATGGCGCATCTGGAGCAATTGCTGCGCAGCGCGGGTCCGTATCGGCCGAAGCTGATCGCGTGCGAGAGCCTCTATTCTATGGACGGCGATATCGCTCCGCTCGCCAGGATCTGCGATCTCGCCGAGCGACATGGCGCGATGACCTATGTCGACGAGGTTCACGCGGTCGGCATGTATGGTCCGCGCGGCGGCGGCATTGCCGAGCGCGACGGTGTCATGCATCGCATCGACGTTGTGGAAGGAACGCTGGCCAAGGCCTTCGGTTGTCTCGGCGGCTATATCGCCGGACGTGCCGAAATGATCGACGCGGTGCGGTCCTACGCGCCCGGTTTCATCTTCACCACCGCGCTGCCGCCGGCGATCTGCTCGGCTGCGACGGCCGCAATCCGGCACCTCAAGACGTCGAACTGGGAGCGTGAACGCCACCAGGAGCGCGCCGCCCGGGTCAAGGCGATCCTTATCGCAGCCGGACTGCCGGTGATGTCGAGCGACACCCACATCGTGCCGCTGTTCGTCGGTGATCCCGAAAAATGCAAGCAGGCTTCCGATCTGCTGCTCGAAGAGCACCATATCTATATCCAGCCGATCAACTACCCGACAGTCGCCAAGGGCACCGAACGGTTGCGGATCACGCCCTCGCCCTATCACGACGACGGCCTGATCGATCACCTCGCCGAAGCGCTGGTCCAGGTCTGGGAACGGCTCGGCCTGCCGTTGAATGAGAAGTCGCTGGCCGCGGAATAACCTTAACCCGCTATCTGCGCGATCGGCCCCGGCGTGAAGGCCGGCCGACGTGCTTTGCCGGTGCATTCCGGCTATACTGCCTCACGACAGTCATCTGGCGGTGGCGCGGAACCGCACGGCCCGGGATCTTTACGGAGTAAGCAGCGATGCTGCACGACTGGAGCGTGATCGCCGCCGCGTTCGCCTACATCGGCTTCCTGTTTTTCGTCGCAAGCTACGGCGATCGTCTGTCGCCGACGCAGCGCGGCCGCGCCAGCGCGCTCATCTATCCCCTGTCGCTCGCGATCTATTGCACCTCCTGGACCTTCTTCGGCTCGGTCGGGTTCGCCAGCCGCACCAGCGTCGACTTCCTGGCGATCTATATCGGTCCGATCCTGATGATCGGATTTTGCACGCCCTTGCTGCGCCGGGTGATCAAGCTGGCGAAATCGCAAAACATCACCTCGATCGCCGATTTCATCGCCGCCCGCTACGGCAAGAGCCAGGCGGTCGCCGCATTCGTCGCGCTGATCGCCATCATCGGATCGATTCCCTACATCGCCCTCCAGCTCAAGGCGGTGGCATCGTCGCTTGAGACCATCCTGAGCGAAGACCAGGCGTTTTCCTCGATTCCGATCATCGGCGACATCGCGCTGACCGTCACGCTGGCGATGGCGGCCTTCGCCGTGCTGTTCGGAACCCGTCAGGCCGACGCGACCGAACATCAGCACGGATTGATGCTGGCGGTCGCCACCGAATCGACCATCAAACTGGTCGCCTTCCTCGCCGCCGGTGCATTCGTGACATTCTGGATGTTCACGCCCGTCGAACTGGTCGAACGCGCGATGAAGACGCCGGAAGCAGTGCGCGCCATCGAGTACACGCCGTCCGTCGGCAATTTCCTGACCATGGTGCTGCTGTCGTTTTGCGCGATCATGCTGCTGCCGCGGCAGTTTCACGTCAGTGTGGTCGAGAATTCCACCGACGCGGAGGTCGGCCGCGCGCGCTGGCTGTTTCCTTCTTACCTGGTGGCGATCAATCTGTTCGTGATTCCGATCGCGCTCGCCGGACTCGTGACGTTTCCGTTCGGCGCGGTGGACAGCGACATGTATGTGCTGGCGCTGCCGATGGAGGGAAACGGGCCGCTGCTCAGCATTTTCGTTTTCCTTGGCGGCCTGTCCGCCGCAACCGCCATGGTTATCGTCGAGTGCGTCGCGCTTTCCATCATGGTCTCGAACGACATCGTCACGCCGCTGGTCCTGCAGCGCGGACGCGAGTCCCGCGCCGGCCGGAATTTCGGTCGCTTCCTGCTGGGGGTCCGTCGCTTCGCGATTTTTGCGATCATGGCGATGGCCTATTTCTACTATCGCGCGCTGGGCAACGCCCAATTGGCGGCGATCGGCCTGTTGTCTTTCGCCGCCATCGCACAGCTTGCGCCGGCGTTCTTCGGCGGCCTGTTCTGGCAGCGCGCGACCGCACGAGGCGCGATCGGCGGCATGCTGGTCGGTTTTGCAGTGTGGACCTACACCCTGTTTCTGCCGAGCTTCCTCGAAGGTACGGCCGCCGGTCTGCAGCTGCTGCATCACGGCCCGTTCGGTATCGAAGCCTTGCGACCGCAGGCGCTGTTCGGCGCCGATCTGCCGCCGCTTCTTCATGGCGTGCTCTGGTCGCTTTCGCTCAACCTCTTGACCTATGTCGTGCTCTCGCTCGCGCGCCAGCCGTCATCGATCGAACGCCTGCAGGCCGACCTTTTCGCACCCCACCGGCTGACGCCGATGACCCCGACGCTCAGGCGCTGGCGTACCACGGTGACGGTCCAGGACATTCAGAGCACGGTTGCGCAATATCTCGGGCCCGATCGCGCCCGCGACTCCTTCGATGCCTTCGCCACCACCCACAATGTCCATCTCGAGCCGGCGGCGCCGGCGGACTTCGAATTGCTGCAGCATGCCGAGCACCTCATCGCATCCTCGATCGGGACGGCGTCTTCACGCCTGGTCATGTCGCTATTGCTTCGCAAGCGCGCGGTCTCGGCCAAGGCCGCGCTCAAACTGCTCGACGACTCCCATGCAGCGCTGCATTTTAACCGCGAGATATTGCAGACCGCGCTCAACCATGTGCGGCAGGGCATCGCCGTGTTCGACCGGGACCTGCAGCTGATCTGCTCCAACCGGCAATTCGGTGAAATCCTCGGATTGCCGCCGCATCTGGTCCAGATCGGAATTCCCTTAAAGGAGATTCTCGAATTCATGGCGTTGATCACGCCTTCGGCTTCCGGCGTCGACAAGGAGCTGGTGATGGAGAAGCGGCTCGCCGCCTATACGACGGAGGGCGAGCCGTATCTGGAGCGGCTGACGGACCGGCATATGGTGATCGAGGTCCGCTCCAACCGGATGCCTGGCGGCGGATTGGTCATCACCTTCTCCGACGTCACGCCTTCCTTCGAGGCTGCCGAAGCGCTGGAACGCGTCAACGCTACCCTGGAGAAACGCGTGCGCGATCGCACCGAGGAGCTGACGCGCCTGAATTCGGAACTGGCGCTCGCCAAGAGCGCCGCCGAAGATGCCAACATCTCGAAGACGCGTTTCCTGGCGGCGGCAAGCCATGACATCCTTCAGCCGCTGAACGCGGCGCGGCTCTATGTGACGAGCCTGGTCGAGCGCCAGAACGGCGGAGAAGATTCGAGGCTGGTCGAGAACATCGACGATTCGCTGGAGGCCATCGAGGATATCCTCGGAGCGCTGCTGGATATTTCAAGACTCGATGCCGGCGCCATGACCACGTCGAGAACGAGTTTCAATATCGGCGACCTGATGCGGTCGCTGGAGATCGAGTTTGCGCCGATCGCCCGCGCCAAGGGACTGAAACTGACCTTCGTGCCCTGCTCGCTGCCGGTCGAATCCGATCGCCTGCTGCTGCGGCGGCTGCTGCAGAACCTGATCTCCAACGCCATCAAATATACCCCGCGCGGACGGGTGCTGGTCGGATGCAGGCGCCGCGGCCAGTCGCTGCAGATCGGCATCTACGACACCGGGGTCGGGATTCCGGTTCTCAAGCGCGGCGAAATCTTCAAGGAATTTCACCGGCTGGAACAGGGCGCGCGGATCGCGCGTGGCCTGGGCCTCGGCCTGTCGATCGTCGAGCGGCTTGCCCGCGTCCTCAACCATGGCATCGCGATCGATTCCAACGCCAGCGGCGGTTCGTTTTTCTCAGTGACGGTGCCGACCGCAACAGCCGTCAATCACACCACGGCTGTGACCAGCGCCACGCCGCTTTCGAGGGCTCCGATGAGCGGCTCGCTGATCGTGTGCATCGAAAACGACGCGGCGATCCTGGACGGAATGAAAACGCTGCTGACCGCCTGGAACGCCGAGGTTATCGCCGTGGGCGATCCCGAATCCGCGATAGAAGCGATCGAGGCCGCGGGCAAGCGTGTCACCGGCCTCCTGGTCGACTATCATCTCGATCGCGGCAACGGCATCGCCGCGATCAGGGAGATTCGCCGCCGCTTCGGCGACGGCATTCCGGCAATCCTGATCACCGCCGATCGCAGCCCGCATGTGCGCGCCGCCGCGCGAGAGGAGAACGTCGCCGTGCTTAACAAGCCGGTGAAGCCGGCTTCGCTCCGCGCGTTGCTGGGGCAATGGCGCACCCAGCAGATGGTGGCGGCCGAATAGCCGTTCGAATTCTCGCTGAAGCTATGGTTGCGACGGCGTGCCCTGACGCCACTGGTCGCCGGCGATTTTCGCCGCCGCAATCACGGCCTGGGTGCGGCTCTCGACGCCGAGCTTTTGCAGGATCGCCGACACATGCGCCTTGATCGTCGCCTCCGAGACCCCAAGCTCATAGGCAATCTGCTTGTTGAGAAGGCCTTCCGACAACATCATCAGCACCCGTACCTGCTGCGGCGTCAGCGTCACGAGCCGGTCGCGAAGGCGCGCCAGCTCGGGATCGGTCGCGGATGACAGGTCGGTGTCGGGCGGAATCCAGACATCGCCGTCCATCACCTTCATAATGGCATCGCGCAGCGTATCGACGCCGAAACGTTTCGGAATGAAACCGGACGCGCCGAAATCCAGCGAGCGGCGGATCGTGCCGCCGTCGTCGGTGGCGGAGACGATCACCACAGGAATCGCAGGATATTGCGCGCGCAGATAGATCAAACCTGAAAAGCCGGAGATTCCCGGCATGGTCAAATCGAGCAACACCAGATCGACGTCGGAATCCTCTTCGAGCAGCTTGGTCAATTCCTCGAACGACCCGGCTTCGTCAATTTTTGCCGAGGTCACAACGCTCGCCACCGCCTGCCGCAGGGCATCGCGGAACAGCGGGTGATCGTCGGCAATCACGAGATGGGTATCGGCGGCGGAACTCATCTATTTCTTTGCAAGAGAGGCGAGGCTTCGTCCCCGAGCCATCTCCAGGTGAATTTTCGTCGGATGCACGCTCGCATGCAAGCGCACAATGCTGGCATGCGAAATACAGGTTAATTTGCACGATCTTTGTGCGCCGCAATAGGGCAAATGCGCGCAGGTGAAGGGGTACCCCGATCCCATGAGGAACCGCAACGCGGTTCGGACGCAGGGCCGAAAGTCTTATTGGGCGAGGTTTCACGGCGATGTTACCGTGACCTGAATCTCGTGGCCAACGCATGATCGGCGCGTGGGAGCGAGCCTGGCGACAACGATTTCGGGGAGCGATCAACAATGTCAATAGCAGCAACAGCTGGCGAAATCCGCACCAGCGGTCGAATGACCGCCGAAGAGCGAAAGGTGATTTTCGCCTCCTCGTTGGGTACCGTGTTCGAGTGGTACGACTTCTACATTTACGGAACGCTCGGTGCTTTCCTTGCGAAATACTTTTTCTCCAACGTACCTCCGAACGTCGCCTTCATCTTCACCCTGCTCGCCTTCGCGGCGGGCTTTGCCGTCCGGCCATTCGGCGCCCTGATCTTCGGTCGTCTCGGCGACATGATCGGCCGCAAATACACCTTCCTGATCACCATGACGCTGATGGGCGTAGGCACCTTCTTTATCGGCCTGCTCCCCGGCTATAACACCTGGGGCATCGCCGCCCCGGTCGTGCTCATCGCCCTGCGCCTGGTTCAGGGCCTTGCGCTCGGCGGCGAGTATGGCGGTGCGGCGACCTATGTCGCCGAGCACGCGCCGAGAAACCAGCGCGGCTACTACACGTCCTGGATCCAGACCACGGCAACGCTTGGACTGTTCCTGGCGCTGTTGCTGATCCTTGGTATTCGCACCGGGATGGGCGAAGAATCATTCGGTGACTGGGGTTGGCGCATTCCGTTCCTTCTCTCCGGTATCCTCCTGATCGTCTCGATCTGGATCCGCCTGAGCCTGAACGAGTCGCCGGTCTTCCAGAAGATGAAGGAAGAAGGCAAAACCTCGAAGCGGCCTCTGACCGAAGCCTTTGGTGAATGGGCGAATGCCAAGATCGCAATTCTTGCGCTGCTCGGCGCGACGGCCGGCGAAGCCGTGGTGTGGTACGGCGGACAGTTCTATGCGCTGTTCTTTTTAACGCAGACCCTCAAGGTGCCCGGCGTCACCGCGCAGATCCTGATCGTGGTCGCGCTCACGCTCGGTACGCCGTTCTTCATCGTGTTCGGCTGGCTCTCCGACAGGATCGGCCGCAAACCGATCATCCTGGCCGGCTTCCTGCTTGCGGCGCTGACCTATTTCCCGATCTTCAAGGGCATCACTCACTTTGCCAATCCCAGGCTCGAGGCCGCCCTGGCATCGGCTCCGGTGACGGTGATCGCCGATCCGTCCGAATGTTCGTTCCAGTTCAAGGCGACGGGAACCGAGAAATTCACCACCGGTTGCGACATCGCAAAATCCGGCCTGGTCAATTTGTCGGTGAATTACCAGACCCAGGATGCGCCAAAGGGAACGCCCGCGCAGGTCAAGGTCGGCGAGCAGACGCTGAGCGCCACTGCGGTGGATTTCGCCAAGTCCCTGTCGGCGGCCATCAAGAACCACGGCTATCCAGCTAGCGCCGATCCCGCCGAAATCAATTACGTGATGACGACGGTTTTGCTCTGGATCCTGGTGATCTATGTGACGCTGGTCTATGCACCGATTGCGGCATGGCTGGTTGAACTATTCCCAAGCCGCATCCGCTACAGCGGCATGTCGCTGCCCTATCACATCGGCAACGGCTGGTTCGGCGGCTTCCTGCCGGCGACCGTATTCGCGATCGTCGCCTGGACCGGAAACATCTACTCCGGCCTGTGGTATCCAGTCGCCATCGCCCTGATGAGCCTCGTGATCGGCTTCCTGTTCCTGCCTGAAACCAAGGACGTCGACATCACGGCCAACTGAGTGGTAAAAGACGACAAAGGCGGATCGACGACAGACCGGCTGCGGATCATTCCGCGGCCGGTTTTTCATTCGGGCCTGATCAGTTCGAGCCTGACGCTCCGATGAACTGGAGCACGATCTCGCGGCGATGCGGGCGCAACCGATGCTCGATCAGGTAGATCGCCTGCCAGGTCCCCAGTGCGAGCTTTCCCTCGAGGATGGGGACCTGCAGCGAGGTCGTCGTCAGCAGGCTCTTGACATGAGCCGGCATGTCATCAGGACCTTCCGTATCATGGGTCCAGCCGGCGTGCTCCGGCGCAAGTCGATCGAGCGCGGTGGTCAGATCGTCGAGCACCGAGGGATCGGCGTTTTCCTGAACCGTGAGCGAGGCCGAGGTGTGGCGAACGAACAGCGTCACTACCCCCTCGGTCGCACCGGTCTCCTTCACGAAGGATGCGATTTCGCGGGTCAGATCGACGAAACCAGGTCCGGAAGTTTCCACCGTGAGCAACGAACTCGCGACTGTACTGGCGCTGGTCCTGCAATGGGCGGCGCGGGAGAAAGATTTCGATGACTTCATTACGATCTACCTGTCGTCGTCACCGCCAGCGTAGCGACGACCCGCTGAATTGACCGATCGCCCCGTCAAATCCTGCCGTTGACGTCCTTCTGCACCCGGTTCGCTATCTCGATCAACCGTCGCCACGCCTGTTCGAGAAACGACATCACCCGATCCATGTCGCGGTCGCTCGGCAACGGAATTTCCAATTTGCGTTCGCCCTCGGCGGTCTTCGGTTCAGCTTTCCGCAACGAGTCCGATTTTGGCAAGGTCTCTTCGATCTTGCCGCTGACGGTGGGCTCGCGCGACGCCAATTTGGCCTTGAGCTTCTCCAGTTCGGTTTTTGTTTTATCGATTTCAGTTTGAAGCCGGCCGATTTCCGCATCGAGCGCCGCGCGCTCGTCAGGCACGGCGTAGCAGGTCCACCCTGTGCCGGTGTTGTTGCAGGTCGAAACGGCGCCGGTGCGGGTATCCAGCCTGACCACGCCGTCGGCGACGGGCGACATCGTAAACCGTCCGTTCTCGCCGTCGGGCATCGACTGCGCGGCGACGCCGACCATTCCGCCGACGAACAATGCTGCAATGGCCATAGCGATTCCGGAAGGCGATGTCGCTGTGCTCATGGGATGCTCCCGCCTTAGCGCCGACTGGTATTATGGCCATCGCGCCTTAGTTTATCGTTTGGGCGTGATCTCTGCGCAAACGCATTCGAGCTTGTCGCAAGCGAAAACCGCTGCACACTGTTCCGGATCATGCGACCTGCGAACGATAGGGTGCGCGACCCGACTTCAACGCGTCGACCAGCAATTCGAGGCGATCCTGCCCCCAGAACACCTCGCCGTCCAGCACATAGGCGGGCGAACCGAAGACGTCGGCCGAAAGCGCATCCTGGCGGTTCTGTTCATAAATCTTGCCGATCTCGTCAGTAGCCGAGCGCTCCACCAGTTGCTTGCCCGGAAGGGCGGAATCGTCGGCCAGCTTGATCAGCGTCGCCGGGTCCGCGAGGTTGAGCTGGTCTTCCCATACTGCGGCAAAGGCGCGGCGCAGGAATGGATCGGGGTCGAGGCCAGCCTCGACGGCCGCGATCACGAGACCATCGGCCAGCCGCGCGTTGAAGGGCCAGTTTGCAGGCTGCAGGTGGAAATTCAGGCCGCGCTTGTCGCGCCAGCGCTGCAGTTCGACCATGCGATAGCGCTGCCGCACCGGGTGACGCTTCAACAGCGGCAGGCCACCGGTCTCCGAGAACAGATCGACTAGCACCACGGGCTTGTGATTGACCGCAACATCGTAGGTGCTGACGACCTGGCGGAACAATTTGTGCCCGATATAAGCCCACGGGGATTGAAGCGAGAAATAGTAGTCGATCTGACGCGGCATGTGGTCCCCCGAACTTCGACCTCCAAACAACATCCCAACAGAGGAGCCGACACGATGCAAGGTCGATCGGCGGTGGTTTCCTCAACTTCGAGGCGTTGCCCGAAGTCCCACCGGAGCGGGTTTTTGGGAGTGCGCGCGGAAAGTTTTTGAAGTCTTGATCGGCGAGCCTCCGGGGACCCTACCCCGCCTGGACATCGTGACAAGACGAGCGATCTTGCAACTGGCCCGCCTGCATTCGAATGTCACCCAATCAATCGACCTGGAACGGGCCGGAGCCCTTGGGCGGCCAATCGCCTCTTGAGGTTGAAACCTGCTGATCGCGCCTTCGGCCATTGCAGTGCAGTTACCGGTTCACGGCGAACCGGCGATTATTCGGATAAACCTCGGTGAATCAACAAGCTAGACGGCTGTGACGCAATCTTGACTTGATTAAGTGCGCTCAGTATGGTCCGCGCGGCTTTTGAGGGTGACGGGGCGCCGTTTCTATCGACCGCAAGCATCGTTTCGGGTCTCCGCAGCATGGCGCAAGGCACGAATGACAGCGAAGGTGGAAGCGGCAACAAATCGTCCTCCGACGAGGCCGCGCTTTCCGCAAGGCTCGGAAGTCTGAATCAGCGGTTGTCCGAAATTCGGGGCGGCCGAAGAAGCAGGACTGAACAACCCGGTGATGGAAGTGGTGACGGCGCTGCCAGAGCTTCGGCGATCGCACGCGGTTTCCGGCTTTCTTCGGAGTTGATCGCCGGAGTTGTCGTCGGAGCGCTGATTGGCTGGGGTTTCGACCGATTGCTGTCGACGTCACCTTTCGGGCTCATCGTGTTCTTCCTGCTTGGCTTCGCGGCCGGCGTGCTGAACGTGGTCAGATCGGCGGGTGCCGGGCAGGATACAACCGGTCGCTGACGGAAAAGCCCGACGGTTGATTGCAGAGCGCTGGCGTGGCCGGCGGTACCGAGAGATGTCGCGCGGATGATCGATCCGATCCATCAATTCAACATCGACAAGATCTTCACGATCGGCCACATCGGCAATCAGGAGATCGCCTTCACTAATTCGTCGGCCTACATGTTCGGCACCGTCGCCCTGATCTCGCTGCTGATGATCGGCGCAGGGCGCGAGCTGGTTCCTGGCCGTTTTCAGTCGATGGCGGAAATCTCCTACGAATTCGTCGCGAATACGCTTCGAAGCAGCGCAGGCGCGGAAGGCATGAAGTTCTTCCCGCTGGTGTTCTCGATCTTCATGTTCATCTGCGTTTCGAACATTGTCGGGATCATCCCGTACGCCTTCACGGTATCCAGCCATATCATCGTTACGGCCGCGCTGGCGCTGCTCGTGTTCTTCACCGTGCTGATCTACGGCTTCTACAAAAACGGCCTGAAATTCTTCAAGCTGTTCGTGCCGTCCGGCGTTCCGATCGTGATCCTGCCACTGGTAGTGACGATCGAGATCATCTCATTCCTGTCCCGCCCGGTCTCGCACAGCGTGCGCCTGTTCGCCAACATGCTCGCCGGCCACATCACGCTGAAAGTGTTCGCAAGCTTCGTCACCATGCTGGGCGCGTTTGGCATTGCCGGCTGGCTCGGCGCCTTATTGCCTTTGGCCCTGACGGTGGCGCTGACCGCGCTGGAGCTTTTGGTCGCGTTCCTGCAGGCCTATGTCTTCGCCATCCTCACCTGCATCTATCTCAATGATGCACTTCATCCGGGCCACTGATCCGGCCTCACAACCAAACCTCAACAAGGAGTTCGTTTCATGGATCCGATTGCCGCGAAGTACATTGGCGCTGGGATTGCCTGCATAGGCATGGGTGGCGCCGGCGCCGGCGTGGGCATCATCTTCGGCAACTATCTCGCGGCCGCAGTGCGCAATCCTTCGGCCGCGCAAGGCCAGTTCGGCAACCTGATTTTCGGCTTCGCGGTGACCGAAGCGCTCGGCATCTTCTCGCTGCTGATCGCACTGCTGTTGCTGTTTGCGCTCTAACTTCATCACCGACCTGGCCGATGGGACTCGGTAAGTGAACCTCATTGGCCGAACAGGAGAAGAAACCTGTGGCTGAAAGTCATGGCGACGCCAAGGGCGCGACAGCCCACACCGAGGCGGAAGGCGGCCACAAGGCCCCCTTCCCGCCGTTCGAGAGGGATACCTTCGCTTCCCAGCTGGTGTCGCTGCTGATTGCATTCGTCGCGCTTTATCTGATCGTCTCACGTATCGCTCTGCCGCGCGTCGGCAAGACGATCGACGACCGTCAGAACAAAATCGAAGACGATCTGGCCCAGGCACAAAAACTGAAGGACGAATCCGACAATGCGCTGCGAGCCTATGAAGGCGAACTGGCAGCGGCGCGTTCCCGCGCCCAGGCGATCAGCGCCGAGAACCGCGAGAAGCTGAACGCGGCGTCGGAAGCCGAGCGCAAGACGCTGGAAGAACGGTTGTCGCACAAACTGGCCGACGCCGAGAAGACCATCGCGTCCACGCGCCAGAAGGCGATGACCAACGTCCGCGGCATCGCCGCCGATGCCGCCGCCGCCATCGTGCAACGGCTCACCGGCGTTGCGCCCGACAGCAAGTCGGTCGAGCGCGCCGTCGATTCGTCCTTGAAGGGATAACCCTGATGTTCGCCGAACCGGAATTCTGGGTCGCCGTCGCCTTCGTCATCCTGATGGGCATCTTCGCCTATATTGGAGTTCATCGAACGATTCTGACCACGCTCGACCATCGCAGCGAGCGTATCAGATCCGAACTCGAAGACGCACAGCGTCTCAAACAGGATGCTGCAAAACTGCTCGCCGAATACAAGGCGCGCCGCGCCACGGCGGAACGCGAGGCGGCGGACATCGTCGCTTCAGCGAAGACGGAGGCCGAGCGGATCGCGGCCGAAGCCAAGGCCAAGATGGAGGATTTTGTCGCGCGGCGCACCAAGACCGCCGAGAGCAAGATCGCGCTTGCGGAAGCCCAGGCGCTCGCCGACGTCCGAGCAGCTGCCGCCGATGCGGCGGTCGCTGCCGCCTCGACCATCCTTTCGCAGACGGTGAAAGGCGAGGTCGCGGAAGACTTGCTGGCCAAAGGCATCACCGAGGCCCGCGAAAAGCTGAATTGACGATTTCGACCCTGACATCAATGAGCCGGCGTGAGAGCATCGCGCCGGTTTTTTTCGGTGATGACCGGCCGATCCCGGCAGCTACTTTCGTCGCGAAGGCTTCGGCTCCGGCGTGACCGCCTGCGGATCGAAGCCGATATAGAAAATGTAGTTTTCGCTGGTGAGGCCGGGTGGCATCGTATAGGTCAGGTCTTCCCCGACGATGCTGAACGGGACGCTGGCATCCTCCGACATCGACACCG
>Ga0306920_100007416_pt1 | contig 14455 bp, 9 predicted proteins | sample flu12Cox44000170_FD_204666 | JGI IMG/M metagenome (GOLD analysis project Ga0306920, IMG submission 204666) | Lab enrichment of tropical soil microbial communities from Luquillo Experimental Forest, Puerto Rico - flux4day.12C.oxic.44.000.170 (v2)... | ecosystem: Environmental > Terrestrial >...
TGCTCCGCCCGGGACGCCGAGCGCGAAGCGCGGGCAGACCGACTTCATCAACACGCCGCTCGACGGTCCGCTGCGCTGCAACGACTGCCACACCGAGACGAGCTTCGGGCCCGGCACGAACCGCCTGCTCATCCCGGCCTCCGCGCTGCTCGAGCCGCAGGACATGAAGGTGCCGCAGCTCCGGAACGAGTACCGGAAGACCGGATTCAGCAGCGCACCGAGCGCGGTCAATCGTCGCGGCTTCGGCTTCACGCACGATGGCGGGACCGACAATCTGTTCGACTTCCTCCACTTCGTGCGCTTCGGGTTCACGGATGATGATCAGCGGCGCGACATGGAGGCGTACCTCCTGTCGTTCGACACCGGCACCGCGCCGGCGGTCGGCTACCAGATCACGTTCGACGGCACGAACAACGGCAATGCGGTGGCGATCGCGCAGATGGACACGCTCGAGGCGCAGGCCGGTCTCAACTACTGCGACCTGATCGCGAAGGGCCGCGTGAACGGGCAGCCGCGCGGCTGGGAGTACCTGGGCGGCGGAAACTGGGCGCCCGACAAGGCGGCCGAGGCCACGATCACGAGTGCGGATCTGCGCGCGCTCGGTGGCCCCGGCTCCGAGGTCACGGTGAGCGGCGTGCCGAAGGGCAGCGGGCATCGCATGGGTGTCGATCGCGACCGCGACGGTGATCTCGATGGCGACGAGCTGGACGCGCACAGCGATCCCGGCGATCCCGCCTCGACGATCGGCAACGTGGGCGTGCCGGGCTCACCTTCGCCGTACACGTTCGGTGTGCGTGGCGCGCGGCCGAATCCGTTCCGCGACGCGGTGGAGCTCCAGTTCACGCTCGGCCGCAGGAGCCGCGTGAGCGTCACGGTCTACGACATCCTCGGCCGCGAGGTGCAGAGCGTCGCGAAGGGCGTATGGATGGAGCCCGGTCCGCAGAGCCTGCGCTGGGACGGCCGTACGACATCGGGCGCGCGCGCCTCGTCGGGCGTCTACTTCATGAAGCTCGAGACCGAGGGCGGGCACTGGACCCGTCCGGTGGTGCGCGTGCAATGACGTCCGGCGGCCCTTGCCGCCCCGAGCCGCCCGGGTGCGCCGCATGCGCCCGGGCGGTTTTCGTTGTCGCGCGGACGAATCCGCCGCGATTGCGGGCGCTCGGCCGCGCGCGGCGCCTGCGGGTGCGTGCTAGATTCGGAGCACCATGACCTCTGGGCATGAAGCGTCAGCGGCGCCGCATCCGGAAGCGCCCGAAAGCGCATCCGGAGCGGCCGCGACGCTTCATCCGTCGTTTCCACCGGGCGGCGAGGGCTGCCTCGAGATCCTCGCCGACCGGCTGCGTGTGACGCCGGGCGTGGTCGGTGTCGAGGTGGATTTCGACGGCGCGATGGTGACCGTGCGCTACCAGCCGACGCGCATCGATCCCGATCATCTGAACGAGTTCGCGGATGAGATCGCGGCGCTGTTCGCGCAGCGCGTCACGCAGTGCGAGCGGCGGCTCTCGGCGGACGCCTGCAGCGAGTGCGCGCTCAGGCTCGGCCGCCTCCAGCCCGGCGACGCGTCGCACTACGCGGTGACGGCGAGCCCGGCGCGGATCGGGCTCGTGCGCCGCGACGTCCCCGGCGACAGCGTGGAGCTGCGCCGCGCGCTCTCGGCGAAGAAGCCCTGGGGCGCGACGCTCTCGCTCGATGAGCTCGAGCACCTGTCGCGCGGCCGCGCCATGGCGGTGATGACCGGCACCGGCCTCCTGCTGCTGATCGTCGGCATGGTGCTCGAGCGCACCGGCCTGCCGCCGCTCTGGCACCACGTGGCGTTCGGGCTCTCGGCGCTGTGCGGCGGCTGGTTCGCGGTGCGCTCGACCGCCGGCGCGCTGATCAAGCTGCGCTTCGACGTCAATCTGCTCATGATCCTCGCCGCGGTGGGCGCCGCCGTCATCGGCTACCTGTTCGAGGCCGCGGTGCTGATGTTCCTGTTCTCGCTCAGCAACACGCTCGAGGTCTACACCATGGGCCGCACGCGCCGCGCGCTTCACGCGCTGCTCAAGCTCCGGCCCGCGATGGCGCGGGTGGTGCGCGAGGGGCGCGAGATCGAGGTGGACGCGGAATCGGTGCGGATCGGCGAGCGCGTGATCGTGAAGCCCGGCGAGGCGGTGCCGGTCGACGGCGTCGTCGCGGCCGGCGAGTCGCTCGTGGATCAGAGCAGCCTGACCGGCGAGTCCATGCCGGTCGCGCGTGCGACGGGCGATCGCGTGTTCGCCGGCACGCTGAACCAGCAGGGCTCGCTCGAGGTGCGCGCGACGCGCGTCGCGGGCGACACCACGCTGTCCCGCATCGTCGCGCTGGTGCGCGAGGCGCACGCGCAGAAGTCGCGCACCGAGGAGATCGCGGAGTGGGTGGGGCGCTATTACACCGTGATCGTGATGATCGCGGCCGCGGCGATGGTCGCGATCCCGCTGTTCGTCCTGCACCACGATTTCCTGCCGTCGTTCTACCGCGCCATGACGCTGCTCGTGGTCGCCTCACCGTGCGCGCTCGTGATCGCGACGCCGGCCACGATCCTCTCCGCGATCGCGAATGCGGCGCGGAACGGCGTGCTGTTCAAGGGTGGGCGTTTCATCGAGGCGATGGGACGCGTGAACGTGTTCGCGTTCGACAAGACCGGCACGCTGACCCGCGGACGTTTCGAGGTGACGGACGTCGTGGCGCTCGACGGCGCGTCCGAGGACGACCTCCTCGGCTGGGCCGCGGGCGCCGAGAAGCGCTCGCCGCACCCGCTCGCGCAGGCGGTCGTGCGCGCCGCGGACGCGAAGCAGCTCTCGTATCGCCCCGCGGACCAGCTCACGAACCATCTCGGCAAGGGGCTCGTCGCACGCGTGGACGGCGAGGCGGTCGAGATCGGCACGCCCGATCTGTTCGCGCTGCTCGGCCATGACGTGCCGCGCGCGGCGCTCGAGCACCTCGAGCGCTTCAACCGCGCGGCGCGCACCGCGATGATCGTGCGGCGCGGCGCGGCGTGGGGCGTGATCGCCGCGGCCGACGAGCCGCGCCCGGCCGCCGCGGCCACGGTGGCCGAGCTCAAGCGCAGCGGCGTGCGCTCCGTGGTGCTGCTGTCGGGCGACAACGTCCGCACCGTGGAAGCGATCGCCTCGCGCACCGGTGTGGACCGGCACTTCGGCTCGCTGCTCCCGGAGGACAAGGTGGCGCGGATCGCCGAGCTCGAAGCCGAGGGCGGTGCGGTCGCGATGGTGGGCGACGGCATCAACGACGCGCCTGCGCTCGCGCGCGCCACGGTCGGCATCGTGATGGGCGGAATCGGGAGCGACGCGGCGCTCGAGAGCGCGGACGTCGCGCTGATGGGCGACGACCTCACCGCGCTGCCTTACGCCGTGCGCCTCTGCCGCCACGCGCGGCGCGTCGTGATCCAGAACGTCAGCGTCGCCTCGGGCGTCATGGCGCTGCTCGTGCTGTGGGTGTTCCTCGGCCAGCACACCCCGCTCGGTGCGCTCAAGCTCCCGGTCGCGGTCTCCGGCCACGAAGGCAGCACGGTGGTCGTGATCCTGAACGGCCTGCGATTGCTGGGGGAGAGGCGGCTGCCCGCGTGACCGGGCCGCATCCGGACCCGGACCCGGTGGCCGGACCCGCTACTTGAGCGCCGTCACCACGACGTTGTCGTAGTAGAGCGTGCACTGTCCGGCGCCGCCGGTGTAGGCGGGGAGCGCGATGCGGCCGTTCGGACAGGCGTTCTTCGGATCCTCGCGATCGATGACCAGCATGCCGTTCACCCACACGCGGTAGCGCTTGCCGCGCGCCTCGATGCGCAGGTGGTGCCACGCGCCGTTCGCGTTCACCGCGGAGGCGCGCCCCATCGGCCATTCCTTGCGATACATCACGACGTCCTGGTAGCCGGGGCCGCGCAGGTCCACGCCGATCCCCTGCTTCTCGGTCACCCGCACCGCCACGCCCTTGTCCACGCCGCGGATGCCGCAGACGTCGAGATCCACGGCGTAGTCGGTCCAGGATTCCGAGCCCGCGTAGAGCAACGAGCGCAGCTGCCGCCCGTCGGGAAGATCCGCGCGCAGCACGCCGTGCCGGATCGACCACACGCCCGGCTGATCGGGTGTCCAGCCGTCGAGCTTGCCGCTCTTGAAGTCGTCCGAGAACAGCGCGTCCGGATGCGGCTGATGCGGGGGCGGCGGGGGCGGCAGCGTATTGCGGATGGGGTCCGAGGCGCTGTCGGTCGCCAGCGCCTCCGGGGCGTCGCCGGTCGAGCCCCCGAGCCAGAGCAGCGCGAGAGTCGCGGCGGCGAGCGTCGGCGCGGCGAACGTTGCGAGATGACGCCCGGCGCGCGAAGGATGCCGTGTCACGCCGCGGGAGGTTGACGGATTCCGTGCGAAAGTCAACCGCAACGATGCACCCGGGCCGGAACGCGCGCGGCGGCTCCGCGCCGGGTTTGCCGGGCCCGCGAAGCCGCTGCTAGAGTGCCTCCCCCTATGGCCTCCGGCAAGCGTTCCATCGACATCATCGGGGTCCCGGTTGACCTCGGCGCCGGCCGCCGCGGCGTCGACATGGGGCCCTCCGCGATCCGGATCGCCGATCTCGAGCCGCGCCTGGAGCAGCTCGGGCACAAGGTCCAGGACATCGGCGATCTCGACGTGATGATCCCGGAGACGCAGAAGGTCGGCGAGGGCAAGCTCCGCTACAAGGTCCCGATCCTCGCCGCATGCCAGGAGCTGTGCGAGAAGGTCGAGAAGAGCCTGGAGAAGAGCCGCCTCCCGCTCGTGCTCGGCGGCGACCACAGCATCGCGATCGGATCGGTGGCCGGCTCGTCGAATTACTTCGCGCGCCAGGGCGACGCGCTCGGTCTGATCTGGTTCGATGCGCATGGCGACGCGAACACGCCCGAGACCACGCCGTCCGGCAACATCCACGGCATGTCGCTCGCGATCGCGATGGGGCTCGGCGATCCCGATCTGGTCCAGCTCGGCGGCCGCACGCCGAAGGTGCTGCCGCGCAACATCGTGCTGATCGGGATCCGCGATCTCGACCTCGGCGAGCGCGACACGCTCAAGAAATCCGGTGTGACCGTGTACACGATGCGCGACGTGGACGAGCGCGGCATGCGCGATGTCGTGGACGAGGCGATCCGGATCGCGAGCGACAACACCGCCGGCATCCATCTTTCGTTCGATCTCGACGTCGTGGATCCCGAGGACGCGCCCGGCACCGGAACGCCGGTGTGGGGCGGGATCACGTACCGCGAGGCGCACCTGGCGATGGAGATGCTCGCGGACCGCGCGCAGATCGTGGCGATCGATCTCGTCGAGGTGAACCCGGTGCTCGATACGCAGAACATGACCGGGATCCTCGCCGCCGAGCTCGCGCAGGGCGTGCTCGGCAAGCGCATCCTGTAGCGCCCACGCGGTGCGCCGCCGCGCGCCGCGGCGGTGGACCGGGAAGCGGGGCTGCCATGCTGCTGCTCAACGAGCGCGAAGTCGCGGGACTGCTGAGCATGGACGACCTGATCCCGCTCATGCGCTCGACGCTCGCGGATTTCTCGAGCGGCCACGCGCAACAGCCCGTGCGCGCGAAGATCCCGATCGACCGCCACGGCTCGACGGCGTACTTCATGCCGGGCTACGTGAGCGGATCCGATGCGCTCGCGATCAAGATCGTGAGCCTGGCGCCGGGCAACGCGCAGCGCGGCCTGCCGACGCACCTCGGCGCGATGGTGCTCCTCGACGCCGCGACCGGAGCCCCGCTCGCGCTCCTCGACGCGCGGCTCGTGACCGAGATGCGCACCGCTGCGGTGAGCGCCGCGGCGGCGGACGCGCTCGCGCGCCGCGAAGCGAAGACGCTCGCGCTGATCGGCTCCGGCGTCCAGGCGAAGAGCCATCTCGAGGCGCTGAGCCTGGTTCGAAAGCTCGAGCGCGTGCGGGTGTGGAGCCCGAACGCGGCGCACCGTGAAGCGTTCGCGCGCGAGGCGGTGGTGCACGGTCGCATGCCGGTCGAGGCGGTGGAGAGCGCGGAGCGCGCGGTGCGTGAGGCGGACGTCGTGGTCACGGTGACGCTCGCCAGCGAGCCGGTCGTGCGCGGCGCCTGGCTCGCGGAAGGCGCGTGCGTGATCACGGTCGGCTCGAGCAGCGCGACCGTCCGCGAGCTGGACGGCGAGGCAGTGCGGCGCGCCCGCGTGTTCGTGGACTCCCGCGCCGCCGCGTCGCAGGAGGCCGGCGATCTCCTGATCGCGATGAGCGAAGGCGTGATCGGCGCCGATCACGTGCGCGGTGAGATCGGCGAGGTGTTCGCGGGCAGATTGCCGGGCCGCACGTCGGAGCGCGAAATCACGCTGTTCAAGTCGCTCGGCCAGGCGGTCGAGGACGCCGCGACCGCGCGGCTCGTCTACGAGCGGGCGCGTGCGGCCGGGGTCGGCCGGGAGTTCGAGCTCCAGGGGTGACTCTCCGCATGAACTCGGGGCGCTGGCTGATCTTCGTGCTGGCGCTGATGGCCGCGCTCCGCGCGGTCGCGCTCGTGCTTCCGACCACGCACCTGTGGGGATTGAACGCCGCGCGGTTCCTGCCCATGTGGCTCGGCGGGGGAATGCTGGCGATTTCGATCGCCGCGCTGCACCCGGCGCTCGCCCGCGCCAGCGTCCCCGCGCTCGATGCGCTCGGTCGCGGCCGGCGGCCCGCCTTGTTCCTGCCGATGGCTGCTCTTGCGCTGCTGGTCGCGTTTCCCAATCGGCTGTGGTTCGTCGGCGACTACCTGCTCCGCCTCGGAGTGGTCTCCCAGCCGGGCGAATTCACGACCATGTTTCCGCAGGCCCTGCCGCTGGATCAGCTATGGCACTACGACCTGCCGCGCGCACTGGGCGGACTGCTGCACATCGCCCCCGACGCGGTGGAGCGCGGGCTCGCGGTGCTGGAAGGCGCCGCGCTCGCGCTCGCCTCGATGTATTTCGCGCGCGTATTGAACCTCGACTCGGCGCCGGCGCTCGCGGTGGCCGCGGTCGTTCTATTCGGCGGGTACTTCACGCTCTTCTCCGGCTACGGAAAGGCGACGCTCGAGCTTTGCCTGCTGAGGGTGATGATCGGCACGTTCGGCGTGCGGCTGGTTCGCGACGACCGGAGCGCCGTCGCGTTCGGCGTGGCCACCGCATGTGCGCTCGCGTTCCACCGCTCGGCCTGGGGCCTGCTGCCGGGGATCGCGTTCGGCTGGCTTCTGTGGTTCCGCAGCCACGCGCGCGGCGGAGCCTGGCGGTCGCCCCGCGTTCTCATCGCAATCGCGATCCCGCTTGTCACCATCGCCATTCTGCTTTCGCGCGTGGTTCATCTGGTCCGCGATTTCGACCTGCCGCTCCACTTGCAGACGCAGGCGGTGGAGGAGCAGGGCGGTCTCCTTCGGGTCGCGCTCTCCGAGCTCAAGCTCCTGAACGTCGCGAACGCGATTCTGCTCCTGAGCCCGCTCGCGCTCGCCGCTCTCGGGCTCCCGTTCATGCTGGGACGCGGCGTGAGCGATCGCGGCACGGCGATGTTTCTCTTCGCGCTCGTGATCCTGCGCCTCCCCGGGATCCTGCTCGTCCAGGTCCGGCAGGGGCTCTTCCGGGACTGGGACGTCTTCGCCAGCGCCGGCGTCGGGATCTCGCTGTGCGCCGCCTGGGTGATCGCGGAGGCGTTGCGGCGCGGGCCGGAGCGGAAGTGGTTGAGTGTTCCGATCCTGGCCGCGGTGGTGACGACGACGCTCGCGCTGCTGTTCGTGAGCAGCTTTCCCGAGGCCGGGATGCGGCGCGTCCGCGCATTCCTCGACGAGCCGCCGCGGCGGCCCGAGGAGTTTCGGATCGCGACGCTCGATTTCATTGGACTGCGCAGTATGCGACTCCACCGTTGGGCAGAGGCCGCGCAGGCGTATCGCGAAGTGGCGGCGGCCGCCCCCTCCCCGCGAGCGCTCGAATTCTGGGGTGTGAACGCCGCGATCGCGGGCGGCTACCGCGATTCGGAACAGGCATTCCAGCTCCTGAGCGCGCGCGATTCCAGCAACGCCATGGGCTGGGTCGGCCTCTGGATGTCGGCGACGCTCGCGGGTGATACGACCGAAGCTGGCCGCGCGCGATCGAGGGTGATGGCGTACGTTCCGAACGGTCCCGAGGATCGCGCAGTGCAGGAGCGCATCCGGCGCTCTCCGGAGCTGGGCGCGCTCCTGCAGAACGCGACCATCCGCGATCGGGAGTACCATCAAAGTCACACCATCCAGGAGCCGCGATGAGCTCGGGTCCATCGAGGACAGGAGTTGGATCACTGCTCGGCGTCCTGACCTTGATGGCGCTGTTGCGGGCCGTCGCGCTCGCCCTGCCCACCATGCACCTCCGGGGGCTGAATGCGGCGCGGTTCCTCCCGCCCTGGCTGCGCTGGACTCCGCTCGTCATCTCGGTCGCCACTCTGCACCCGGCCATCGGCCGTCTCTGCCTTCCCGGATTCGAATGGTTGTCGCGCGGGAGGTCGCTCGTCCTTTCGATCCTCGCGGTCACGCTCGGGCTCCTGATCGGGTTTCCGGATCGAGTGTGGTTCGTCGGCGACTACCTGCTGCGGATGGGAATTGTCTCGGAGGCGCATGGCTTCGAGACCATGTTTCCGCAGGCGCTCCCGCTCGATGCGATTCGCCACTTCTGGCTGCCCCGCACGCTCGGCGCGTGGCTGCACGTGGCGCCCACGACCATCGAGCGCGCGCTGGGAGTGATCGAAGGCGCGTGGCTCGCGGTCCTGGCCTGCCGCTTCGCGAAGAGAATGAATGCAGGCCCGGCGGCGACGACCGCCGTCGCCCTCGTGGTGTTGTTCGGGGGTTACTTCACGCTCTTCACGGGCTATGGAAAACCCACAATCGAGGTCTGCCTGTTCACCGCGGCGGCCGGGGCATTCGGGCTCGAGCTCGTTCGTGACAATCGAAGCGCGATCCCGTTCGGCCTCGCCGTCGCCGCCGCACTGGCGTTTCATCGGTCGGGCTGGAGCATCCTGCCCGGGGCCGCGCTGGCGTGGATCCTGTGGTACCGCGCGCACGGCCGGCTCGGCGCGTGGAAATCCGTCCCGCATGCGATCGGATTCGCGATTCCGCTGGCGACCGTGGCGGTGCTGCTGCCGAGAGTGCTGCGCCTGGTGCTGGGATTCGACGTTGCGACGAATTTTGCCTCGGCCGAGGTCCGGCGCCAGGGGGGCGTTCTGACCGTCGCGTTCTCGTCGCAGCGCCTGCTCGATGTCGCGAATGTCATTCTGCTCCTAAGCCCTCTCGCGCTCGCGGCGGTCGGGTGGCTGTCGTCTGTTCGGCGCGAACCAGCCCGCCGGAACGAGGCATGGCTACTCCTCGGCCTCGCGCTCTCGTTCGTGCCGTCGCTCCTGTTCGTCTACGTCACGCAGGGACCATTCCGCGACTGGGACGCGTTCGCGGGAGCCGGGGTTGCGACCTCGCTGCTCGTCGGCTGGATCCTCTGCGAGACGCTGCGGGACTGCGAGCGGATGAGCTGGCTCGCGGTCCCCGCGGCGCTGGCTGTGATCACACCAACGCTCGCGCAACTTCTCGTGCACAATCTTCCGGAAGCCGGGATGCGGCGCACACGGGCGTTCCTCGACGAGCCACCCGTACGCACTCAGGCCTACCGAATCGCCACGCTCGATCTCATCGGACTTCGGAGCATGCGGCTGCATCAATGGACGGACGCCGCCGAGGCCTATCGCGAGGTCGTCGCCGCGGCCCCGTCGCCGCGCGCCCTCGAGTTCTGGGGTGTGTCGTCGGCACTGGCCGGCAACCACCGCGACGCGGAGCAGGCGTTCCAGCAATTGACCGCGCGCGACTCCAGCAATGCCATGGGCTGGGTCGGGCTCTGGATGTCGGCGACGCTGCTCGGCGATACGCTCGAGGCCGGGCGGGCGCGGGCGATCGTGGCGACGTACGCGCCGGATGGCCCTGAGGATCGCGCGATCCAGGAGCGCGTGAGCCGGCTGCCGGAGCTCGGGGTGCTGCTCCAGGCCGCGACGGTCCGCGATCGGGAGCGGCTGCGCGCCCGCTGACCCCGCGCCCGACTGCGGGCGACCCGGCGCTCGCGCCACGGCGGGTCCGCGGCGCCTACTCCGGGGTGCCGCGAATGAGTTTCGCGAGCGCCGCGCGCAGCTTTGCGTGCGCATCGAATGCGCGCACGAACTCCGATTCGCGCCGTCCGCCCTTCGCCCGCACCACCTCGATCAGCGCATACTTCTCGCCCGCGCTCCAGCGCTCGAGTCCGGGCAGCAGCGTGACGAGCGGCGCCCAGCGCCGCCACGCCATGCGCTGATCCGCGCTCCAGCCGGTCATGCGCGTCGCGCGGAGCCGGCCGAGCGCCACGCGCTCGCACGCGTCCTCGGCGCGTTCGCGATCCGCGCCGAAGCGGCGCGAGAGCATGCGCGTCGCGGCGAGCCCCGCGCGTGGCAGCGGCAGCAGTCCCATCACGTCCGCGCGCGGGCGTCCGGCGGAGAAGTACACGTTGTGCGCCGCGAGCCGCTCGAGCGTCGCGCGGCTCGAGCGATGCCGGGGGCGCCGGCGCATGCGCGCCTCCTCGGCGTGCATCAGGCGGCGCGCTCCCGCGTGGCGCGGCTCGAAACCGAGCTTGCGGTAGAACCACCACGCGCCGGACGCGAGCCCTTCCTCGTTGCCGTCGCCGCCGAGCTGGTACGGCACGATCGTGAACGTGTCGCAGCCGAACAGGTGCCGCGTCATGGCGAGCATGCGCGCGAAGATCGGCGCGGCCTCCGCGCCGCGGAACGTCTCGAACACGTTGTATGCCAGCTCCGCCGATCCGTACAGCGTGCTCGTGAGCACGTACCCGACCGGCACGCCGTTCTTGAGCGTGAGGTAGCCGTACACGCTCTCCAGTAGCAGGCGGCGCTCGGGCTCGGCGCCGATGCAGACGAACGCGAGCCCCTCGCCGCAATCCACCATGCGCACGTCGCGTGGATCGCCGTACGCGAACACGTCGAGGTCGCGGCTGCGCGTCACCATCGCCGCGCGCGCGAGGTCGATCAGGCGCGCGCCCTCGCGCTCGGACAGCGCGCGCACGGAGCGTGGCGGCCGTGCGATCTCGGCGCGCAAGTCGGGGCGGTGCGTCGCGAGCGGCCGGCGCTGGAACGCGAGCGGCGCACGGGCCGCGACCGCCAGCGTGCGCGACGGCGTGCCGTGCCCGCTCTCGAGCACGAACGGCACGTCCATCACGTCCACGAGCTTCTCGTGCAGGAATGCGTCCGGCACGAGCCGCTCGAGGCTCCGGATCAGAAACGCCGCGTCGGTCTCGCCGTCGCTCTTCATCCGATCGATCCATCCGCGCAGGCCGTAATCCAGCTCGTCGAGCCCCGGCGTCTCCGCAAACGCCGCGAGGAGCGGAAGCAGCGCTTCGAGCAGCGGTGCGTCGCCGAGTTCGCCCCACTCGATCCGGAGCTGCTTCGGCCAGCGGCGCGCGAGCCACTTCGTGGTCTCGGCGAAGAAGCGGTAGTGGATCGCGGCGCCGGCGATCCCGGAATCCGCGAGCGCAGCGCGATGGCGCCGGAGATCGGCGCGGCGCGCGAACCGGACGAGCGCGCGCTCGACGGCGCGAAGGGTCGCGCGATCGTCGGGATACGCGCGCGCGAAGCACAGCGCTTCGTGAAACGCGAGCACGGCGGTCGCGGAGTCCAGGCGTGCGCGTTCGAGCGCGTGAATCAGCCGACGCTTGCGGGCCGCCGCATTGGGACCGAACGCGAGCCGCAGCCGCTGGAGCTCGCGGAGCGCGGCGCGGGGAGAACGCGGCGGGCGCATCTCGATCGCGAGGTCAGGAAGTCTTCGAGGTGGGCTGATTCTCTTGCGAGCCGGGGTCCCCGGAATCCCCCTCGACCGGCACCCAACCCTGATCCGGGACCAGCATGTCGCTGTCGCCGGTGAAGCGGTCGATGCGTACCGGGTACGTGTCGCCGTCGGTGGAGAGGTGGTCGTAGCGGAAGCGCGTCGGCCAGACGTACACCACGAACGCGACGAGGAACAGCAGCACCGCGACGCGAAGCGCGATCGAGAGGATGCGTCTCATCATCGGGGGAACCTTCGCACCGCCCGGCGCACCACCGCAAGTGGCGCGCCGGAGCGGATCATTTCACCCAGCGGTCGAACCAGGCCAGCATCCGCATCCACTGGTCGGCGCGATGGCGCGGCTCGCGCAGTCCGTGGCCCTCGCGCGGGTAGTGCACGAACTCGGTCGGCACGTTGAGCGCGACCAGCGCGCGGTAGAGCTCCTGTCCCTGCGGATACGGCACACGCGGGTCGGCCTCGCCGACCAGGACCTGCGTCGGCGTCTTCACGTTCGCGATGTACGTCATCGGAGAGGAGCGCTTCCAGTTCTCGGGCGTTTCCCACGGCGTCCCCCCGAAATCGTATGCGCGGTACTTCTGGATATCGCTCTGTCCGTAATGCGCGGCGAGATCCACCGCGCCCGCGAACACGCTCGCGGCCTTGAAGCGGTTCGTCTGCGTCACCGCCCAGGCGGAGAGGTACCCGCCATACGATCCGCCGTACACGCCGAGCCTCGAGCCATCCACGAGGCCGTCCTTGATCAGCTGGTCGATCCCGGTCTCGACGTCCTTCCAGTCCTGCAGGCCCCAGTCGCTGCGCTTGCGCATCATGAACGCGGTGCCGTAACCGCCGCTCGAGCGGAAGTTCGGCATGAAGATCTGGTAGCCGTTCGCGGCGAGGAATTGCGGCGCGCTCTGGAAGCCGAGCGCGTAGCGCTCCGTGTACGGGCCGCCGTGGAGCAGCACGAGCGTCTTGAGCGGTGATTTCTCCGGCGCGCCCGCGGGACGGAGGAGGAGCCCTTCCACCTTCACGCCGTCCGTGCTGGTCCAGCTCACGGAGCGCGTCGTGCCGAGCACGCGTTGCGCGGCTGTCGCGTTGACCGCGCTCACGGCGCGGCCGGCGCCATTGGGCTCATCCGCAATCCACAGCTCGGGCGGAGCCTGGGGCTGCGACTGCACCCACGCGATCTTCCCGCCCGGACCCGCGACCGGCGCGCCCGCCTGCGCCCTGCGATCGGCGCCGAGAATCACGACGCCGCCGGTGCGCGCCACCTTCGCCATGCGCGTCGTGACGCCCCTCGCCGCGTGGAAGAACAGCGTGTCCGACGTCGTGTTCCAGCACGGCTCTTCGGCGTCATCGTCGTAGGAGGGCGCGACGTCCACGGCGGCCCCGCCGGCGGCCGGAACCACGACGAGCGCCGCGCGGGCGACCCAGCTCTTGCGGTCCCGGCCGGTCGCGAGCGCGATCCAGCGGCTGTCCGGCGACCAGGCGAACGACGTGCCGATCACACCGAGCGTGCGCACCGGTCCGCCGCCGACCGCGACCACCGCGATGTCCTGCGCATTCCCGTCATCCGGCTTTCCGGTCGGGCTCGTGATCCAGGCGAGCGATTTCGAATCCGGCGACCAGCGCACGTTCCAGATGAAATCCGTCCCGCTCGAGAGCGCCCGCGGCTTCCCCATCCCCGACGCGCTCGTCACCCACAGGCGCGGATGCTGGATGCGCTCGTCCTCGATCACCTGGTCCCACTTCTTCTTCTTCCAGTCGCGCACGCTCTTCGGCAGTGTGTCCTGCTTCACGTACGCGAGCCACTGGCCGTCCGGCGACCAGTGCACCTCGCCGACCGACTCGTCCGTGCTGCCGAACGGCCACGGCTCGCCGCCGTGCAGCGACATCATGTAGATCTGGCTCTTCGCGTCGTCGCCCGTCGCGCGGTTGCCGATGAACGCGATCGTGTCGCCGCTCGGCGAGAACGTCGGGCTGAAGTCGTTCTTCGGATGACGCGTCAGGCGGATGGTCTCGCCGCGCGCGAGATCCGCTAGCCAGATGTCCTGGTTGTTCGTGTCCTCGGCGGTGTCCGGCGCGGAAACCACGAACGCGATGCGCCGCCCGTCCGCGGACCACACCGGATCGGACGGCGCCGCGAGCGTGAGCAGGTCGTCGAGCCGGTAGCGGCGGTCCGCGTCCGTTGCGGGCTTGGCGCGCCGTTCGGCGGCTTGCGGGGCGGGGGCGAGGGTGATGCTGAACGCGGCGAGTAGCGCGACGGCGAATCGGGCCAGGCGAAGCGGGGTCGGGCGCATCGGGATCTCCGGGTCGGGGAGAAGCCGCAGGATGCGCGAGGCTACTTCTTCGCCGGAACGAACTCCAGCGCCGCCGAGTTCATGCAGTAGCGCAGATGGGTGGGCGGCGGGCCGTCGTCGAACACGTGGCCGAGATGTCCGCCGCAGCGCGCGCACTCGACCGCGACGCGCTCCATGCCGAGCGTGCTGTCGGTGCGCTTCATGACGTGATTCTCGGCGATCGGCTGGAAGAAACTCGGCCAGCCGGTGCCGGATTCGAACTTCGCGTCCGAGCGGAACAACTCGAGGCCGCAGCCGGCGCAGCGATAGACGCCTTTCGCGTGGTTGTC
>Ga0306920_100007417_pt1 | contig 14453 bp, 9 predicted proteins | sample flu12Cox44000170_FD_204666 | JGI IMG/M metagenome (GOLD analysis project Ga0306920, IMG submission 204666) | Lab enrichment of tropical soil microbial communities from Luquillo Experimental Forest, Puerto Rico - flux4day.12C.oxic.44.000.170 (v2)... | ecosystem: Environmental > Terrestrial >...
GGTGGAAGGGCACTTCGCCACCGTCCTCGAGCGTGACGGTCCAGAGAAGTCCGTAGCCATCCCAGGTTTCATTGGTGTCTGCGAATTGAAGCGTTGCCTGGCAGTAGTTCTATTGAGGTCGGACTCGAAGCGCCTTTGCTGCGAACTGCGGGTTTGTTTCCGCCGAACAGATTGGCTAGAATCACGCGATGTTGATCGATGAGTTTATACGGTACAGCAAAGTGCTGCACCGCTTGACAAGCGATTTTGTGCGCGCGGTACCCGAGGATAAGTGGGACTTTACGCCCGACCCACCCGGAAAATCTGGTCGCCTAGCGGCACCGCATCGAATTGGCTTCGGCTTCGCGCCATTCTTCAAGCAACTGCGTCACGTTGTCTGCGTACGGGGTGTCTACAATGCCGCGCTGGCGAGAAGAAAAGTAGATTGGACACGAAAGCACGACCACTATCGCGGCCCGTTGACTCGTACGGCGCTCCTCGCGGCGCTTGACGACCAGCAGCAACGTCTGCTCGCTGTACTGGAATCCTTCGATATCGACGCATTGATCGACTGGGACGGAACCCCATTCACCTTTTCCCTCTTCACATGGGAGTTCGTGCAACATGAGGCGATCCATCACGGTCAATGGAGCATCTATGCCTCGCTCGCCGGCTTCGATACGCCGCCCAGCTGGCGCACGTCCTGGGGGCTATGAACGCTCTAGCGTTGGGCTCAGTTCTTTGGCGTAGATTGCCGGCTACTCAAGGCAGCGTGCCTTGGAGCACTCCAAGCCGGCAATTTCCAAACCCAGACTCCGATCAACAAAGCGAGTGGTGTTCTGTGACTTGAGCGATGTGTGGCAGTCCCCGCAGTCCAGTAAATTCTTGTAAAGCCACACCACGCTAGCCTGATAACCCGCGCGGAGGCAAGGTCTCAATGAGACCGGGCCGATCGGCACGATCGCGCACAGCCGCCCCGGATCAGGCACGTGCATAAAGCCCTCTAGGCGTCTATGTGCTTGCGCAATCTGTTTCGAAAAAAACGACAACCGAAATTTTACAATATCCTTACATCCTCTCAGAAGCCGTGAGCCCAAGGTTCGAGTAAGATTCGCGACGCAATCCTCTGATGCAGGTCCCCGCTATTCGCAAGGAAAGGGAACGACAATGAGACGCACTTGGTTCTGTGTATTTTTGTTGGCCATCGCTTTTGCAACGGCAGCAAACGGACAATCCTCGTTGACTACAGTCTGGTCGTTTAACGGCGCCAATGGGGATGGACCCTCCGGACCCCTAGTGTTCGACAGTAGCGGGGCGATCTACGGGACAACCGAGATTGGCGGTGCCTCGAGTAGCGGCACGGTGTTTAAGTTGACGCCCCCGGCCCAGCCGGGCGGCGCCTGGACGGAGAACGTGCTCTACAGTTTTACGGGAGGCAACGACGGACGGCAACCTAGCCATGGCGTGGTGTTTGGCCCGGACGGAGCTTTGTACGGCACCACCTATAACGGTGGCGGGACCCTGCAAGCCTGCGGCGGCGGCTGCGGCCTGGTGTTTAGGTTGGCGCCACCGGTCCAGCCCGGCGGCGCCTGGAGCCAGACCGTGATCTATGCTTTTCAGGGAGTGTACGACGGGCAGAATCCCGGACCGGTGATCTTCGGTCAGAATGGCTCGCTGTACGGCGTGACTCCTGCTGGCGGGCCCGCCGCGTTCTCGTGCAGACGGGTTGGTTGCGGCACGGTATTCGAGCTGACGCCGCCGGCAAAGCAAGGCGGCAGCTGGACCAAGACGGTGCTTTACAGTTTTCCGAGAACATCCACCGACGGCCGTTCCCCCAATCCCGATATAGCGTTCGACACCCAGGGTAATCTTTACGGCACGACGGCTGCGGGCGGTACCTCTAATTATTACGGCACGGTCTTTCAGTTGAAGCCGCCGGTGAAGGCCAATGGCTCCTGGATGGAAACCGTGCTTCATAATTTTACGGGAGGCAGCGACGGAGGCTATCCCATCGGAGGGGTGCTGGTCGGCGCCAACGGCGACGTGTACGGCACGGCTTCTTACAGCGGGGTCGCAAATGACTCCGGCACGGCGTTCCGGTTGACGCCTCCGTCCGGAGGCAGCTCCTGGACTTACACGGTGATTCACACTTTTACCGGGGGCACGGACGGGGCCGCGCCCGCGTCAACACCAGCGTTCGATCAAAATGGCAACCTGTACGCTACAACGTGGAACGGCGGTACGGGGTCGTGCTACCAGGGCTGCGGCACCGTGTTCAAGCTGGCGCCGCCGTCGAAAGGCGAGTCTTGGACCGAGACAGTGCTTACCAGCTTGGCGAATAGCGGACAAAACCCCAATGCTTCCATGGTGGTCTTTAGGAACGGTCTGCTGTACGGCACGACGCTTTACCTCGGCACCGCGAATCTTGGCTCGGCTTTCACCTTGGTGCCATAGTTGAGGAGTCTTCAAGTAACTCAACGGCGATGCTGAAACTCGATAGAGTTGGTTCACCCTTCGCGCGGTAGGATTGCGGGATCGCTCGAGAGGGCGCGTTGCGCGGGAATCCAGGTAGCGATTAGTCCCCCGACAACATCGGATGAACAGCACTAGCCAACACGGACCAGTCGTTTGGAATCCGATCGTGGTACACTCCCGCCTGCTTGGCCTTCAAAATGCCAATCCCCGTCCATGCGTGTCGCCTAATAGCGGCTGTGGCCCTGGTGGTATGTGGGTCGTTTTCAGCAAGCTCCTTCGCAGCTGTCGATCTCGACGCCGCGCGAAAGTCGGTCCTGGAGGGAGAGAAAGCGTTTGACGAAAAGCGCTTTGTCGACAGCGCCCAAGCATATGTGGCCGCGATGGAGACGGGCATTCATTGTCCCGACATCGCCTACCTTGCTGCCCAGGCTTATGCGCGGGCCGGGGATCTCCAGTCTGCTTTCAAATACCTGAGCACGGCCATTGACCTCGGTTTTCACGGTGACCTTAGTGGCGACGCTGATCTGCGGCCACTTCAGGCCCAGCCTCCCTGGAAGGAGCTCACTCGGCGGCACGAGAGCATGGAGAAGGCCTACCGGACAGCTCACAGCGATCCCGACAACGTGCACATCTCAACGTTAGACATCGAAAACTTTTGGCATGCTTACGATCTCGCAGTTGCCCGTCCGACGGCAGAGTGGCTAGACATTTTCAGGGAGGAGTATTTCAACAAGAGGTCGCGCGGGCTGGAAGACTATTTTGTCACCAAAATAAGCAGTGAAGCTGATTTTGTGCAAGCCCTGCAACGGCGGCCAAAGTTCTATGCCGGAATTCGCGATGGCACTCTTGGGTTGGCCGGGAACCTTCCCGAAATCAAGCAAAGCTTTCGACATTTGAAGAGTCTCTATCCGCAGGCGATATTCCCGGATATCTATTTCGTCGTCGGCGAACTTGCCTCGGGTGGAACCTCAACCTCTGCCGGGCTGCTCCTTGGAAGTGAAATGATTTCCGTGAGCGCTAGCACTTCCCTGGACGAACTCGGACCGTGGGAACGAGCAGTGGTCAGAGAGTCGTCTTTGGTGTCGGGCGTGGTGGCGCATGAGGTTATTCATTTTGAGCAGGTCGCTTCCGGGGATAACCGCCTTTTGGCTTCAGCCCTCACCGAAGGCGCAGCGGATTTCATGGGTGCCATGATTTCCGGCAAATTAAAAAATGACGGCATTCGCAACTACGGTGATTCGCATGAGGCGGAGCTGTGGCGAAGTTTCTCTCAAGAGATGAACGGCACCGACCTGAGTCACTGGCTGTACCAGGGCGATAAAGTCCCTCCGGGTGTTCCGGCAGATCTTGGATATTACATTGGACGGAGGATTTGCGAGGCGTACTACAAGAGAGCAAAAGACAAGAAGAGAGCGATCCGAGAAATAGTTGAAATGCGGGATGCTACAAAGATCCTGCAAGGAAGCCAGTACAGCGGACAGTTCTTGCACTGATCTCGCGGAGGACTGGAAGAAGCATCGGCGGGCGCTGACTTCTGAATTATCCTCCTTCGCTTGGATTCGGAATGCGTCTCGGGCAAACGGGTCAGAAAACTGACTGGGCACAAGACGCTATGAAAATCGACGAAATCATTCTTCGCGAAATAGATATGGGGCCCTTCGAAACCAGCTTTGCCACGATTTCGGGGCGCCGGATTGCCCTGCTGGAAGTGCGCTGCGACGGCGTAAGCGGGTGGGGGAAATGCTGCTAGGACTCTCGGTTGTCGCGCTCTGTACGACGTTCGCGGCGGCCCAGAAGAAAGCTGCTGCTCCGGCTACTCAACCCAACGGAGTCTTCACCGCGACAAGAAAGTAGGGAGATGAGTCTCCTCGAGAGGGATCAGATGGCATCAAGACTAGCTCGAATCACGGCGGTGCTACTTTTGGCGGCCGTTGCGGCGTTCAGTTTTCACACCGCGCTTCTCAATCCAGCCGCTCCGGCGGGCTCGCAAACTGTTGGCCCCTCAGCAAACTATGCTCAGGTTGCTCAGGCCTTAACGAAATTCGTTCAGCACGAGATGGAGGGCAAAAAACTTCCGGCAGTTTCGATTGCTTTGATCGATGACCAGCAGGTGGTTTGGGCGCAAGGATTTGGGTATGCGGACCCCGACAAGAAAATCCCCGCTAGTCCGGAAACAGTGTACCGCATTGGCTCGGTTTCAAAGCTCTTCACCGATATCGGCGTTATGCAGCTCGTGGAGCGCCGTGAACTTGACCTGGATGCACCGATACAAACATTCCTGCCGGAGTTCCGGCCGCATAACCCGTTTCACAAAGATATTACGCTCCGCCAATTGATGTCGCATCGCGCCGGTTTGCTTCGTGAACCTCCGGTTGGGAATTATTTCGATCCTACGGAACTCTCTTTGGCGGCAATGGTTCATAGCCTAAACGAAACCACGCTTGTCTATCCGCCTGAATCGCACACGAAATATTCCAACGCCGGCGTAGCGACCGTCGGCTACGTTCTTGAAAAACACAGCGGCCAGCCCTTCGCAAGCTACCTCAAACATGCGGTTTTGGAGCCGATGGGACTTCGCAGCAGCGCATTCCAGCCCGAACCGCAGTTGATGGCGCGCCTCGCAAAGGCTTACATGTGGTCGTATGACGGTCTGCAGTTCCAGGCACCCACGTTTGAGCTCGGCATGGCTCCCGCTGGATGTATGTATTCCACCGTGCTCGATCTCGGCCGTTTCCTCAGCGTGCTTTTCAACCAAGGCCAAGGCTCAGCCGGGCGCGTGCTGCAAGCGGGCACGCTCGAAAAGATGTGGACTCCTCAGTTTGCCAAGCCGGGGGGAAAGTCCGGCTTCGGCCTGGGTTTCTATGTTTCTCAACTCGATGGACATCGCGTCGTTGAGCATGGTGGCGCCATTTATGGCTTCGCTACGCAAGCTGCGGGCCTGCCAGATGACAAGCTCGGCGCGGTTGCTGTGTCCACCATGGACAGCTCTAACGCTGTGACCAGCCACGTCACCGAAGTGGCACTTCGGCTCATGCTCGCGGCAAAACAGGGGCGGCCGCTTCCAGAAATCCCGGAGACGTCCGCAATTCCCGTCGAGCGCGCTCGCCAACTCGAAGGGCGTTATGGAACAGACGATTCGGCAGTAAGTCTCATCGCGGCTAATGGCCAATTGTATTTGCGCCGCGTTGCGGGTGGCGAGCAAGAAAAGCTGCGCCAGTCCGGAGACACACTCATCGAAGATGGGCGTTTAGGATACGGCCTTTCGGTCTCGCCGCTTGCCAATGGGATTCGCATTGGTGATCAGGTTCTGCAACGTGTCTCCACAAGCCAGCCCGGACCGATACCTGCTAAATGGAAGGGACTGCTCGGCGAGTATGGCTGGGATTACGACAAGCTGTACATATTTGAGGAAAACGGTAAGCTTTCAGCGCTTATCGAGTGGTTCGATTATGCTCCGCTTACCGAAGTCAGCACCGACGTCTTCGACTTTCCTCACTCCGGGCTGTATGACGACGAGCAAGCCGTGTTCACACGCGATGCTTCAGGCGAAGCCACGCAAGTCAAAGTTAGTGGGGTTATTTTTAAGCGCCGCCCCCTCAGCTCGATCCAAGGCGGCATCTTTCAGATTACCTCTCAGCGGCCTCTTCCTATTTTGACCAAGGAGGCGCTTGCGGCCCAGCCTCCTCATGAATCAGGCGATTTTCTCAAGCCCGATTTGGTCGACCTTTCGACTCTCGATCCCACGATTCATTTCGATATTCGCTACGCTACGACGAACAATTTTCTCGGCACACCGGTTTACTCCCGGGCCAAGGCTTACATGCAGCGGCCCGCGGCCGAAGCTCTGCTCCGGGCAAGCCGCAAGCTGAATGGGCTCGGCTACGGTTTGCTCATCCACGATTCGTATCGTCCCTGGTATGTAACCAAAATTTTTTGGGACGCGACGCCCGAAGACAAACGGATCTTTGTCGCGAATCCTGCAGAAGGATCCCGGCACAATCGCGGCTGCGCTGTCGACCTCACTCTCTACGATTTGAAAACGGGTTCACCCATCGAAATGACCGGTGTCTACGACGAGATGTCCGAGCGCTCCTACCCGTTCTACCCTGGCGGCACATCGCTTCAGCGCTGGCATCGCGAGTTGCTTCGCCATGCGATGGAGGCCGAAAGCTTCGTGGTCTATGAGTTCGAGTGGTGGCATTTCGATTACAAGGATTGGCGCCGCTACCCGATCTTGAATCTCACGTTCGAGAAACTAGGTACCGCTGGATCCGCGAATGAGAAATCCCCATACCTTATGGTTCACTGAGAAAATACTGCTAACCAGAATGTATTTCCAAAAGCAGGAAACGACGCTCGCAACTCGTTCGATCGAGTGCCGGGCCTACGTGCGCGGCCTGTCAAATCTGAACTTATTCCGATGCCGGTCCGCGGACAATCTGCACAAACCCATCCGGGCGAATCCACTTTGCGAATGCCGCCCGCACTTGCCCTGCTGTCATACCGAAATATATTTTCGCAGCGCGCTCCGGCTCGTCGAGCGGCAGGCCGATCTGGGCACGCCCGACCAGGCCGGTGGCAATGCTGTCTGCGCTCGCCTCGCGCAACGGAATCTGCCGCAACAGCAGGGCCTTGGCCTGCTGTAACTCCGCCGGGGTGACGTCGTTCTTCTGCATAGTGATAAGGTTTCGCTGTATCAGTTCGCGCGCCTTCCCGGTGTTCACTGGATTGCTGGCGTATGTCACGGTATACACCGTGCGGGTCTTGGTCGCGTTCAGGCTAACATCCACGTTATAGACATACCCGGTGACCTGCCTTAGATCATGATAGAGTCGCGTCGCATAGAAACCTCCGCCGAGGACGTGATTGCCGAGTTGCAACGGGTAGTAGTCGAGATCAAAGCGATTCATGGAAACCATTTGAGAAAGATTTACTGAATCTTGCAGTTGGTTCCGGTCAGGAATGATTGCAGCCGATGGTTTATTGGCTGGCACCGCGGGCAACTCGACGTCCGGTTTAGCACCCACAGCCTTCCAAGGGCCGAACCATTTCTCGATGACCTTGCGGGCCTCCTCCGGCGTAGTGTCTCCGATCACAACAATAGTCGTCAGGTCGGGACGCACAGTCCTGGCGTAGTAGTCTCGGACCCCTTGTAGCGTTAGCGACGCCACCGTTTGCTGCGTCACCTCGCGACGGCCAGGATCGTTCGGCGGGAGAAGGCCTTCAACGAGTGCCCGTTCCGCTCGATAGCTCGGGCTCTTTGTTCTTCCGGCGACGAATTGCGCGATCTGCTGCTGAGTGACGCTGAAAGCCTCGGCGGGCAAGGCGGGGTTCATTTCGTTATCGGCCAGGAGCTGTACACCACGTGAGAAATCCTCTTTCAGTACGTCAAGAGAGAAGTCATATCCTGCAGTCTGATCGGCGGCAATATCGTCCAACGCCGTCTGGAAAGCGATGCGGTCGAGCGTCTTGGTTCCATAGGAAAAGAGCCCGTCGAGCACATCAGAGATGCCTTCTTTGCCCGCCGGTGCTTGCAGCTCGCCGTTGTGCCGCACATTACCGCGCACAGTAACGGTCGGTGTGATGGTTAGTCGCCGGACGATGAGACGAATGCCGTTGGGCAGTACTGTTTCCGCCGGCAGCGGAACCGGCGGCGGTAGTTGAAGCGTCAGCAGTCGCGATGCAGCCCAAGCAGGCAGCTCCACGGGTTTGGTTGGCGCAGAAGTCAGCTGCTCCGTTCCTCCGAATCCCTTTTGGGAAACCGCCTCACCGCCCGGTACAGGTTTAAGTACTGCGGTAATGGAGTTCGTGTCGGCCAAGTAGCCTTGCGCCACGCGGTTCACGTCCTGGACGGTCACACGCTTCGCCATCTCGACAGCATCATCGGGTGAGTCCAAACCCCTGGCCGCGAGAGCCTCGGACCAAGCCTCGGCGAGCCCTGGAATCGAATTGCGGCGGAACTGTCCCCTAGCGATGATCCTTCGTTTGGCGGCTTCAACCAGATCTCCTGGTAATCCCTTGGCAGCATACTCGCCAAGAATCCTGCGCATTTCCGCTATCGCTGGTGCTGCGTCAACACCTGCGGCTAGTACCGCGACGCTGAACGCCACGCTTGCCTTACGATAGGTCTCCGCCAGTCCAAACTCCGTCTGCAGGGCTTTTCCTTGCGGCACCATCTCATACAGCTTCCCACGCTGACTCGCGAGCACGTCGGCGAGAATCTCTACCGCGGCGAAATCTGGGCTGTCCGTGCCAGGCATACGATAGGCAATGAAGGCCAGCAAATAAGGGAGATTACTTTCCAGGGTGAAGCTTTCGGACTTCACTGGCTGGAGCTTGATCTCCGAGCGCGGCGGCAGTTGCTTCCGCGGAATGTTGGCGTACAGCTCTTTCACTTTGAGCAATGCGGCGTCCGGCTGCACATCACCGGCAATTACCAAGATCGCGTTATTGGGTGTGTACCAACTGGTGTAAAACTGCTTCAGCATCGCTCCCGTGGTCGTGTCGAAGGACTCCTTGGTCCCCAGTGCATCATGCGCATAGACCGTGCCCGCGAACATATCTTGGTTCAATCGCGTGAGGAACTTATAGGTGGGATTGGAAAGATCGCGCGCCACTTCTTGCTCGATGGCGCCCTTTTCCTGTGACCACTCCTCCTGAGAATCCTCTATGCTCGTCATGCACTCAGAGTCGACGCGAAGAACAATGTCAAGGTCCGCAGAAGGAACGGTGGAAAAGTACTGAGTGATGTTTTGCTGCGTATCCGCGTTACCAAAACCGCCTAGCTGCGCAAAAATCGCCGAGATCTGATTCGCCGTGAGGCCGGAGCAGCCACGAAATGCCATGTGTTCCTGGGCGTGCGCCATCCCGGGAAAGCCTTCCGGCGTCTCATTGCCTCCCACGAGGTAGTTCTGCTGAACGGTAACCACTGGCGCAAGCGGGTTTGGGACGATCACCACCTTCATTCCATTGTCGAGCGTCGCCCGAGCGACGTCAGGAGAATGCTCGAATGAGGTAGCTGGAAAAGGACCCCAGGCTTTCGGGTTCAGGAGTGCTGCCGAGAAAAAAAGTGTAATCGACGCTGCGGTTACGCAGTGACCAAATCCGAGGCCGGCTTGCGCTCTCAAATGACGGGCTCCCGTTCGATACCCTGAAATCGGACCCAACGGAGAGCACGTATACGGGCCGCGAGCAAGGTGCTCATCGGCGGTGGGTATGGATGAATCCTCGCATTGGTCCTGCGGATCATGCCGTGGCCACGGCCTCACACGCTAGTCGCAGCGAAAATCCATAAACACTGTCAGAAGTTACAGATTGCATCACCGGCTGTTCATGCTCGCTGGGCCGCTAACCGTAACCGGTTACCCTATTTGCTGTGTGCCACATTTGGTCACAGAGAATACCAGGTTCCTGCACTGCCGCGGCGGACGTGGCTTCACGTGCTGGTACACTGAAGGCGAGTTGCCGTATCTGCAAGGCGGAAGCGGGACGTACTTCCTCGCGTCGCCCCCGGCGTAGGATTTCCCGAATGGAAAGTGGGGCTGCTGCGGTGTACGTCGCACGTGGCAGCCCCAAAAAGCAAGCCATGAACAAAAGACGAGCTAGAGCGCGAACAAGTTTTGGTGAGGTTCCACGAGGCCCCGCTCAAGGAAGCCGTCAGCACACTGGCCGAGGCCACGTCAATCTCTCGCATTTTTCGAGACCAGGAGGTCCTGCGGAAGCCAGTTGCGCCGACGGTCGTAATCACTGAGGCGAATCACAGGCGCCCACCCCCTGCCATCCCTTAGCTGAGCAATCCACTTCTCCAGAATTAACTGATGGTTGAGATCAATCTCGGTGAATACAACTCCTATGCCAGCGTTAGATAACGCGTAAACTACTTTACCCAGGGCTATGAAGCTCGCGCCCATGCGCACAATCCTAACCCGGACTCTTGTCCCAGTCGGGAGGAACTTCTCCGAATCCACGTGACAGCCAAACAAGTTTAGATTACTGGTTTGTTCCGTAAAATGCGTCTCTGAGTGCAGATCGGTGAGTTCAATACTCGCTATGAAGCTGTAGCGGCGAGCGCGTGGGCGCTCAGACTTCAAGTAAAGCTTCTTCAGTGCTCCCCAGGTCGTTGTACTGGTCTTGAGATGTGCCTTGCAGTCTTGCGCCCGATCATTCGTTCCGGTTCCGTCCATACGCGACGTCTCCTGGATCAATTCAGGGCCTTACCGATCAAGGCTGGGATTGATTTGTGGTGAGTTGTTTTTACGACAGGGCGCTCAAGCGGAGCGATAGTACAGACGTTGGTCGCTCGTGGTACGAAAGTTTGGTCAGTTTATCGAAAGAGGAACTAAACAACGCCGGGAGTATACACGCCCCACAATCCTCGCCAAATCGGCGGCGAGCTCTGGTAAGTCGCTTCCTCCCGGGAAGTGGACAACTCACAGTCCCGAGGCAAGAGGCAAACACTAGTCGACCCGCAAGGAGTCATTACAGATTCAAAACAGAAGAAATGAAATCAGGTTCTCGATTTAATCCTGCTGCGCAGGGCCTCGCCGACCTTGTGCACCAGCGTATCGCGCGAGAAGGGTTTTTGCAGGAAGAACCCCTCTTCCAAGAAATCTTCGTTGCCTCGATTGTATTCAAGGTAGCCAGACATGTAAACGATGCTCAGACTGTTCCGCAGCTCCTTCAGACGTTTAGCCAGCTCTGGTCCTCTCATCTTAGGCATCACGACATCGGTTAGCAGCACATGGACTGGGTCCTCGGAGCGTTGGGCGATGCTCAGAGCTTCTGTGCCATCCCTTGCAGTAAGCACTGTGTAGCCCGCAGACTGCAGGAATCCGGAAGCAAGTTCTCTCACCCCGTCTTCATCTTCCACAACTAGCACCGTTTTGCGCCGACGTGCTCGAGTGGCCTCAGTTTCCTCGGTCGCAGCAGAGTCCTCCGCATCCTCGCCGACTCGCGGGAGGTAGACCTCGAACCGGGCCCCGCTCCCGGGCTCCGACTCGACCCAAACGCAGCCGCCACTCTGCTTAATGATGCCGTACACGGTGGCCAGCCCTAATCCAGTGCCCTTGCCCTGCTCTTTAGTTGTAAAGAATGGCTCGAAAATGCGAGCCTTTGTCTCGGCATCCATTCCTTGACCGGTGTCCGTAACGGAAAGCAGAACATACTCGCCGGGCAAAATCGGCGGCCGAGTGATGGCTCGCTGCTCATCCACGGTCACGTTACGTGTTTTGATGGTCAGGCTGCCACCGGTCGGCATGGCATCGCCAGCATTCACGACGAGATTCATGATGACTTGCTCAATCTGCCCGGGGTCGGCTTTTACTCGCCCGAGTGATTGGCCCGCATGAAAACAAAACGAGATATCTTCGCGAGTCAGGCGCCTAAGGAGTTTGCACATTTCCGAGACGAGCACATTCAGGTCCAGGATTTTCGGTTGCAACACCTGCATCCGGCAAAACGCTAGGAGCTGGCGAGTAAGAGACGCAGCGCGGTCCGCCGCGCTCTCTATTTGCCGGGCGCGGCCAAGGAGGCGATTGTCGGGTTGCAGACAGTCCACCAATAAAGTGCTGTTTCCCTTGATGACCGTCAGAAGGTTGTTGAAGTCATGAGCCACGCCCCCTGCCAGGCGCCCCATTGCATCCATTTTTTGCGCTTGGCGGAGTTCGCCCTCAAGCTGTTGCCTCTGCGCCTCGTGTTGTTGTCTCTGAACCTCGTTCTTCTGCAGCGTGGCGCGCATGTCCTGGAAGGCCCACGTGACTTCTGCAACTTCGTCACCGCCATCCGGTTTCAGAGGATAGGTGAAATCGCCTTGTTCGAGGGCGCGCACGCCGTCGGCGAGACGGGTGAGCGGTCGCGTGGACCTGTCCGAGATCACAAACACCAACAGGCCTCCGCCGAGTACCGCGGCTAGGCCCAGCCCGAATAACACGTGGTTCAATCTCTTTAGAGATGCGGTTGCCTCGTTATAAGACTTGAGAACTGTGAGGCTCAAGGCTGGCTCGGTACCGGTGCCTAGTGGAGCGGAAGCTGCTAAGAACAGCTCGCTGCCAATTTCGCTCTCGTCCCGTATAAGACGATTCCCGAGTTGCGACACCAGTTCCTGCTCCTCGGCCAGCGAGAGCGTGCTCATCACGATGTGACTGCCGGACCGAATGATCACCTGACTCGATGAAATGTGCCCGAGGTCGCGGGCTCCCCTGGAATCAAGCTCACGCCCGACAACCACCGTGCCTCGGATGCGGCTGTGTCGCGGCTCGTCCTCGTAATAGGTTTGCAGCACTACCTGGAACAGATGCCCGTCGCCAAACCACCATACTGCACCACTGTCGTCCCGAGGAGATCGTTGGAACAGTTTCTGGGCGTCAGCAATGGAAAGGCTCGACCGCGTCGTGTGCAGGGCCACAATCCTGCCCTTTCCGTCCGCAAGGGCAAACAGATCGCAGTCGCCGGACTGCCAGGGGTCTTCGCTAGCCTCTTGGATTGTCGCGGCGTCTCCGTTTTTGATGTATGCCAAGGTCCCGAGCAGCATGGCCTTGTGGCTGAGCATCATCTCGTGTTGATGCTGAACGGCCTGGATCGTCAGGAGGGCGTTGCGGGCGTCTTGCTCGATTTGTCTATGGACCTGGAGTTGGGCGAACTGACGCACGGCAAGTAGCGTGCAGCAGGTAAGCACAGCGGTAAACAGGACAAGCCACAAGAGCAACTTTGTCCGCAATCGCAGACGGGGGTGGTTTTTGAGGAGGCCTTTCAAGACCTCATTAACCCTTGTGAAATGAATAGGTTGCCTCCGGCAAATGAGCACCTTAAGAGTGCCTCGACGATGCGCCTCAATCGGTCATGGATGATTTCTGTCACCTGTGAGTTCGCGCGTCCGGCCTTTCGCGCCGTATTCTGAGGCGCCGGTCGGCGGACAGGAATGGCCCCGTGGTACTGGGGAGAAAGTACTTCCTGGTGCCGAGAGAGGCACTCCTTTGTTCTTTTTGCCGCGAGTTCTTGGAGTTTCCGATGAGCGCTTTCTAACCCGTGCACGGCACGCCGTTGTTCGATAGCTTGGCTTAGGTGATTCCCCGGATGCGGTACTAGGGTCTCCAATCGATTCCGTCTGTCCTGTACTCATTTTGTCCTTTAGGTCAATGGCGCGATCAGCACTGATCCATTAACGTCAATCGCGCCGCAACTGCGGAAGGTACGACTCTGCACGTCGCGGCGCGCTACAGGATACCTAGCAATTGGGTGGTCACATTGGCCTGCCGACGCGCTGTTTGTTGGCATCCAACCGTGCAAAAACAGACGTTTACACACATGCAGAAGTCAGCCAGCAGCTTCCGCACCCCCAGATTCCCAAACCCTCCAGCTTACGCGGGCTGGAACCAATAACCGAGCCGCCTGTGCCGCTGGGTAGAGACGTACCCGGCAAATCATTGGAAAGGGTCATCGCATGAATAATGGCCTCCCGAGTGCAGCCTCCATTGGTGCCCGTTCGCTGCTTGTTCTTTCGAGCGGCTAAAGTAGCTCCGAGCCAGGTGCGTGTCTAAGTTCCGTACGATGACCCCGCGCCGACGGGACAAGACGTTAGTGAGACCACGTTGAATCTCGTCCACATAGCCCCGGCAGCGACAATCGTGCGAGACGATTAATCTCCCAGCTTCACCAGCCCTTAGTGCGAAGTGCAAGTGGAAAACCGATGATCGGGTCAGCGGCGATCCAGAAGCGTCGCCAGCGAGCCCACCAGATCCTGATCACCCAGTCTGGTGGGGCTCGAGAGCAACGGCTGTGTTAGGTCGGCCGGCTCGGGTTCGGCCCTTTCAATCCCCGACAGAAATGGTAGCACCAGGCGGATGATCCGCTAGTCGTCAGGATCAAGGCCGCACTACACGCACGGCTTGCGGGAGCAGCTGTTTCATGAGGGTGTTGCACGCGCCTTAGCTTACTCCCAAGGAGATCCGAATGTACTGCCACACCGTTCTAGGTCACACCCCATACAACTTACCGCCTCCCGA
>Ga0306920_100007418_pt1 | contig 14452 bp, 12 predicted proteins | sample flu12Cox44000170_FD_204666 | JGI IMG/M metagenome (GOLD analysis project Ga0306920, IMG submission 204666) | Lab enrichment of tropical soil microbial communities from Luquillo Experimental Forest, Puerto Rico - flux4day.12C.oxic.44.000.170 (v2)... | ecosystem: Environmental > Terrestrial >...
TCCTGATTGCGGCGGGCGCGACCTTCCGCGAGGCGCTTCCCGTTGCGCCGCAGCCGTCAGTCGCTGCGCCGCAGCCGTCAGCCGCTGCGCCGCAGCCGTCAGCCGCTGCGCCGCAGCCGTCAGCCGAAATCGATTTTGACGAGCGATGGATTTCGATCGAGAAGGGCGACCGTCTACCATTGCTAACCCCGACCCCCTACGCGGTCGCCGCCGCGCAGTCCGAGGTGACGCCGCCCGTCGCTTCGCCGCCTGAGCAACTCCCGCTTGCGACCGAGGACGACATCAAACAGGCGGAGGCCGAGCATCACCGGCATAGCGACATCTGCCGACATGGTCGAACCTACTTCACCATCCAGCACCATGAGTACTGGCGCTGCAAATGAAAGAAATCCGCCTCTCGGCGGGCTGTTTGTTGGCTCCGGCGGCAGCTCTCAGCCGCAAGCGATGAGTAATCCCCGGACCAGGTCACGCCGATGCTGAGCAGCAAAAAGCAGATGCTGCTTGTTGACATGTTCCATCTCTCGCGACAGCGTCCCTCCGCAAGAAAACGGCGATGCGGAGACTGCGGCGATGATGGAGGGTTTTACCAGGGACACCTTTCACGTGAATGGCGTGGACATCGTGCTGCGCCATGGCGGTAGTGGACCGCCGCTGCTCCTCATGCACGGCAATCCCTTTACGCATCTGTCGTGGAATCGCGTCGCGCCGGAGCTGGCGCGCCGCTTCACCGTGGTGACGCCGGACCTGCGCGGTTACGGCGACAGCTCCAAACCGGACGGCGGCAAGGACCATTACGCCTATTCGTTTCGCGAAATGGGCAAGGACATGGTCGAGATCATGAAGAAGTTCGGCTTCGATTCCTTCTCCGCCGCCGGCCATGACCGCGGTGCGCGCGTCCTGCACCGCATGTGCCTCGATTATCCCGACACGCTCAAGAAGGCCTGCTTCGTTGACATGCTGCCGCAGCACCACCTGCTTAACAACGTGACCTTCAACTGGGGCAAGTTCTCCTGGCACTGGTTCTTCATGATCCAGCCGACGCCCTATCCTGAAACCATGATCAGCAACGACGCCGAATTTTTCCTGCGCAAGAAGCTGTCGAAGACCGATCAGGGTACGAGCTTCTTCGTGCCCGAGGCGCTTGCCGAATATATCCGCTGCATCAAGAACCCGCGCACCGTCTATGCCATGTGCGAGGATTATCGCGCCACCGTCTCCTGCGATCTCGAGATGGATACGACCGACTACAATGCCGGCAAGCGCGTGACCTGTCCGACCTTCCTGCTGTGGGGCGCAACCGGCGGGGTCGGTCGCAACCACAACGCCAAAGAGGTCTGGTCGAAATACGCAACCAATATCGTGGGCACCATGGCCGCGCCTGCCGGGCATTATGTCCAGGAGGAAGCGCCCAAGGAGACGCTTGCGGCCATGCTCGGCTTTTTTGCCGATTAATCGGCCTTTTGCTTACGCTGTCGCCCTTGGCGAGCCTTATGGCGACGGATTACGATGGGCGGAAACAAAACCCTCCCGGACAACCATCGGCTTTCCAAGGATGCCTGCGACCAAACTCGCCACCATGACCGAACGGCTGTCGCTTGGCCGCAGCGCGATGCCGCTTCTGGTCGCGATCGCCTATCTTTTCATTTATGCGCCGGTGGTGATGGTCGTCGTCATCAGCGTGTTTTCCCAGGAGATCGTCAGCTTCCCGCCGCCAGCCCTGACCTGGCACTGGTACGCCAACGCCTGGGACAAGCCGGAATTTCTGCGCGGGCTGATCGCGAGCCTCGAGGTCGCATTCCTCGCGGCCGCCGTCGGCGTGCCGATCGGCACGGCCGCGGCGCTCGCCATCGTCCGCGGCGATTTCAAAGGCCGCGGCGCTATCTCGACGCTCCTGCTGGCGCCGCTGGCGGTACCCGGCGTCGTCGCTGGTTCCGGCCTTTATATGCTCTATGTGCTGGCGGAAGATTTCTTCGACCGCGACATCAAGGCGACCACGCAGGGTCTGGTCGCCGCCCACATCCTGCTCGCCATTCCCTGGACGGTGCGGCTTGTGGTCGCGAGCCTGCAGGGCCTTGACCGTTCGGCGGAGGAGGCAGCCGCCAATCTCGGCGCGGGCCCCTTCACCGTGTTCTATCGCATCACGCTGCCGATGATGCGCCCTGGCATCGTCGCAGCCTGCATGTTCTCCTTCATCCAGAGCTTTGAGAATCTCGATCTCTCGCTGCTGCTGGTCGGGCCCGGGCGGATCACGCTGCCGGTTGCGATGCTCAATTATCTCGAATTCAGGATCGACCCGACGCTCGCCGCAGTCGCGACCGTGCAGATCCTGCTGGTCGGCGTGCTGATGGCGGTGACCGATCGCTTTGTCAAACTGTCGCGGGTCGTCTGATGGCCTCGCTCGGCCTGCAAAAGCTTTCCAAACGCTTCGGCACCTCGCTCGCCGTCGACGATCTCGATCTCTCCGTCAACGAAGGCGAGCTGGTGGCGCTGCTTGGTCCCTCCGGCTGTGGCAAGACCACGACCTTGCGCATGGTCGCCGGCTTCCTGCCGCCGAGCGGCGGCCGCGTGTTGTTCGACAACGAAGATGTCACGAGATTGCCAGCGCACAGGCGCTCCACCGGCATGGTGTTCCAGTCCTACGCGTTATTCCCCCATATGACCGCCGCGCAGAATGTCGGCTTTGGGCTGGAGATGCGCGGGTTGTCCGGTGCCGAGCGCGGCGTCAAGGTCGAGGAGGCGCTGAAACTCGTGCGGCTTGCGCATCTCGCGGGGCGCCTGCCGCGCGAGCTCTCCGGTGGCCAGCAGCAGCGCGTGGCGCTGGCGCGGGCGCTGGTGATCAATCCAAAACTATTCCTGCTCGATGAGCCGCTGTCCAACCTCGACGCCAAGCTGCGCGCCGAGGTGCGGATCGAGATCCGCGCGTTGCAGCGGCGGCTCGGCCTGACGACGCTTCTGGTCACGCACGACCGGGAGGAGGCGCTGACCATGGCCGACCGTCTCGTGGTCATGGAGGCCGGCCGGGTGCGGCAGATCGGCACACCACGCGAGCTCTATGACGAGCCGCAGGACGCCTTCGTCGCGGACTTTGTCGGCCGCTGCAACATCCTGTCCGGCCGGCGCGAGAGTGACAGCCAGTTCCGCAGCGAGGGTGGCCTGCTGCTGCCGGTGGAAACGGCCGCCAAAGAGAGCAAAACCGCGACCGCCTTTGCGCTCCGTCCCGAGCGGATCGCGATCAGCCCGCATGCAGATGGCAGCATCAAGGGGCAGGTCGAGGCGGTGACCTATCTGGGGCCACAGACCGAATATCTGGTTCGGGTCGGAGGCGAGCCGTTCGTGGTGGTGCGGCAGACCCCGGGTCCGAATGAGGCACTGTCATCGGTCAAGCCTCAGGATATAGTCTCGTTGACGTGGGATCCCCGGGCCCCACGACTGGTCCCGCAAGCATCCACGTAAGGAGAGGTCATCATGATATCTCGGCGCCATTTTCTCGAGCTAAGTGCCGGGGCAGCCGCGCTCGCCTCGAACATGCCCGTCGCGCGTGCTGACTCCGGCCAAGTCGTCGTCGGCACCTGGGGCGGCGATTACGGGCAACTCCTCAGCGAGCTCATCGACAAGCCGCTGCTTGCGCCCAAGGGCATCGAGGTGCTGCAGGACGTCGCCGTCGCCGATCCCCGGAAGACAAAACTGCTCGCGGAGCGAGAGAGTCGCCGCGGATCGATGGACGTCGCCTGTCTCTCCGACGTCGACGCCTATCTCGTCGCCGGCATGAACACGTTCGAGACGATCGATGCCACCAAGGTGCCGCGGCTCGACAAGGTCTTTCCGGAACTGCGCACCGAGACCGCCATTCCCCACATCTATTCGGCGCAGGTGATCCTCTACAACACCAACCAGGTGAAGGTCCCGCCGGTCGGGTACACCGATCTGTGGGATCCCAAGTGGAAAGGACGCGTCGGCCTTGCCGATGTGCTCTATCCCGCCAACACGCTCGCGGCCGCACTCGCTGCCGGCGGCGGCATGAGCAATTTCGATCCGGCCGAGAAGAAGCTGATGGAGTGGCGCTCGCTGGACGTGAAGATCTATCCCTCCAATGAAGCGCTAGCGGCGGCGCTCAAATCCGAGGAGGTGTGGCTGACGGTGATGTGGCTCGCCCGCGGCTTCATGTGGAAGAAGTCCGGCATTCCTCTGGCTCACGTCATCCCGAAGGAAGGCGCGGCCTCGATCGTGTTCGAGGCGAGCGTGCCGCGCAATGCGCGCAACAAGGACGGCGGCTTCACTTATCTCAACGCCATGCTTGATCCCAAGGCGCAGGTCGCCTTTGCCGACAAGATGGGCTACGTGCCGACGGTAAGCGATGCCGTGCTGCCGGAGGATCTCGCCAAGCAGGTCTCGCTCAGCGAGGAAGATCGCGCAAGGCTGCTGAAGCCGGACTACAAGTATCAGGCCGAGCGGTCGCAACGTACGCTCGATTTCTGGAACAAGCAGTTCAAGGGCTAGTCGGCCGTGGCGGTCCTGGTCATTCCAGCCTGCCTGCTGGTGCTCGCGTTGCTGGTCGGGCCGATGATCCTGATGTTCCGGATCTCGCTCGCTGAGTTTAGCGCGACAAAGTTGATGACCGAGACCTTCTCGATCGACAACTATGTGCGGGCAGCGACCGACCCCTATTATCAGCAGGTGATCCTGCTGACCTTGGGCGTGGCGCTGCTCTGCACAGTACTGACGCTGATCATCGCCTATCCGGCAGCCTACTGGGTCGGACGGTTGCAAAGCCGCTGGAAAAGCCTCGTCGTCATCGCGACGCTATTTCCGCTGCTGGTCGGCAATGTCGTGCGTTCCGCCGGCTGGATGGCGCTGTTCGAGCGCGACGGCCTGATCAATGTCGTGCTCAAACGCATCGGCATCATCAGCCAGCCGCTGGAAATGATGTATACGCCGAAGGCGGTGGTGTTTGGCATCATCGCGGTGGTGCTGCCCTACATGATCCTGACCATCGCCGCGGTGATCGAGAGCATCCCGCGCGATCTCGAGGATGCCGCCGCCAGCCTCGGTGCCTCGGGCTTAAAGACCTTCTGGCGTGTGATCCTGCCGCTGTCGATGCCGGGGGTCGCGGCCGGCTCGATCCTGGTCTTCGTTTTGTGCATGAACACCTATGCAACGGCAGTGCTTCTCGGCGGGCCGCGTTTCAAGATGATGGCGCCGGCGATCTTCGACCAGTATGTGCGCGGCAACAACTGGCCGATGGGCGCCACGCTCGCCTTCATGCTGCTCGCGGTGACCATGAGCTTCACCATTTTCGGCAGCGTCGCCTTCGCCCGCCGCTACCGCCGCTGAAGGAAAAGGAAATCCGCCATGACCGATCAAGCCGAACTTTTGCCGGGCGATGAGCTTGCGCGGATCAGGAACAAGGGCGAGGTCGCGATTGTCCCAAAGGCAACTTCGCGCGATCGTGGTATCGGCCCGTTCAAGCGGCTGGCGTTGCGCAGCGCCACCGTCATCGACGGCACCGGCGCGCCGCCGATCGGCCCGCTCGACATCATGGTCGAGAACGGCCGCATTGTTTCGATGAAGAAGATGGTGGGTTACGGCTACGGCGCGAGCGAACCGGCCGATCACGAGATCGACTGCCGCGGCAAATGGGTGACGCCCGGCTTCGTCGATTGTCACGGGCATGCCGGCGTCTCCTATCATTCCGCCAACGGCTGGGTGCCTCCGGTCGACTATGTCTACAAGCTCTGGCTCGCGCACGGTGTCACCACCGTCCGCGAGATGGGCTCGATGAACGGACTCGGCTGGATGATCGATCAGCGGCAGCGCTCGCAGGAGAACACCATCGCAGCCCCGAGGTTGCTGGCCTATGCCTATTTTCCCGCTGTCAACGACATGGTCAAAACCATCTACACGCCGGAGCAGGGGCGGGAGTGGCTGCGCAAGGTCAAGGATCGCGGCGCCGACGGCATCAAGTTCTTCGGCGCGCCGCCCGCGATCATGGAAGCCGCACTCGACGAGTGCAAGAAACTCGGGCTTCGCTGCGGCTGCCATCACGCGCAGATGGCGGTGACGCGAATGAACGCGCTCACCACCGCGCGCTGGGGACTGACCAGTGCCGAGCACTATTACGGCCTGCCCGAGGCGCTCTATGAAGATCGCGTGGTGCAGAATTTCCCGCTCGACTACAACTATACCGACGAATATTTCCGCTTCTCCGTCTCGGGGCAGATGTTCGCGCAGGCCGCAAAACCCGGCACGCGCAAATGGGAGGAGACGCTGGAGAAATTCCTGGAGATCGGCTTCACCTTCGTGCCGACGTTCGGCATCTACGACGCCAACCGCGACCTGATGCGCGCGCGGGCGGCCTATTGGCACAAGGACTACACCTGGAAATCGATGTGGGACTACTTCACGCCGCAGCGCGGCGGCCACGGCTCGTATTGGTATCGCTGGTCGACCCAGAACGAGATCGAATGGAAGCAGCAGTATCGGTTGTGGATGGCCTTCATCAACGAATACAAGAACCGTGGCGGCCGTGTTTGCGCCGGCAGCGACTCCGGCTTCATCTACCAGATCTTCGGCTTCGGCTATATCCGCGAGCTCGAGCTGTTGCAGGAAGCGGGCTTCCACCCGCTCGAAGTCATCCGCGCTGCGACCTCGCAAGGGGCGGCGCTCTGCGGCGTCCAGGATGAGGTCGGCACCATCGATATCGGCATGCGCGCCGACATGCTGGTGCACGACCATAATCCGCTGACCGATTTCAAGCTGCTCTATGGCACCGGCGCCATGCGCTTCAACGACGCGACCAACGCGGTCGAGTGGCACCGTGGCCTGAAATACACCATCAAGGACGGCATCATCTACGATACCGAGGAGCTGCTCGCCGACGTGCGCAAGCTGGTAAAGGCGAGCTTTGAAAGCGACGTTCCAGCTCAATACGCCGCCGCCGCGCCATGAACGACGAGACAATCGAGTTCTTCGTGCTGACGGGTTTTCTCGGCTCCGGGAAAACCACTCTGCTGCGCGATTTTCTCGGGGGCGAGACGGCCGTCGATACCGCCGTCATCGTCAACGAGGTGGGCGAGATCGGGCTCGACGGCATCGTGCTGCGCGAAAGTGGCGACAGCGTGCCGATGGCGATGCTGTCCAACGGCTGCGTCTGCTGCCAGGTCGGCAGCGATCTTGCCTTCACCATCGACCGCCTCATCGTGGGCCCACGTCCCGACGGGGCGCCGCCGCTGCGGCGGATCATCCTGGAGACCAGCGGCGCGTCGCGGCCGGGGCCCGTGCTGCGGCAGCTCGCGATGCTGGCCGAGCACCGCATGAAGATCGCCGTGGTCGGCACCTTCGACCTCTTACGGGGCCTTGAGGTCGCTCAGTTCGAGGAGGCGGCGGCGCAATGGGCGGCCGCACACAGGATTGTCGCAACCAAGGTCGATCTCATCTCACGAGAGGATTTCGCCAACGCGCCCTCGACCATCGCGGCGATCAATCCGCTCGCCGATGTGATCGCGCTTGAGGATCGCGCCGGTGCAGTTCGCGCGGCCTTTGCGCCGCTCGTCGCCACGCAGCCGTTGCGGGAGATCGATGCCGGTCTCACCTCCGCCCATCCGCGGCTGGCGCTGTGCCTGGCGCGGCCCACCGGCGACGTCGCCTTTGACGATCTTGCCGCCTGGCTCGACAATCTCGCCGGCCTTCTCGGCGAGCGGTTGCTGCGGCTCAAGGGCCTCGTGCGCGTGAGAGAAGGCAACACGCCGCTGTTGGTCGAGAGCGTCGGCACGATGTTCTCGCCGCCGCGGCCGCTGCGCAACGAAAACGCCGCGGCGCCGTCGTTCCTTGTCGTCATCGCCCGCGATGTCGGCGAGGCAGAACTCGAGACCGTCGCGCCAGCGGGCCTGTTCCGCCTGTCATCATGGCGGCGGCCGGATGACGCTTTGGCGCGAAGTGACCGCCGCACCATCAAGGCCGAATGGGTGGCGTGAGGCGCCACGCCCTCCCGGTTTTTTTGAATTCTTTTTTGAAATCCCTGCTGACAAAGCCTCGCGGTTTGACTATATACTTCGCATGCGAACTAAATTAATGGAGCGATCCTGGACCGTCGACTGATCTTCCTGCTCAACGTGGCGCAGCGGCGCCTGCAGCGCTTTCTCGCCGCACAGATGGAAAGAGGCGGCGTCACCGCCGCGCAAAGCGGCTTGCTGTTCGTGCTGGGCGGGCGCGACGGCGCGCTGATGGGCGAGGCGGGCGCCGCGCTTGATCTCGGGATGCCCGGGATCTCAGGACTTGCCGAGCGCATGTGTGAGGCCGGCTTGATCGAGAAGCGCGCCGATCCCGACGACGGCCGTGCCTCGCGGCTGTGGTTGACGCCTGCGGGGCGAAAGGCGCTGGCGCGCACCAAGGCGAGCGTCGCTCAGCTCAACACCCGGCTGACGGAAGGATTTTCGGAGGCCGAAATCGACATTGTCGCACGCTGGCTCAACCACGTGCGGACGACTTTTCCCAAAGGAGACGACGAATGACCGAGCATGTGAAGATCGAGAAGGCGGACGGGATTCTCACGCTGACCTTCGCCCGGCCCGACAAGAAGAATGCGCTGACCAATGCGATGTACGGCGTGCTTGCGGATGCGATCGCCGCCGCCGAGACGGATAAGGCGACCCGCGTGATCGTGCTGCGCGGCGAGGGCGACATGTTCACCGCCGGCAACGATGTCGGCGAGTTCGCCACGATGGCGACCGGCAATTTTCGTGACGAGCGCCATGTCAGCCGCTTTGTCGAGACCATCGCCCGCTCGACCCGGCCGCTGGTCGCCGCGGTCCAGGGCCGCGCCGTTGGCATCGGCACCACCATGCTGTTGCACTGCGATTTCGTCGTGCTGGCCGAGAATGCGCAGCTCTCGACGCCCTTCGTCAACCTTGCGCTGGTGCCGGAAGCCGCCTCCAGCCTGTTGCTGCCATTGCGCATCGGCTACGCCCGCGCCTACGAGATGTTCGCGCTCGGCGAGCCCGTCGATGCGAAGACCGCGCTGACGCTCGGGATCGCCAACCGCGTAGTGCCGCTGGACAAGCTGCATGCGGAGGCCGCTCACGTCGCCGCCCGCCTGGCAAAGCTGCCGACCGGTTCGCTTGCGACCACCAAGAAGCTCATGCGCAACGCCGGTGTCCTGCTGGCGCAGATCGGAGCGGAAAGCGAGCGCTTTGCCGAACGTTTGCAGACGGCGGAAGCACGCGAGGCCTTCGCCGCCTTTGCCGAGAAGCGCGCGCCCGATTTTGCCAAGGTCGCAGGCTGAGTTTACTCAGCCCGCGCGAAATTGCCGCGGCGTGAGACCATAGAATTGCCTGAACGTCCGGCTCGCATGCGCCGCGTCGGCAAAGCCGCATTGCGAGGCTAGCGCCGCGATAGGAACATCGCAGAGCGAGCTTTCGCGCAGGAGGTTTCGGAACAGCCTCGCGCGAATGCCCAGCAGGTGGCGCTCGAACGTCGTCTCCCGATCGGCAAAGATGCGATGAAAGCTCCGCTCCGAGATGCCAAATTTGGCCGCGATCGTGGCCGCGGCGGCGACGCCTGAGATGTTGGCTTTCAGATAGGCATCGAGCAGGCCGAACAGCTGAGGGCGGGCGAGCGCGTGGTGTGAGCCCGCGGCGAGGCGCAGCAGTGCGGCCAGATAGGCGACGATATCCGCGCTCTCATCGGTTCGCGCATCCGAAATCGCGGCGCGGACGAAGCCGGCGATCGCGCGGGCGACTGCTCCAGAGATCGGGACAGGCCTGGCGCAAAACTGTTCGGCGTCAGGGCATGCCCGCAGCAAGGCCGTTGCGGGCACGGTTGCAATCAGAACTTCCGCGCGTCCGTCGTCGCCATAGAGGCAATCCTCGAACGGCCGCCGCGCGTCGTAGAGCACGCCAAAGCCGGGTGCGATCGTACCCTCATTACGACCTTGCGTAAGCGAGCTTCGCCCGCAGCGCTGGAAATCGAACATGAACTCGTCGGCACCATCGCGGCTCACCAGCCGCGCGTCGCGGCGATAGCATTGCGGGCTGGAGTCGAAGCGGACCAATCTGGCCTCTCCCATCTCGACGAACTCGAAATGGCCGCGCACCGCCACCGAGCCAATCGGCTTCGTCTCGACGCTCGCAAACGTCCGGCAGATCGCCTCGGTCCAGAACGTGTGGCGTTCGGCCGGGCGGACCGTGTCGGTGGAGACGCTGGTCGACATGGACGGGATCCGGTTGGTGCTGGCCTACGCTCGCCCAATGGGCGCCAGCATGGCAAGGGTAAAGCTGGCAGGCTCATTCAAGACGCCGTGGCAGAGCAGGCCTATGCTCGCCGGAACATCAGCAAATTCCGGGCCATCCATGGGACGCAACGAGCAGCTTTCGCACATCCAGGCCGGCCACCCGCTCGATCCGCTCACCGAGGCCGAGGTCACGCTCGCCTCCGAGATTTTGCGCAGCGAGAAGGAGCTGGGGGTGAACATCCGCTTCACCCACGTCCAGCTCGAGGAGCCGGCCAAGGCCGATGTGCTCGCCTGGCGACCAGGCACACACCTGCCGCGCCGCGCGGCCGCGACGGTGTTCGATTGCAAGACCGGGGTCACCCATGTTGCGACCGTCAATCTCGACGCGCGTACCGTACTCGCCTGGCAGGAGCACAAGACAAAGGTTCATCCCTATGGCCAGCCGCCCGTCACCATCGAGGAAGTGTTCAAGGTCGGCGAGATCGTCAAGCGCAATCAGGGCTGGCGGCACGCGATGACACGCCGCGGCCTATCTGACGCCGAGATCGAGCTGGTCCAGGTCGACCCGTTCTCGGCCGGCTATTTCAACCGCGAGGTCGAGAAGGGGCGCCGGCTGGTCAGCGCTGTGTCCTATTGGCGCAAGGACGCCAAGGACAATGGCTATGCGCATCCGATCGAGGGCGTGGTCGCCCTGGTCGATCTGATCGAGGACCGGGTGGTTCAGCTCGTGGACGAGACCGATATCGTCCTGATCCCGAAGCGGTCGCGCAATTACGACCGGGACTCGATTCCAAACATGCGTGGCGACGTCGAACCGCTCGACATCGTGCAGAGGCAGGGGCCGAGCTTTTCCGTCGAGGGCTGGAAAGTCTCCTGGCAGAACTTTTCCTTCCGCCTCGGCTGGACCGCGCGCGAAGGCCTGGTGCTGCATCAAATCGCGTTTCGCGATCGCGATCGCGAACGCCCCATCATCTACCGCGCCAGCGTCACCGACATGATCGTGCCCTATGCCGATCCGACCGCGAACCACTTCTGGAAGAGCGCCTTCGATGCCGGCGAATATGGCTTGGGCAAGCTCGCCAATGCGCTGGAGCTCGGCTGCGACTGCGTCGGTCATATCCACTATTTCGATGTTGCGGTCGCCGACGACTACGGCAAGCCGATGACGATGAAGAATGCGATCTGCCTGCACGAGGAAGATTTCGGCATCCTCTGGAAGCACTATGAGTTTCGCAACGGCACGTTCGAGGTGCGGCGCTCGCGGCGGCTGGTGGTGTCGTTCTTCTCCACCGTCGGCAATTACGACTACGGCTTCTACTGGTACTTCTACCAGGACGGCACTATCCAGCTCGAGGTCAAGCTGACCGGCATCATCCAGACCGCAGGCGTCGCGCCCGGCAAATCCTATCCCTGGGGCGGCATGGTGGCCGATGGGCTCGGTGGCCCGACACATCAGCACTTCTTCAATGCGCGGCTTCACATGATGGTGGACGGCGAGCGCAACAGCGTCACCGAGCACGAGTTCATGCCGCGGCCCTGGGGCGCCGACAATCCCCATGGCAACGTATTCGACACCCTCTCGCGCACGCTGTCGCGTGAGCGCGACGCAGCCCGCGAGGCCGATGGCCGCACCGGCCGTTACTGGAAGATCGTCAACCCGAACGAGACCAACAGCGTCGGCGGCCCGACCGGCTACAAGCTGCTGGTCCACGCCGCGCCGGTCATGCTGGCGCAGGAGGGCTGCTACATGCGCGCACGCGGCGGCTTTGCCTCCAAGCATGTCTGGGTCACGCGTTACGCGCCGGACGAGCGCTACGCGGCCGGCGAATTTCCCAACCAGCACGCCGGAGGCGATGGCCTGCCCAAATATATCGCGCAGAACCGGGCCATCGAGAATGAGGATATCGTGCTCTGGCACACCTTTGGCGCCACGCATGTGTGCCGGCCGGAAGATTTTCCGGTGATGCCGGTCGAGTACGTCGGCTTTGCACTGAGGCCGAACGGCTTCTTCGCCGAGAACCCGGCGATGGACGTCCCGCCGGACCGCAACGCGGCGAGCCGTGATAACCGCGGGCACAACTCGTGCTGCAGTTGAAATGCTGGTATCGGTGTCATCCCGAAGGACAAAAACCCGGAGAACGCCCGTGAATCGCAGAAAACTGCTCAAGGCCGCCACCCTTGCCGCAGCCTCCACGACCGTCGCCGCTCCCGCTACCGCGCAATCCGCGCCCGCCGTGCGCTGGCGGCTGACCACGACCTTCCCGAAGACGCTCGATACGCTCTATGGCGCCTGCGCCATGCTGTCCAAGGCGGTTGCCGACCTCTCGGACCAGAAATTCCAGATCGACGTGTTTGCGCCGGGCGAGATCGTGCCGCCCTTTCAGGTGTTCGATGCGGTCGCAAACAACACGGTCGAGATGGGCAACAGCGCGTCCTACTACTACATCGGCAAGGATCCCGCCTTCGCCTTCGGCACCGCCGTTCCCTTCGGTTTGAATACGCGGCAGATGAATGCGTGGCTCACCTATGGCGACGGCCTGCGCCTGCTCAACGAACTCTACGCGCCCTATGGCATCCTCGGCATTCCCTTCGGCAACACCACCGCACAGATGGGCGGCTGGTTCCGCAAGGAGATCAAGACCATCAGCGATCTGAGCGGCCTTAAATTCCGCGTCGGCGGCGTCGCCGGCATGGTGCTGAGCCGGTTAGGAGTCGTGCCGCAGCAGCTTCCGCCCGGCGATATCTATCCGGCGCTGGAGAAAGGCACGATCGACGCGGCGGAATGGATCGGTCCCTACGACGACGAGAAGCTCGGTTTCCTGAAGGTCGCGCCCTATTACTATTATCCCGGCTGGTGGGAAGGTTGTGCCAACGGCTTCCTCTTCATCAACACAGGGAAGTGGGCCGAACTGCCGAAGACGTATCAGTCGATGATGACGATTGCGGCAGGCATGGTTGCAGCCGACTTGACCGCCAAATACGACGCGCGCAACGCCCAGGCGATCAAGCGCCTGGTTGGAGCCGGCGCGCAGCTTCGTCCCTTCTCGGTGGAAATCCTCGATGCCTCCTACAAGGCGACCAACGACCTGTTCGCCGAGATCTCGCAGAAGAACGAAAAGTTCAAGGCGCTGTACGACTCGATGATCGCCTTCCGCAACGAGCAGTATCAGTGGGATCAGGTCTGCGAGGCGACCTACGACAATTATCTCATCCGCCGCATCCGGGGCTGACCGGCGCTGGGCGAGAGAAAGAAGGGGCTGATTTGGACATTCGTACCGGGCGACCGGTCACGCTCGCGCAACAGGGCCTTGTGACCTCGCCGCATTCGCTTGCCTCGAGCGCCGGCGTCGACGTGTTGCGCGCCGGTGGCTCCGCGATCGATGCGGCGATTGCCGCATCCGCAGTGCTGACGGTGGTCTATCCGCACATGACCGGGATCGGCGGCGATGCGTTCTGGCTCATCCACGATGGCAGGAGCAGCGAGGTCAAATATCTGGGCGGCGGCGGCAAGGCGGCTGAAAGCGCGACGCTTGAGGCCCTGAGGGAGAGGGGGCTTGACCAAATCCCGCTCCGCGGGATCGTACCGGCGACGCTGACCATCCCCGGCGCGGTCGCAAGCTGGATCGAGGCGCATCACGCCTATGGGCGATTGCCGCTCGCCCGCGTGCTGGAGAGCGCTATCGGTTATGCGCGCGACGGCTTTCCGGTCAGCGCGCGGCTCGCGTCCTTTTTCGAGATGATGCGGCACGAACTGCTTCTGCAGCGCGACGCGTCCACGCTGTTTTTCTCCGCTGGCGAAGCGCCACGCGCGGGGACGAAATTCGCCAATCCCGATCTCGCGCGCACGCTTGAGGCGATCGCAGACCGGGGATGGTCAGGCTTTTATGAGGGGCCTGTTGCCGCCGAGATGGCGCGCTTTGCGGAAGCCTCCGGCGGCTTGTTTCGCCGCGATGACTTTGCGCGGCAGAGAGCGAGTTGGGGAATGCCGCTGACCGGCCGCTATCGCGACGTCACCATCTTCAACACGCCGCCGCCGACCCAAGGCTTTAGCGTGATCGAGATGCTCAACCTGGTCGAGCCGCATCGATTGCATGAGATGGACCTGCTCGGCCCTGACCGCGCGCATCTGTTGGTACAGGCCAAGCAGATCGCCTATCACGATCGTGATCGTGTGCTGGCTGATCCGGCGTTCAGTGACGTGCCGGTGGAGAGGTTGATTTCAAGGGA
>Ga0306920_100007419_pt1 | contig 14449 bp, 15 predicted proteins | sample flu12Cox44000170_FD_204666 | JGI IMG/M metagenome (GOLD analysis project Ga0306920, IMG submission 204666) | Lab enrichment of tropical soil microbial communities from Luquillo Experimental Forest, Puerto Rico - flux4day.12C.oxic.44.000.170 (v2)... | ecosystem: Environmental > Terrestrial >...
ATCGCCGCCGGCGGCATCGACGGATACAGCGAGCCTCTGATCAAGGTCTACAGCGTCGATGGCACAAAGAAATGATATCTCGCGGCTTGGCGGCAGCGGCCGGCTGCAAACCTGCTGCTAGGCCTTGGTGCCGCCATGCAAATCACCAAGAAACGCGTCGCCATCTTCTTCAGCTTGGGCTTGCTCGCTATTATCGAAGTCTCGTGCAAGCCCACGTTTCTCGTCTTCGAGGCGTGGCTCAATGATCGCCATGACTGCTCGGCGACGCCGCCAGGCTTCATTGACGACGCCGGTCGGCTCAACCAGACTGCCGTGGTCGAGATCGTTGACGTCCCCGTCGACCCAGCCGCCGCGGAAGAGCAACTTCGACAACTCCTACACCAAGCCCGCAAAGAGAAGCTCGGCGTGTCGATCGCCGGAGCCAAGCACTCGATGGGCGGGCACGTGATCTGTCCGGATGGAATCGTCCTCAACATGCTGCCGCTCGCCCGCATGGACCTGGACGCGCCGAACCGGCTACTCCGAGTCGGCGCCGGGGCACGCTGGTCGGCGGTGATCCCCTACCTGGATTCCCACGGCTTTTCGCCGCTCATCATGCAGTCGAACAACGACTTCAGCGTAGGAGGCTCGCTCAGCGTCAATTGTCATGGCTGGCAGGTGAATCAGCCGCCGATCGCATCGAGTGTCGAATCGCTGCGCGTGATGCGTGCCGACGGAGAGGTGGTGCGCTGCAGCCGAAACGAGAACGGCGAGCTGTTCTCGCTCGTGTTGGGTGGCTACGGCCTGTTCGGAATCATCCTCGAGGCCGAACTGCGTGTGGTGCTGAACGAACGTTACCGGCCGGAGGCAGAGGTTGTATCGACCGCACGGTACGCCGCCCGTTTTGCGGCATCGATAGACGAGCAAACTCCGATGGTCTATGGCCGGCTCTGCGTCGTAGCGGGTGAATTCTATCTCAAGGAGGCGATCCTGACGCGGTTCCGCAAGGCGCCGTGCCAGGAAGACGAGATCCCGAAGCTGGGTGGCCTGGGATATACGGGATTGCGCCGCGAGGTGTTTCGCGCCCAGATCGGCAGCGACGCCGGCAAGGAATTACGCTGGAAGCTGGAAAAGCACATCGGCGAAAGCGTCCGCACGAAGTTATTCTCGCGCAACCAGCTCTTCAACGACCCCGCTGAGACCTATCAGGAGCAGAACGCCGACCGCACCGACATTCTGCACGAGTACTTCATTCCGCCGGCGCGCCTCGAAGAGTTCCTGGCGAGGATCCGGCCCATCATCCCGCGGCACAAGGTCGACCTGCTCAACGTAACGCTGCGACAGGTGCTGGAGGACACAGACACTCGACTGCGGTACGCCGACCAAGAGATGTTCGCCCTGGTGATGCTTTTCAACCATTCGCGAAAGGCTTCCGCCGAGCCGATCATGGAGGCGTTCACCCGGGAGATGATCGACGCCGTCCTGGCGAGCGGCGGGCGCTATTATCTGCCCTACCGCCTGCACGCCACGCGCGATCAATTCCACGCCGCTTATCCCCAGGCGGCCGAGTTCTTCGCGAAGAAACGGCAGTACGACCCGGATGGGCTGTTCAAGAACCAGTTCTATCTCAAGTACGGCACGCCGTGACCGAACGCCATGCCGAGGCGTAGAATCACTTTGACGAAACGCATTGCCCGAATCTCACTAGCGAGGCCGTCATGTCCGGGCATTCCCACTGGGCGAAGATCAAGCGGGCCAAAGGGGCGGTTGACGCCAAGCGCGGCAAGCTATGGAGCAAGCTCAGTCGAGAGATCATCGTCGCCGCCAAGCACGGCGGCGGCGATCCGACCATGAACCTCAAGCTCCGCTACGCCATCGACAAAGCCCGCGAGGTCTCCATGCCGCGCGACAACATCGACCGGGCCATCAAGCGTGGCACCGGTGAGATCGAGGGCTTGACCTTCGAGGAGATCAGCTACGAAGGCTACGGGCCCGGCGGTGTCGCCCTGCTCGTCGAGGTGATGACCGACAACCGCAACCGTACCGCCGGCGAGGTCCGCAAGATCTTCGAGCGCGGCGGCGGCAAGATGGCGTCGGCCGGCGCCGTGGCATTCCTGTTCGAACGCAAGGGCGTGTTCGCCGTTTCGTCGTCCGCCACCGATGAGGACAACTTGATGGGCATCGTGCTCGACGCCGGCGCCGACGATCTCAAACCGATCGGCGACACGTTCGAGGTGACTTGCGACCCCGGCGCCTTCAACCAGGTCAAAGCGGCGTTGGAAGGGAATAAACTGACACCGCTCGACGCCGAGATTCACCAGGTGGCCAAGGTGCCGGTTGACGCGGACACGGAATCGGGTTTGAAAGTGCTTCGGCTGATGGATGCACTGGACGACCACGACGACGTGCAGCACGTTTACTCAAACCTAAACGTCACCGACGCGATGCTGGCGGCGACGGAATGATGTCTCTTTGTTTAGCGCTCGCGCCGCGAGCGCTAAACAAAGACAATTCACCTTCACTTTCCCTTCCCGAAATCCCCTGCCACGTGCCGCCACGCACTGTGAATGTGGTTGGCCGGGTTGCCCGCCGAATCGGCCTGCATGTTGAGGAACTCGATCAGAATGGTCGGGCCGTGGATGCGATACGTGTGGCCCTTGCCGTTCTCCGCGGCGCCGGTGAAGGCGAAGTGTACCTTGTCGAGCTGGGCAGTCGCCTGCTTGAACTCTACAGCGCCGACATCCGGCCGCATCCGATCGGTGTACGCCTTGAGCAGCTTGGTCAGCGTCTCCTTCTGGGCCGCAGTCATCTTGGCGGCGGGCAGGCCGACCGGTTCGCCCACGTTCGGCTTGATCGTTTTTTGGCCCGGTTCGCCGAATGCCTTGTCGCGATAGGCGGTCTTCGCCTGCTCCTCATCCAGGCTCTTGAACAACTCGAAGGCAAGCTGCTCCGTCGGTTCGAGCGGGCGGACACCCTTCTTGGCGCCCGATTTGATCTCGGCCGGATTGGCCCCGTAGAAATGCGGCGTCGTCGAGACGATCTGTGCCCCTTCCAGCGTGAAGTTGAGAGAGAGGTGGTGCCCCTCGACCCGCCAGCCCCAGCTGCCGGTCTTCGACGGCGTGCCGAAGATGGAGAAGAAATACCACTCCGGGTTGCGGACATTCGTGCCGCCTTTCTCCTGCTCCCGGAGAATGGCCTCCAAGCTCATTACGATTTCGGCAGTCGCACCACCGTGCTCGCTCGTGCCGGTGCGGAGCAAGGCCAGCGCCGCCTTCTTCTGGTCGCCATTCATGTCTTCGAGCGGAAGACCCTTGCGGGTCGACCGTTTCCCATCCTGAAGAGGGATGAAATTCCAGTTGAATCGTTCCTTGTCGTCAAAGGCGATGAGCGCCTTGGACTTCTGCTCAGGGCTGAGGTTATCGACGAGTTTCTGGGCCGCGCCGACCATGTCGGCGCTGGTACCCTCTACTTGCTGGCTGACGTATGCCAGCCCGGCGACCATCATCAGCGCCACCATCGCCAGAACGATGCGAGTGAGCTTCATCGTGGTGTCCCCCATTCCAACTTCGCTGCGCGCTCGCAGCGCCCTGCGAGCGCTAAACGAAGACGCATGATCACCCGTCGAACGATATCGCCATGACCTCGAAGCGCAACTTGCCCATCGGCACCTGGATCTCCGCGACTTCGCCGATCTTCTTGCCCAGGAGCCCTTGGCCGATCGGGCTGCTCGTGAGAATCCGGTTGGAGTTGTAGTCTTCCTCGCCCGGCCCGACCAGCACGAATTCCTCTTCCTCGGCAAGGTCCAGGTCCTTCACCTTGACGCGAGCGCCGAACACGACGGCATCGGTCGGCAACGTGCTGCGGTCGATGATGTACGCCCGCCCGAGCTGGTCCTTGAGCCGGTCGATTCGCGCCTGGATGTGCCCTTGTTCTTCACGAGCCGCGTGATATTCCGCATTCTCGCTAAGGTCCCCCATCTCGCGGGCGGCAGCGATGCGCTTGGCGATCTCGATCATGTCGACATTCATCATGCGGTCAAGCTCGGCCTTCTTCTTCTCGTAGCCGTCGCGGGACATCGGGATGCGATCGTCGGCCATGGCGGTGACACTCCATTACAAACAAGACCGGCGGGGGTTCCCGCCGGCAAGGAGACATCGCAGTTTCACATATCTTGCACCGCGGCGCGGCGCTTGTAAAGGGCGAAAAGGCAGGGCGAGCGGGAGCGTCAGCGACCGGAGGCCACCGGTTGCTGACGCTCCGGGCTCGCCCTCATTCAGAGGCGTCCGCCGGCTGCTGCACGGCTGCCAGACGGGTCGGCAGTGCCCACAGCGATGTGAATCCCTGTGCCCACTGGTTATCGAACAGCTCGAGATTCGACTGGTTGGCAAGCCGGCTGTCGTAAAGGCTGTGCGGGCTGCGGCGACCAACAATCCCGTAAGCTCCCTTGTACAGTTTCAGCCGCACCTCGCCGCTCACCAGCCGTTGGGTTTCATGGAAGAACCCTTGAAGAGCGCGTCGCAAATCGTGGAACCACAGGCCCATATAGACCAGCTCGGCATAGCGCCGGCTGAGGATCTCGCGGGCGTTGATCATCTCCCGGCTATGGACGAGACTCTCAAGATCGCGATGAGCGGCGAGCAGCAGCGTCGGCGTCGGTGCTTCATAGAACTCCCGGCTCTTGATGCCGAACAGCCGATCCTCCACGACGTCGCTGCGGCCGATGCCATACTCGCCGCCGATGCGGTTCAGCTCGCGGACCAGCGCGAGCATCGGCATCGGCTTGCCGTCCAGACTGCTGGGCACGCCCGCCTCGAATCCCAGCGTGATGACGGCGGGCTCGTCCGGCGCTTTTTCCGGCGAGCGGGTCAGCACATAGGCGTCGGCGGGGGCTTCCTGCCAGGGATCGGTCAGCGCCGACAGGTACAGGCTCACTCCCCAGAGGTTGCGATCGATTGACAGCTGACTGTCGCCCGGATCGTCCACGGGAATGCCGCGGTTGCGGGCGTAGCGCAGCTTGTCCTTGACGTTCTTGAGCGACCATTCGCGGACCGGGGCGAGAACTCGCAGCCGCGGGTCCTGGGCGGCGATCGCGGTCTCCATCCGCACCTGGTCGTTCCCCTTGCTCGCCGCCGCATGCGCCACCGTGTCGCAGCCTTCCTCGCGGGCTGCCCGTACCAGTTCCTGAGCTATCAAATAGCGAGCCAGAGCGGAGCCGAGGAAGCAGCTCGCCTGGTAGACGGCATCGGCTTCGAGCACCGGCAGCGCGAACTCGTCGAGGAACATCTCGCGCCGATCGAGCACCTGCGCCGCCGTTGCGCCCAGCTCCAGGGCCAGCTCGCCGAGCGGCTCCAGGTAAACTTCCTGGCCGAGATTGATGCACAAGGTGATGACTTCGTAGCCGCGCTCGTTCACGAGCCAGTGGAGCGCCAGCCGCGATTCGAGGTCGCCGTTGAAAGCAAGGATGGCACGGGGCACGGGCAGGATTCCTTCCGGGGATGAGGGCGTCAGAATGTTCTAGGCGCAGGCCTGGAGATTGGCGAGCCGAGCCCGCGGCGCCATGTAGCCCTCTCGCTCCGCGAGAGGAAAGCGCCTTCCTCTCGCGGAGCGAGAGGGCTACAAAACCTCCATGAATCCCTTCGATGCCGCCTCGCCGTTCGATGCCCGCTATTACTTCGCCGATCCGGACTTCTTCGCCCGGCTCCATCCGTATGTATCGGAGTTCGCGCAAGTCCGCTACCTGGCCCGCGTCGAGGCAGCCCTCGCCGAAACGCTTGCGGAAAACCGCGTCTGCTCCAAGGGAGTAGCTGAAGAGATCGCCAAGGCGTGTGCCGCCGTCACGCCGGAGGAGGTCTATGAGGAAGAGCGGTGCATCCAGCACAACATCCGTGCTCTGGTCAACTGCATCGGCAAGCGGGTCAGCCCCGACGCGCGCCGGTTCGTCCACCTTTTCGCGACGTCGGCGGACATCATGGACACGGCGCGCGCCCTCTGCTTGACCGAGGTCACCCGCAATGTGCTCATGCCGGGTCTTGTGGCGTTGCTGCGCCAGCTGATCGCGATGGCCCGCGCTCACGCCGAAACGCCGCAAATGGGCCGCACACATGGCCAGCACGCGGTGCCGCTCACCTTCGGCTTCGCCGTGGCTCAGTACGTTTCGCGGATCGGCCAGCGCATGGAGACCATCGATCGAGCGGCAAAGAACCTGCGCGGCAAGTTCGCCGGTGCGGTCGGCGCCTACAACGCGTTATCGCTGCTGACGAGCGATCCAGCCAAGGTCGAGGCGGCGCTGATGCGCAAGCTCGGCCTGCAGCCGCCGGATATTTCAACGCAGGTCACGCAGCCCGAGTATGTCGCGGACTATGTTTACGCACTAGCTTCTTGCTGGGGAGTGTTTGCGAATCTCGCCGACGACTTCCGGCATTTGCAGCGCAGCGAGATCCGCGAGCTGCGCGATCGCAAGGCCGCCGACCCGAACGCCGCCGTCGTCGGCTCCTCGACCATGCCGCACAAGGTAAACCCCAAGGACTTCGAGAACGTCAAGAGCCTCTGGAAGGCATACGTGCCGCGGCTCTTGACAGTGCTGATGGATCAGGTTTCGGAGCACCAGCGTGACCTGACGAACTCGGCGTCGATGCGTTTCGTCACCGAGTTTGTCGCCGCCTTTGCTTACGCTGTCCACCGGCTATCGGGTTCGCTGGATGCCGTTGAGCCGGACGTGGCTCGGATGCGCGAAGTGCTGGAAGCGGGCAAGGACCCTGTCACCGCGGAGCCGCTCTACGTTCTCCTGGCCTTGCACGGGCATCCGGACGCGCACGAAGCGGCACGGGTGTTGGCACGGGACGCCCGCGTTCAGGGGCGCCCCCTTGCCGAGCTAGCGGCTTCCTCCCGCGAGATAGCACCTTACCTCGCGAAATTGACGGCCGCGCAGCGCAAGGTTCTGGATGATCCCGCGAGATATTTCGGCACAGCCACCGAGGTCACTCGTGCGCTATGCGACGCTTGGGAGAAAAAGCTCGGTAGCGAGCGCGCGGGATGATCGGCGCAACAACAAGCAGAATAGATGTTTGCGCATCGGGCCACCGGGCCATCGGTCTCGCCCATTCTCATGCCTTAGCGGTCCCGAAAGCAACTCTACAGAAACCTTTAATTCACAATGGGTTATGACGCAACTTCGTCGGAAAACTTGGAAGCACATTCGGCCACGCACCTGAGACGCACTTTGGTGGCCCGGTGGCCATTGAAATCGGCGTATCTCTCCTGCTGATAAAAAGTTACGTATCACAGCCTCTGGGCCAAGCCCGCATGGCCCGGACCCGACGATCCGCCTTCACGTCTGCGGGTGGACGTGCTATGGTGCGAGCCCCGATTCGGAGGACCGCGCCCATGACCTGGCCGCTCGACCCGATGACGCTCATGTGGATCCAGATCGCCACGGGCTTCACCGGCGCCATGACGCTCATTTATTTCTGGCGGGGTTTCCTGCGCAAAATTGGCGCCGTGCTCGACATCAAGGTGCACTATTCGCCCAAGGGAGGCTGCCAGGACGCCGTCGTCGCCGAATTGAACCGGGCTCGCCGTGAGATCCTCGTCATGGCGTATTCGTTCACCAACGACCCGATCACGAACGCCCTGGTCGAGGCGAAGAAACGCGGCGTAACCGTCGATATCCTGCTCGACCACAGCAACGAGAAGGAACGCTATTCGGAACTGCATGTCTTCTTGCAGCACGGCCTCGATCCGCATATCGACAGCGACCATCCGATCGCGCACAACAAGATCATCATCATCGACAAGCGCGTCGTCGTCACCGGCAGCTACAACTTCACCAACCAGGCCGAGCATGAGAACGCCGAGAACCTGCTGGTCATCAAGGGTCATCCCGAGCTGCCGGCCCTCTATCGCGACAACTTCTTCAAGCACAAGGCCCATTGCAAGCCAGCGCAGATGCGCCAATCCGACGGCAAGGGCGGCTGGGGACACAAGGCCGCCTGAACCGGAATTGGTCCTTGGTCATTGATCGTTGGTCATTGGTCATTTGCGGATGACCAATGACCAACGATCAATGACCAAGGATCAATTCGGCTCCGAGCCGTTCACCCGGGTGGCCATCCGAAATCCCGGCCACCCAAGAGATGCAGATGCAGGTGCGGCACCGTCTGCCCCGCTCCCTCCCGGCAATTCAGCACAAGCCGATAACCCGACGATAGCCCGAACTGCTTCGCGAGCTTGACAGCAACCAGGTGCAGATGGCCGATCAGATCGCGGTCGCCTTCAGTCAGCTCGTCGTGCGTCGGGATCACCTTGCGCGGAATGATAAGGACGTGCGTCGGCGCCTGCGGGTTGATGTCGCGAAAGGCCAGGCAGCGATCATCCTCGTAAACGATGCTTGCCGGGATCTGCTTGTCGATGATCTTCTGAAACAGGTTGTCCTTCAGCATGGCGCACTCCATAGGATGGGGGAGTGGGACGTGGATCAGGGTAATACTAGCTGGCGAGCGTTGCCGTGGGCCGGATTTCCAATCCGGCCGTGCCGAGGCCGGATTGGAAATCCGGCCTACGTGGGAAGACAGCATGGCGTGGCTCATAGGAATCGACGAGGCAGGCTACGGCCCGAACCTCGGCCCGCTGGTGATGACCGCGGCGCCGATCGCGATTCCCGATGATCAAATGCCGGTGGATCTCTGGCAGCGCTTGCACAAAGCGGTGCGGCGCCACACCGACGATGATGACGGCCGGCTCCTGGTCGCCGATTCCAAACAGGTCTACTCGCCGGCCCGTGGCCTGGCGCCTCTCGAGAAGAGCGTGCTGGCCGCCCTGCACACCAGCTTCTATTGGCGGCACGGCCTGGCGCTCGCTTTGAACCTCAAGTCGCTGCTGGGCCTTCTCTGCCCTGTGGACTTGCTGGACGGACAACAGACCGACCTGCACGCGGAGAGCTGGTATCACGGCAACACCACCCTACCGCTGGCCGCCGATGGCGCCGTGCTGACGGCGGCGACTGAATCCCTACGCGAGGCGTGCGCGGACTGTGGCGTCTTCATCGGCGTCTGTCGCAGCGTCGTTGTCTGTGCACCGCGATTCAACGATCTAACCGATTCCTGCGACAGCAAGGCCGCGGCCCTGGCGTATGGCCTGACGCTGCTCCTGCGCGAGTCAATGGCCAACGCCCACGGTGACGACGCAATCGATTTCCTGATCGACAAGCATGGCGGCCGTAACCAGTACGGCGCGATGCTGACGCAGGCGCTCGCCGCGGGCTTCGTCTGGGGCCGTGAGGAAGGTGCCGGGCGAAGCTACTATGAGGTCGAGGGGCTGGATCGGCCGGTGCGCATCACGGTGCAGCCACGGGCCGACCTGGAACACTTCTCGGTTGCCCTGGCATCGATGGTCAGCAAGTACGTGCGCGAGGCCCTGATGGCGGAATTCAACGCCTTCTGGCAGGGGCATGTCGCTGAGCTGGAACCGACGGCGGGCTATCCGGGCGATTCGAGCCGATTCTTTGAACAGATCCGACCGGCGATGCAGACGCTCGGGTTATGCGAGCGGCAGGTGTGGCGGCGGCGGTGATTCGATGTTTACGTTTAGCGCCCGCAGGAGCCTGCGGGCGCTAAACGTAAACGGGTTGGCGCTATGCTATGCGTTGAGCGGCTCCACGACCGTGTTCTCGTCGAGCGCCACGCTGCTCAGCTCGCCATTGTCCTTGGTGAAGTGCAGGATCGGCACGATAATCTCGTCCTCAGGCACGCGATCGGTCGCAAGGCCGGTTGCCAGCGAATCGAGATGGCGGAAGGTGCCGGTGACTACAGCGGGCCAGCTCTGAAGTCCCACGCGCACCGTTTGTGTGATGCGGATCCGCTGGCCCGGATTCAGTGCCGCGAGAACGGCGTGCAAATCGGATCGAATCGGACGGGTCGAGTAGGTCGTCGCGGGGTCACTCATTACAGGTCTTCCAGCGATTTGGGCCGGCTGCGAACGAGGGCGATGCGTCCGGTGCGGATCTCCTCGTGCAGGCCAAACGGCTCCAGCAGCTCGACAAACGCATCCAGCTTCCGCGCGTTGCCGGCGATCTCGACGATCAGATCGGTCGGGCTGATGTCGACAACCCGGCCACGGAACATTTCGACCAGCAAGGCAATCTCCGTTCGCTTCTCGGGGCCCGCGCCGATCTTGATGAGCATCAGCTCGCGCTCGACGAAATCGTCCTTGCTGATGTCGTGCACCTCGACGACGGGAATGATCTTCTCGAGCTGCTTGCGAACCTGGTCGAGCACGCTGTCGTCGCCGTTGACGACGAAGATCATGCGTGACATGCGCGGACGTTCGCATTTGGCGACGGCGAGGCTGTCGATGTTGAAGCCGCGCGAGGCGAGCATGCCGGAGATGTGGGCGAGCACGCCCGGCTGGTCCTGCACCAGGGCCGACAGCAGGTGTTGCATGCGGTATGTGATATGCGCGGCGTTGATTTTTTCGACGCCCCGCTTGCGGCGCGGGCATCGCAGGCAGAGAATGGCACCAACCAATCGGTCTTCGTTTAGCGTTCGCAGGCGCCTGCGAACGCTAAACGAAGACCGGGTTGCGATCAACCCCGGAGTTTCACCATGACCTTCTCCCGTCGCGAGTTCCTGCAAACAACAGCAGCCGCCTCCGCGCTCGCCGCCTTGCCGGCCGCCGCCGACGCCGGCGAGCCACGCAAAGAGCCCGATCCGTTCGGCGGGTTCCGCGTCGGCCTGCAAAGCTACAGCCTGCGGCATTTCAAGCAGCTCGACCAGGTCCTGTCGCGCATTCGCGACCTCGGCCTGCGTTATGTCGAGTTCTACAACGCCCACTTGCCTGTCAACTCGAACGACGGCCAGATCAAGGCGGCATTGAATCTCTGCCGGGAGTACAACGTCACGCCGATCGCGTTCGGCGTCGAACGGTTCACCAAGGACCATGCCGCCAACCGCCGCCTCTTCGAGTTTGCCCGCAACCTGGGCATCCGCTACCTGAGCGCCGACCCCGATCCGGAGAGCTTCGACAGTCTCGATCGGCTCGTCGCCGAGTTCAACATCGCCATCGCGATCCACCCGCACGGGCCGAGCGGTCCCAAGACGTTGCACCGCTGGTACTCGGCCGAGCGGATCATGGACGGCGTGCGCAACCACAATCGCCTGATCGGTTCCTGCCTGGATACGGGCCATCTGATCCGCAGCGCCCAGCCGCCGTTCGGCGAAAAACTCGATCCGGCCGCGCAGATTCGCACAATGGGCAATCGCAACTTCGGCTTGCACCTCAAGGACCACGACAATCAAGCGCGCCGCGATGTGCCGTTTGGCAAAGGAGCGCTCGATGTGCTCTCGGTGCTGCGAGCGCTGCGCGAGGTCAAGTTCCAGGGTTACATCAGCATCGAATACGAACACAATCCGGAGAATCCGATCCCGGACATCCGGGCGTGCATCGACGTCTTCCGCGACTGTGTGCGGAAACTGACGTAGCTGAGGCGTGCGTGGCGAGCCCGCGGCGCAAGCCAAGGGCGAGCCGCGCCCTTGGCTTGCGCCGCGGGCTCGGCCGACATCGATTGCGAGCGGGACTGATGAGCGACGCTGAAATCACCGAGCTGCGGAAGAAGCACTACAACGCCGCGGTTGCCGACTTGCGCTGGGCGAACCCGGACTTGATGGCCGTGCGCATCCGGCCGGATTTCCGCATCCCGGATCACAAGCCGGGGCAGTATTCGACGATCGGCCTGGGCATGTGGGAGCCGCGTGTCGAGGGCTGCCAGCCGGAGCTCATCAAGCTGGGTGACGAACGCAAGCTGATCCGGCGAGCATATTCAATCAGCAGCCCGATTCTGGACGTCGCCGGTCAGCTTCTCGATCGCGACGCCGTCGCCTGGCTCGAGTTCTATATCGTGCTGGTGCGCGAGACGAGCGAACACCCTCCCGCCCTGACGCCGCGCCTCTTTAACCTCAAGGAAGGCGATCGCCTGTTTCTCGGCGAAAAAATCACCGGCCATTTCACGCTCGACCCGGTCAAACCCACGGACAACGTGGTCCTTCTCTCGACCGGCACCGGCGAGGCGCCGCACAACTACATGCTCTGGGAGCTGCTACGCCGCGGGCACCAGGGCCGCATCCTCGCCGCTTGCTGCGTTCGCTATCGCCGCGACCTGGGATACCTCGCCCTGCACGAGGAACTCATGCGGCGCCATTCGAACTACGTCTATCTCAGCCTAACGACGCGTGAGGCGACGAACGCCGGCCAGAAGGTGTACATCCAGGACTTGATCACGAGCGGTCAACTGGAAGAGCGGCTTAGGAGCCCACTCGATCCAAGTTGCACGCATGTCTTCCTGTGCGGCAATCCGAAGATGATCGGCGTGCCGACAACCGATCGCGCCACGGGGCAGATCGTCTATCCGCAGCCGCCCGGCGTTGTCGAGATTCTGACGAAGCGGCAGTTCCAGATTGACCAGCCTAGTGTAAAATTGAAAGGTACGATTCATTTCGAGGAATACTGGTGAGATCCCTAGGGCCTTGGCGCCTCGGTACGATCGGCTCCTTTCACGTCGCCGATCCAGGAGCGCCGGCTCGCACATCCCAAACGGAGATCAGCCATGATCGCGACCGAACCCGTAACCGCGCTCAAGTGCTCGATGTGCGGCGTCAGCGACGAGCAGCACCGCTCGCTCTACGCGACGCCGCTCGGCGCACTGAGCTTCACCTTCCGGCCCGACAAGGGGACGCCGGTGCGAGGCGAAGTCCTCTTGTGCCGGCCCTGCACGCATGGCATCTTGCCACGCCGGCTTCTCCGCGCGGCCGGCGTCGCCGATCGCGACCTGGCGCCGGAGGTTTGGAGCTAGTTGGATCTTCGTTTAGCGCTCGCAGGCACCCTGCGAGCGCTAAACGAAGAGGGGTTGAGGGCTTTCAATGGCCGATGAAGTAATCGGCGGCTACCGCCTGGTCCGCTGCATGATGACCGGGCAGTCGAGCCAGGTCTGGGAATGCGTGGAGATTACCAGTCATCGCCATTTCGCCATGAAGTTGCTTCTGCCCGAGAAGGCGAAGCAACCCATCCAGCGCAAACTGCTGATGCACGAGGCCGCCGTCGGCAAGGAAATGACGCACCCGAACGTCATTCGCATTCACAACGTCGGCAACGACAAGGAACACTGCTATTACGTCATGGAGTTCTTTCCGGCTGGCAGCCTCAAGACCCGGCTGAACATGCGGCAATTTGACTTCATCCGCGAACGCGCGCACAGCATCTTCAAGCAGGCGGCGATCGGCCTGGCCTACATCACCGCAAGCGGCTGGGTGCACCGCGACGTGAAACCGGACAACCTGCTCGTCAACAGCGCCGGCGACTTGCGCATCATCGACTTCGCCCTGGCCCAGCGCATCCAGACATCGAGCATGTTCTCCCGAATGATACGCCGTCTGCGCGGCAAACAGCAGGTGCAAGGGACCAAGAGCTACATGTCGCCTGAGCAGATTCGCGGCGAGCCTCTCGATGGCCGTGCCGACATCTACAGCTTCGGTGCAAGCTGTTACGAGCTGGTCACGCATCGGCAGGTGTTCCGCGGACAGACCAGCCAGGATCTGCTTCAGAAGCACATTTCGGAGAAGCCCGTCTCGCCGCAGTACTACAATCCGGACCTCACCGACGAGTGCGCCAACTTGATTCTGCGGATGCTCGCGAAGAAGCGGGAGGAACGGCCGCAGACGTTCCATGATGTGCTGATGGCTCTCAACCAGCTACGTGTCTACAAATCGGATCCCGTCAAGCAAGCGAGCGGTGAGTAAGGAGCGACGATGCTGGGCGAGCCCGCGGCGCAAGCCAAGGGCGAGCCTCGCCCTTGGCTCGCGCCGCGGGCTCGGCCGATCACATGCCTTCCATGTCGTGCGAAATCCTGACCGTTGATCCCGAGGCGCCCGAAGCGATGCCCATCGCGCGAGCGGCGGCGGTGTTGCGCGCCGGCGGTCTGGTCGCCTTCCCCACAGAGACGGTCTATGGCCTGGGTGCAAACGCCCTCGATGCAGGAGCCGTTGCCAAGATCTTTGCGGCGAAAGGGCGCCCCTCGACGAACCCGATTATCGTTCACGTTCCGGACGCGGCTACAGCCTGCACGTTGGCGGCCGATTGGCCTACAGAGGCAGGTGCGCTTGCGGCGAGATTCTGGCCAGGCCCATTGACGCTCGTGCTATCACGTTCCGCGGTCGTGCCGGATATCGTCACTGCCGGCGGTCCGACGGTGGCGATTCGCGTGCCGGAGCATCCGGTGGCGCTCGCACTATTGCAAGCCGCGGGGATGCCGGTTGCCGCCCCAAGCGCGAATCGCTCGACACGGTTGTCGCCAACGCGCGCCGAGCATGTCGTGGGCGATCTCGGCGATCGCATCGATCTGTTGCTGGACGCCGGATCGACGCCGGGCGGACTGGAATCGACGGTGCTCGATGTCACAACGGAGCTGCCGCGACTACTGCGGCCC
>Ga0306920_100007421_pt1 | contig 14448 bp, 11 predicted proteins | sample flu12Cox44000170_FD_204666 | JGI IMG/M metagenome (GOLD analysis project Ga0306920, IMG submission 204666) | Lab enrichment of tropical soil microbial communities from Luquillo Experimental Forest, Puerto Rico - flux4day.12C.oxic.44.000.170 (v2)... | ecosystem: Environmental > Terrestrial >...
CACAGCCAGTGCAGGTCGGCAAACGGCCGCATAGTCGAGACCGCGAATTTCTGGCAGAGTCTGCGGGAACAGCCGTTCCTGCACCTCGCGGGCAATCTCCACTTCACGGTTCAAGCGCTCGCGCTGGGCGACTTCGTCGGAAATCTTGCGCATCAGGTCAGCGTTTTCGAGCGCTAGCCCGGTTTGTGCCGCCACTGATTTCAGAAGCCGCACATCAGAACCGGTATAAGGCTCTTCGGAGCGCTTGGGCCCGAGTGATATGAATCCCAGCAGTTTGTCGCGCACGGCCAGCGGCAAGAGCAATTCGGCGCCGAGCTTGCCGAGCTTGGCGCGCTCGGCGTCATCCACTTCCTCTTCGCGATACAGCCAAGAATCTTGGTTGTTGAGATACACGCGCGCCGGTTCCTTCTGGCGGCGGAGGACTTGCACCGTGCCCGCGTTGCGAGCGAATGTCACATCTGACAAATCGGCGAATCCCATCGCATATGCCGGTTTGTAAAGATCACCACCCAGCAGCACGGCGACTTGTGGTACGTGCAGGGTTTGCGAGATGCGCGAAGCAACAGTCTCCAGCAGTGATCTTGGCTCGACAATACTCCGAACCTGATCGCTCAGGTCGGTGAGCACTTGTTCGGTGTCGTAGGCTTCGCGGAAGAAGCGACGGTCGATCCACCCACGCAGATGATCTCCAACCTTGCGGATGGTAAGAACCGCCACTACTCCTACAGCAATTAACGCGAGTTTCTGCGGGAGTTTGCGATTGACATCGCTCGCCATGGTCACGGCTACCGAAGCCACTCCCACGACTGCGATGACTTGAAGCACACGCGTGCCGCGACGGGCGAGTGCGTACTGCAGGCCTTGGCGCACCACCAGGCTCACGTCCATCGCTTTTTGCACAACAATGACGTAGGCCAGTGTGAGCGGGAAAAGCAATAGGAAGGCGATAACCACGACAACAAGCCACCGCGGAAACATCTCAGAAACCGATCTTCCAGCCACCAGCGAGGCAATCGTTATCAGTAGTCCGGGCGTCCATGCGGCCGTGGAACCCCAATACAGGATTCGGAGACGCCGCTTCGCATCGGGGGACCGCGTGAGCCCGTACTTGATGCCCATCGCAGCAAAGAAGCTGCCGATCAGGCCATAAGTCATGATTCGGGTGACCACATCGAGCGGGTGGGTCGCACGTTCGAGCGGCGCGACGGAACGGTAGTTGCTCAGGCTGCCCACGGCTTCGATGATGTTTACGAAAGACAGAATCGCGTAAGGCAGTGCCAGGCCCCACTGCATGTAGTTCCAGATTCTTGCTTCGCGTGTATCACACGGAAACGGTTCGGGAAAGTAGCGCCCGAATAAGAACATCACAATCGGTAGCATGCTTCCCAGAAACGTGTGATAGAACTCTGCTGCCTCGCGCCAGCCCCGCGGCCAGCCCTGCACTTTGTAGGACTCGAAAATGTGAGGGAAGGTGAGCATCAAGGCGAGCAATAACCACGCCATCGAATCCCGCGGACGCATAAAGGCCACCCAGAAGCCTAGGGCGACCGAAAACGCAGGAATCAGGAATTGGACGATGATGTCGGCTGAGACCTCCCACAAATCGGGGCGGGTGCTCTCTACCGGAAAGCTGATGGTGCGGTCACCGGCTTGCGCGAGCTCACTGGACCGCACTACGACCGTAATGTTTTGTCCGACCTGCGCATTTCGCGAAATCTGAAACCAATCGCCCTCTCCCCGGTAGGGACGGCCATTGACGGAAAGAACTTCATCGCCCTTGTGGAAGCCGATCCGCTTGGCGACGCGGTCAACGAAGTCAATGCGGTTGCTACCATCCTCCGTTGAGAACAGCGGAACTGAGCGGCGTTCATCGCGAAGGATGTCGCGGAGGTACGGCACTTCATAGGCCACCGTGATCGCGAACAGGAGCGCGAGGATGACATAACGAAAGGTCGGACTTCGGGTAGGCACTTTTCCTGAGGTGTTCGTCCGCTATGGCTGCGGCGGAGGTTTCGATTCTACATCGGGGAACGGGCTTCTGGCCTCTGCTCGGCGTCTAGGCAGACTTCGGGAAAAGCGCCAACTGCTCGTCCGCGAACAGCTCCGAAGAAGGATGCGTGCGTTCGCTGTACCGATCGTAGTCAGTCCGGATGCCATATTTCCGCCGCAGCTTGGCCATTAGTTGCGAAAGGCGCTTGCCATAGGCGGGTGGAAGGAATGCCCTCGCCTCGTAACGCTCGCGATAAGTTGCCACCAGATGGGGAAACTCGCTCTCCAGAAACGGTAGGAAGATGGCTGCCGAACAAGGCTTCAGAAAAAGAGGGTTCGCGAAGATGTACTTGGCGCCGGCCTCGGCTGCAGCTGCGACCAAAGCCTCAAGGTCTGCCGGGGCATCTGTGATGCCGGGCAACACCGGCGCGCAAATCACCCCGGCGGGTACGCCCGCAAGGTTCAGTTGTTGTATTGCCTCTAACCGCAGATCGGGCCTTGGCGCGCGAGGCTCCAGTCGTCGTGCAAGGTCGGTATTCACAGTCGTAATCGTGACATTTACGAAGAGTCGATTGCGCTGAGCGATCGACCGCAACAACTCGGCGTCACGCACGACTAAATTCGACTTCGTGACAATTCCCAGTTCCAGTCCCCGGTGGCGAGCGAACTCTTCGAGAATCGCGCGCGTGATCTCGTAGCGGCGCTCGGCGGGTTGGTATGGGTCGGTGGCCGTTCCAAGCGCGAGCTCCTCTCCCGGCTTCACCTTCTTCAATTCCTGACGGAGCAATTGCGCCGCCTGCTGCTTCACATAGATTTTCTGCTCGAAGTCGAGATCACTCATCTCCATGAACTCGTGGGTGTAGCGCGCGTAGCAATACTTGCAGGCAAACTCGCAACCCCGGTACGGATTGATTGTCCAAGTGAACGGCAGATTGCGATGGCTCACGCAGCGGTTCAGCAGCGAACGCGTCGGCAGCGTGAAGTACTGCACGTTATGACCTTCGCGGATGGTCTCACCATCGGCCGCAAGGCGCGCGATTCCGATGAGCTTCGGTTTTTCCGAACTTGGCAGCCCCGGCAACAAACTATGCTCATGCTCAACTCTATGTTCGCTTTTCATTCGCCATAGCATAAACCTCGTCTTCCGGCCGGTCAAGTCGTCGCGGGGATAGGAGGCAGAGCGATCTGAAACTGCCCTCGTTACTGATAAGTAAACGGTTTGGATGGCATGTGGAGGGGGCCGGGCCGGGGCGTGCTTAGGGGGCGGAGCGGAGGTGGGCGGCGCGGGGATCCAGCCAGCTCGGAAAACGTGACCTGTCAGTCTTTCGCTCAAATGCCTGGGATGTTGAACCGTAGTGTTTGTGTTCCCTCATTTCATAGGACAATGCCACTCACCCTCTCCGCTTGTTATAGGCGCAAACGTAACTTCACGCGGAGTCTGGCACAAAGTGAGTCTCCGCACCTTTCTTGTAGACCACGTAGGCTCGTTTCCAAGGCTCATCATTGATCAATCGCCACTTGTGCCCTGAGCCGGTGTGATCCTCGGCCACGAGTACATCACCGGGATGGATGGTGAACGTCTCGCCTCCTACGGTTGTGAATTCGAGTACACCGGCCAACGTGATCACATATTGAGGAATAGGATCATTGTGCCAGTCAAAGGATGAATGAGCTGCCGTTTCCTTGAAGAGGATGGTCTGCGCGTCAACCAGTTTATTTTCACCCACGCTACCTCGCACCACGTGCGAATTTCCATCGGGTCCAGTGAAGAGACGATAAGCGCGGATCATGTCTCAATCTCCTTCGTAACACTCGAGCGGCCGTCACGCGATCTTAGATTTTGCCGGCTGGGCGGTATTGTCGATGTTCAATACGGCTGCCGTCTCGGCTCGTATTTGCAGGCACAGCTCCGGATTATCGACCAGAGATTGACCGTACGAGCGAATCATTTCCTTTAGTTTGGAAGACCATCCTTTAGTCTTCAACTTCTCCGGGAAGCTGCGTTCGATCACTTGGAGGATGATCCACACTGCAGTCGAAGCCCCGGGGGAGGCGCCCAGCATCGCAACAATTGAACGGTCGGATGCAATCACAAGTTCCGTGCCAAATTCCAGGACGCCGCCATGTACTGGGTCCTTTTTGATGATCTGCACGCGCTGTCCCGCTACTTCGACCCTCCAGTCTTCTTCCTTCGCGTTTGGATAGAATTCGCGGAGCGCATCAAAGCGTTTGTCCGAGGACTCCAAGAGCTGACCTATCAGATATTCTTCGAGGCCGAGGTTGCCCCTCCCGACAGCTAACATGGGAAGGATGTTCTCAGGATCGATGGATCCGAAGAGATCGAGATAGGATCCGTGCTTGAGAAACTTGGTGGAAAATCCGGCGTAGGGTCCGAAAAGCACAGAAACCTTTCCTTGAATGTGCCGAGTATCGAGGTGAGGCACGGACATCGGAGGCGACCCCGTCGCGGCTTTACCGTATACCTTGGCGTGGTGACGGGAAGAAATTTCGGGCCGGTCGCAGCGAAGCCAAATCCCGCTGACCGGAAACCCGGCGTAGCCCTGACCCTCGGGTATTCCGGATTTTTGCAGAAGTGGCAATGCACCTCCGCCCGCCCCGAGGAAAACGAATCTGGATTGGACGTCCCGCTGCTGTCCCGCCTTTTCATCCCGAATTTGCAAAGTCCACAGCTCCCCCTCGCGGCGCAGATCTTGCACTCGACTGTAAAAGTGAACTGAAAATCCTTCCTTGCCGCCTAGAAATGCCAGCAGTTCCTCAGTGAGAGCACCATAGTCCACATCCGTGCCCGTTATCATTCGAGTCGCCGTCGCGATGTCATTGGCATCCCGCCCCTCCATGACCAGCGGAATCCATTCGCCAACCTGTTTTTTGTCCTCGGAGTATTCCATGCCGTAATAAAGCGGATGGGCAGAGAGTGCCTCGAAACGCTTCTTAAGAAACGCGCGATTCTCAAGTCCGCGTACAAAACTCATGTGGGGCACGGAGTGAATAAAGGATTGGGGATCTTTGATGGCTCCCTTCTTCACTAAATAGGCCCAGAACTGACGGGAGAGATCGAACTCGGTATTGACCTGCAGAGCCTTTGAAATGTCGATGCTGCCGTCCGGTTCCTCGGGCGTGTAGTTCAACTCGCAAAGCGCAGCGTGGCCAGTCCCCGCATTGTTCCACGCATTCGAGCTTTCTTGGGCCGCGCTACCCAGAACTTCGTGGAGCTGTATTTTCAGGCTCGGATCAAGCTCCTTCAGGAATACTGCGAGGGTGGCGCTCATGATGCCTGCACCAACCAGAACGACGTCGGGTTGGTCTGCGAAGGGAACAGTTGTCATACTATTTTCTCCTGTTGTCGACCTGCTTCGACGTAAGATCTTGATCTCATCGCTCTAGCCTAACGCAACGGCCAGAGCGGCCAGCGCAGCCGGTAGTGACCAAGCCCAATCGCCTAGATACATAAGCGCTGCCGTGGCAAGGACGCAGCCTACAAAGAAACCGACAAGCAGATGAAGAGCGCCCTTCAGCCGACTGCTGCCACCCTCCATTAGAGGCTGGGTTCGCGAACCCAGCTCCATGAGCGCCAATACAGCGTTCGTCAAGTTGCCAGTCATCACGGCGGTTGAAGGCGCGATCGGCAGGGCCAATCGCAAGAGAGCATATTGACACCCCATGGTGGTGACCGCGATCATGGCGGCGATCGTAGCCATCAGGCCGTGTGGATCGGCAGATGGTTTGGTGATAGCACTGAAAATCAGCAGCCAAGTGATCAGCAGAAACTGCATCAGGAGAAGCGGTCGCATCAAGCCGATCCCTCGCCTGCCGGACGCTTTGGCAATCAGCCATGTGACAGCGACGGCAAGCATAAAAACGGGAACAGCCAGGATCTGTGCGGGGTTTACCCGACTATGCCTCACTATGATAGCGCCGACGAGCACGATGTTCCCGGTTACGTGTGCGGTAAAGACACCAAGACTGAGGAATCCGATCAGATCGACCATGCCTGCGATTACGCTCAGCAAAGTAGGAAGCCACAGTTCCGATCGCGAGGTCATCGCTGGGGAGTATGGTCCGCCTGCGCCAGCATGGATGGAGGTTGACTCTATCGCGGACATGGCACATTCCTTCGTTAATCAAGACTTCGTCACTTCTTCACTGACGTAATCAATGATCAGTTTCGGAACGATGAGCCCGAAGCTCATCGCCAAAATAATGAGAACGGCGATCGAGCCGTCGGCGAGCGTCGCGCCCATGAGTTCCCACGTCCTTTGTGAGCTGTTGGTGAGTTGCACAAGCCCGCTAGCCAGCCTGAACATGAAGACGCCGGGCATCATTGAGACTACGGAGGCGAAGCCAATGGCCGCGAAGGGTATTCGCCAACGGCGCGAGACCGGTGTGAGGATCACGCCAACGATGAGACACGCAACAAAAGCGCCCGTTGCAGCGCTGGCTCCAAGGGCTGTAAGCACGAACCACCTTAGAGCATGAGCCACCGCCCCGACGGCGACCGGCCAAGGCAGCATATTCAGAGGCGAGGAGAAGAAAATACTGTAGCAAGCGACCGCCACGCCCGCTGCAATCACGTCGTGCCACAGAGGCAGCGCTCTGCCGGTGGGATCCACGGGTAGAGAGATGCCAAGGAGTGCAAGCCCGAGCAGGAGGCCCGTCGAAATGGCCACGACCACCAGCATGGCATAGAGTAACCGGGCCGCTCCCAGGTTCATCCGACCCCTAATCAAGTCCATCATGCCATTGAGAAAATGCGGCCCCGGTACTAGCACCATGCAGGGGCAGACAGCGACCAGCCGCAGCGACGAACTCAGTTCGAATCGAACCGCGAGCGCCCCAACTAAGGCAGCGACCAATGCCGCGCTGAATGGCTGCAGGAAGACATTTGTGCTGCAACGGGCCAAGGTGCGGCGCAGGATCGCTCCGGTCGCAGCGCTCGCGAAAATGAGCCCTGCTGCGGGCAAATGCTGCACTCCGAAGAGAACAGCTAATGCTACTGCGCCAACTGCCGCTGCCAGAGTAAATAGCCAGGTCGGAGCGGGCGGTGCACTTGCGATTTTCTTGACGGCTTCGATCGCGTTGGCCGGAGCCAGCCGACCGTCGCACAATTCCTCCACCATTCGCAGAGTGGAAGCCACGCGATCCATGTCCACTCCGGAAGGATCGGCCTCGACCACCGAAATGAATTTGCCGTCACTGTACTCGCTTTGAACTTCCAGTTTCCCCCAGTGTGGCAAGATCGTGGCGCGAAACCCTAGACAGTTGCTCAAACGCTCAGTAGCACGCAAAGTCTCATCGGTGGATTCGCCGTTGATAAACAGGACTCGAGCAGATGCGAGGATTAAATTTGAAGACTCCTCTCGCGTCACCCCTGCGCTCAATAACTGCTGTTTAACGACTGCTAGAGTCATCCGAACCTCCGAGCCGCCACATACTGAAGTCAGAGCCAGACCCGAAATCATTCAAGCCTGGCTCCAACTCTGGTCATTGTGATTCTCAGCAAAGGCCGGGCAGCTTATGCTGCGATCGGCGACGCAACGTAAGGCCGAACCATTTTCTTGGGGTCAACAACGCGATCGAATTCAGCTTCTGTTACAAAACCGAGCTTTAGTGCCGCGGCTTTGAGTGTGAGGTCATTGTCATTTGCGTAATGTGCAATCTTCGAAGCTTTGTCATATCCGATCACTGGCGAAAGCGCCGTAACCAGCATGAGCGACTCTTCGACGTATTGGTTGATCTTCTTCAGATTGGGCTCGGTTCCTTCCACCAGGAATTTCCGGAAGTTGGTACACGAGTCTGTTATCAGGGTGATTGAGTGGGTAACGTTATAGATGATCAGGGGCTTGTAAACATTCATCTCGAGGTAACCGCCAGCGCCCCCAAATCCCACTGCCGTATCGTTTGCCATTACTTGGACAGCGACCATCGCAAGAGCCTCAGCCTGGGTCGGGTTTACTTTGCCGGGCATAATCGAGGAGCCGGGTTCATTCTCTGGAATTTTCAGCTCGGCGAAGCCTGCTCGTGGGCCACAAGACATGAGGCGGATGTCGTTGGCAATCTTGTAGAGCGAGACCGCGAGCGTCCGGAGTGTGCCCGAAAGCTGTACCAGCGCGTCGTGCGCACCCTGCACGGCAAACTTGTTTGGTGCCGTGACAAAGGGCAGGCTTGTGAGCTTGGCGATTTCAGCTGCAGAGGCCTCTGCGAAGCCGGGTGCTGAATTGATGCCGGTCCCAACCGCGGTACCGCCCAAGGCGAGGCGATACACACTTTTCAGCGAGTCTTCAATTCGACCGAGATCGTCCACGAGCACGGTTTCGTATCCTGACCACTCTTGTCCAAGGGTAAGCGGCGTTGCGTCCTGCATGTGAGTTCGGCCGATCTTGACGATATCGTCCCATTCCTTTGCCTTCGCGCCAATCGCATCACGCAGCTTCTCTACGGCTGGGATCAGCCGCTCCTTAACGTTGACCGCGGCGGCAATATTCATCGCTGACGGGAAAGAGTCATTCGACGACTGAGCCATGTTTACGTGATCGTTTGGGTGCACCGGTGTCTTACTTCCCAGCGGCGTGCCAGCAATCTGGCTGCACCGGTTGGAGATCACTTCATTTACGTTCATGTTGAACTGCGTACCACTGCCCGTCATCCACACGTGCAGCGGAAACATGTCAGAGTGTTGTCCCGCGAGGATCTCATCGCAGACTTGAACAATCAAAGCATGGCGTTTTTGATCGAGTCTCTTATTGGCAAAATTTGCGTTGGCTGCGCCTTTTTTCAGAATCGCGTAGGCCGCGATTATTTCGCGCGGAATTAGGTCCTGCCCGATGCTGAAATGTTCTAGTGAGCGTTGCGTTTGTGCACCCCAAAGCTTATCGGCAGCAACATCTACTTCGCCGAGGCTGTCGGTTTCTTTGCGAATGTCAGTCATCTCATTTCTCCTTTCTTCCTGTTCTTTGGCCTGGTTCGTTCTAACATCTGGCAACGTCAAACGTCACGGGACGACCATGGGCTGTTCATTCCTCTTGCGATATCACCAAGGATATCTCAATCGCTCACGTCGTGAACGCATTAGCCTGTCTGCGGACTGACAACTAACACTGAAGCAGCCTGCTCTCACTCATTACAGCTAAGGTAGGTAGAAGCGAAGAGAAGTGTAGGCCACAACATCGCTGCCTTGTAGTGTCCTACCCATGCCACTCCACAAGCCACGATGGATATACACAATCTGGTTTCCTTGTTCGATCCTCCCGTACTCCCCACGATAGAGGCGATACCAGTAGCCTGCTGTCGCTTCGTAGATGTTTCGATTTGCTCCGCCGCAACTAGTTAGGGCCACCTCGTTCGTACAACTGGCATAACTTATCAGTGGAGAACCATATCCCGCGGCCGCTCCGGTTGGTGATGTAAATGCATGACGATCAGCGTATTCATCTCCGCCATACGTATACAGATCGAGACGGCCAGTGCGGTGATATACAAGCCCTCCCATGATCCGGGCTTCGCTCAATGGAACTAGTTCGCCTGTTGTCGGATTCAAAGTCGCATCCGGTAGTCCCGAAGAACCGTAGCGTCCAATCCCTTTCCCGAGAAGCCCTTCCAGCGACACTTCCAATGTTTTGTGAACAAATGGCACTAGGGAGCCGAAGCCAACACCATAGCCTTCGGTCGTGTTCGTATGTCCGTTCGTAATTGCGGTCGATGCAAGTCGGTCGCGAAAGAAACGACCCAACGCTTTGATTTCGATGTGTCCGAAGCGCGGTTCGAAGGCAACTTTCGCCAAAAGGTCGGGTGCTACATTGGTGGAGAAACCACTGCTGTAGTTGGACAGAAAGGGCAAAAGGTTGACACCGGCTGCGGAATTCTGGCTGGTGTTCAGGCCCATAATGTTCGAGGGCACGAACGCCGCAGAATAGGTAGTCTCCGGTTCCTCAACTGCAAAGGCTCCCCAGATCTTATTGTCGAAATTCCTCGTTACACGAAAAGCTCTCTGTCGCGCCCACGTAAAGCCAACCACATACTGGCCATCCTCCGTACCGGGTCTTAGTTCTGCCATCGTGGCAATGCCATGCTCGTTCGTAGTCAGGAGAGACCACATCTGGCCGGCGGTGACCGTCCACCCCGAAGGCCTGTCGAGTTGAACCCATAATTGCCTCAGGCGGGGTGTCCAAGAATTGGATTCAACGTAATTTGCTGTTGGCGCTGCACCGAGGAAATCTGTTTCAACATATCCTTTTATCTTCGTACTTCCTGCTGCACCCTCAAGCAGCAACGAGAATTCTGAGTTGCGCGCGGTTCCGCGGAACTCGGTCAGTTCTGCGTTCGCAGATCCATCCAGCGGAATTGCAGAAAATGTGTTCGCAATGTCTGCGTTTTCATTCCGCGTTCGGACCAGCATAGTTCCCTCCAGGAAGCCGCCGGGAGTTAAGGTAAGGCCTTTGAACTGGATTGACGTTGGTTTGTAAGGAGTCTCGGTCTTGTCGGATTGAAACTCGAGGGCTGGTGTCCCAGACGACTGGCTCTGAACCGGGACTGTTTCACTGCTAGGGCTGCTCGCTGCGATTCCCTTGGCAGCCTCCAGCTCCGAAATTCGGTTCTGCATTTTGGCCATCTGCGAGCGCACCTCCTCCAGTTGCTTTTGCAACTCGCCTGTCGTGGGTTCTTGGTCGGAGGATTGAGCCAGTCCGTCTGCAGTGACCATCAAGGTGAAAATGCTAACCAAGATGAGTAGTCGACTCATGATTGTCACCTGCAACTTTTCTAAAACTCACTTTGATTCTCGAACAGGAAGGAGCCCGAACTTAGTGGTTAGGCAGTCAGTTTAGGACGGAAAGATTTATCGCGCAAGCAAGTTTCAAGGACAGTCCGGGCCAAAATAGATGTCTCGTGCCTCGCTATGCCGAAGGATAGCGTAATGTAGGCCCGAACCGAAAGTTTCGTGCAAGTGACTTGCATTTGGTCCGTCGGAAAGGAGATGTCAAGACCACATCCTTTCTTGGGGTGAGGCTTTTGCCAGCTTGGCTAGGGCCTCCCAATGCCTTTGGTGCGGTAGCCTCCGACCTGAACGAATCTGGGCGGCATACGGGTGGGAGACCGCTAGCAACTCGGCAACCTCTCTGGCCTTGATCGACCTGAGCTGGGGTTGGATCTGCTTTTTATAAAACTCTGCCGTCAGCCATTTGGGTAAACTCGACGGCTCCCACCATGTGTTGGCGACAGCGTGGTCGCTGAGTTTCTTTGAGGCTTGCCTCTTTGCGCTCGCTGTGCGCAGCATAGCGTGTCCCACTAGTGCGGCTCGCGTCATGTTCTCTCGGGAAACCTGAACGCCACATGATCGGCAATAACGGTTCTGGATGCCTTCTGCCCCGCATAGTTCACAGATTTTGGGCCTTTGCAACAGGGGTGCTCGGATCACACGAAACTCGCGACCTCGGCCTTCAGTGCGACGGCGCTGGGTTAGCAGGGTGGGAAGCATCTGGTCTTTACCCTTGCCCTTGCGATTGCCCCAGAGCGCTTGAGCAACCCATTCCGCCACAGGCGCGACGGCTCGTGCCCACATCGGAGCTGTCTCTGACAGCCTTTTAGTGAGAGACGCCATCAATCGTGCGTTCCCAGCAGGTCCTCTCGTCAAAGTCGAGGCGATCACGGAATGGGGTGCCCTGGTCCGCGTGGAGATGCCACAGGAGCGCTTTCGAAGTCTTCACTTGCTAAGGGATGAGACAGTCTTTTTAATTCCGCGGGATGTGAGAGTTTTCGAAAAGGGTCGTACTGCATGAAGGACGCCCAATCACTGCTCGGTCCGTTAACCCCTTTCAAGAAGCCCCACTCCGCAGCTCAGATGATTATGGCGCCCTGGAATTCAGAGCGCCATCTTACTCCTTTGCCAGCATCACGCCACCTCACTGGCACTTATCACTTACCATTTTCAAGCTTGTCACGCGAATATCACCGGCTTCAGAGCCTGCCTCCTTCTTCTCGTTCTCTCCCTTTTCTCCTTTTTCCTTCTCGTACGATTCAGCTTTAAACGTCCCAGTCACCGTTACCTTGTGGCCAAGATGCTTGGAAAGATCCACAGCAGAACTGCTGAGGTCGTACCTCTTGCCATCTTCTCCCGTTATGGAGAACTCATCGGCCTCATCGCCCTTCTGCAAGCAACCCGTCACGGTCTTTTTCTCGCTGGCTTTCTTCGTTTGTGCAAATCCCGGCGTAGTCCCACACAGAGCCACGACAAGCGAAACTGCGCCTATGACCAACAGGCGAGCCGATCTTTTCACTCTCCACCTCCTGAAACATCGATTCGACGAGCGACGCACGAGTCTCCTATGGATGCGGCGCCTAGTAGCGGCCGGTCCGGTCGCGGCTGCATAAACCCGTCATTCGCGCTGCCGTATGACCATCCACCTCCGGCTCCGATCAAGAGCGACGATTCTTTGCTGAGACGGTCTTGCTCTTGGTGGAGTTGGGAGAGGACAGAACTGTGACTTGCCATAGGCCGGAAATTCTACCAGCAGTACGGTACAACATGCGATGAGTAAAGGATGGAGCCCCCCGAACACGGCAGACCAAAGAAATAGTCTCGCGATCTGAGGGACCGGAAAGCCCTGCGCCAAAGTAACGTAGACCCTCGGCCCGAAGCAGATTATCTTGGATCTTCAGTTCTTCATGCCGCTACCCAACGTGGATCGTGCTTGTTGCTTGTCGTCCTCCTGGGTGGCACACGTTTGTCCATAGATCCGGCAAGCTGTACGACTTGGCGTTCGAAGAATTTCTGATAAGGAGACCCAAGATGAGATGGAGCTGGATCCCAGGCGGCCTGCTTGTGATGGCTATCGCCTCGCAGAGTTCTGCGCAGACGCAGATTTCGGTGTACATTGGAACACCGCCGCCAGCGATGGTCTATGAGGAGCCTGGGGCACCACCCGCTTCGGGCTTCGTTTGGATCGAAGGGTATTGGACTCCGGCGGGTCACCACTACAAGTGGGTTCGGGGACATTGGGAACGTCCTCCGTTTGAAGGGGCATGCTGGACGCATCCGCACTACGACCACTACCACGAAGGCTGGCAATGGCACGAAGGATATTGGGGCCGTGAGGACCACGACAATGGCCGCCGGCGCGAACATGATCACGAGCGGGGCCACCGGGATCACGACGGACGTGAGAATGAGGACCGCGACTAGTCGCTAGAAGTGTGGCTTCTTCGAAGTAGCGGCCCATCGTATGAGCTCAGCTACACAGCGCGATGTTGTTACTGAGCGTTGGAATCATTGTGTGGGTTCCTCTCGTGTTTCCAGTGTGGGTGTTTCTAATCAGTGCTGCCATCCTGCTTGAACACCGATCCAGCGGTCCCGACCAACCAAGTGCCCCTTAAGCTCCCACCTGCATCAGAGCTAAGCTTGTGAATCGGACCCTCCCACTAGTTCTGCCAGCCGCTGCCAATGTCTCGGATGCGGGCGGCGTCGGCCCTTTCGAATCTCGGCTGCGTAAGGCTGGGATATTTGGAGCGCCGCAGCAATTTCTCGAATCTTGGTCCCCTTCAGCTTGGGTGCGATCTCTCGAAGGTAAAATACCTCGGTGAGCCATCCGGGTTGGCTCGCGGGCGACCACCATGAAATCGCGACCGCATGTTCGCTGAGAGCCTTGGACACTCGAGCCTTCGCCTTAGCAGTTCTCGGTTTCGCAGAGCCGATCAGTGCACCCGGGGCCATGTTCTCTCGGGATATTTCCACTCCACACGACCGGCAGTACCGGTTTTTCACGCCTTCAGCTCCGCAGAGCTCACAAAGCCTGGTCCGGGGCGCGAGGGAAACTGGAACCGAAGTGAATTCCTTCCCTCTGCCTTCACTCCTCCGACGCTGCGTGAGGTGGTAACAGTCTCACCTTTGAGCTGCCGCATTCATGTGGCAGTGCCTCGTTATTGGAAGTCAGCTAAGCCTAAGACTTGGCGAAGCTTATAACACGAAATAGGTTTCTATTGGTTGCATGCGGACCTCGGCGACCTGATTGACGTTTCCCCGAAGTACAGGAATCGTCGATAGATATCAGAACCCTTAGATGTTGGTTCTTCGGGTGCCTTGGCTCACAGCGATGTTGGTCGACACGACTCGACAGACCAACTGAAGCCCGACCCCAAAAAAGGAAAAAAGGAGAAGCTCGATGAAAACCAAGAAACTGACCCTCGCGAGCGCTGCTGTAGCAGCGCTTTTCCTGTTTGCTCTGAGTGCCGCCGCACCTTTCGCATCTGCTCAGCGCCCGGCCAACATTCACATTGATTGGACGATCATTCTGCGTGGCCCTGCCTTGAACGGCATGACCCCGGTCGGGAACTCCGACTACGAAGTGCAAAACACTTTCCGTCGCTTCGAAGCCGATTGTGACCAGGTCAATGTCCCTGATGGAACTTTACTGGACGTTAGGGTTAACGGAAAGGTCGTTGGTTCGTTCC
>Ga0306920_100007422_pt1 | contig 14447 bp, 12 predicted proteins | sample flu12Cox44000170_FD_204666 | JGI IMG/M metagenome (GOLD analysis project Ga0306920, IMG submission 204666) | Lab enrichment of tropical soil microbial communities from Luquillo Experimental Forest, Puerto Rico - flux4day.12C.oxic.44.000.170 (v2)... | ecosystem: Environmental > Terrestrial >...
CCCAACGAGAAAGTGAACCGTCACAGCGGTGGCAATCAGGCCAATCGACCAGCCATGCTGCTCGTGCAGAACCTTCAAAAAGACAGGAGGGCCATAAAAGCCCAAGCCCCAGCCGAAAACGGCCAGCACGAAGGCGGCGCAAACCACTCGCCAACCCTGAAACGTTGCTTGCCTCGTCTGCGTCGCCATCACTCTCACCGTCGGACAGCGCGGTGATGCTCACGATGACAGGCAACCCCTGCTAATGCTTCGAAGACGACCGAAGCGGCATGCCCCGAAGACCAAACGATCGGCACGGCCACGTGATGATGGAGGTTGGTCATGGCGGGTCAGCCACTGCTCCGTTCGGTTGCCAAGCTTAAGCCCGATCCTGCACGGGCCGGCGGCCTGATCCTGCACGAGCCGGCATGCGCACCGCTGCAATGGAAGGCCGAGCTCTAATGCGATGGAATTGGCACCCTTGGCCTGGATCGCATGCCGCTGGCGGCGTCACCATCACCCGAACGCGCACGATGGCGAGCATTGCCGGCTGTCGCCTTGCTGCGGAGGGGCCCCGTCTCGCACAACGACGGCAAAGTGTGAGACACAAGATCCGGAGCCGGGATAGGATGCGGCGGCTATGTCGGCAGCGCTGGCCAGCGTGCGAAGTAGCATCGAAGACCGCCGCGTGCGCTGGTTGCGACCCTAGCCATTTCGTGGCGCGCGTGCCGCCGTCTTGCCTTAGCCTCACGCTAACTCTCAGCCCGCGCCCTTAAGGCGCGCACGTACCGGAAATAGAGACGCACCCACGGATCGGATCTCTAGGCCAGCCCGCCAAAGGAGTGTCGCGTGTTCGTCCCGCAAATAGATCGCCGTTTCTTTTTGAAATCCACCGCTGCATTGACGGCGTCATGGCCGTTTGCGCGGCCCGAACACTCCCGCGCGGCCGACGCTGAACTGATCCCCCGGCGCGCATTGTTCGACGATGCTGACTACGCCAATGTGACCGTCAGCCCGGACGGTTGGCACCTTTCATGGCTCGCGCCGGTCGACGGTGTTCGCAACCTGTTCGTGGCGCGGATCGACGACCTTGCCTCCGCACGACCCGTGACCCGTGTCACCGATCGCAATATCGCGCCGTTCTATCGTTGGACGCACACCAACAGCCACATCATTTTCTTTCAGGATCGCGACGGCGACGAGAACTGGCGCGCGTCCAGCGTGAATATCCGAAATAACGCCGTCATCCCGCTTTCGCCATCGGAGGGCGTGCGATCCTTTGTGACGCAAATCGACCGGAGATTTCTGAGCGAGGTTCTGCTCATGCACAATGGGCGCGACAGGCGCCATTTCGATCTCTATCGCGTCAACGTGGTGAACGGCTCCAGCGATCTCTTATATGTGAATAAGGAATTTGCGGGGCTTGTCGCTGATGGCGAGTTCCAGCTTCGACTCGGCATACGGTTTGCAGCGGACGGTTCCGCCGAAGTCCTTCAGCGCCACGCCGGCGGCGCCTGGTCGCCGTTCATGACGATTCCGATCGGCGACATTGACGGTACTTATCTGCTTGAGTTCAGCGCCGACGGCAAGACGCTCTACATGCTTGACTCGCGCGGACGCGACAAGGCCGCTTTGTACGCGATGGACATGGCGACGAAGAAAACCACGCTCCTGGCGGCCGACGATGAGGCGGACATCGCACGTGTCAGCTTTTTCGGCCGCCGACCGCTGGCAGCGCGTGCCGACAAGGAACGCGCACGCTGGCACGCAGTCGATCCCAGCGCCTTGCAGGATCTTACGGACCTCGCTGCCTACGGCGCCGGCGACATCACTTTCACCGGTCGCAGCTACGGCGACCGGGTGCTCACCGCCCAATTTGAACGCGATGCTGAGAGCGGCGAATATGTGCTGCTCGACCGGGAGACCCGCAAGGTGCGGCCGCTGTTCAAACAGCGCAAGGCGCTCGCCGGGCTGACGCTGCGGTCGCTAGAGGCGGTGACATTTCCAGCGCGCGACGGGCTGCGTCTCAACGGCTACCTGACGCGGCCGGACCAGACCGGCGGCAAGTTCCCGCTGGTGCTGGTCATTCACGGCGGACCCTACGCACGCGATTTCTGGGGCTTTAATTCGGTGCACCAATGGCTGGCAAATCGCGGCTACGCGGTGCTCAGCGTGAACTACCGGGGCTCGACCGGTTACGGCAAGGCATTCGTCACGGCGGCCGACCACGAATGGGGTCGGCGCATGCACGACGATCTCATCGACGCGGTCGACTGGGTGGTCGGACAAGGCATTGCCGACCCCAAGCGTGTCGGCTTTTTCGGCGGCAGCTATGGCGGCTATTCGGCTCTGACGGCAGCGACAAAGACCCCCGAAGTGTTTGCCTGCATCGTTGACCTCTTCGGTATATCCAATCTGAAGACCTTCATGGCGACGATCCCGCCCTATTGGCAGCCGTGGTTCAATGTCTGGAAGAACCGGCTGGGCAATCCAGACACCGATGACGGACGCGCACTTCTGCTGGAGCGGTCACCGCTCAACCATCTCGAGCGCGCAACACTGCCGATTCTGATCGCGCATGGCTTGAAGGATGTCCGCGTGGTGGCGGCGGAATCCCAACAGATGGTGGACGCATTGAAGAGCCGCAACGCGCCCGTCACCTATATCACCTTCCGCGACGAAGGGCACGGCTTCGTGCGGCCGGTCAATCGGCTTGCGTTTTGCGCGGTCGCCGAAGCCTTTCTCGGAAAGCATCTCGGTGGTCGCTGCCAGCCGTTCGAAGGCGATCTCTCCGGGTCGACGATGAAAGTCGAAGTCGGGGCTGAGCTGGTGCCAGGCCTTGCATGAGAAGCCCTCACGGGGGAGGATAGCGGTTCAAGCGTCTTGCCGACCTTAGCCGGGACCTGGCCTGGCGGTGCAATTGAGTGCGAGCCGTGAAGCACGTGGAACATTCACAGTGACGTACTGGGGCGACGACATCGCCTGTAGTCCCAGGCGGTCAGCGCAGGTTTCAACCAGGCGCATAAATTCTATGCCTTCACCCCGGCTGCTCGGTCCTCCGTACCGGCAGCTTGTCATAGTCGATCGTAGAGAGCCAAGCCGGTCCGTCATGCGCCACCCAAAGGGCAGCGGCGAGGGCGGCGAATGCTTCCATGGCTTGGAAGTCGAGCTCCTCGAAGGCTCCCCGTGCAGCATTCGCACAGATCAGTACGCCGAGGTGGTCGCCTTTCCACAGCATCGGCAATTGCATAGCCGAGCCAGCGCGAAACGTCTGCAGGATCTTAACAAAGCTCTCGTGATGGCTCGTGTCGGCGAGAAAAACCCCTCGGCGCGTGCGCGCCACAAGGCCCGGATGCCCTAGGTCGATCGCAACGAGCTCATGATACTGCTCGGGCCGGAAATTCACCGGCGCCGTGATGAGGTGGTGCCGTCTGTCCGGTGTCGCCATGAAGGCCGCCGCGGCGCTTGTCGGCTCGCCCACGTGATGATCGCCGCTCCTGTTCCCAAAGAGCGCAGGTAGCGTGCGCGTGACTATCCACAGGGCCTGTTCCGCGTTCTCGGCTCCGGCTGCCTCTTGCAAGACCCTCTTGAGGGCCAATAGCACGTTCTCCCGCAGGCCATTCAGATCGCGCATGTGGCTTCCACCTCGGTTGAAGCGCTCGAACTCTGAAGGCGATGTTTCCTCCAGCGCTTCCTGCCGTCAATGCGTATGCGCAATTCTCAGGGTCACTGACGGAACTGGGTGCGGTCTGCGGCTTGTATATCCGGCACGGGTTGACTTGAGTAAGCCGGGCGTTGTTCTTGAGGATGCGCCGACAAAAGGGAGCTTGGAGCATGCTCGATCTGATCATCCACGGCGGTGAGGTGGTGACGCCGGTCGGCGTGGCCAGGCATGATATCGGCATCAAGGGCGAGACTTTTGCGGTCGTCGCTGGCCCCGACGCCTTGGCCGCCATTGAGGCCGCGCACCGGATCGACGCGAAAGGCAAGATCGTCATGCCCGGAGGTATCGACCCGCACGTGCACATGGGCTACCCGTTCTCACTCGCGGATGGCACGACAATGATTACGCGCGGGGCAGATCACGTCGGCATGGCCGCCCTCTATGGCGGCACGACCACGCTGATAGATTTCGCCTTCATGCTCTCCAATGACACGGTCCACAACGGCATTGAAGCCCGCGACCGCGAGTTCAACGGCGTGTGCGCGTGCGACTGGGCCTATCACCTGATGCTCCACACCGATCCTCCGCCGCGCATGATGGGAGAGCTGGGGGAAGCGATCGAGGCGGGCTATCCGACGGTCAAGATGTTCATGACCAACTGGCCGCACCGCAAGGACAAGATGATCGATCTGGGCGACATCTGGGAGGTGTTCAAGGTGCTCGCCCGTCATGGAGGCATGGGCGTGATTCACGCCGAGGACGATGACATCGTGCGGCACATGTATGACCGGCTTGTGCGCGAGGGCAAGGTCCGCTTCGAGAATATAGCAGAAGTCCACAATCAGCTGTCAGAAGACTTGAGCTTCCGGCGCATCCTCCGGCTGGCCGAAAATGTGCCGGGGACCGCCCTCTACTTGATGCATGTCTCGGCGGCATCGGGCGTCTGTGCAATCCGGGAGGCGCGGGCCAAGGGACTGCCGATCTACGGCGAGAGCCTGCATCAGTACCTCCTGTATACGAGCGAGGACTACAAGCGGCCCAATGGGCAGATCTACCACACCTATCCCTCGATCAAATCGAAGGCCGACCAGAACGAGCTGTGGGCGGGAACGCTCGACGGTTCGATCAGCTGCATTGCCACCGACGAGCTCTGCTGCACGCTGCGCGAGAAGACGATGGGCGATCGCATTGACAACATCACGGGCGGCAATGCCGGCGTCGAGCCGCGCCTGGCCGTTATGTTCACGGAAATGGTTGTTCGCAGGGGCTATAGCCTGCGCCAATACGTGGACCTTGTTTCGACCAATGCAGCAAAGCTGATGGGCCTTTATCCGCGCAAGGGCGCTATAGCCGCGGGCAGCGATGCCGACGTCACCATCCTTGATCCGAGCCGCCGCGGCAAGATTGCGGCAGCGAACCTGCATGAGAGCGATTACACGCCCTGGGAGGGTCACGACATCTTCGCGTGGCCGGAGACGACCATCCTGCGCGGCAAGGTGAAGGTTGCAAACGGGCGCTATCTTGGCAAGGCCGGCGATGGGATCCAGGTAAAGCGCAGAATTCCAGCGGAGATCCTGTGCGGACCCGTCCGCTTATAGGCACCCCCCGCGCGCGTCGCGGTTACCGGCGACCTGCGGCGCCGATCATTGTGCCGCGGCCTTCAGCGGGACGCTATCGGCAACGCGGCGCAGTGACGCCGGGAGCGGCCGGTCGTGCTGCTCGGACGATACCTGATGGACCGGCCGCGCCCGCACGAGCGTCCATTTCGATAGCCGCACCGCCCGACCTGTGGGGGTCCGCGTCAGCAAGCCGTCGGGTCGGCGCAGAACGACGAGCACGATGACGAGGCCGTAGAGAATGAGCCGGTACTCGTTGGAAAAGCGCAGCGCTTCAGGCAGGGCCGTCAAGAGGATCGCGCCAACCACCGGGCCCCACATCGTCTGCAGGCCGCCAAACAGCAGGAAGATGATGAAGTTCAGCGATACGAAGAAGCCGAGGTCGTGGGGAGAGATGACCAACACGTAGTGGCCCTGAACGGCCCCGGCCATGCCGACGAGCGCAGCCCCGAGCGCGAACGTCACGGTGCGCACCTGGGCAATCGACACCCCCATGGCACTGGCGGCGAGCGGGTCGTCGCGCACGGCGCGCGAGGCAAATCCGAGCCGCGAGCCGTCGAAGCGCCAGGCGACGTAAACCGCGATGAACATCGCCGCGAGCGCCGTCCAAATCGTCGTTTTGAGCTCGATGCCGGTGAAGCTGTTGGCACCCCCAATGTAGTCCCAGTTGAATGCAAGTACAGACAGTGCTTCGCCGAAGGCTAGCGTCGTGAGTTTCAGGATGAAATCCCGCATTTTGAGCGTGACGAGCGCCAACACCGTCCCGACCACCGCCCCGGCGAGCGCAGCAAGCATGGTCGCGGGCAGGAGTGGCCAGCCGAATTTGACCGTCAGGATGGCCGAGACGTAGCCGCCGACCCCGGCGATGGCGGCGGTCGCCATCGACAATTGGCCGGACAGGGCCGTGATGTAGAGGCCGAGCGCCATGCAGACATTGAGCAGGGTAAAGATGATCACCGGCTCGAGGGACGCGATATTCATTGGCGGCTCATGTGGCGTAGGATCCGAAGAGGCCGTTCGGCCGGAAGTAGAGGACGCCGATCAGCACGAAGAATGCGGCCGCATCCCGCAGGCTCGAGGACACGTATCCCGTTACCAGGGCCTCGACGAAGCCGATGGCGAGGCCGACGACCATCACCCCCTCGAAGTAGCGGTTGCCGGCGACCAGCATGCAGATGAAGGCCTTTAGCCCGTAGAGCAGGCCAATGAAGGCATGCGCAGAGCCGTAGAGTACGCCGACTGACACGGCGGCGACGCCGCCCATCATCGAAGCGAGCAGGATGGTGAATTGGCAGATGCGCGCCACGTTGACGCCGAACGCTGCCGCCACGTCGGGGCGCTCGGCAATCGCGCGTGTGGCGCGGCCCCAGGGCGTGCGGCGCACGTAGAGGCTGACAAGCGCAAGCAGTGCGAGGCAAATGGCGAAGTTCAGGACCTGGCGCAGGGTCAGCGTCACCGGGCCGATGTCGACGAAGCGGCGGGGAATGAGCGCAGGATAGGCGACGGGGTCGGGGCCGGCGACTACGGCCATGCCGTTTTGCAGCATGATGGCGACACCAAGCGTGCCGATCAGCGTCATGAGGACATCGCGGCCCCGCAGGGGCGCGATCACCGTGCGCTCCAGCGCGAAGCCGACGAGGCCGGCCCCGAGCGCACCCGCAACGGCGACGACGAGGAAACCGAGGGCAGGCCACTGAAGCGCCGCCACCAACCCCGCGAACATGCCGACCATGAAGATGTCAGGATGCGCAAAATTGATGACGCGGAGCACGGTGAAGGCCAGCGCGAAACCGATGGCGACGACGGCGTAGGTGCTGCCGATGACGAGGCCGTTGGCGAGCTGCTGCAGAAAGAGATCCATGAGGAGCCGTCTCCCGATCCCTCAGGCGTGGCCGCCGAGGAAGACATCCTTGACGCTTTCCTTGGCGCCAATGGTTGCCGCCGGGCCACTCTCGACGATGCTGCCAGTTTCGAGCAGATAGACCCAATTGGCCACCTTCAGCGCCTGATTGGCGTTCTGCTCGACCATCAGGATCGATATCCCCATGTCGTTGATCTCGCGCACCAATCGGAAGACGTCGCGCACCACGAGCGGAGCAAGCCCGAGCGAGGGTTCATCCATCAGCAGGAGCTGTGGCGCCGCGACGAGCGCCCGTGCGATGGCGACCATCTGCTGCTCGCCACCGCTCAATGAACCCGCGATCTGGTGCCGGCGCTCGCCGAGACGAGGAAAGCGCTCCAGCATCTCGCCGATGCGTTTGTCGACTGCCGTCTTGTCCCGGTCACCGAAGCCGCCAAGCTTGAGGTTGTCGAGCACGGTCAGCGTGTTCCAGAGCTGGCGGCCTTCGGGCACCCAGGCGATGCCGAGGCCGTGGATCTGGTGGGGCTTAAGGCGCAGCAGATCGATGTCCTCGCCGAACCGGATCTCGCCGGCGTGCGGGCGCAATAGCCCGAGTATCGCCTTTAGGACGGTTGTCTTGCCGGCGCCATTGGCACCAAGGATGACGCGCAGCTCGCCTGGCGCAATTTCGAGCGAAACCTTGCGCACGGCGGGCACCGAGCCATAGGAGACGGCGAGGTCGCGGAGGGTCAGCATGGGTGTCCTGGGCATCGGGCCTGCCATATGGTTGGAGCTCGGGTCTAACCCCTTCGACAAGACGCATCATTCCTCGGCCCCGAGATAGGCCTCGATCACCTTGGGGTCGGCGCGGATCTGGGCCGGCGTGCCTTCGGCAATCTTCTCGCCAAAGTTGATGACCACGATGCGATCCGAGGCCGCCATCACCACGTTCATGTTGTGCTCGATCAACATAAGCGTCATGCCTGCCTGCTTCAGCCGAGCAATCAGATCGATGACACCGCGCGCCTCCGGCGCCACCCTCCCGGCGGTCGGCTCGTCGAGGATCAGGAGCTTCGGCTCAAGGGCGAGCGCTCGGGCGATCTCGACCCGACGCTGGTCCCCGTAGGGCAGTTCCCCCGGCATGCGGAGGCGGTTGTCGCCGACTCCAACCCAGTCGAGCAGCGCCTCGGCCTGCTCCACTGTAGCGCGGCGCTCCTCCCGGTCCCGGCTGGTCCACGCGAGCGCATCGAAGACACCAGAGCGCGTGCGCACCGTGCATCCGATCATGACATTCTCGAGCGCGTTGAGATGTCGGAACAGCCGGATGTTTTGAAACGTCCGCCCCATGCCGATGGCGGCGAGCCGGTGGGGCGCAAAACCCGTCACGCGCGCGCCGGCGAACCAAACGTCACCGGCATCGGGCGGATCGATCCCCGTGATGAGGTTGAACGTGGTCGTCTTGCCGGCCCCATTGGGCCCGACGATCGCCATCACAGACCCCTTCGCGACCGTGAAGCTCACGTTATTGACGGCAACGAGGCCACCGAACCGCTTCGTCAGTCGTTCAACGCGCAGCATCTGGGCTAACACAGCCTCATCCGGCACCGCGCCCCACCTTCTCCACCACGGGCGGATTGGCGTCGTTGCGGGCGGGCTCTTGGAGGTGATCGACGACGCCCGGGCGCGAGCGCGCCGGGTGCACGCAAATGACGTTCTCGAGCGCATTGCAATATGGCAACGGCCAACTGTGCCAAAACAGGTGCCCCATACGCTTGGCGGCGAGCCCGGTGTGGCACACTCCCCTCACCTGCGCGCCGCCGAACCGGAGGTCGCCGGCATCGAGCGGGTCGATCCTGATGTTGCGGCTGTATGGGATCTTCTTCCCATCTGTAAGGACGATCGCCGACGCGGACCTCGAGGTGGCCGCGCGGCTCGCGCTATTGACGGCCGCCAGGTCTGACCCCCTCGTCAGTCCTTCAACGCACAGCATCTGGGCTCACACGGCTTCATAAGTGCCGCGCCCTTGCACTTTCACCACAACCACGGACGGGTTGACGTTGTTGCCGTCGGGCGGATTCTTGAACGTGATACGGGAGCCGATGGGCGACGTGAAATCGAGGGTTTGCAATGCCGCCGCGAGCCCGTCGCGATCGGACACTTTGGCTTTCTTCAGTGCCTCGAGGAGCGTGAAAACACTGTCGTAGCCAAAGGTCGAGAACGACGTCGCCTCTTGCTGCGTAAACTTGGCATTGTACTTGTCGAGAAAGGTCTTGAGCTGCGCGGTGGGCGACGACAGGTCCTGCGCCAACCAGGTGTAGTCGCCCTTAACGGCGCCCCTGGTGCCGTCCCAATAGACCGGATCCTGGAATGAACCGTAGCCGGTCATCAACGGCCGATCGATGCCAGCTTCGCGGATTTGCGATACGACCTTGATGCCGTCGCCGGTCGCGGCGGCGACGTAGATCGCGTCGGGCTTCAGGCTCCTGATCTTCGAGATCTGCGGCGAGAAATCCTGGTCATTGGCGCGGAAGGCCTCGTAAGCCACGATCTCGTAGCCAAGCGCCTTCTCGTTGAGCCTGCACTGCTCGGCATCACCGGCCTGTGCGTCCTGGGTCTGATCGTAGATGACGGCAAGCTTCTTCACTTTCTCGCGCTCGACCACCTTCTTGAGGAGGGCGGGCGCCGCGACGGCGCCGATCGGATTGACGCGATAGGCGTAGGTGCTCCATTCCTTGATGGGCGCTCCCGAGCCGTTGCCGATGAGGGGCAGCTTGATCTGGCCTGCGACCGGCACGATCGGCACGAAGCCGACCGAGTTGGTCGGACCGAGATTGACCATGACTTCGGGATCGGTCGCATATTGGCGGAACAGCGTGATGGCCTGCTTGGGATCATTGGCCATGTCGCCGACCGCCATCTCGAAGGTAAATTTGTTGCCCTTGGCATCGGTCCAGCCGCCAGTGGCATTGATATCCTCGACCGCCAGTTGGGCGCCGTCGCGGGCGCGGATGCCGTAGGCCGCCGACGGCCCGGTGATCGGCTGGATGTGGCCGATCTTGATGACACCGGCGCGCTGGGCACGCACAACCGCGGGTGCGGCAAACAGGCCTGCGGCACCCGCCGCACCTGCGGTGAAGCGGCGCCGCGTCATGGTCGGCGGCTGCGGCTGGGCGCTATCGCCGCGAACGAGTTTCGCAGTCATGCTGGATTGTCCTCATCGTTACGGGGGCCATGATCGCCGTGTGTAATGTATCCGTCGCGCAGATCGGCCTCAATGGCAGCTGCGTCACGGGCGGCCGGGGCCCCATGCCCGGCCCCACCCGGCGTCCTGAGCCGCACGATGTCACCGGGCAAGAACGTGACGTCGGGCGCGCTCGTCGGCGCTATCGGCTCGCCATTGACAGCTATCAGGCCGCGGCTGCCAGGCCTGCCGCCAATCACGCCTTCGGCGGGATAGCGCATGCGGCCCGCGGAACCCGTCAGCCTGAGTGGCACCAGGGGATCGACATCGGCCGAAGGCTCGACGGTCATCATCAGCTCCTCACCGAGCCCACCGCGGCTCCGCCCCGCGCCGCCCGTATCGGCGACAAGCTCGCGAGCGAGGAACAACACCGGCGTCTCTGTCTCCGACCATTCAACCGACACGTTGCGCACGTTGTAGGGAAAGCTCACCGCGCCCAGTCCATCGGCCCCTGGCCGCCCACCCATGCCGCCGAAGGCATGCTGATGCAGCGCCCAAGGCTCGCCGTTGCGCCGGTGGCCGTTGACGTAGAATTGCCAGGTCGGCATCGAGCCCGAGTCGGCCGGCACCCGCTCGGGTGCAATCTCGGCCAAGATGCGGAAGACGAGCTCCGAAACCAACATGCCCGAGGCGAGCCGCCAGAAGCAGGCCGCCGGATAGCTCGGGTTGATCAGGGTGCCGGCCGGCGCACGGATGTCGAGCGGCCGGTAGGTCCCCTCATTGTTGGGCAATAGCGGATCGCAGACCATCTTCAGTGGCACCGCCACGTAGGCGCGCGTGTAGTTGATAGGCGAGTTGACGGGTCGGCGCACCTGGCTACTAGTGCCTGCGAAGTCGGCGCGAACGCCGGCCTGCGAGATTGTCAGCGAGAGAGCAATGCGGCCGGGATCGATCCCGCCACCGATCTCGACCGGCATCGACTTGGAGAATGTGCCCTTGGGAAGCTGGTCGATGCCGACGCGCATGGAGCGCTCGGAGCGGGCGATGATCTCATCGGCGACGCCGCGTAGGTTGTCGAGCCCGTGGTCGCGCGCAATCCGCGTCAACGCCTCCGCACCGACCCAGCCGGCCGCGATTTGCGCGCGTATATCGCCCGTCACCTTCTCAGCGAAGCGCACATTGCGCTCGAGGATCGTGAATAGCTCGTCGTTTCTCTGACCTGCGCGATAGAGATGCATCAGAGGAATGATGATGCCTTCCTCGAAGACCTCCTCGGACAAGCCGGAGCCTTTGCGGCCACCGATATCGACATGGTGCACGGAATTGACCGAATAGCCGATCGCGGCGCCGTTGTGAAAGGCTGGCGTGAAAATGAAGATGTCGGCGGTCTGACCGTTGCACACCCACGGGTCGTTGCAAACGAAGATGTCGCCGGGCCTGATGGCTGCCGGCGGGAACTTGCGCACGAGCTCCTTACCCACGACCGGCATCACGCCGACATGCCCCGTGGCGCCGAGCCACGTTTGGCCGATCAGGTTGCCGCGGTCGTCATAGAGGCCCGTTGACATGTCGTGCACCTCGACCACATCGTGCGAGAAGGCGGTGCGGAAGAGCGTGGTCGCCATCTCGTCGGCGGCCGAGATCAGGCGTGGCCAGATGGTATCGAGATCGAGCCGGACCATGCCTACTCCTGTCTGGCGATCGAAATATCGAGCGAGCCGAGGCGGTCGACCCCGACCCGATCGCCGACATCAATCACGGTCGTGGCAGTGTCCTCCTCGACGAGGCAGGGGCCGGCAAAGCGCATGCCGGGTGCGAGATCATCGCGGCGATAGATCGTGAATGGCACGAAGGCGCGCCGGCGCGCCGACCAAGCGCCGCGCTCGCCGAAAATGACCGCTTCGGCGTCGCTGCCGCGCTCTGGCGCCTGCGGCAGAACTGGTCCCGCGTCGCCGGCAATGCCAGTCACGTGCACTGAAACGAGCTCGACAGGAACGTCGTTATAGAAATAGCCGTACTTCGCCCGATAGACGGCGGCGAACCCCTGGAGCAACTCGTCTCGCGTCAGTGCGGCGATGCGGTCCGCTGCGACCGGGACTGGCACATGGTAGCTCTGGCCCGTGTAACCGAGCCCGAACGCCGCTTCGAAGCGCGGTGCCGCCGAGCCGACCTCGGCAAGGCGTTCGCGGATCGTATTGGTCAACGACGTCACGTCGTCCGCGAGCACGCCGAGATCGAGCGCCTCTAGCGCTACCTTGCGTGTGCGCGCGATATCGAATGCCGCCGGCGCGAGCACGAGGCCGAGTGCTGACAGCACGCCAGCGCGCATCGGCACCAGGATGCGGCGGATGCCGAGCTTGGCTGCGAGATTGGTCACGTGCACCGGACCGGCGCCCCCAAAGGCAATGAGAACCGGTCGCGTGGGGTCGCCGCCGCGCTCGGTGACATGCATGCGGATGGCGGCAGCCATCGACTCGTTGACCACGTCGTGGATGGTCCACGCTGCGGCCTCCAAGGTCGCGCCCGTGGCCGAGGCGATGCGTGCAATGATGGCGCGCTCCGCTGCTGTCCGGTCGAGCGCCATGTTGCCGCCGGCAAACCGCTCGGCATCGAGATAGCCGAGGACAAGATCGGCGTCGGAAACCGTGGGCTCGCTGCCGCCTAGGCCGTAGCACGCGGGCCCCGGCTCTGCGGCGGCACTCTGAGGGCCGACCTCAACGATGCCGAGCGCATTTACCCGCGCGATGCTGCCGCCGCCAGCCCCGACTTCGATCATGTTGACGGCGGGAATGGCCACTGGAAATCCGCTCGACTTTGTAAAGCGGCGCGAGCGCGCAACCTCAAGCTCGTCCGTGAGCGGCAACGACGCATCGCGGATGAGGCAAGCCTTGGCGGTAGTGCCGCCCATGTCGTACGCAATGACCTCTTCTAGGCCCATTAGCCGTGCAAGCTGCTGCGCCATGACAGCGCCGGCGACCGGGCCAGACTCGATAAGCCGCACTGGGTACTCCGCGGCCGTCCGTGCCGAGCCGATGCCGCCGTTCGACAGCATGATTTGCGGCGGCGCCATGAACCCCAGTTCCCGGACACCGGTCTCGAGCTTGCGAAGATAGGCGCGGGTCAACGGCTTGACATAAGCATTGACCAGAGTGGTCGATGTCCGCTCGTACTCCTTGATCTGCGGCAGCACGTCGGAGGAGAGCGAGACGGCAACACCGGGCATGAGACGCGCCAACAACTCGCCGGTGGCGCGCTCGTTCGTCGGATTGGTATACGAGTGGAGGAAGGCAACCGCCACCGATGTCACGGCCTCGGCGACGAGCCGCCCGGCGATAGCCGCGATCTCATCGGGGTCGACGGCCTGCCTGATGGAGCCGTCTGCGCGTGTTCGCTCACGGACGGGAAAGCGCAGATAGCGCGGCACGAGCGGGGCTGGGGGGTCGGCGTACATCTCGTACGTGGTCACGCGCACGTAGCGCCGCAGCTCAACGACGTCGCGAAAGCCGGCGGTCGTCAGCAGCGCGACCTTGGCACCTTTGCGCTCGATCACGGCGTTGGCGACGAGCGTGGTCGCGTGCGCGAGGCGCATCGATGACATGGCATAACCGGGAACCACGGCATCGAGCGCGGCGAGGCCGGCGAGCATGGCGACCGAAGGGTCGGCTGGGGTCGTCAATCGCTTGGCAGTCACGATGCGGCCGCTCACGGTATCGGTCAAAACAAAATCCGTGAACGTACCGCCGATATCACAGCCCACCAGCCAGTTGCTGCTCATTGCGCTCAGCTCGCGCCTACGACCGCACGGGGTACCGCGGCGGATCCTGAGGGGGTAAGCCTCGAAGCGGAAGCGTTCCGCAACGACCGATTTCGCAAGGCTCCACGGGCACACAGCAGGCGTGATGGGGCCCTCGGCGCTGGCGAGGGGGGCCTTGAATCTCTGCTCGCCCTGCGTGGCGGGCGCACCCGATCGACCCTGGATACCAAGATCGTGCGATCAGTGAGCCAATCCACGCTGGCAAGTTGGAGATCGGGGTAAGCGCGTTTGGGGTCCAGGGCGGTCGCCTCATCTGATCTGCGAGTGCCCAATCATAGCCGCCCTTCGGTCGGCAATGCAGCCCCCCGTCTTCTCCAAAAAGCACCGCACCCGGATGCAAGCTCAATGGGGAC
>Ga0306920_100007423_pt1 | contig 14447 bp, 14 predicted proteins | sample flu12Cox44000170_FD_204666 | JGI IMG/M metagenome (GOLD analysis project Ga0306920, IMG submission 204666) | Lab enrichment of tropical soil microbial communities from Luquillo Experimental Forest, Puerto Rico - flux4day.12C.oxic.44.000.170 (v2)... | ecosystem: Environmental > Terrestrial >...
CGGTATGGGTGGGTGAACCGGCGCGCGGGACTGCTCCGCTGGCGTCCCCGCGACCAAGTGCCCGTCGACCGAAGCACAAAAACCGGGTGACTTTTCCTTCCTTTGCGGCTTGAATCGCTACGTTCGCGTGGCGGCTCGCCGCGCACGTCCCGTGGCCCTTGCATTCAAGGATTGATACGATGAGACGGTGGCTTGCTCTCGGCCTAACCTTTGCCTTTGCGCTCGCTTTCGCCCACGGCGCCTCGGCGCAAATCAAGCTCGGAGTGGCTGGGCCGATCACCGGCGGCAGCGCCACTTTCGGCGCGCAGCTCAAGAACGGAGTTGACCAGGCGATCGAGGACATCAACGCCTCGGGCGGTATTCTCGGGCAGAAAATACAGATGCCTCCATTCGTTGGCGATGACCGCGCCGATCCGAAAGAGGGCGTCTCTGTCGCCAACAAGTTCGTGGGCGACGGCGTGAAATTTGTGGTTGGCCACTTCAATTCCGGGGTCACCATTCCCGCCTCCGATGTTTATCAGGAGAACGGAATTCTGATGATCACGCCGGCGGCGACCAATCCCAAGGTCACCGAGCGCAACATGTGGAATGTCTTCCGCACCTGCGGTCGCGACGATCAGCAAGGCGGCATTGCCGGCCCGATCATCGCAAAAAGATTCAAGGGCAAGCGTGTTGCTATCGTCCACGACAAGACGACCTACGGTCAGGGGCTGGCCGAAGAGACGCGCAAATCAATGAATGCAAACGGGCTCAAGGAGGTACTCTACGAAGGCGTCAACGTCGGCGACAAAGATTATTCCGCGCTGGTATCGAAGATCAAAGCTGCTCGTGCCGATCTCGTGTATTGGGGCGGGCTGCATGACACCGGCGGCCTGATCTTGCGCCAGCTGCGCGATCAAGGCGTCAAAGCCACTTTCATGGGCGGAGACGGAATGGCCGACGATGAGTTCGCCACGATCGCCGGCCCCGGCGCCGAGGGCACGCTGATGACCTTCTCCCCCGACCCGCGAACGAACGCCGCAAACAAGCAGATCGTCGAAGTTTTCCGGAAGAAGGGCTTTGAGCCGCAGGCCTACACGCTCTACAGCTACGCCGCCGTGCAGATCATCAAGCAGGCGGCCGAGCAGGCAAATTCGCTGGACCCTAAGAAGGTCGCCGAGGTCATGCATTCCGGCAAGTCGTTCCAGACCGTGCTCGGAGACATGTCCTACGACAAGAAAGGCGATGTGACCGGCTATACCGTGAACGGCACGAAGAAGGACCGTTATGTGCTCTACATCTGGCAGAAGGGGCCGGACGGCAAGATCACCTACGTCGAGGCGCAGTGATTGCGCGGCGGGAAAGCCGCGTAAGCACTGCGTCCCGGATGTGGCGCAGCGCGTAGCGCTTGCGTAGCGATGCGCCGCTGATCCGGGGACCTTACAAAGTTGATGCTCTTAACGGTCAGCCCACGCTCTGGAGCAGCGGGAAGGTCTCGATCAGCCAGCTGCTGAACTGGGTGAACAGACCGGTGAGAAAAGCAACGCCGGTCAGCACGAGGAGCCCACCCATGACATGCTCCATCCGCGCCAGATGCCTGCGAAAATGAGCAAGGAAGGCGGCGAATGGTTCAACCGCCAGAGCCGCGATGATGAAAGGAAGGCCAAGCCCGAGTGAGTATACCGCAAGCAGGCTTGCTCCCTTGGCTACAGTCGCCTTGGAAGCTGCGATCGCAAGAATCGCAGCCAGAATGGGGCCGATGCAAGGCGTCCACCCCAACGCGAATGCGAGCCCCATGACATAGGCGCCCCACAAGCCGACAGGTTTTTGCACATGCAGGCGGGCTTGGCGATTGAGCCAGCCGATCGGTGTGAGCCCGAGAAAGTGCAGGCCCATGATGATGATGATAATGCCGGCGGCGATGGCGAGCTCGTTTGAGTAAAATCGCACCATCGCACCGATGCCGCTGGCGCTCGCCCCGAGAGCCACAAAGACAGTCGAGAAACCCGCCACGAACAGAGCAGCGGCAAGAACCGTGTCGCGCTTGACCAGGGGCTCCGGCTCTTTCTCACCGAGACGCTCGAGCGAGGTGCCGGCGAGATAAATCAGGTAAGGCGGCACCAGCGGCAGCACGCAGGGCGACAGGAAGCTCACGATGCCGGCGAGAAATGCGGCAAGGAAGGTGACATCGGCGCTCATGCCGCTAGATGGAATGCATCAGCGCTGTAAGGCAAGCGGCCTTTGCGCCGCTCGCCATGATGTGAAGCTGCACGCTTGGCAAGGGTCTGACGCCGCGTCATGCTGAGACGAGGAACCTGGCGGTGCGCAATCTCATCACAGATGTCACCGGTGTTTTGGTTGGAAATGCCCATGATGCGCGCCTCGCTTCCGGCGTAACCGCTGTGATCTTCGCCGAGCCTGCCGCCGCATCGGTCGATGTTCGCGGCGGCGCCCCTGGCACGCGCGAAACCGATCTCTTGGAGCCACACCGCACGGTCGAACGCATTGACGCGGTGGTGCTGTCCGGCGGCTCCGCTTTCGGGCTTGATGCCGGCACGGGGGTTGCGGCCCATCTGCGCGAGCGCGGCCGCGGCTTCGCCATTGGAGACGTGCGCGTGCCGCTGGTCTGCGGTGCCGTGCTGTTCGATCTCTGCAACGGTGGAGACAAGGATTGGGGGCGTTTTTCCCCGTATCGGGATCTGGGCTTTGCCGCCGCTTCGGCGGCCGATGCGACCTTCGCGCTGGGCACCGCTGGTGCAGGTTTTGGCGCCACCACAGTTAATCGCAAGGGTGGGCTTGGCTCGGCGTCTGCGCTCACCACCAGCGGACACACCGTCGGCGCGCTCGTCGCCGTTAACGCTTGTGGCAGCGCCGTCATTGGCGAAGGTCCGCATTTCTGGGCGGCGCCATTCGAGCGCGACAGCGAGTTTGGCGGGCTTGGCTTTCCTTCACCGCTGCCCGCGGCGGGGCTCAAGCTCCACGCCAAGGGAGGGGTCGGCGAAAATACGAGCATCGCGCTCGTAGCCACCGACGCGATACTGAGCAAGGCGCAGGCCAAAGAGCTCGCCGTCATGGCCCAGGATGGGCTCGCGCGGGCGATCTATCCGGCGCACACCACTCTCGACGGGGACACGGTATTTGCGGCCGCAACCGGCCACCGTCCGCTTGCAGATGCCGTGCGTGATCTCACGGTGCTCGGGGCAGCCGCTGCAAACGTGCTGGCGCGAGCAGTGGCGCGGGGGGTGTTCGAGGCCGTCGCGCTGCCGGGAGGCCCGCCCAGTTGGCAAGAATGTCACAGGGCGCAACTTTCGCGCGGTCAGGCGGAAGTTCCATTGACTTCGCCGCGAAATGGCCTCTTAGAAATGCCATAGTTTCAGAGGCAGAGCGCGGTTCGCGCTCGATTCAATCTCCAGCTGGAGGCTTGCCATGCGGCTTGCATCGATGGCGATCGCGCTTGTGATTGTGATGTGTGTGGCGGTGTTTGGCGCCATGCTCTCGCAGAGGACCTCGGTGCCGGTACCTCCGACTGCTCCGGCAAAGGCGGTGGCAGAGCGCGGCCCGGTCATCACGACGATCGAGGAGCGAGAGCCCGCAGCGCCAGCCCCTGCCCGCGCGATCGCGGCCTCAGACGCTTCCGTCACGGCGGCGCCGAGTGCGCCTGCCCCCACTGCTCTTCCCGCCTCGCCAGCCTCTGCCCCGGCGAGCGCGGCAACACCTGCCGCGATGCCGACAACCTCGGGCGGAGGTCCGGCAACTGCACCGATGGTTGTTGCGCAGGGGTCGCCATCCGTCGCGGCGGCGACAGCCCCAGCCCCAGTACAGTCACCCGCAGCGCCCACGCCCGCTGCCGTTACTCCGCCCGCCAAAGCGACTTCGTCCTGTCCCGGCAATCCCAACGCGCTGGGCGTCTCGCGGGTGGTCGAGATTGACACGACGGGGGGGGCCCGTTTTGGCTTCGAGAGCCCCTACGATTTCCTGCGCGAAGGTGAGGTGGTGCTCACCTTCGACGATGGACCCTGGCCGGATAGGACCCAAGCCGTGCTCAAGGCGCTGGCCGCGCACTGCACCAAGGCGATTTTCTTCCCCATCGGGGTGCATGCCACCTATCACCCCGGGATCCTCAAGACGGTAGCCGCCGCGGGACATGCGATCGGCTCGCATACCTGGTGTCATCAGAATCTGGCGAAGACCAAGGGGTCGTGCGAGTTCAGGGGGAAGAAAGAGGCCGTTGAGTACGACCCCAAGGATGAGATCGAGAAGGGCCTCAGCGCCGTGCACTGGGCGGTCGGCGGACCGACCGCGCCCTATTTCCGCTTTCCGCAATTGAAGGAGCCGCCGGAGCTCGTCGCTTATCTCGGCAAGCGCAATATCGCTGTGTTTAACGCCGACCTCGACTCCTTCGACTTCAAGATGCGCAAGCCCGAGCAGGTCAAGAAGTCGGTGATGGAGAAGCTGAAGAAGCACGGCAAAGGCATCATCCTGATGCACGATTTCCAGCATGCGACGTCCGAGGCGGCGATGGATCTGCTCAACGAGCTCAAGGCCGGCGGCTACAAGATCGTCTTCATGAAACCGAAGAATGCGGTCACTACTATTGCCTCCTACGATGAGATGATCCTGAAAATAGTGGGGGCTGCGGGCGGCGAGGCACGTCCGACTTCGAGCGTCATACGCGACGTCAACGAATAAGGCGCGCGCACTAGCCGTTCAGCCAAACCGCTCCGCGGCGTAGGGCGCGGGGTCGACGAAGGGCGTCGCGCCCGTCATCATCTCGGCTATGAGCCGCCCGGTAACGGGGCCCAGCGTCAGTCCCCAATGGGCGTGGCCATAGGCAAGCCACAGCCCCGGATGGCGAGGCGCGCGGCCGATCACCGGCCGGGAATCCGGAAAGCATGGGCGGCTGCCCATCCATGCGCTCGCCTCCACGTGCTCGCCGAGAGGGAATAGGCTCTTGGCGTCCGGAAGGACGCGCCCAAGCTGCACCGGCGTAGGACGCGCGTCGCGCGCGGCAAACTCCGCTCCGGTGCTCAGGCGTATCCCTTGCTCCATTGGCGCAAGGCAATAGCCGATCTCTGCGTCCACCACCGGCCGCGAAAGAGCCGCATTGCCGCTTGGGCGGAAATGACAGTGATAGCCGCGCTTGAACCCAAGCGGCAGCCGGATGCCCAAGGGCGCGAGCACGTCGGGCGCGAATGGGCCCAGCGCGATGACGGCCTCTTCCGCGTCGAACGATCCTTGCGCGGTATCAATGCGCCAGCGCGCGCCGGCACGCCGCAGCGACCGCGCGTCAGCACTGATCAGCAGTCCGCCGAGGGCCGCGAGGCGCTCCGCATAGGCGCGAGTGACCGCCAGCGGATTGCTGACGCTGGCCGCGTTCTCGCACCAGACGGCACTATGAAAAACCGGAGCGAGATTTGGCTCGATCTCGCAAGCTGCTTCGCAATCGAGCGCCCGCAGCGAGACCCCAAGCTCTTGGGCAAGCGCGAACTGGGCCTTGAGGGCAGTGAACGCACGTTGGCTGCGATAGAGCTTGAGAAAACCGCTCTTGCGCAGGTATCGGGTGGCGCCGGCCTCCATTAGCAGAGCTTCGTGCTCGGCAACCGAATGCGCGAACAGTGGGCGCATCGCCCGCGCCGTTTCCTCCAGTTGCCGCGGCCGCGATGCGGCGCGAAATGCCAGCAGCCACGGCGCCGCCCAGGGCAGGAAGCTCACGTGATAATCGACATCGGACGCGCGCTTGAAGGCAATCCTCATCAATGTGAGCACGTCGGAGGGGAATGCATACGGCAGGAGCGTGTCGCTCTCGATCACTCCGGCATTGCCGTAGGATGTCTCCTCGCCCGGCGCGCGGCGATCAACCAGCGCGACCGCAAGCCCGCGCTTGGCTAGATGGAGCGCGACCGAGGTGCCGACAACGCCAGCGCCAAGCACAACCGCGTTGACCTGGGGCATGGGCGCTCGCGCCTCCGTTATTGCCAAGCTTGACCCGGCATTCCATCACGTTCAGGCAAGGACTCTGCTCGATGGATGCGCGGGTCAAGCCGCATGGCGGGTTGAGGATGCCGGCGGTGGGTGTTACGTAGGTGCACGCATCCAGTAGGAACAGAATGCGGCATCCGCTCATTGTTGCGCCTTCGATACTCGCCGCCGACTTCGCCCGCATGGGCGAGGAGGTGCGCGCCGTCGATACAGCCGGCGCGGATTGGATTCATCTCGATGTGATGGACGGCCATTTTGTCCCCAACATCTCGTTCGGCCCGGACGTGGTGAAGGCGCTGCGGCCGCACACCAAGAAAATTTTCGATGTGCATTTGATGATTGCTCCGTGCGACCCGTACCTTGAAGCTTTCGCCAAGGCCGGCGCAGACAGGATTACCGTGCACGTGGAATCGGGCCCGAATCTGCATCGCTCCTTGCAGGAGATCCGTGCGCTCGGCAAGAAGGTGGGAGTAACACTTAACCCGGGCACCCCGGTTGCGACGATCGAGCCAGTCGTCGACATCATCGATCTGATTCTGGTCATGTCGGTCAATCCGGGCTTCGGCGGCCAGACTTTCATTCCCCACGCGACGGAGAAGATATCGCGATTGCGCGCGCTCACGGCCTCGCGCCCCATCGATATTGAAGTCGACGGCGGCATCACGGCGGAAACCGCGCCGCTCGTGGCGCGCGCAGGCGCCAATGTGCTGGTCGCGGGCTCCGCCGTATTCAAGGGCGGCAACGCGGAGGCCTACCGCGCCAATATCGCAGCTATCCGCGGGGCGGCGGCCTTCGCGCGCGGGGAAGCGGCCTGATCAGTTCAACTTGGCCATGAAGGCGCGTCCGGCGGCGATCTCGTCGCGGACCGGATCGGCATCCGAGGTCAGCGCGACGGCGGCTGCGTAGTACGCGCGCGTCTTCTCCATCTCGCCCAGGCTCTGCGCCGCTTTGGCTGCGCCCAGCGTCGCATTAAGACGATGCGGCTCCTTCTTCAGCGTGGCTTCGAAAGCGGCAAGCGCCTCCCTTGCCATGCCCCGATCAAGCAGCATTGCACCATAGAGCTCGCGCGCCGGAGCAAGCGGACCGGGCGTCACGGGCGTCTTCTCGGTCCTGTCCTCAGCATCGGCGGCAGCGCTCATCGCCTTGAGCGCCTGATCGTAGTTGCCCTGCGCCAGAAGAACCCAGGCGTTCGCCACCTGATATTGGATATCGACCTGCTCGGCCCAATACTCGTCCTTCGCTTCCCGCAGCTGGTCGCGCAACTCGGCGAGTCTCGCCACCTCCGCCTTGCCCGCATCGGGGTTGCCGGAATGCGCAGCACCCAGCGCGCGCGCAAAATGCGTGATCGCCATGATGTGGGGGAATTTGCTGGGACGAAGCTCCAGCTGCGCCGCTGCCTTCCAGTCGCCGCGCTCGACCGCATAGCGCGCAGGCGAGGCGGCAAGCGCGAACGGTCCTCCCTGGACGTTCGGATCGAAATTGGTCGATTGCAGCATCTCGTCGATTACCGCGCGCGCATTCTTGTCCTGGCCAAGCTGCAGATAGGCATAGACCATGTAGTCCTGGCCGTGCAGCTGATCGCTGCCGGCCTTGTCCGCCTTCGCCGCTTTCACCGAGGCGATGTTGGATGCGACCGACTCCTTCCAGTAACCGAGGCGCGTGAAGATGTGGGAAGGCATGTGCTGGGCGTGCGGTGCCGCCGGCGCGATCTTGGAATAGCGCAGCGCGGCCGCAAGCCCCCTGTCGGCAATCGACGGGTAATCGTACAGATGGATCAGATAATGGGCCACTCCCGGGTGCTGTGGTTGACGCTTGAAGATAGGCTCGAGAATGGCCGCGCCCTTGAGCTGGTTGGCATAGGTCTTGTCGCTCGGCGAGGCCGCCACATTGAGCGTGATGGCATAGGCGATCTGCGCTTCGTCGTCATCGGGATAGCGCGCTGCGAGCGCCTCCATCGCCTTGAGATAGGCCTGAACTCGGCTGCGGTGGTCGATCTTGTCGTAGCTCACATACATGCGCGAGAGCGCATCGATGTAGCCGCGCTCGCGCTCGGTCTTGGCGCCGATGGCCTGTGCCCGCTCGATCGCGGCGAGACCAAGCGGAAGATTGGGAGCTGGCGGCGGAAAATGCGGATTATTCAGAAAGGTGAGCGCCACACCCCAGTAGGCCATCCCGCACTCCGGATCGGCCTTGGCCACCTCCTCGAAGACTTCCTTGGCTTGGCGGTACCAGAAGGAGTGCTGATAGCGCATCGCGCGGTCGAAGCGGCGTTGCGCAATCTCGTTACAGGAGGTCTGGAAATGAACCGTGCCGAGTCGCTGATCCGATTCCTCCTGCGCACGCGCCCCAGGTGCGAATGATATGCCGGCCGCAACAGTCGCGGCGAGGACAGCTAAAATCCTGATCACCTGCTCCTCCTCTTCAGTAGCCCGGATCAGCGGCGCGGCGCGCGGGATATCCGGGGGCATATTTTGTAGCCCGCATGAGCCATAGCACATCTTTCATGTGCTAGGGCGACATGCGGGGACCCGGATGTCGCGCGCCGCAGCGCGCCGTAGACGCGCTTGGCGCGCCCATCCGGGCTACAAGTAGCATTGGCAAGCACGGACCGGCAATTTGCGCGACGGGGCGAATTGAGGACACTGTCCCGATCTGCTAGAGCGCAAGCACGCAAGGCGGCCGGCCGCAATGTTTGCACCGCCGACACCGAGGCAAGATAGCAAGAATCCATGATCTCGCGCTACACCCGGCCAGAGATGGCTGCGATCTGGGATGCACAGACGCGCTATCGCATCTGGTTCGAGATCGAGGCGCACGCGGCGGACGCCATGGCCGAGCTCGGCGTCATTCCTTTGTCGGCAGCAAAAAAAATCTGGCAGGCAGGAAGCGCGGCGAGCTTCGACATCGCGCGGATCGATGCCATCGAGCGCGATGTGAAGCACGACGTGATCGCTTTTCTCACGCATCTTGCCGAGATTGTCGGGCCGGAAGCTCGCTTCGTGCACCAGGGAATGACATCCTCCGACGTGCTCGACACCTGTCTCAATGTTCAGCTGCTGCGCGCAGCCGATATTCTGATCGCCGACGTCGACCAGTTGCTGGCCGCGCTCAAGCGGCGTGCCTTCGAGCACAAGCTCACGCCGACCATCGGTCGCTCGCATGGCATCCATGCTGAGCCCACCACTTTTGGTCTCAAGCTCGCCTATGCCCATGCCGAATTCAGTCGGGCCAAGGAGCGGCTTGTGCGCGCGCGGGCGGAAGTCGCGACCTGCGCGATTTCCGGCGCCGTCGGCACTTTCGCGCAGGTCGATCCACGCGTCGAGGCGCACGTCGCAAAAGCTATGGGACTTGCGGTCGAGCCGATCTCCACGCAGATCGTGCCGCGCGATCGACACGCCATGTATTTCGCCACGCTCGGCGTGATTGCATCCTCAGTCGAGCGGCTGGCAACCGAGATCCGTCACCTGCAGCGCACCGAGGTGCTGGAGGCGGAAGAGTTCTTCTCCGAACGCCAGAAGGGCTCCTCCGCCATGCCGCACAAGCGCAACCCCGTGCTGTCGGAGAATGTGACCGGGCTTGCCCGCATGGTGCGCGCCTATGTGATACCTGCGATGGAGGATGTGGTGCTCTGGCATGAGCGCGATATTTCCCACTCCTCGGTGGAGCGCATGATCGGTCCCGATGCCACGACGACCCTTGATTTCGCCCTGGCGCGACTCGCGAGCATCGTCGACAAGCTCGTCGTCTATCCCACCAACATGAAGAAAAATTTGGAGCGCCTTGGCGGGCTTATCCATTCACAGCGCGTGCTGATCGCGCTTACGCAGAAAGGCGTCGCGCGTGAGGACGCATATCGCCTTGTCCAACGCAACGCCATGCGCGTATGGCAGGGCGAAGGGGAGTTCCTTGAGTTCCTTAAAGCCGACAAGGATGTGCGCCAACATTTGAGCGAGGCAGACCTCGAGCAGATGTTCGACATGCAGCATCACCTCAAGCATGTTGATATTATCTTTCAGCGGGTATTCGGCACAACGCCCTGATCGCAGGCATGGCGAGCGTACCAACCATCATCGTGTTCGATTCCGGGCTCGGCGGGCTGACGGTCTTGCGCGAGATCATCAAGGCACGGCCAGACGCAAGCTACATCTATGTCGCTGACGATGCCTTCTTTCCTTATGGTGGGCATCCGGAGGCAAAGCTGGTCGATAGAGTCTGTGCCCTGATGGGGGAGCTGATTGCCAGGCATTCGCCGGACCTTGTCGTCATCGCCTGCAACACGGCCTCGACTCTGGTATTGCCGCACCTGCGGGCGCGCTACAACGTCCCCTTCGTCGGCACGGTGCCGGCAATCAAGCCGGCCTGCGCCCGCTCGCGGAGCAGGCGCGTGACCGTGCTCGGCACGCAGGCGACGGTGAGCCGCGAGTACACCCGCGGCCTCATCCGCGAGTTCGCCAACGGCAGTGAGGTCACTCTCGTCGGCTCACCGCATCTGGCAAAGTTCGCAGAGGCGGAGCTCAACGGCCTGCCCATTGCCGATCACCTCATCGCGCAGGAGATCGCGCCCTGCTTTCTCAATGACAAGGAACGTTCGACCGATACGATCGTGCTCGCCTGCACGCATTATCCTCTCCTCCTGGATCGGCTTGAGCGACTCGCGCCATGGCCGGTGAGCTTCATTGATCCGGCGCCAGCGATCGCGCGGCGGGTCGCCGATCTGAGCGGCCCCGCAACCTCGCCCATGCCCAAGACCCCGGCGCGCGCCATATTCACCTCGGGCTGCCGGCCCTCCGAGCGGCTCGCCACGGCACTCGCGCGATTCGGCATCTCTCAGTAACGGAAGCGGTGCAGCTGCACAGTCATTTGCAGCGACCCAGCTTTTTCAACGCTTTGCTCCAAGCTTCTGTTTGATGCATGATGTGAAGCCGCAACTCAGGGCCATGCCTGGCATCGGGGAGGCGGGCAAGGTCATTACTCCTGCGAGGGGCATCCATAAATGGCAGCCGAGTCTCGGACGGTCCGACGCACCGTACAGTTCAAGTTCACGCTCCCCGCCGCGAACTCAGCCCACCTTGCATCGCTCGTGCGAGCGGCAGCCCCCTTCTATGAGGCATTCGGCGGCCGGCGTGCTCGATTGCTGCAGAATGTGGATGATCCGGGCCGCTTCATCCATGAGATCGAATACGACACCCCGGAGGTGATTGAGATAAACCGCCAGCGGCTCGCCAGCGATCCGCGCGTGCAGGCTTACCTGCAGACTTGGCGCTCGCTTCTGCCGGGCTCGGTCGAGATCGATGTTTACCGGGAAGCGGGCTGAGGGTTTTCCGCACAACGTCGCAGGGGCGCCCCTTGTGAGCGCCCAGATGACGGCAGGTCGGCCACGAGGGCCGTCCCTACAAATGAACATGAGCCCCGCGCGGCACGATCCGGGCCATGCTTTGACTTGCCCCCTCTTTCCCCCTAGAAACCCGCGCGTCGCGCTTGCGCGGCGTTTCGCGACCCGTGGTTTGGCCGGCGCTGCGGTCTAAGCCTGTCGGTTTCGGCAACTCCGAGACAGAGGAGGGCGCGATCCTCGAGAACAGCAGGACAAAGATGAGGACGCGATGACCAAGCGCCACGAGGCCAAATACAAGATCGACCGTCGGATGGGCCAGAACGTATGGGGCCGCCCGAAGAGTCCAATCAATCATCGCGAATATGGGCCCGGCCAGCACGGCCAGCGGCGGAAGGGAAAGCTTTCCGACTACGGTATTCAGCTGCGCGCCAAACAGAAGCTGCGCGGCTATTACGGCAATATTTCCGAGCGGCAGTTTCGCGGCATCTATGAGGAAGCCATTCGAATGAAAGGCGACTCGGGCGCGCACATGATCGGGCTATTGGAGCGCCGGCTCGATGCAATTGTCTACCGGGCCAAGCTGGTTCCGACGGTGTTTGCCGCGCGACAATTCATCAGCCATGGACACGTCAGCGTGAACGGCAAGCGCGTGACCATCCCGAGCTATCGGGTGAAGGTTGGCGACGTAGTCGAGGTAAAGGAGAAGTCCAAGCAACTCGCGCTGGTGCTGGAAGCGACCAATCTCGCCGAGCGCGACGTGCCGGACTATCTCGATGTCGATCACTCGAAGATGACGGCCAAGCTGGCCCGCATCCCGCAGCTCAGCGACGTGCCCTATCCCGTGCAGATGGAGCCGCACCTCGTCGTGGAGTTTTACTCGCGCTGAGCGCGCGAGCTTTACTCGCACCCTACACGGACGCTTGCTCCTTTGCGGGCACGCCCTTGCTCTTGAGCAATTCCTGCAATTCGCCGGCCTGAAACATCTCTCGGATGATGTCGCAGCCGCCGACGAATTCGCCCTTGACGTAGAGTTGGGGAATGGTCGGCCAGCGCGAATAGGACTTAATGCCTTGCCGCAGGTCGTCCGATTCCAGCACATTCAATCCCTTGTAGGTCACGCCGAGGTGATCGAGGATTTGCACCACCTGCCCGGAAAACCCGCACATCGGAAACTGGGGCGTGCCCTTCATGAACAGCACCACGTCGTTGCTCTTGACCTCATTTTCTATGAACTGCTCGATGGCCATGAAAATCCCTCATTGACGGGCGGAGCACAGAGGCGCTCCGCAAGCTTGCATTATATGTAGCGCGGCGGCACGCCTCACCCAAGACCCGCTCGCGACCGGCCCTCACGTTTCCGGCGTTCCGGTCTGCAGGGCGAGGGCATGCAGCTTGCCGCCCATCTCGCCTTTGAGCGCATCATAGACGATCTGGTGCTGCTGCACGCGAGACTTGCCGCGAAAGGTTTCCGACACAACCGTGGCAGCGTAATGGTCGCCGTCACCCGCCAGATCGCGAATTGTCACTTCCGCGTCCGGAATTCTTGCCTTGATCAACCGCTCGATCTCGCTTGCGTTCATTGCCATTCGTGTCCTCCCGCCGATTAGGGGCGGCGCCCGCCATTTAGGCTGGAATTAGCTTGTTGAATCAATGACTTTTCTGACGAAAAGATGCACACAACGGGTCGCAAAATCAAGGAAACTCGGAATATCTCTTTCGTAACGGCGCCATAGCTTCCCGGCGCGAGCTCTGGCGCGCTGTAAAGCGCGCCGGCCCGCTGCTGGGCAGCGAGCCGGCACCGCCCACAACGCACCCGGCTACTGGCGCGTTATGACCGGTAGGAGCAGAAATCGGTGCGGCTTGCCGCCTGCGCACACCCCACATTGATTGCGCGGATGATGAATGACCCGCCTCCGCATCAACGGTGTGCGGCCAAGTGGGCAGGCGATCAGTAGACTGGCTGCAAGACCTGAAATGCTGGACCGGCCGACGCCCGTTGCATATGCGTGTGGCCCTGCCCGATGCTAGCTTGGGCCAAGGCAATCATGGCGAAACCGATTGCTGCGGCCATAAATGCCAAGCCGATCTTCTGTTTCATTGGAGAGCCCTCCTCCAAGTCTAGTGAGAACCCTACGCCATCCCCGGCAGCGAATCTGTGATGGCGATCACAAAAAGTCGCTTTTTTACCGGTGCATCGCAGCATAGTAATCCGTCGTTCGGTTACCTTGTCTGGAAGTAGCTGCAATGATACAGGATTAACTGTGTGAGCCGCTTCACACAGAGACTACGCCCTCGCTCGTAACCTTACTCCTCGATCGCCGGGCATCGTCCCTCCCGGAGAGATGGACATGCGGAGACCCATCACCATTGCAGTCACCGCGAAGGTGCGAGCACCAGCGTGTGAGGGCACTGTGCATTTGTACCTATAGGCGGCAATGGCGAAGCCGATCGCTCCGCCGGAAAGCTTGCTGGCTGCTCTGCCGGCGGAATTATCCCACGGTCTATTCGCCAAGGCGCGCGCCATCTCACTTTCGGCCGATCAGATCCTGTTCTCGGCGGGGGAGGAGGGGGATGGATGCTATCGGGTCGATGGAGGTTTGCTCAAGGCGACAGTCACCGAGCCCCGAGGCGGCGAGCGCATCCTCGCAGTGATCGGACCCGGTTCCGTCGTAGGCGAGCTGGCCATGATCGATGGGGGGCCTCGCTCGGCTTCGGTCGTTGCACTTCGCGATTCAAAGCTAAGCTTCATTAGCCGCGCCGCCTTCCGGACGTTTGGAGAATCGCGGCCGGAGCTCTATCGCTACCTCACGACTTTGCTAGCAGTCCGTTTGCGCTTCACCAATGATATCGTGGCGGCCAGAAGCTTTCTTTCCCTAAAAGGGCGCGTTGCGCGCGTGCTGTTGAGGCTTGCTGAAGAGTTTGGCCGTGACGTCGGGCAAGGCCGAGTTGTCATTCAGCAGAAAGTTTCCCAAGATGAACTGGCCGGAATGGTGGGCATCGCGCGGGAAAATGTCAGCAGGATCCTCCACGATTGGACGAGCCATTCGTTAGTGAGCCGCCTCTCAGGCTATTATTGTCTGGAGGATAGAGCCGCCTTGCAACGAGAAGCCGAGGATTATCTAGCCCCACGCCAGCGCACTTCGCACCAAGCTAACGA
>Ga0306920_100007424_pt1 | contig 14444 bp, 14 predicted proteins | sample flu12Cox44000170_FD_204666 | JGI IMG/M metagenome (GOLD analysis project Ga0306920, IMG submission 204666) | Lab enrichment of tropical soil microbial communities from Luquillo Experimental Forest, Puerto Rico - flux4day.12C.oxic.44.000.170 (v2)... | ecosystem: Environmental > Terrestrial >...
TTTAGCCCGGCAGACAGCCTCGCTTCGCGCGGCGCGTCCGAGCGCGCCGCTCGCGGGGAGCGGCTCGCGGTAACCGCCTCAGGGTCGGCGCGGCTGACATGGCCCTGCCTGTTGTCGAGCATCGGCGTCGCGGTGGCGCCGTTGCGCAATTTGACCGGCGATCCCGAGCAGCAATATCTGGTGGAAGCCTTCACCGACGACCTCGTCACCGACCTGTTGCGCCACGGCCGCGGGCTTTCGCTCAAGCCGATCGCCGACGAGCGGGGGATCTTGGGCACCCTCCCGGGCGAGGCCGAGCGGGGCTTCGAATACGTGGTCACCGGCAGCGCCCAGCGCAGCAGCCCCGGGATGTTGCGGGTCAACATGCGGATCACCGACGCGGCAACCGCCGAGTATCTGTGGGCCGGTCGGCATGAATTCCGACCCGAAGACCTCGCCCCGATCCAGACCAAGATCACCCGGCGGATCTCCCGCGAGCTTCACGTGCTGCTCCTGCAAGAGGCCAGCCGCCGCGCCTCGGTCACCGCCGATGCCCAGCTCGGGATCAATGAGTGTCTGGCCCGCGCTCAGGCGACCCTCAAGGGGGAGTTGCGGGCCGAACTCAGCGCCCAGGCCCAGCAATGGTTTCTTGCCGTGCTGGCGCGCGACCCGCGCAATGTCGAGGCGCTGGTCGGTCTGGCGCGCACCTGCCAGTATCTGGTCAGCAATCCCTGGTGGGGCGATCCGCGGGCCGCCGCTGCGGCCTCCGACCTCGGTCGCGAGGCGGTCGCCATCGCCCTGGCGCTCGCTCCGGGGCACGCCTTTGCCAAATGCACCCAAGGGATGCTGTGCTCGGCCGCCGGGCAGTTGGAGGAGGCCGCCCACGCCTTCGAGCAAGCCCTGGCGATGGATCACAGCCTCGGGCTGGTTCACGGCTTTGCCGGGTACAATGCCGCCTTGCTCGGTCGCGCCAGCGAGACATTGCCGGCGATCGAGCGCGCTATGCGCCTGGATCCGACCGATCGCCGGCACAGCATCTGGTTCTTCTTCGGCGGATTTGCCGAGCTGCTGCTCGGGCGCATCGAAGCTGCAATCGAGCTCCTCCGCAAATCATTGGAACGCAATCCCAGCTACGGCAGCGCGCAGCTCTTTCTGATGGCCGCCCTCTCCCAACTCGGTCGCCCCGAGGAAGCCGCCCGCTTGGCCGATAGCTTTCGCGCCCAATATCCCGAATACCTCGCCAACGCTTTCGAGCAGCTCTGGCTGTCACGCTCGCCGTCGCCAACCTATCGCGCTCAGGTCCAGCCCCTGTTCGAAAAAATTCGCGGCCTCGGCATCACCGCCTAAACCCCACCCCCCGGCCGGCGGCTCGAACCGGGCAGCACTAATCGCGATCAGCCGGCAATTGCGCCCTCAGGGCGGCTCGGGCAAGAGGCACCCCGTAGCCATTATCTGGTAGTTTGCCGGCATAGTTCCGCTACCCAGTCCGTCGGCCTGTGACACTCTCGGAGCGAGGTCGTTCACTGGAACTGCAAAAACTGACCGGCAATCGCGTCAAAATCCAATAAAATTATATCGAGGGACGCCATTCTGACGCTCAACCGGACAGCGTGTTGATGGAGCACGGTTAAGCTGAGCATCCGCTAAATGGCATTGCGATCGCCTTTGGCGTGCACTGGCATAGCGCCAAATTTCACTTGCAGAAGGAATCGGACATGCTTGGTTTCCTCAATGGGTTTCGCCGAGACGAGCGCGGGGCCACGGCGACCGAATACGCAATGCTGGTCGTCTTCATCGCCCTCGCTGTCGCCGTCGGTGCGACCGCGCTCGGGGGCGGCATCAACTCCCTATTCACAAAAGTCGGCACTGAGCTCGGGGCCGTCACTCCTCCCACTCTCCCTCCCACCACCACCCCGTAACCGCTGCGTTCGTGGCAGGTCGGGATTGTGGGAATATGCTTAAGCTCCACATCGGCCGAGTGGCGTCGCGCTCGCCTTTGGCATGCATTGGCCATGGGGCCATGCTTCAGCTGCAGGAGGAATCTCAAATGCTTGGTCTCGTCAATTGCTTTCGTCGGGACGAGTGCGGGGCCACGGCCACCGAGTACGCCATGCTGGTCGTCTTCATTGCCCTCGCTGTCGCTGTCGGTGCGACCGCGCTTGGCGGCGGTATCAACACCCTGTTCACAAGCATCGGTACTGAGTTGGGGGCCGTCACTCCTCCGACGCTCCCTCCCACCACCCCCACCACCCCTTAAGCACTGCATTCGTAGCCGGTCGGGAATGGATGCACCGCTTCCGACCCGCCACTCTAGCCTGACGTAGAGTGGGGACGGGGCGGTGCACACGGCCTTCCCGGTTCTTGCAATAGCTATCCTCGCCATCATCGCCTACAGCGACGTGCGCACACGGCGCATTCCCAATGCGCTTGCTATCGTCGTCGCCGTACTTGGCCTGATTCGGATGACCCTCGCACATGATCTGGTCGCGGCCGGTCATACCCTCGCGGCGAGTGCCGCGGTGTTCATCGCTGCATTTCTGTTGTTCTCGCGCGGTATTGTCGGCGGTGGCGACGCAAAGCTCGTAGCTGCTGTGGCACTGCTCATCGGGTATCATGATTTGTTTGGGTTTTTTTTCCTCATGAGTCTATGCGGCGGGGCGTTGGCGCTGGCCATCCTCGCACGAGACCAGGTCAGCGCGCGGTTCTGCCGCCCCTTGCAGCAGGCTAGGAGGCCGTCAGGAACGCAGCCCGTAGCGTGCGCCGCAACACCGGCGCGATCGACTGTGCCTTATGGGGTCGCAATCGCAGCCGCCGGCGTCATCACGTTGATCCTTGAGACCTCTTCCATGAGGTGAACGGTTATGCCCGCCAAGACGATTCTCACAATCCTGTTTTTGATCTCTCTTGGCGTTGTGGTAATCATTTTTCTACACGCACTGCCGCAGCCGCTCAGTGCTGACACTGTGACCGGGAGAAACGAAATCCTCGTGGCAACTACAACACTTCCCCCCGGCACCCTTTTACGGGCAAAAGATGTCGCTTGGCAGCCGACCACGAAGGCCGAGCCCGGTCAGATCGTGCGTCCTTCCAATGCCGTCACTAACACCAATGACGAATCCGATCGGCAAGCGCCGAGTGATGTATCCGGCGCAGCCCTGCGCGCCGGCGTCACCGCTGGTGAGCCAATCCGACGCACCGCGATTGTCAAACCCGCCGATCGCGACTTCCTGCAGGTCGTTCTCTCACCAGGGGCGCGTGCAATCGCGATCCCGGTGGCAACCAGCGGAGCCAGTACCGGTCTTTTGTATCTTGGAGACCGCGTCGATGTCATTCTAACTCAGTCATTCAAAGACGACTCGCCACTAACACGTCGCTCCGTTAGCGAGACGGTCGTCGAGAGCTTGCGCGTGCTGGCGGTCGATGCAGCTGACGTAAAGCCCGCGGGTGCGAGCAGCGGTTTCGGTCGGACGGTCACACTGGAGGTTACGCCCGAGCAGGCGGAGAAGATCAACGTCGCCACTGAACTTGGCAAGCTATCGCTGACCTTACGCAGCATGAGCGGGGCAGGCGTTGCCGCGACCTACTCACCCGGGTCCACGAAAACGACGGGCGTCAGGTCGACCTGGGCCGGAGATGTCTCGCCGGCATTGGCAATGCTACGCCGCCGCATCAAACTATCCCTGCCGAGAGGCCAGCAATAGCGGTTTTTCACGGAACCAATTCCGTAGCGGTCCAGCTGCAGTAAAGGCGGAGGCCTACGGCGCGGCTAGACTGAGCGACGGCATGGTGTTACAGGAACTGCTGGGCGATGAACGCATTCTTGAAGAGTTCGTTACTTAGCCCCGCGCTGATCGAGAAGACGGTCACGCCTGCCGCGACTCGTGCTTGGCTAATGGCGTTCGCTGCCGACAGAGAGACCGCGGCTTCCCTAGAAGCTTGTCTGTCACAGCTGACCTTTCCTGATGCCATTGTCAAAAGCGGAGGCATTGGCAGAGCAATTCGATACCTCGGCTCCGAACGGTCGCCCGATAACATCATTGTCGACATCAGCGGGACCGACATGCCTGCCTCGAAAGTGCACGATCTCGCCCAGCTGTGCGAGCCCGGGGTCACGGTGATCGCAATAGGTGATCGTAATGATATCGGCCTCTATCGCGACCTCGTGGAGGCAGGCGTCAGCGAATACGTTGTCAAGCCAATCACCCTGCAACTGCTAGCAAAGGCCCTTTCTCCTCGGCCCACCCCGGCTGAGGGGACCCCCGTCAGTCGTAAGCTGGGAAAGATGGTTGCATTCGTCGGCGCGCGGGGCGGCGTTGGCACGACGACGCTCGCGATCAACCTAGCGTGGTATCTTGCCGATCGGCAGAAACGCCGGGTCCTGCTTCTCGATCTCGACCTACAGAACGGTGACTGTGCGCTTACGCTCAACATCAGTCCAACTCCGGGATTGAGTGACGCGCTTGCCAACCCGCTGCGCATCGATGGCGTCTTTCTCGAGCGGGCGATGACGGCTCGCAGCGAACGGCTCTTTGTGCTGAGCGCGGAGGAACCCCTGTGCACCGAGGTAGATTTCATGGCCGAAGCGATCGAGACGCTCGTCGGAGTGCTCCGCACACAATTCCATTACATAATCGTCGATGTGCCACGGCTCCATGGGGCACCCTACCGGCGCTCTTTGGATGTGGCCGACATACGCGTCATCGTCGCCGACCAAACGTTACGCTCGGTTCGCGACACGGTGCGGCTACAAACCGCGCTCGGCGAAGGTAATGCCGCGCATCGCAATCTTTTCGTCGTCAACCGCAGTGGCGAAGGCGGTTGTTACCCAATGACATTGGACGAGATGGCCAGGGTCGATCTGCGCCCAAAGATCGTAATCCCGTTCCTACCGAAGCAATTTATTGCTGCGGGGCTCGCTCGGCATAGAAGGTTCACTGAAGCCGTCGCAGCGCTCGCCACGGAGATCTCGGGCCATATGCCAAAGCGAACCCCATGGTGGAGGTTGGCGAGGTGATAACGATCCAGTCTGAGCGCCCAACAACTGAGACACGGCGCCCGGAACTCGTGCTCGTAGGGCCCGCCGTAAGTCCGCTGCCGGTCGCCGATCCAGCGCTGCTCGACAAGCTAAAGGAGCGGATCCGGACGGTTCTCATGACCAAGATCGATCCGTCTGTCGCCGGTCGGATTCCGCGCGCGAGACTCCGGGGCGAAGTCGCGCAGCTGGTCAGCGAGATCGCGACCCAGGACCGGGTTCAACTCAACAAACTCGAGGAAACGGCGCTCGCCGCGGACCTCAGCGATGACATGATCGGGCTAGGACCGCTCGAACCGTTCCTCGACGATGACGAAATCACCGACATCTTGGCGAACGGGCCATTCGATATCTATGTCGAACGACGCGGCAAGCTCGAAAGGACCGCAGCTCGATTTCGTGATGCCCAGCACCTCGTGAACATCGCGCAACGTATCGCCAGCGCCATCGGGCGGCGCATCGATGAGGCGAGCCCGATGGTCGACGCGCGGCTCGCCGACGGCAGCCGCGTCAATATCGTCCTGCCGCCGCTCGTACTTAATGGCGGCACCATCTCGATCCGTAAATTTCCAAAGCAAGGCCTAACGCTCGACGTAATGATCCGCCAAGAGAACCTGTCGCGTCAGATGGCTTGTGTGCTACAAGTCGCAGCGCGCTCGCGCCTCAACATTTTGATCTCGGGCGGCACCGGTTCCGGCAAGACGACATTGCTGAACGCGGTTTCGCAATACATCGATCGCAATGAACGGGTGATTACGATCGAAGACGCCGTCGAGCTGCGCCTTCAGCAGCCGCATGTCGTGCAGATGGAGATGCGCCCGCCCAACATCGAAGGGGTCGGCCACGTCCCGCAGCGCGAGCTCGTCCGCAATGCTCTGCGCATGCGTCCGGACCGCATCATCGTCGGCGAAGTGCGCGGCCCCGAGGCGTTCGACATGCTGCAGGCGATGAACACCGGGCATGACGGGTCGATGTCTACAGTTCACGCCAACTCGCCCCGCGATGCGCTCTACCGGATCGAAAACATGGTCATGATGGCGAATCTCAACCTGCCGCTCAAGGCGATCCGCATGAATGTTGCGGGCGCGCTCAACCTGATCGTGCACATCGAGCGCATGCGCGACGGCATCCGCCGCGTGCAGAACATCACCGAGATCGCCGGCATGGAAGGCGACATTATCACTGCCCGCGAGTTGTTCACCTTTCAGCATCGCGGTGAACGGAACGACGGCACCACTGACTGGGCGTTCGAGTCAACGCGGATGCGGCCCGATTTTACTGCTCGCGCAGCGCGCTTCGGCCTCAGCAGAGAGCTGCTCGACGCAGTCGGCATCGGGGGAGCCTGAATTGTACGAGCCGATCCTCTTCGCCGCTCTCGGTTCGACAGTTCTGCTCGGTGCCGCGCTTTGTCGGGTGCTCCGCGCCGACCGCCGCAGGGCGAGCATCGAACCGCGGTTAAAAGCGATTTCCATGGCAACGTCGAACGCGGAGAGTGTCGTCGTTTCGCTTCGTAGACCGCTGCCGCAACGCAGAGCTCTGCCTGCAGCGCTGCGCGCGCGTCTCGACGCCGTCGTGGCGGCGACCGGCAATCGGATCGGCCTACTGCACCTCGGTGCGACCGGAATTATCGCGGCCGCAATGATCGGCTACGCGACCGCCGTAACGCAGTCCTTACCAGCTGTCGCAATCGCGTCGGCCGGCGTCGCGGCGGTGGGTGCGCCCGCGGCCCTACTGCGGTTCGCGCAAAACCGGTACCAGCGCCGGTTTCTTGAGGCTTTCCCTGATGCGCTCGATCTGATCGTCCGCGCAGTCAAGGCTGGGATTCCGGCGGCCGAGGCGATCGAACTGGCGACGCGCGAGATCCGCGCCCCGGTCGGCAGCGAATTCCAGCGGATGCTCGACGAGATGCGCATCGGTGTCGAGATGGAAGATGCCCTGCAGCACGCCGCTGACCGCGTCCGCGTGCCGGATTTCCGGTTCTTTGTGGTCAGCCTTCTGCTGCAGCGGCGCACGGGGTGCGGCATTGCCGAGATCCTCTCCAATCTCAGCAACATCATTCGCCAGCGCAAGGCGTTGCGTCTGAAGGCCCGCGCGCTTACCGCCGAGTCGACAGCATCTGCGGCAGTCGTGGCTATCATGCCCTTTGTCGCGGGGGTGGGGCTCTTCTTGATCAACCGTGGGTTGATATCGATCCTATTCATAGACCCTCGCGGCCGCTTCATGCTGGGGGTCGCCGTCATCAGCCAGATTTTGGGTATTGTCGCAATGAAAGCCATGATTAAGAGGAGTTTGCGCTAGCAATGTTCATAGGATTCAGCCCCGCGTCATTAGTCGATCTCGTTCAGGCCCATCTCGCCATTCTCGTAGGTAAGATGTACTTTGGTCCACTCGACTCCTGCATCCTCATCCTGGCCCTGGCTGCAGCCCTGTTATCGGCGCTGAACCTCTGGCGCATAGGGAATCGCGAGGATCGCGAGAAGCGCCTGTTCCATGCGCTGCGACGCGTCCCGCTTCGTCGTGCAGATCCCCTGCGGATGCAACGCTTGCCGTGGTACCAACGGCTCGGAACCAAAATCGCTTCAACGAAGATTATCGGTACTGCCGAGCAGAAGAGCTTGTTGGCCGCTCTCGTCGCGGCCGGGATCAAGGGCCATGGCCATCTCGCCGCCCTGATCGCAGGCAAGTTTTGCGGCGGCGCGACGTTGGTCCCGCTCTGTTGGCTGGTCCTCGAGTGGCGCCAATGGTTCGTCGGGGCACCCACGCTCAGGTTCGCGGTTCTGGCGGGCGCCTCTATCCTGGGCTGGCGTTGCCCTGAGGTCATCCTCTCGCGGCTCGCCAAACGCCGACGAATGCACCTGGAAAACGGCATACCTGATGCGCTCGATCTTCTCGTCATCTGCGCGGAAGCGGGGCTCAGTCTCGATCATGCGATTGAGGAGGTGGGCCACACCTTCCGCGCCTCCAGCCCGGAAGTCGCCAAGGAGTTCAGCGCGACGGCGGCGGAAATGCGTGTTCTACCGGTTCGCAGCCACGCCCTTGAAAACCTGGTTGAGCGGGCTGGTCTCCCGAGCCTGCGCAGCATTGTCGTCACGTTAAACCAGTCGATCAAGTTCGGCACGTCGCTCGTCGAATCCTTGCGGATTCTCGCCGCGGAGATGCGCGCCGAGCGTCTAGCTCGCTTTGAGCAACGGGCGGCGCGCCTCCCAGTCCTTTTGACGGTGCCGCTGATGCTATTCGTCCTGCCGTCCCTGATGATTGTGATCGGTACGCCGCTGATGCTGCGCGTTGTGGACATGCTGGCGAGCGTACGATGACCACATCGTCCCGCCCTCGACGTTGACCTCGCGAAGTACGAAGCCGATGATACCGCAGGACTGGGCGGGTTCGCTATTAAGCGCGATTGCACGCTGTTCCCGTGACAGGTGTGGCGCCAGCGCAACCGTGATAGCCATCAGTCTTCCGGCGTTGATCGGGTTTGGCGCGCTCGCCGCCGAAACCGGTTTGTGGTACACGATCAATTTGCGGAATCAATCAGCCGCCGATGCCGCTGCGATCTCGGCCGCGTACGAGGTGATTGCTGGCAAAGCCAGTATTAGCAGCGACCTGACACCCGCGGTAAGCGAGGCTGCCGCGCAGAACGGTTATACGGGATCCACGCCGGAAGTCGTGCATCCCTACAGCGACGGCATCGTCAGCAACGGGGTCGCGGTTACTTTGCATCAAACACAGGGAGCGTTGCTTTCATCGCTATTTCTGCCGGGCGTCACGATAGCGACCAAGGCCGTCGCGGTCATAAAGGTGTTCGACAACCCCTGCATCCTCGCCCTAGCGACGACCGGCACTGATATCGCGGTCGGCGCTTTCTCCTCCCTCGACATGCCCACTTGCTCCGTGGCGGCAAATTCAACAAGTACGAACTCCATCGACATTCAAAGTAGCACTGGCTCGATTACCGCGGTGACCCTCGTCACCCCCGGCGAAGTCTCCTTAAACGGGAGCCCGATCAACCCTGCCGCGCCGCCGCCAGAATTTACCTTGACCTCGCAACCGGTGATCGGCGCGCCAACCATCACCGATCCTTACGCGGGCACGCTCACCCACATTTTTGACACCACCGGCATACCCACGACGCCCAAGTGCACCGGGACCTACGACAACGCCACCAACGTGACGACTTACACTCCCAAAGGCTGTGTAATCGGGGGCACATCATTGGCCTCAGCCCAAGGTAAGGTCGTCCTGCCGGGCAACACGCGAATTACCGGCGGGTGGGACATCAAGAACAAAACCGTCGATTTGTTGCCCGGGACTTATTGGATAACGAACGGCGACTTGACGTTTGGCGCGGGCGCTGCCGTGACATGCTCGACCTGCGGCGGGGCCAAAGGCGTCACTATCATCCTGACGACTAGAAGAGCAATAGGGGGAATAGTCGGAAACATCCGGATCTCCGGCGGCGCGACGGTCACATTGCAACCGCCGAACTCGGGAGTGTTTTCCGGCCTCCTATTGATCCAGGATTCAGCGTCAGCCATAGGCGCGGGGGTGACGTATACCTCAGGTGGCAGCTCGTTTGACGCCGGATCCGGCATGCACCTGACCGGCCTCCTTTATTTCCCCGAAAATGCGGTGAATTTCCATGGCAATCCGGGCACGACCTGCTCCGTGCTGATCGCCAAGGCGGTGACCATCGGAAATTCTAACTTCAGTACGTCAGGATGCGCGAGCGCCGGGCTCCCAAACCTGCCGACGGTCAACACCGTCGCCCTCGCCGAATGACCTTACTCATGAGGCACAAGAAGGACCGGACACGGCACGCGCAGCGACGCGCCCGTGGCTGCGCCCCTTGCGATGGGAGCGTGGCCGCCGAATTTGCCCTCGTAGCGCCAATCATTGCTTTGGTCGCGGCCGGAATAGCCGATTTCGGCATGCTCACGAGCAACTCTACCGCTCTGACGGCGACAACACGCATCGGGGCGGAATATGCACGACTTCATCCCTCTGATACTGAGGGCATCCAGCGCTCTATGCAAAGTTCGATGAGCTTTACTCCAGCTATATCCTTTCCGACGAGTTTTCTCCAGAGCTGCGAGTGCGACGACGGCACCTCGATCGCGTGCACCGAATCGTGCGCCACAGCCGGCCGCCCAAGTCCGAATCGCGTCTTCATAACGATCAATGCAAGCCATCCCTTCACCCCGCTGATACCATGGCCAGGGATTCCCGGCATCCTGACCGCGGCAACCCAAATACGCCTTCAATGAACACCGGGAAGCCGTCTCGGGGCAGTGCGGAAGCCGGTACCACGACGGTCGAAGCCGGCGTCACGATTTCGTTTCTGCTCCTGCTGATTTTCGGCGCTGTCGAGTTCGGGCAAACCTTTTTCACCTACAACACCATGTTACTTTCGGTTGAGCAAGCAGGGCGATATGCAATGGTGAACAATCAGGGCCTGCCGGATACCTGCGGCGCTCAAAGCCAGGCTCCAGGATGTCCCACCGTGACGAACACGCCGCTCGCCAATTGCTCGGCCGCGCGAGCGCAGCAGGTCCTATCCGCCTATCAGGCTCCAAACATCGGTGTTTCCGTTAGAGAAAACACTACGGTATCCCCCGCGACGATGACCATCTGCGCCAGCTATTCCTTCGACTTTCTCACGCCGCGGCTTCTTCCCTATGGGCCTATCAACCTAACTCGCCAAGTCACGGTGCCGTTGATTTGAGGGTCATTGGCGAGCCAGATCACATAGGAACCAGAGATTTGGCACCCCGCGTGACGATGCCGTCGACTCTCGCCAGGTTTGCTCTAACCAGGCTACAGAAATCGGCCGCCTACGACGTCGTCATGCGGCTGCCAATGCTTGCCTGGTCGCTCAGTCTTGCCCTCGCGCTGGTGGTGGAACTCGGGCAATATAAGCATGCGGCCGATCCAGCAATCCCGGGTATGATCTACCTGTTGGACATTGCAATGCGGCTATCGATGATCGCGTATCTCGTGATCCTCGCAGCAACGGTTGTCTCGCGCGCGCCGCCAATCGGAAGAGCCCGCGGTCTCGAGCCGCGGATCACGGCATTGTTCGGGAGTTTCTTGATTACCGTTGTCGTGCTTTTTCCTCGTCGCGACCTTACACCCGCCGTAGGCTGTGTGTCGACCTTACTCGTGCTCCTCGGCGACTCAATTGCGACCATTATGCTCATCCAGCTTCGCGGATCGTTCAGCATAATGGCCGAGGCCCGGCAGCTCACGACCTCGGGCGCTTATCGTCTTGTACGTCACCCACTCTACCTTGCGGAGGAAGTCGCGACGATCGGCTGCGTCATACAATTTCTGTCGATCTGGACTGCGCTGATCGTGATCGTGCAGATCGCCTGCCAAATTCGGCGGATGAGGAACGAGGAGATCGTTCTGATGGAGGTCTTTCCGGAATATTCAAGCTATAGAAGGAAAACCCCACGGATAATTCCACGACTTTACTGATGGCTGTGCATGAAGCCGGTCTACCATGCCGTGTCCGTTTCGCACCGAGGCGGGACCGTCAGAGGCAGGCTAAATTGCCCGATACGATTATGACGTAATACGATACGGCGAAGAGAATTGGCCATGGTCGCCACGTTCGCGGCGCCACGGCGGAGGCAAACGCGACGGCCGCGACCTTCGGCAGCCACCAGGAAGCGCCTAAGTGGGTCTGGGATAAGTGCATTATCGGATTAGCCTCCCAGTTGCCCGGTACGGCAAGCGCGTAATTGGTGGTGACGACGTCAGCAATCTGAAGCCCAATAAATAGGATCCAAAAGATCCAGTGAGCTCGCGCCAGTGTCCGCCTGCGCCATATGGTCGTGGCGCCGGCGCCGATGCGCTGCTGATCACGCGCTCGCTCTGAAGGCCAGAATCTTACGCAACCCATCGATCGCTCCGGACCGGGACATCCAGCCTCGAAGCTACCCTTTAAGCTACAAAAAAAGGGTAAACCGCGGATTTGAAGCGGCAGTGGCGGGATGGCGCTGGCCCCGGCGAAACCTGAAGCCGGTCGCTGAAGGTCAGAACTCGCCCGTGGTTCCGCAAGCCTCGCCTTCAGCGGCTGTCGGAAATCGGCATTTTCGGTTGACGAACGGTAAAGGGATGCGGGACACCGCCGAAGATTGACCGGCACGATCGCCGAACTTCAGCTTGAAACAACCAGGAGGCGAGAGGTGGGACTGCCTACGCGGACGTTAGATGACGGCGCATGCAATGTTTCGATGATCCGCCTTTTCAGCTCGGCGACCTTGAATGGCTTTACCAAGAGAGGGATGCCGGAAACTCCACCAGCATGTAGGATGTCCGGGTGCCCTGTCATCAACAGCACTTTTAGTCCATGTTGGCAGGCCTGCGCACGATCGATGACGGCAACGCCGTTCATTTCCGGCATCTTGTAATCGGCAACCAGGAGATCTATCGGCCGCTCTCTTTCAAGGATCTCGAAAGCAAGGGTCGGATTTTTCGCTTCCCAGACTACATAGCCGCTTTCGCGCAAATACTCTCCCACTACCGCCCGCACATCCGCATCATCATCGCAAACGAGGATTCGCGCCTCGCTCGGCTCCGTAATAGATCGTTCCGGCTCGAGGTCGGCGCATTTGATCGCCTTACCTTCAGCGCGGGGCAGCCACAAGTCTACCCTCGTCCCGTTGCCTGGAGAACTGTTGATCTGAACCGATCCCCCGGACTGAGCTGCAAAGCCGTGCACGATCGACAATCCCAAGCCCGAGCCGCGGCCTGCCTCCTTCGTCGAAAAGAAGGGCTCGAAGGCGCGCGCTAAAGTTTCCGGGTTCATGCCAGTCCCAGTATCCGAGACCGACACGATAAGATAATTGCCCGGTGATAGATCGGGTGGCGAGACTCCGGTCTCGGCTCGCCCGTTCTCGGCAGCAATCTGCAGCGTACCACCGACGGACATAGCATCACGCGCGTTCAAAGCCAAGTTCAGGATGCCCAGTTCGAGCTGGTTCGGATCCACCCAGGCTGGCGGTAAATCGGATGCGACCCGGGTAACGAGCCGGATGTCCGGCCCAATGGTCTGTCTCAGCATCTTTTCGACCCCGTCGACGACGGCAGCGATGTCGACCGGCCTTGGTTCCAAGTGCTGCCGGCGCGCGAAGGCGAGGAGATGTCGGGTCAGCGTGGCACCACGGTCTGCGGCGCGAAGGGCGGCCTGCACTAACCTAGTCGTTCGTGGATCGCGACGGACCCGTGCCTGCGCCATTTCCAGGTGCCCGACAACCGCGGTCAGCAGATTGTTGAAGTCGTGCGCGATACCGCCGGTCAACTGGCCGATGGCTTCCATCTTGTGTGCTTGGCGTAACTGATCTTCGGCGACCCTGCGCTGCGCGATCTCCATTTCCAGTCGTGTATTTGCCGCAGTCAACTCCTTGGTTCTCTCGATCAGATGAAAATTCAGCCGCATGCCTGTCGCGAAGCCGCGGCTAGAATTATACGCTGCAAGCGTTATCGCCACCGCGAACACCACCATCATGTCGCCATGTATTGGCCAGCCGTCCAAGAAAAATCGACCGGCCAGCGGCAGCGAGGCAGGAAAGACATAGGCCATAAACGCGGGGAGATAATGAGAAAACGAGACCAGAGAGGCAACACACATTCCGCCGATCACAAATGCAACGAAAGTCTGCTCGACTAGGCTATCAGGGAGCAACAGGGCGCTGCCTGCGCCCCAAAGAAGCCCCGATAACCCGGATCCCACCGTTGCGAAAATCCCCCATTTTGCCGTTGAACGAACCGCTGCCGCGCGGGAGCGGTAAAACTTCCATCCAATAATGCGAATTGCGGTTAAAAGCAGCGTCAGCGCAAGAAACATTAACCACAGTGCCTGTCCCATATAGGACGTTAGCACCACTGCTACCAAAGACGAATTCAATAAGTTTACTGTCAAGACCATCGGCGTTTGTTGATACAGAGTATCTATTTGAGCCTCATAAATTTCTCGATTGGTGTCAATGGATAGGATTTCCCCTTGTGTTTGATGATGATATTTCATAGAGGCCGCGTTATTATTGAGAGGCAGGACGAATTTCCCGAATTTCGTTCCTTGAGCGCCTGAATAGGCAAACAATCCTCAGCCACCGCCGGGATTGCCAGCTGTCTCTGCGGCCCCATAATTTTAATCGTATTGTGTCAAAGGAACGTCAATAGCACGTCTTCGAAGATGTCAAAAAGGAAGGTATATTTTATGCGCTTTTCTGTTATCCCATTAACGAGGCTTTGCCTCAGACCGACGAGGCATGTAGTGGCTCCGACCGCCGGTTCATGACGGCTCTGGTATAAACCAGTCTCACTGGGACCGATCAACGGCCTAGACGCCCTTGACAGGGCAAAACCGCACGATCGGAGCCGTGTGGATGATAGCACAAAGCGTGGCCGAGATTCTCGGCAATCACGT